>POVV01000089.1_pt1 | contig 82809 bp, 66 predicted proteins | sample 1560271 | NCBI WGS metagenome assembly POVV01 (sample SAMN08337232, study PRJNA429181) | Bioreactor metagenome, whole genome shotgun sequencing project. | biome: cows' rumen and soil; feature: anaerobic; isolation source: anaerobic chemostat enrichment culture, galacturonate as sole carbon... | reverse complement strand
TGGAAGTAACCAAACTGCCGGATGACAATTATTATACTTCGCTTAAGACGAAACTAGCTTCTGGAGAATGCCCGGATATTATTCTGACCCAGCCAATGTATGCGGGATCTAATTCAAGTTATGCACTGGCAGAAGCCGGTTATCTTGCATCTTTGAATGATTTGGATTCTCTTAAGAATATGACGGATCTGGATGCTGTGACTTATAACGATCAGGTAGTCACTTACTCATCTGGAGTTTCCATACTGGGTACTTATTACAATAAAGCTATGTTTGAAGAATGTGGAATAACAGAAGTGCCTGGAACCTGGGATGATTTCCTTGATGCCTGCAAGAAAATAAAAGATAAGGGATATCAGCCTATCGTAATGGGTGATAAAGATATGTATGTTCTGCAGTTCGGATTATATCAGATTGCTTGTAACGAGATTTATTCACAGAATGCAGAGTATGATGAAGAATTAAGGACTGGTGATGCTTCTTTTACAGATAAAGATACCTGGGATAAGGTGATTGATATGTATAACGAACTTTATGAAGAAGGTTATATTGATGCATCGCAATCTCTTGGTATAGGTGCATCACAGGCAATAACAGAGTTCATTGACGGAAAAGCAGCGATGACATTTGACGGATCCTTTAATGCCTCTGCACTTTTAGCAGAAGGTTCAGCCGGGAATTTTGAAAGAGGGTATTTCCCCATTCCTTCCGATTCAGGAGAGACCTATACAGCGACCTGTTTAAGTGCCGGATATTCTGTTTATTCAAAATCAAAATATGTAGATGAGTGCAAAGAAATTTTAGATTATTGGTTTAATGGTTCGTCTGATATTTGGAAAGCGTATCTGGATACAGGAAAAGTCATAGCAACTTATGGAGAAGGTGCTGATTCTACTCCAAACTACGAATTATTTGCACCGTTTGTTGATATGATGAATGACGGTAAAGCATTCCACTGGTCTAACCAGGCATGGCCGGCAGGAACAGAAACAACGATGGAGGAATTGTTCTCAGAAATGGTAGGAGGTCAGGGAACAACTACCAAAGATATTACATCAGGTATGCAGGATAAATTTGAAGACCTGTTAGATGAGTAACAATATAGAGTTAGTGAAAGAGTCTTAAATGAAAACAGTGGCTGCTTTAAGTCCTTCAAAAGAAAGATTTAAGGCAGCTTTTTAGAAAGAAAGGATAGTAGACAAATGGTAAAGCCAAAGAAAGACAGAAAAGGAGCAAACGTATCCTTGGTCTTTACAAATCGCATGTACTTTTTTTTAATCCCGGCACTGGCGTTCTTCCTGATTTTATGGGTTTATCCGGTACTTCAGCTTTTTTACTACAGTGTAACGGATTTCAATGGAATTAATTATAATTATGATTTTGTTGGTTTAAAGAATTATATCAAAATTTTTGAAAATGGTACATTAATTAATTCCATTAAAAACACTCTTGTATATGCTCTTATTGTTGTGGTTCTAAGTAATATTACAGGGCTTTCAATAGCACTTGCCTTAAATACACGGCTGCGTTTAAAGGGCATTTTCAGAACCAGTGCATATTTTCCGGCATTATTCAGTGCTATTGTGGTTGGATTTATATGGTCATATGTATATATGCCTAAATCTGGTATGATCGCTAATTTTATTTCTTTGTTCGGAGGAGACGGGAGCGGGTTTAATCCATTGGGCAATTTTAAAACGGCATTAATTGCGATTGCAATTGTAGAAGTGTGGAAAGGTTTTGGTACTACCATGATTATCTATCTGGCAGGACTACAGACGGTAGATGAGAGTCTGCTTGAGGCAGGCAGAATAGATGGGTGTAATGAGTGGCAATTGACTAGGCTGGTTAAACTACCGCTGATTTCCTCCACAATTACGATTAATATTATTCTGAATGTAATTGCAGGATTAAAGGCATTTGACTATTCATTTATTATGACCAATGGGGGACCGGGAAAGTCAACAAAAACATTGATGTATCAAATTTATGAAATTGCATTTACAGACCAGAAGATGGGACGTGCAAGTGCTTTTTCAGTTGTTGCTTTTTTTGTCATTATTCTGGTGACTGTGTTAATGCTATTTTACATGAATAAGAGGGAGGTAGAACTATAATGACACCAGGCAGAAAAAAGGAAAATCATGAAGCGGAAAAATATATGAAGCTTACTCCAAAAACATTTGTACTTTATGCTTTAATTATATTATTTTGTGTAATTGTAATTGCACCATTAATAATCGTTTTTTCTAGTTCACTGCGTGTACCAGAAAATCAATCATCCCCCCTTAATCTTTTTACGCAATTCTCTTTAGAGAGTTATAAACTGGCTTTTACTAATATGAATTATCCTATGGAATTACTAAATAGCATACTGACTACAGGCGGATCTGTCCTGGTTATTATTGTGATTGCAACAATGGCTGCTTATCCCATTGGAAGGATAAAAGCTAAGCCCGCTAGATTTATGTATTATTTCTTCATTTCAGGACTGATTATTCCATCGCAGATGGTAATCGTACCCATTGCGCAGACATTTTCAAGATTGGGTATACCAAACACTAGATTTACTCCCATGCTTATGTTTATCACTTGTTCATTACCCTTTTCGGTGTTTTTATACGCTGGGTTCATGAAGAGTGTTCCTGTTGAAATCGAAGAGTCAGCATACATAGACGGAGCTTCATTGTTCAAGCGGTTTCGTTCTGTAGTATTCCCATTGTTAAAGCCTGCAACTGTATCAACGGTAATTACACAAGGTTTGTGGATTTGGAATGATTATTTTTATCCTATGGTGTTTGTTTCTAAAAAGTCTCAGTATTCTCTTGCGGTAGGTATGCTTCAATTTCTGGGGGATAAAGAAAATCCGGCACAGTGGAACAGTTTGTTTGCTGCCTGTGTATTGTGTGCTCTTCCCCTAATTGTTATGTTTATGCTGCTTCAAAAACAATTTATAAATGGTATTGCGGCCGGGGCGGTGAAAGGCTGATACAAGAGAGGATGTATTTATGGATATTTTTGCACAGGAAAGCAGGCTGACTAGATTTTTGAACAGAATAGGAGATTTAATCCTGTTAAACATACTTACCTTAGTCTGCTGTATTCCCATTATAACAGTAGGCGCTTCGGTCAGTGCAATGTATCAGGTGACGATGAAGATGGTAAAAGGGGAGGAAGGAAAAATTTGCAGAGCTTTTATTCAGGGGTTTAAGGAAAATCTAAAACAGTCGACTTTGATTTGGCTTATTGGAGGAGGAATAGGTGCTGTTCTCTATTGTGATATACGTATACTTGGGAAGATAGAGATTGACTTTGCCAATGTGTATAAGATTGTTCTGTTCCTTTTTCTTCTTATAATATTGATGTTGACATTTTTTGCCCTTGTTGTGCAGGCAAGGTTTGAAAACACACTGAGAAAAACATGGAAGAATGGTATTCTTTTCTGTATTATTCATTTCATAAAATCTATTATTATGTTTATCGTTATATTGTCACCAATTTTTTTACTTATGGTATGTAATCGCATGGTGCCAGTAGTGATACTAATAGGGATATCGGGCCCGGCTTATATCACCAGTATTTATTTTCGGAATTTATTTTTGGAATTCGAACCTGAAAAAATGTAAAGGAGGTATGAAAAGAGAGATGAAGAAAGAGATTTGGAAAAGCCCTCATCTTGAAAAGTCACTGGATGAAGCTCAGGTGCCTTTGTGGTTCTGGAATGATAAATTAGATAAAGATGAGTTGATTCGCCAGTTAAAACTAAAGACAGAGATTGGAGTCACCTGTACAAACCCTCATGCACGGAGAAACGGAGGCGAAGGTTATATAGGTGGATATCTGGATGACCAGTGGTTTGATGATATCAAAACAGTATTGGAATATAAAAAGGAACATTCCGAAAAGATGTGGCTATATGATGAAATAGACTGGCCGGCAGGCACATGTGATAAAACAATTACGTTAGATGAGCGAAACAGGGAGCAGTATATTACTATACAAAGAATTGATATTGCGCCACAAGAAATATTTCGTGCCCAGTTCCTTAGCTTTGAAGGGGGAGGGCTGTTTGGTATTGGACCAGAAACAGATAAAAGTGAGATGGCATTTAATATTCAGATCATAGATACGGAGACAGAGGATACCTATGATTTAACAGATTATCTAATTTATGATATGTTTGGGCCAGAACTGGAATTTCAGGATAAGAGGCCTGCGGCTGCTTTTATTACAAAGATTCACACAGATGCCTATGACAGTGGAGGATGTGATCAAGTAAACTATCTTGATGCCAATGCAACAAAAGCATTTTTAGCATCTACTTATGATAAGTATTATCATCACTTCTCTTTGGATTTTGGAAAAAGTATTACTACGGTATTTAATGATGAGACTCGTATGTGTAACCCTATTCCATGGAGCAGAACATTTGCACAGGTTTTTAAAGAACAAAAAAAGTATGATATCCGTAAAGAATTATTCAGGCTTATACTTAAGGGAGAACGTGCAGGCCGTATACGAATAGATTATTACGATGTACTGGCATATTTATTTCAGACAAATTATTTTGGAGAAATACATAATTGGTGCAAGACCCATGATTTAAAGCTTTTTGCCCATCTTCTTGGTGAAGAAACTTTGTTTGGGCATACAAGATACAGCGGTGACTATATGCGGCAGAATCGCTGGCAGGATGTCTGTGGAGCAGATCATTTGGGAAAAGGCATAGGAAGTCTGAATATTAAATTTACAGCTTGTGGTGCACATTCATATGGCAAGAAACGTACTGCTGTAGAGGTATTTGCAGGTTGCGGATGGGACATGACTTTTGATGAATACTGCAGAATGATTACTTGGATGTTCCAACAGGGAATGCACACTATTATTAATCATGGATTTTTCTATTCTGATAGAGGTAAACGCAAAGATGACTGGCCACCGTCCCAATTTTTTCAATGGAAGGGTTGGGAACATCAGGCAAAAGGTAATGCCATGATCAGACGTTTGAATTATGCCCTTACAGACGGAATAAACGAGGCAGATGTATTAGTGTATTTTCCAATTGAAAGTTATTGGCTTCATCATATACCGGATCAAAATTATACCCATGCTTTTTTCCATGGTGCTTTAGAAAAGGACGAAGAGGCAGCGCGGATTGACAGGGAAACACAATTCATTTTGAATGGTCTGTCATCTGAAAATTTAGATTTTGATTTGATCCATCAAGATGCCATAGAAAATTTCAGGGTTAAGAACAATAAAATTGTTAATGAAAAAAGTGGGCAGAAATTCTCAGTATTGTTACTTCCAATGTGTGAGGTTCTGCCTGTAAAAATGGCAAGATTATGTGAACAGTTTGCAAAGAGCGGCGGGAAAATAATTGCTATTGATAAACTTCCCTGTCTGTCGACAGATAAACAAAGTGATGCAGAAGTAATCGCGATTATAAAACAGCTAAAGAGGGACGGGAAATTACTCATAATTTCTTCCGAGGATAAAAGCGCTGTTTATAAGGCTGTACAATCTGAAATACCTCATCCTGTCAAAATTATAAATGGGACAAGGGGCACATACAATAACCACCCGGCATATGTGCCATATCTGATCGATCCTTATATGCATACAGGGGAAGATTTGAGCGGGGTACTGTTCACCAGATATCTGAAAGAGGGAAAGCGTAACACTTTATTTATGAATTACAGTACTAAGCCTGATATCATAGAGGTACAGATAGAAGCGGGTGAGGAAGTGCCGGAAGTCTGGGATACCTTTACCGGGGAAATTACCAAAGCAGCTGTGGTTAGAAAAGTTGAAGCGGGACATATCATTCGATTGGAATTGCCTTGTCATCATGGAGTATTCGTGGTGAGCAGACAGAAAGAATAGGGATATAAAAGCAGAAGGAGGAGAAAGAATGGAAAGAGTTTTGAAAGAACGCACATTTTCAGGAACCCAAGATCCCGAAGTTACGGAACGTGAATTGAAGAATAGAAAGATAGCAAGAAAGGCAGCTGCCCAGGGAATCGTTTTATTAAAAAATGAGAATCAGGTATTGCCGCTGAAAAAAGGTACTGCTGTGTCATTATATGGAACCGGTGCTTCTAAAACAGTAAAAGGGGGTACCGGATCAGGTGATGTAAATGAACGGGAAAGTATCAGTATTTATAGTGGCATGAAAGCGGCAGGATATCTGATTTCAAATGAAGAGTGGATAAAGAACTATGATATAAAGTATGAAAAAGCAAGAAATGCATGGAGAGATGAAATCCTTTTAAAAATAGAGGGCAAAGGAGAAAAGGCTGAAGATTTCTTTGAGGTATACAGCAGTATACCTTTTGTGATGCCGGCAGGCAGTGCAGTGATAAAGGCAGAGTCAGATACAGCTATTTATATCCTAAGCCGGGTTGCAGGTGAAAATGCAGACCGTCATGCAAAGAGCGGAGATTACTTTTTGTCAAATGAGGAACAACAGATGTTAGCAGATATCTGCCAACTGTATCAAACAGTTATTGTTGCAATAAATACGGGGGGAATGGTGGATCTATCATTTCTGGAAAAGTTTCATAACATAAAAGGATTGCTGCAAATAGTTCAGCCTGGAATGGAAGGTGGAAATGCATTTGCCGATGTGGTTTCAGGGGATGTGACACCTTCCGGTAAGCTGGCAGATTCATGGGCGTTTCAGTATGATGATTATCCAAATGCTGCAAAGTATTCTCATAATAATGGAAATGTTAAGACAGAAACATATGAGGAAGGAATTTACGTAGGATATAGATATTTTGATAGTTTTGGAATACCTGTCCGTTATTGTTTTGGTTTTGGCCTTTCCTATACAACATTTGATTATTCAGTTACCGATATCAGGGTAGCTGACGAACAAGTTGCTGAAATAAAAGTGATTGTAAAAAACACAGGAGAAGTCAAAGGAAAAGAAGTAATACAGCTTTATATTTCCTGCCCCAACGGAAAATTAGAAAAAGAATACAGACGTCTTGTTGCTTATCAAAAAACAAGAGAATTAAAGCCAGGGGAAAGTCAGGAACTTTCACTGATAATCCCAATTCAGCAGATGACGTCTTATGATGAAGGGGAGCCCGGATGGATTCTGGAAGAAGGGATTTACCGCCTTTGGTTAGGTAATAGTCTGGCTGCGGCTAAACTTTGTGGGGGGATAGTATTAGAACAGAAGTTGGTGCTTGTAAAGACGGAGAATATATGTCTGTTAGAAGAAAAACTAAAAGAATTTCATCAAAATAAGACCATATGCAGTGAACGGGAACAGATGGATATAATCAAATTGAAAGAGCAAAAGCTTCCCACTGTATTGATGGATATTTCGAGTTTGTATACAAAGGTGATTATTTATCATGAAAACAAAAAAATTACAGATCCACTTGCAAAGGAATTTACTGAGACATTGTCAAACGAGGAGTTGATTCATTTAGCTATGGGTGATCCGGGCAAAGCACAAGGTGGAAATCTTGGAGCTGCAGGGATTTCAGTGCCGGGATCTGCTGGTGAAACGCATCAGTGTGCTATAGAAAAAGGTCTGGCAAGTATTGTTCTTGCTGATGGCCCAGCAGGACTCAGATTGATGAAATATTATAATGTTAAAAGTAATAAGATTGTTTCTATGCCATTTCAGTTTAGTGTAGAAGGCGGAATCTTCTGCCCGGAAGCGGACGATTTGCCCGGAGAAAGATATTATCAGTATTGCACAGCAATACCAGTAGGTACGTTACTGGCACAAACATGGGACATTGAACTTCTGGAAGAAGTCGGACAAATGATAGGGGAAGAGATGCAATATTTTGGGGTAACACTTTGGCTGGCTCCGGGAATGAATATCCATAGAAATCCTCTATGTGGAAGGAACTTTGAATACTACTCAGAAGATCCGATATTGACAGGGACAATTGCTGCTGCAGTCACAAATGGCGTGCAGAAGGTTCCGGGCTGTGGAACCACAATCAAACATTTTGCTTGTAATAACCAAGAGGATAACAGAATGGAATCAAATAGTGTTCTGTCAGAACGAGTCTTGCGGGAAATCTATCTAAAAGGTTTTGAAATAGCAATTCAATCATCGCAGCCGATGTCAATGATGACAAGTTATAATCTAGTAAATGGGGTGCATGCTGCAAACAGTTACGATCTCTGCACAAAAGCAGCACGCAATGAATGGGGATTTAAAGGTTTTATTATGACAGACTGGACAACAACTGAACAAGATGAGACCTGTACTGCAGCCGGATGTATGAGAGCAGGAAATGACTTGGTCATGCCGGGAAATTTTTGCGACCGGGATAATCTTAAAAAGGAGTTATTGGAAGGGGTGCTTAACGTGGAAGATTTAAAAGCATGTATTGCACGGTTAGTTCATATAATATGGCAGTCAAATCAGTATGAAAATGCTATACCATATCAGGAAAAAAAGATTTAATCTGTTTTCAAAGAATACATTTCCTTCCATTAGTCAAGAATTGTATTAGCAACAGTTTTTGATTGGAGGAAGAGAAAATGTCAATGAGTCAGAATGTTATTGTAGATTTCTTAAAGAAATTTGATGAAAACCCGTTTACTGTAAAGCTAAATGGACAGCAGTATAAAATTGGTGAAGGAGAACCTTTATTTACACTTTCCGTGAAAAAGGATATACCGCTATCAGATCTAATGTCGAGTACATCTTTGGCATTGGGAGAAGCGTACATGGATGGGGATATTGGTATTGAAGGAAATCTTTATCAGGCGCTGAATCAATTTTTAGGTCAGATGGGAAAATTTCACACAGATACAAAGGCACTGAAAAAACTTATTTTTTCTTCACTGTCTAAAAAAAGCCAGAAGGAAGAAGTGACTTCCCATTATGATATAGGAAATGATTTTTACCGTTATTGGCTGGATGAGACTATGAGTTATTCCTGTGGATATTTTAAATCAGAAGAAGATACACTTTCTATGGCTCAGCACAATAAAATCGAAAGAATATTAAACAAACTTTCTCTGGAGCCGGGTATGGAGCTTTTGGATATCGGGTGCGGCTGGGGTGAACTGCTGATAGAGGCGGCTAAAAAATTTGGGGTAAAAGGTACCGGTATTACCCTGAGCAAAGAACAGTATGAAGCATTCAGTAATCGAATCATCAAAGAAGGTTTATCAGAATATCTGACCGCAGAAATTTTAGATTACAGGGATTTACCCAAAAAGAAATGGTTGTTCGACAGGGTTGTCAGTGTTGGAATGATTGAACATGTGGGAAGAGATAACTATAATTTGTTTCTTTCCTGCGTGAACAAAGTATTAAAACCAAAGGGTGTATTTCTGCTGCATTTTATCAGTTCTTTAAAAGAGTTTCCCGGTGATGCATGGATGAAAAAGTATATCTTTCCGGGAGGCGTGATTCCAAGTCTGCGGGAAATTGTTCAGCTGACATCAGAATATAATTTTTATGTTCTGGATATTGAAAGTCTAAGGCGTCACTATAACAGGACGCTGTTGTGCTGGGATAAAAATTTTAATGTTTACAGAAAAGAGATAGAAAAGGATATGGGAGCAAGATTTACCAGAATGTGGGATCTGTATTTGTGCTCCTGTGCAGCAACGTTCAATAACGGTATTATTGATCTGCATCAAATTTTAATTTCAAAAGGTTGTAATAACGAACTCCCAATGACCAGATGGTATTAAATTGGTAAAGGGCTGTTGACAAGTCAGTGAAAATACTGCTTTGTCAATAGCTCTTTTTTGCTTTTAAAGGTTAAAATTCACAATAGCAACTATAAAATCAATACAAAAATAAAAAAAGTGTACAAAAAGTTAAAAAAGTATCACTAGAAATTATGCACCATAATGATAAAATAAATGTTAGAAGAGCTCACTAACATGAGTAGAAGAGCAAAGGGAGGAAATAAATGAAAAAAAGAGTAATCGCAGCATTTCTATCGGTAATGATGACTGCATCTTTATTGGCCGGATGCGGGCAAAGTGGTAAGAGTGAAACAAAAGAAGAAAGTAAAGGGTGGCAAGAAGCTGATTATACGGGAGAGGATCCACAGCTGGAAAAAACAATTAAGATACTATCTATTTGGGCTGAGGATAACGACAATGGTATATTGTTAAGCAAGATATGTCAGGATTATAAAGACAACGTTAATCCTAATTTTGATTGGGAGTACGAGATGGTTTCAGCTGATAACCTTACTCAAAAAATTGCAACATTGTCTGCATCTAATGATCTGCCGGATATGTTTGCTTATGAAGCAGGGGCTCCGCTTAGAACTTTGATTGATTCTGATAAAGTGGCAAATGTTTCTGAGATAGTGGATACACTGGGTGTTTCTTCCTCTTTAAATGAAGGTGCGGTAGAACTGCTGAAAGGTCTGTCCGGTACAGATGATATGTACGATCTACCTCTTGGGTTAAATGTTGAAGGATTTTGGTATAACAAAGCGTTATTTAAGCAGGCAGGATGTGAAGTGCCTTCTACATGGGAGGAATTTGAAGCAGTTTTAGAGAAGTTGAGTGCAGCAGGTATTCAGCCTTTGGCTACAGGTGGTTCTGATAAGTGGTCGGCAACACGTCTTGTCAATGCATACGCAGTAAGAACTATGGGAAATGATGTTATGACAAAAGCCGCAGACGGTGACATCGAATATACAGATGAAGGACTTGTGGCAGCCGCAGATAAGCTTGGATCATGGGCTGATAAAGGATACTTTGGAGAAGGTATCACAACTGTGGATACAGAGACTGCAGGTTCAATGTTGATGAGTGGGAAAGCAGCTATTTTCTACAATGGATCATGGTTTACCCAGAATCTTACTGATCCTGCACAAAATCCAGCAGGAGAAGATGGAATTGGATTTTTTAATATTCCAATTGAGGATGAGTCAATCAGCTCAGCAACATCCTATTCTATGAACTGCGGAAATATTCTTGCTTTCGACCAGAGCAAGGTAGACGAAGCAACAGCGTGGTTCTTAAAATATTTTATTGAAAATATGGGCGATGTTGCCATGGAAGAGCTTGGAACCGTAAAAGGATATACATATTCAATACAACCCGATGATATGGATCCATATACAAAACTGGTACTTGATGAGATTGACAAGTCAACAGAAGGTTTTGCATGGTGGGAAGCAAAAATGGGAAGTGAAATTTCTAAGACAGCACAGGAAAATGTTCAGCCACTGTTAAATGGAGAGATGACAGGAGAGGAATATATGAGTTCTATTCAGGATGTATATGAAATGAACAAATAAACATCCAGACAAGTAGATGAGGAGAAGTGTTTGGAAGGAAGAGGTTTAATCCAAATACTTCTCCTTATTTTATGGGAAGTTACCTCCCATAAAATTGAACAGGAAAGAAAGGATAGAATGAGATGAATAAAGTATTGGCAAATAAAAAGGCAATTGCCCTTTTTGTTGTTCCAGGATTAGTGTTATACACCGTACTTGTTATGGTACCCGTTATCTGGTCTCTGTATTACTCGCTTTTCAGCGGGAGTCCGGGGCTGCAATGGGATTTTGTGGGAATTGATAATTACCTGAAGTTATTTAAGGATAAAAATTTCCTCAATGCTCTTGGGGTAAACTTCAAATATATATCCGTAGTAATGATAGGACAGGTAGGCTTTGGTCTGGCGTTAGCATTAATGTTTCGTTTCTGGCTGACTCGCTGTAAGACTATTGTCCGTACACTGGTTTTCTTTCCGGTAGTACTGCCTACAGTAGCTGTGGGGCAATTGTTCGCAAAGATTTATGAAATACAGCCAAACTATGGGTTGCTAAACAGTTTTCTTTCTGCTGTTGGTCTGGATAGCCTTGTACAACCGTGGATCGGGCAGGCCAGTACAGCACTCTGGGCACTTTGTGTGATGGATATCTGGGTGGCAATGGGATTTTATTCCGTTATTTTCTATGGAGCACTGCTTGACATACCGGAAGATATACTAGAGGCAGCAAGAATTGATGGAGCCGGAAGTTGGAGCATGTTTAAAGGTATTTTATTGCCATTATTACGCCCTATGATTATCACCAGTCTTGTCTTTAGCTTTTCTGGAACGGTAAAAATGTTTGAATCTTCCCTTGCACTGACAAACGGGGGGCCGGGTACGGCAACAAAGTCACTTTCCATGTATATGTATGATGTATCTTTTACTTATAATAAGATAGGATACGGAAGTGTAATTGCAATTGTCATTTTCTTCATCTGCATTATTGGTGCAATGATCATCAATAAATTTGATGTGAAAGAATAGGGGGAAATAAAATGAAAAAAACAAAATCCGGAATTAAAGGGTTGATTATTTTTCTAATCTGTATGATAGAAATATATCCGCTGTTCTGGCTGCTGACCGCATCACTGAAAAAACAGTCAGAATGGAGTGAATATCCCGCCTATGCATTGAATAAGGGGTTTCATATACAGAACTATATTGATGCATGGACAAGAGGAAATATGGCTACATATTTTAAAAATAGTTTAATCACTACAGTTGTATCTCTTGTCTTTATTGTTATTTTTGCTACGACCATAGGCTTTGCTGTAACAAAGATGCAGTGGAAATTCAAAAAGCATATTGCACGTTATTTTACACTGGGTATTATGATTCCAGTTGCTACAGCGCTGATACCACTGTTTCAGATCTATAGCAGAACAAATTTGTTAAATACAAGAACATGTCTGATTTTAACATATATTGCATTTGGCCTGTCACTGTCTATATATTTGGTACAGGGGTATTTAAGGTCATTTCCAGATGATATTATGGAGGCCGCGGTAATTGACGGATGTGGAATTTACCGGATGATGTGGCACATTGTAGTTCCATTAATGAAAAATGCAATTGTAACTGTACTTGTACTGCAGTTCTTCTTTAAATGGAACGACTTACTGTTTTCTATGACATTTATCAGCGACTCTTCTTTGAAAACTGTACAGACAGGTCTGCTTTATTTTTCAGATGAATTTGGTGCTAAGAACTGGGGCGCAATTTTTGCTTCTGTTTCAATGAGCGTATTCCCTATGTTGTTTTTATACACAGGATTGAATAAAAAAGTTATGGAAGGAATGACAGCAGGAGCCGTGAAAGGATAGAATTATGGATATAAAAAAAACTGAACATTATGCAGAATTATTAAAAAAATATGTTATGGAGCATACCGAGGATGTTTTAAAATATCCCAGAAGCTTTATCCGCTATCCCTTTATTGATCCAGGCTCTGTATACGATGGAAATGTATGGGACTGGGATACCTACTGGTCGGTTTACGGATTTTTTAATCTGGCAGAAGCCTATGAAAAAGACGAGGTAAAAGAACAGCTGATCAAACATGCGAAAGGCAATATACATAACTTTATGGACCATCAATTGCAGGACGGTTATATTCCTATGATGATTGAAGTCGCAGATTGGCCTGAGCCTTATCTTAACATGAAACACAAAGAAGGTGTGCTGATGAATATGCATAAACCATTTTTGTGCCGTCAGATAACGTTAATCAGCGATTACATCAATGATTACACATGGTGTCAACAATATGCTGACAAACTTGAGTTGTATTTTAACTGTTATGATGAAAATTACTATTTCGAACATTGCGGACTGTATGTCTGGTGTGACGATATTATGATTGGCATGGACAATGACCCGGCAACTTTTGGAAGACCTAAGTTCTCTACTGCGAATATTTTTCTGAACAGTTTTATGTATCTTGAATTAAAGGCCATGGAGCAGATCTGCCTTAAATACAATAGAAATGAACGAGCTGAATATTATAAGATTAAAGCTGAGAAACTGGAGACTGCCATTCAGCGTGAATGCTGGGATAAACGGGACAAATTTTTCTATTCTGTGGATGTGGATATTAAAACAAGGGCATTTGATTGGTTTCATCAAGGTAAAGGTGTATTTTGGAAAACTCTTCCTATTAAGATAAGAGTATGGTCTGGTTTTATTCCTATGTATGCAAACATTGCAACGAAAGAGCAGGCAGAGGAAATGGTAAAGCATATTTTTGATGAGAATACATTTGGCTCAGACTTTGGTCTGACTACACTGGCAAAAGATGAAAAAATGTTTGATTTATCGGTTACCAACAACCCTTCTAACTGGCTGGGGCCAATCTGGTTGATTGCAAACTATGTAATATTCAGAGGTCTGTTGAATTACGGTTACAAAAAAGAAGCAGAAACCATATATGAAGGTACCATCAGACTTTTAGGAGATGATCTGGAAAAAACAGGAAGTCTGCATGAATATTATAATCCCTTTAACGGTGAACCGATTATGAATGCAGGCTTTATCAATTGGAATGTTCTAGGGCTAAATATGAGAGATGAACTTTATGGAAAAAAGCCAATGGCTTAACGGAGGTATATCCATGATTCAAAATCCTGTTTTACAGGGATTCGCGCCAGATCCCAGTATAATAAGAGTGGGAGAGGACTATTATATTGCTGTTTCCACCTTTGAGTGGTGGCCGGGAGTAAGATTGTTTCATTCCAAAAATCTGGAGCATTTTGAACAGATTAGCTCTCCTATTAGAAGAGAATCCCAGCTTCAAATGAGTGGGAATCCGGACTCCTGTGGAGTCTGGGCACCGGATCTGTCTTATGACGGCAAACGATTCTGGCTGGTGTTTACCGACGTTAAAACGAGAGACAGCAGCAAATATTACAATACACATAATTATGTGGTATGGACAGACGAAATTTCAGGTGAATGGTCAGAACCGGTATATTTAAACAGTACGGGGTTTGACCCTTCGCTGTTTCATGACCGGGATGGGAAAACCTACCTTGTGAATATGATTAATGGATTTGAGGGAATTCAGGTCCAACAGTTTGATACCCATAAAATGGAGCTGACAGGAAAAGCTGAGGTTATATACAAGGGAACAGGCAGGGGGTTTACGGAAGGACCTCATCTCTACCATGTAGGGGAATGGTATTATCTGCTTATGGCCGAAGGCGGAACTTCTTATGAACATTGCATTACCATGAGTCGTTCTGTATCTCTATGGGGAGAATACACAGAGGATCCTCAAAACCCGGTACTGACTTCTGATCTTGAACATCCTTTTGCCCTTCAAAAATGCGGACATGGAGATCTGGTGGAAACAAATCAGGGAGAATGGTATCTTGTACATTTGTGCGCTCGTCCTGACAGCCGGAAAAAATGTGTTTTGGGGCGAGAAACAGCCGTTCAGAAAGTCCAATGGAATAAAGAAGGATGGCTTCGGCTGTCAAGCGGCAGCAGAACAGGTGAACTACAAACAGAGTCAATAATAACGAAGCGTATTTGCCATTTGCCTGCAAGTGTAAAGGATAGAGATGATTTTTCAAATATAAGTCTGGGAGTACAGTATAGTACACTACGTGTGCCTGCGCAGAGGTTTATGTCACTGGTAGAGCGAAAAGGGTGGCTGCGATTGTATGGAAGGGATTTTTTAAATTCACATTTTGAAGTGGGCCTGATTGTAAGAAGGCAGACCCGAAAAAAAAGTGGAATGATTTGCTGTATGGAGTTTACTGCAAAAACAGAAAGAGAAGCAGCAGGAGCCGCATATCTTTATGATTCCAGAAATTTTTATTTACTACTGAAAACTATAGATGCAGAGAAGAGAGAAATGATTCAGCTTTTAGAAAGCAGGGATGGATGTGTACGAATCATTAATGAGTTGAAGGTTCATGAATCTTCTCCAAAAATTTATTTAAAAATAGAAACAGATGGGGCAGGAGAACGGGCAGCGTTTTTTTACTCTGCAGATGAAAACTTATATTACAGTATAGGTACGGCAGACACCGGAATTCTGACAGATGAGCACTGTGTGGGATTCACGGGAGCTCATTTTGGGTTGTACTGTCATGATATGGAGCAAAGAAAAAACTATGCAGATTTTAAATTTTTTGAATTACTATAGAAAGGCGGATGAGTCATGAAAATTGGAATTGTATATACAAGCACGACACCTGAGTTAATTGAAATGGTAAATGCAGAGCTAAATAAGCAGCTTGGCAGTCATGTAGAAATTATGAATTATGAAGATGCTTCTATTCTGGGAGAAGTGCGTGAAAATGGATATGTTACGGCAGGTGCTGCTGCACGCTTGACGTCCATGTTTATGCAGGCTACATCAGATGGTGCCCAGGCTGTACTAAACTGCTGTTCTTCTGTAGGAGAGGCAGCTGATGCAGCTGTTCCAATAGGAAAGTATACGGGAGTCCCTATTGTTCGCATTGATGAGGAAATGTGCAGGGACGCGGTGCGTACCGGTAATAAAATTGGAGTATTGGCAACTCTTCCCACTACATTGGCACCTACTAAAAATACATTGCAAAGGGTAGCAAGAGAAATGGGGAGGCAAATAGAATTAACAGATGGGCTGGTAGACGGAGCTTTTGGATTAAATCAAGAGGAGTTTAAACAAAGATTGTGTGAAGCGGCAGAAGAGATAGCTAAACAGGTGGATGTAATACTTTTGTGTCAGGGATCAATGGCATATGCAGAAGAAGAGTTACATAAAAAGTTAGGTCTTCCTGTATTCTCAAGCCCAAGGTATGGAGCAGCAGAATTGAAAAAAGCGCTTGTAAAAAAAGGTGTTTTGTTTGACAAACAGGAGGGGTAAAATGCTTACAGATACAAAGAAATCATTGCATGCAAAAGTGCATCCTGTAGATGGTATGGCAGTAGAATGGACAGATGGATTGTGGAAAGAAAGATTTGATACTTGTGCAAATTCCACGATTCCCCAGCTGCAGAACATGTTTGAAGATAAAGATATCAGCCATGTACTGGAAAACTTTCGTATATGTGCCGGTGAAGCAAAAGGGAGTTTTGACGGAACTGTTTTTGGTGACGGAGATTTTTATAAATGGATAGAAGCGGCACTCTATACCGCAGCAAAAACAAAAAACGCGCAAATGCTTGAGCAGATTGATGATTACATAGAATTGATTGGAAAAGCCCAGCTTGAGGACGGATATATTTCTACAAAACAAATCATTGGTGAGCGAGAGGATAACGGGGTCAGCAGGTTAGGGGATATTAATGATTTTGAGGTATACAACTTCGGACATTTATTTACTACTGCATGCCTTCATAAAAGATTAACCGGAAAAGACGACTTTTTAACTATTGCAGTAAAAACAGCTGATTATCTTGAAAAAATGTATGAAGATGGTGTAAAGAAAGGGGCGGTACAGACAGCGGTGTGCCCTTCTCATTATATGGGACTGACTGAGATGTATCGCACTACAGGAGAAGAACGATACCTTAAACTCGCAAAACAGGCCATCTCCCTTCGGGACAGTGTAAAAGAAGGCTTAGATGATAATCAAGATAGAATACCACTTAAAGAACATGAAAAAATAATCGGGCACGCTGTCAGGGCAAATTATTTATATGCAGGTGTTGCAGATTTGTGTCTGGAGGAAGAAAATAAAGAATTACTGCAGGTACTGGATAATGTTTGGAGCAGTCTTGTAAACAAAAAACTTTACCTAACAGGAGGGTGTGGAGCACTGTACAATGGGACATCTCCTTATGGAAATTTTTTTGTTGACCAGAAAGTGCATCAGGCCTACGGCTATGAATACCAATTGCCAAATATTACTGCTTATAACGAAACCTGTGCAACTGTAGGCGGTGTATTATGGGCATATAGAATGTTTCAGCTTGAACCAAAAGCAGAGTATTTTGATATTATTGAAAGAATGATGTTAAATACAAATCTTGCAGCCCTAAGTTTGGACGGGAAAAAGTTTTTCTATGAAAATATGCTGAGAAGGACAAAGAAACTAGATTATGAGTTGGTTTGGCCTTTGACAAGAACGGAATATATTTTAAGCTACTGCTGTCCGCCCAATGTGGCAAGGACCATAGCTCAATCAAGTGAATATGCGTACACTGTTTCAGATGACACGATATGGTTGGGTATGTACGGTGCAAACCGGGCAAAAATCAAGTTAGATAATGGTGCTGAGTTTACACTGGTACAGGAAACAAAATATCCATATGATGGAACGATTAAATTTACGGTTGAAGATGTAAAGTCATCGTCAGAATTTTGTCTGAACTTAAGAATCCCGGGATGGTTGGAAAATGGATATATCAAAAATGGAAAAGAAGAAATTGTATTGACCAAGGAAGATGCAGGCAGCTATGTTCCCCTTAAACTAGAACTTCCTGAAGAAGCTCAACTGGATGTGTTTTTCGATATGCCGGTAAGGTATACTACGGCAAATACTATGGTGGAAGAAACAGAAGGACAGGTAGCATTGGAGTGCGGTCCATTGGTTTACTGCTGTGAGACGGCAGATACAACAGTGGAAACACTGGATGACATACGAATTGACTTGTTTGGAGCGGTGGAAAAAAGTGAAATACAAATACAGGGAAGGGAAATCGGTGTATTGGAAATTCCTGAATATTGCCTGAAAAGGGAGGAATTTGATCGAGGTGCGTTGTATCAGAATTTTAAATATAAGGGCATGTCACAAACCAAGGTAAAGTTTATTCCCTATTTTGCATGGGATAACCGTGACTTTGGAGAAATGCGTATCTGGTTTCCAACAGTTTTGGGAAATCAAAACGAAAAGATAGAAAAACCTTACATAGGAAATAAAAAAATTGTCGTTCTGGATGATGATCCAACAGGAGTACAGACAGTACATGGTGTATCTGTTTATACAGACTGGGAAACGGATAGTCTTCGCAGAGCATTTGCAGAAGAAGGAAACATGTTTTTTATTCTGACAAATTCCCGTAGTTTTACCAGTGAAGTTACAAAACGAGTGCATACAGATATTGCTCATAGACTATTAGAGGTATCCAAAGAGTACAATAGGGAGTTTATACTTATTTCCAGAAGTGATTCAACACTTAGAGGGCATTATCCCTTGGAAACAGAGGTGCTTAAAGATACACTGGAGAAAGAGGATGGTCTGACTATAGATGGTGAAATTATTTGTCCCTTTTTCAAAGAGGGAAACAGAATAACCATAGATAACGTTCACTATGTAAAAGAAGACAATATGCTCATCCCGGCAGGAAAATCTGAGTTTGCAAAAGATAAGACATTTGGATTTGCATCTTCAGATTTAACTGCATATGTAGAAGAAAAAACAAAAGGAAGATTTAAAAAGGAAGATTGTATCACCATTTCGCTGGAAGAACTTGAGCTGGAAAATGTGGATAAGATTAAGGATAAATTGATTCAGGCAAAGGGTTTCCAAAAGATTATAGTTAATGCAGTGTATGAGAAACATCTGAAAGTATTTTGTATTGCATTTGCAGAGGCAGTAGAAAGTGGAAAACACTTTTTAGCAAGATCAGCAGCAGGGTTTCCAAAGGTATTGGGAAATATTTCAGATCGCCCTCTGCTTACGAAAAAGGAACTAGTATCTGACAAAAACATAGGTGGTGTTGTGATTATTGGCTCTCATGTAAACAAAACAACAATGCAGCTTGAGGCGTTAAAACATGCAGACAGACCACTTGAATTTATGGAATTTGATGTTCAAAAAGCGTTAGTGGAAAATGGTTTGACAGAGGAAGCTAAACGAATCACCGGACTAACAGAAAATTGTATTATATCTGGGAAAACAGCGGTAATTTATACAAGCAGAAAGTTACTGACGCCAGATAATATGGATAAAGAAAAATTATTGGCGTTTTCTGTGGCTATTTCTGATGCGGTAACAAGTATTGTGGGAAAACTAAAGACTCAGCCAGGGTTTATCGTGGCAAAAGGAGGTATCACTTCCTCAGATGTAGGGACAAAGGCTTTAAACGTAAAACGTGCAGTTGTTATGGGACAGATTAGAAAAGGAATTCCTGTATGGATGACTGGGGAGGAAAGCAAATTTCCGGAAATGCCATATATTATTTTCCCCGGTAATGTGGGAGAGCGTGAAACCTTGAAAGACGTTGTGGAAGAACTGATTTAGGAATGGAGGCAGTATGAGAAAGGTAATTATTTCCCTTGCACCAGTAGAGGCAGGAACAGAAGTTATAGCAGATAAACTTGCAGAAGATGTGGAAAAAAGTGTGTTGTCAGGTGCGGCCATGTGTCATCTGCACTGCAGAAAACAAGATGGAAGTCTTACACCGGACATTTCTTATCTTCAGGAATGTTTCGAAGAAATTTTGAGACGCACGGATGTAGTAGTCCAGGCATCTACCGGCGGCGTTTCAGATATGTCCATTGAAGAACGCTGTAATCCGTTAAATTACAGCAAGGTAGAATCTGCATCTTTAAATGGCGGAAGTACAAATTTGGGAGAAGCTGTTTACATTAATTCATTTGACGATATACGTTATTGTGCAGCAGAAGCATATAAGCGCGGTATTCTTCCTGAAACAGAGGTTTTTGACATAGGTATGCTTCACAATATGGAATTGATTGAAAAGGAACAGCCCTTTGCATCTCCAAGACTATTCAATTTAGTATTCGGTCATAAAGGAGGAATGCAGCCCACACCAAAGATGCTGGCAGCATTTACTTCTTTTGTGCCACAGGATGCGTTGTGGGGAGTCACGCATTATGGAAGAGATAACTGGACATTTCTTGCAGGAGCCATAGCAATGGGAGCATCTGTTGTTAGAGTAGGATTTGAAGACAGTGCTTATTTAAGTGAAAATAAATCTGCAGTTCATAACTGGCAGATTGTAGAACGAACAGTAGATCTGATTCGGGCAATGGGTCTGGAGCCTGCAACTCCAAGTGAAGCAAGAGAGATTTTACAATTAAGAAAGAGGTAAGGTAATGCTGAAAGTAAACAGGATACATATGGATTACCAGGTAAACCCGGTAGGACTTTCTGAGATGCCTCAATTTGGATGGGAGTTGGAAAGTACAAATAGAAATGTGCTTCAGAAGACTTATCATCTTCAAATTGCAGGAGATAAAGAATTTGAAAAAATAATATATGACAGCGGGGAAATACAGAGCAGGGAATCTGCTCATATTCAGCCGAAAGATGTAGCCTTGCGATCTGTTCAAAAATATTACGTTCGAGTGAAAGTAACTGACCAAGCAGAAAGCAGTGGATGGAGTCCGGATGCCTTTTTCGTTACAGCTTTAGTTGGGGAGGAAAAATGGAAAGCTCCATTTATTTCAGCAGAGATAGATGAATCCTATCGGGAAAGCTCTAAAGGTACATATATAAGAGGGAATTTTCAGGTAAATAAACAGGTTAAAGAAGCTTTTGCACTTACCACCAGCTTGGGACTGTATAATTTTTTCCTAAATGGTAAGAAAATCGGGGAAGATGAATTGACCCCAGGGTGGACATCTTACCGTCGTCATCTGCTGTATCAGACATATGAAGTTACGGCCGCACTAAATGATGGAGTCAACACGGCCGGAGCTATGCTTGGTCCAGGCTGGTATAAAGGTGTCATGGGATTGACTAAAGCCAGAAATAATTATGGTGACCGGACCGGGTTTACTATGCAGCTTGTAATCAGGTATACAGATGGAAGTGAAGAAATTGTTTATACGGATTCAACTTGGGTGGGATGTGATTCCCCTATTGTATTTTCTGAGATATACGATGGAGAGACTTATGATGCAAATCTGGAAATACCAGATTGGGCATCTGCTTCCCCTTTGAAAGGCATCTGGCATGAAGTGGTAACCGTTCCTTTTGACACGGATGTCTTGGCTGCTCAGAGTGGAGGCCGTGTCAGACAGATAGATAAGATGCCGGTAAAACAAATCTTTACTACCCCAAAAGGGGAAACTGTAATTGATTTTGGTCAGAATATGACCGGTCGTATACATATCACAGCTACAGGTAAGCCTGGAGATGTGATAGAGTTAAAATGTTTTGAGGTACTTGATCATGATGGTAATGTGTATCTAGACAATCTTAGGGAAGCAAAAGAAACAATTAGGTATATTTTTGCAGAAGAAAAAACGGTAACATGGTATCCAAGGTTTACGTACATGGGATTTCAGTATGCTCATATTTTATCGTATCCGGGAGAAATAAAGCCTGAGAATTTTACCGCCTATACTCTTCATTCTGAGATGGAGGCCACAGGGAACATTGTTACTTCCAACCCTCTATTGAACCAACTGCATCATAATTATTTATGGGGAATGAAAGGAAACTTTCTGGATGTTCCAACAGACTGCCCCCAGAGAGATGAACGTCTTGGCTGGACGGGAGATGCACAGATTTTTTGCCGTACATCAAGTTATTTGATGAACACCTATACATTTTTTAAAAAATGGCTTCGTGATCTGGAAGTAGATCAAACACCAGAAGGTGGTGTTCCTCATGTAGTGCCAAACATTGAAGAAGGAAGAACAGACGGAAACTGGCTTTTGAGTCAGGGGCCACACTCTGCAGCAGCCTGGGCAGATGCAGCAGTGATCAATCCTTGGGTCATGTATCAGATGTATGGCGATAAAGAGATATTAAAACTACAGTATAACAGCATGAAGGGGTGGATTGAATTTATGCGGAAACATGCTGTGGATTATATATGGAATTATAAACTACAGTTTGGGGATTGGGTGGCTTTAGACGCTGAAGAAGGAAGTTATTTTGGTGCTACACCTAATGATTTGACTTGTACCGCTTATTTTGCTTATTCAACAGGATTGTTTGCAAATATAACAAAAATCCTTGAAAAAGAAGAGGCAGAGGAGTATGCACAACTCTATCACCATATCGTAGAAAAATTTCAAAGGACATTCTTTGATGAGGATGGAAACATGACTGCCGCTACACAGACTGCACATATTGTGGCGTTGTATTTTAATCTTACACCTAGTCGATGGATAAAAAAAACAGTGGAAAATTTAAAAGTACTTTTAGATAAAGAGAATGGACATCTTGTTACAGGATTTGTAGGAACACCTTATTTTTGCCATGCATTGAGCCAGAATGGGTGTGTAAAAGAGGCTTATGATCTTTTACTCAAAGAAGATTTTCCGTCATGGCTATATCAGATCAAAAAAGGTGCAACGACTATATGGGAACATTGGGATGGACTGAAACCTGATGGGACTATGTGGAGTGCGGACATGAATTCCTTTAACCACTATGCATATGGGGCAATTGGAGAATGGATGTACAGGGTCATGGCCGGATTTGAGACAGATGATGATAAGCCTGGATTTAAAAATAGCATTTATTACCCAAGGTTCGGAGGAGCTTTGGAACAGGTGGATGCGGCTTATCACTCCATATATGGAGTGCATCGAATCCAATGGAAAGTAGAGGGCGAATCTGTTACAATGACAGTATGTATTCCCCCAAATACCACTGCAGATGTGCGGCTGGATGGGGCGAAAAGTGTGGAAAATGCTGATGGACTGGAATTTAAAGAAAAAGACGGCTACTGGGAAGCAAAATCCGGCTCGGGGGTTTATACCGTTCATTTTGTACGGTAAATTTTAAGCCTGCTGGATAAGGAAAGGCGGTATGGATGAAAAATAAAATGTTCTTAACTATTTGGAGATGGTGGAAACAGCATAATATCAGAGAACAAATTTTTTTATCCATGCTCTTGCTTACGATTTTAGCAATTGGTGTTTTAGGTACAATTTCTTACTACACCACGAACGATTCTTTGGAGCGAAACTATAAAGAATCCCATGAAACTACATTGAAAAATTCAAGCAGAGTCATGAATTTAAATCTGAAACCGATTATTGAGAAGACAAGAGCTATATTAACCAATGCAAATCTTTCTGATTTAATGAGTGGTGAATTGGAATATATGGGGAATGAATTTAAACTTACAGATCAGAAAAGGCTGGAAAATATTCTTGATACCATCATGATGCAGGAAAAATCGGTGAGCAGTGCTGTGCTTATGGATTTCGATGGACATTATTTTTTTCAGAGTAATGTTAATCAAGGACCATATAATTTTTATTCTTACTATCGGGAGAATGACTTTCAGGATGAAACGTGGTTCACGGAAACCCAAAAGGCAGCCGGAAAGGAAGTATTCTGGGCGACAGGCGTACTGGGCGGGATGGAAAAAAAGGAAATCATTTGTTTTACAAAGCTATTGAATGATCCTGCAACAGGAAAACCTATAGGCTGTATGGTTGTGAACTTAAGCCGGGGGCTGCTTAGGGATTCCTTTGTCAAAGGAGATGAGGGGTATGAGACCAGCAATTATATGATTGTGGATAAGAAACACAATAATAAATTAGTTTATATTGATGCGGAAACAGGGGATAACCAAGCAATTATGAATGCCTTTGTTGAAAACCCTGATAATTCCAGCTATGTGTTTTCTACCGCAGAGAATACGGTCACAGGTTGGAGCCTGGTAAATGTAGTAACTAAAAACGAACTAAGTATCACTGGCAGAAGTCTGAGAAATATTGTTCTTTTGTGGAGTGCGATTTTGGCAGGGTTGTGTTTTGGCTTTGCAAGGATTATTTCCCGAAGTATAACCAATCCTTTAAAGCAGCTGGAAAGGACAATATACAGTGTAGGAGAAGGGGCAAGAAATATTACCGAGGAATTTGATAATAGCGAAGTCGGACGAATCGGCAGTAAGTTTAAAGAAATGGTCAATACAAGCCTGGAACTCTCAGAACGATTAATGGCTGCAAGGCTCAATGAGAGAGAGGCAGAGCTATTATTATTACAGTCACAGATCAATCCACATTTCTTATATAATACGCTTGACTCAATTTATTGTGTTGCAATGATACATGGGGATGATCAAATAGGAGAGATGGTTCTGGCGTTATCAGAGAACTTTAAAATTGCTTTAAATAATGGAGAAAAATATATGACTGTATCGGATTCTGTTAAAGGAATTCAGGGCTATATGAAGCTTCAGAATATTAGATATCATAATAGATTTGAGCTTTATGTGGACGTAAAGCGTGAAATTCTGCAGTCTAAAATCATTTCTTTTATACTTCAGCCTTTTGTAGAAAATGCGATGTATCATGGACTTGAGCCTAAAATGGGAAATGGAACTATCCGTCTGATTGGATGGCGGGATGGTCTGAATATACTTTTTGAAATATCAGATGACGGAGTTGGAATTCAGGATATGGAGAAGCTGGAAAAAGGATATGGCATCCGTAATGTTAGAGAACGTATCCAGCTAAACTATGGCGCAAAGTATGGGGTAACTGTCAAGAGTGAAGAGGGAAAGGGTACCACAGTCAGAATTGTTGTGCCTGAGAGACCTGGGAGAATATAACATGTATCGGCTAGTCGTAATAGATGATGAATATATTGTAGTAGAAGGAATAAAGGCTATGATTGCAAGACAGAAGCTAGATTATGAAGTTGTAGGATGGGCATACGACGGTATTCATGGCCTGGAAATCATAAGAAAATATACGCCTGATTTAATTATTACAGATATACGTATTCCGGGAATGGATGGCTTATCCATGATTGAAGCTGCAAAAGATTTTTGCCCTGATGCTGCCTATGTAGTGATCAGCGGCTATACAGAATTTGAGTATGCCAGAAAAGCGCTGCAGCTTGGGGTGATGGGATATATAGATAAACCGATTAGTATGGAAAAACTCAATAGTGTCTTAGGAAGAGTAGAAAAGGATTGCTTTCAAACAAGAGAACAAAAAAATGCATATGAGATGAGCCGCTTGAAAATGGAAAAGTTGAATCGTATTCAGGAGGAAAGCATTTCCAGTCTTGTAGAGGGGAATGTTGGAAAATTTTATCGGTGTACAGGGCAGACTTTGCAGGAACTGGAAGATTTATTTCCTGATGATTTTGAATTTCGGCGTGAAGTGTACAAATATCTGAGCGTATTGTGTGACATTCTTTTGGAAAACAAAAAAGAAATTGCCAGAGAAAATCTGGTTTCTTTTCATGAAATGGAAAAGAAGACAAAAAGAGAAAAAATTCATGGTTATGCCGAGATTATTATTTCAGATATAGGGAAATATATTGAAGCAGACAAGACAGGGAGCAGACATGGAGCTGTGCTGGAGCTGCTTGCTTACATTGAGCAGCATTACAATGAAGATATAGGTCTCAATGAGCTTTCTGAAATAGCCCAGATGAGTACCGCTTATCTCAGCGTACTCTTTAAAAGTGAAGTAGGGATGTCCTACGTAAAGTATCTGACCGGCCTGCGTTTAAAAAAGGCAAAGGAACTGCTTAAAGCTGGGCATAAAGTATATGAAGTAAGTGAAATGACAGGATATCATAATTACCGCTACTTCAGTGATACGTTCAAAAAATATGTGGGACAGACTCCACATGCATATAAAATGCAGGTATGGTGTACTGAGCAAAAGGAATGTGAAGAAGATGAGGTCAATCCCATTTCTTAAATAATCTAAAGAAAGTTATTGACAAAAAACAAAAGATTGTGTACAGTTTAAATATAAAAGTTGCACACAATTTAATTTAATAAAATTTAAAAGGAGGTAACACAATGAGCATTTATGAATTTGAGGCAAAAAGTACAAAGGGTGAGAATGTTAGTTTAAAAGATTATGAAGGAAAGGTTGTTTTGATTGTAAACACTGCTACAGGTTGTGGATTTACTCCCCAATATGAAGATTTGGAAAAACTGTATAAAGATTATAAAGACAAGGGATTGGTTATTTTAGATTTTCCGTGTAATCAGTTCGGCCATCAGGCTCCGGGAACAGATGAGGAAATTGTAAGCTTTTGTTCACTGAATTATGGTGTTACCTTCCCACAGTTTTCTAAAATTGAAGTAAATGGAGAAGGAGCATTGCCGTTATTCAAGTATCTTAAAGAACAAAAAGGGTTTGCAGGATTCCATCCGGATCATAAGCTGACTCCTATACTTGATAAAAAATTGTCTGAGGAAAACCCAGATTATAAAAATCAACCTGATATTAAATGGAACTTTACTAAATTTTTAATTGACAGACAGGGCAATGTTGTGGAACGTTTTGAGCCTACAACGGATGTTGCTAAGATAGAAGAAAAAGTTAAGGATTTATTATAAAAAAACAGGGATGTGTCCTGTTTAAAAGACAAAAAATGGAGTATGATCAATGACAGACAAATACGATGCATTAAAACTAGATAACCAGTTGTGTTTTCCGTTATATGCTTGTGCCAAGGAAATCGTAAAATTATATAAGCCCTATCTGGATGAACTGGATTTGACTTACACCCAATATATTACCATGATGGTTATGTGGGAACACAAACAGATAAATGTTAAGGCACTTGGCAGTTATCTTTATCTTGATTCTGGAACTTTGACCCCTGTGCTTAAGAAGCTGGAAAAAAAAGGATTTGTTATGCGCACCAGGAATAAAGAAGATGAGAGAGTTTTAAATGTGACGTTAACAGAAGAAGGTGCCAAATTAAAAGAAAGTGCAGCAGGAATTCCCGGACATATTGGAGAATGTGTAAAACTGGAAGGGAATGAGGCAGCATTTCTTTATAAAACACTATATAAAGTGTTGGGAAACTTTGATCATAGTAGTGAAACGTAGATTAGCATGAAATAATGGCATAAAAATAGACAGGATTGAATACCTGTCTTTTTTTATGCCATTTTAAGGTTACTTTAAGGTTGGTCATGTAAAATCCATGTAAAACTAAAGAAAGGAGTAAAAAACTATGGATTTTCGTAATGAGTGGAAACATGAAATAAACTACTCTGATTTAATTGCGATTAGACAACGGCTTTGTGTTATTGCAAAAAAGGATCCTCATGCATCAGAAGGGTCTTATCAAATTCGAAGTCTGTATTTTGATACACCAACAGATAAAGCTTTATTGGAAAAGATAAATGGTGTGAGCAAAAGAGAAAAATTCCGTATACGTTATTACAATCACGATATAAGCATCATTCTTTTGGAGAAAAAGAGCAAATATAATGGGCTTTGCAGTAAGGAACGTATCTTGTTGACCTGTGAAGAGGCACAAATGCTATCGGAAGGCAAGTATGACTGGATGATGCTAAGCAGCAGTCAGCTGGTAAAAGAGTTATATGTTAAGATTAGGTCTCAGGGTCTTCGCCCTAAGACAATTGTGGACTATACCAGAGAACCATTTATTTATCCCTATGGTAATGTGAGAGTTACATTAGATTATAATATTCGGACAGGCATGGGCAGTACAGACTTTCTAAATGCTGATTGCATCACTGTGCCTGCCTGCAATGGGCATGTCATTCTCGAGGTCAAGTGGGATGCCTATCTGCCCTCCGTTATCCGTGATATTGTACAGATGAACGGACGCCAGACTACTGCATTTTCAAAATATGCAGTATGCCGAATATATGGATAAATCATAAAAGAAAAAGGAGAAATATAGTTATGACTTTTAATGAAATTTTTAAATCTAGTTTTTTGGAGAATGTATCCAGTGTGAGTATAGTGGATATGGTACTTTCTCTAGTTCTTGCTTTTGGTCTTGGAATGTTTATTTTTTTGGTGTATAAAAAAACTTTTTCTGGTGTGATGTATTCTTCCAGTTTTGGTGTTACATTAATTGCTTTAACGATGATTACAACAATTGTAATACTGGCGGTAACCTCAAATGTAGTGCTCTCACTTGGTATGGTTGGTGCACTGTCCATCGTTCGCTTTCGTACAGCAATTAAAGAACCTCTCGATATAGCTTTTTTATTTTGGTCTATAGCAGTGGGGATAGTTCTTGCAGCAGGCATGATTCCTCTTGCAGTAATAGGCAGTGTTGTTGTGGGCGTAATATTATTGGTTTTTGTAAACCGGAAAAACTATATGAATCCTTATATTGTTGTGCTTAGCTGTGTGGATTATGAAAGTGAAAAAAAAGCAGTGGATTTTTTGGAGAATCAGTCAGTACGATGTGTAGTAAAAAGCAAAACGGCTCAAAAGGATTTGGTTGAACTGAATATGGAGATTCGTATGAAGGACGAAAATACAGATTTTATAAATATTCTAGCGGAAATGAATGGTGTAAACAGTGCTGTTCTTGTTAGTTATAATGGAGAATATCTGGGATAGGAGGCAAAACCATGTCAACGCATAAAAACATAAATAAAATCTGCGTCCTCATTCTTGGTCTAACTATTATTCTTACGGTTTTATTTATCAATGGCGATAAGTTGGGTATCCAGTCATCTGATAACAAAACAGGATATGAAACAAAAATTTTTGACACTTCAACAGTTCATACTATTGATATTGAAATAGATGACTGGGACGGGTTTTTGGAAACCTGCGAAAATGAAGAATATAGTGTATGCTCAGTTGTTATTGACAATGAGGCATATAAAAATGTAGGAATACGTGCTAAAGGTAACACTTCTCTTACGCAGGTAGCCGCTTATGGAAATGATAGATACAGTTTTAAAATCGAATTTGACCAGTATGATAATGCTAAGAATTATTATGGTCTGGACAAATTGAGCCTTAATAATATTATTCAGGATAATACTTATATGAAAGATTATCTTACTTATCAAATGATGCAGGTTAATGGAGTAAATACCCCACTTTGCAGTTATGTTTACATTACGGTCAACGGGGAAGATTGGGGGCTGTATCTTGCTGTTGAAAGTGTGGAGGAAGGTTTTCTGGAACGTAATTATGGCAGCAATTACGGAGAACTGTATAAACCTGACAGTATGAGTATGGGCGGAGGTCGTGGTAACGGTAATGATTTTAATATGGAGAACTTTACAAACGACACGGAGAGTGAGGATATAGCTGAAGAGCAAACGGAACCTGAAACTAGTGAGAATGGACAAACAAAGAATGGTATCACGATGCCTGAAAGAGGTGAAATACCAGAAGGAAGTGAAATACCAGAAGGAAGTGAGATGCCAGAAGGAGGTGAGATGCCAGGAGGAGGTGAAATGCCAGAAGGCATGGATAAGGGGAACGGCGGTATGAGTATGAGTAGTGACGATGTTTCTCTAATTTATACAGATGATGAGTATGACAGTTATAGCAATATTTTTGATAATGCAAAAACAAATATTTCTGATGCAGATAAAACCCGCCTGATTGCCTCTCTTAAAGCATTGAATGAAAATCAGGATCTTGAAGATGTGGTAAATGTAGAAGAAGTAATCCGCTATTTTGTGGTGCACAACTTTGTTTGTAATTTTGACAGTTATACGGGATCAATGATTCATAATTATTATTTGTATGAAGAAGACGGGCAAATGTCGATGATTCCATGGGATTATAACCTGGCATTTGGTGGATTTGAATCTCAAGCTGATGCAACCGGTCTGGTAAATTATCCTATTGATACTCCCGTATCAGGAGGAACAACAGATTCACGTCCCATGCTGGCGTGGATATTTTCCAATGAAGAGTATACAGAACTTTATCATCAAATTTTTTCTGAACTTATGTCATCTTACTTTGACAGCGGTGAATTTGAGGAAATGATTGATTCTGTTTCTGCAATGATATCACCTTATGTAGAACAGGATCCTACTAAATTTTGTACATTTCAGGAATTTGAACAGGGTGTATCTGTTCTAAAAGAATTTTGTCTGCTACGTGCTGAAAGTGTTGAGGGCCAGCTAAATGAGACAATTCCGTCTACTTCTGACGGACAAAGTGATGCATCTGAAACATTGGTGGACGCTTCAGCTATAAGTATTTCTGATATGGGTTCTATGAATAATGCTATGGGTCAGGGGAAAAATATGAGTGATGATTCATCTGAAAACAAGGATCTTGGTCAAGATAATGATTCTGGTACTCAGGATACTTTGCCTGACATGACATCTGATACTCAAGGTGCACCACCTGACATGGCATCTGATACTCAAGGCTCTGAAAGTGAAGCGGGACAAGGTCAACAGGGATTTCCCGGAGGCAATACGATTCCTTATTCAGCTGAAACCGGGGGAGTGAGTCAGAGTTCAATGAGTTTAAGTTCATGGATTCTTTTGGGCGTGTCAGGTATTGCACTTTTAACAGGTTTATTCTTAGCATTAAAAATAAAAAAGAAAAATTAAATTTATAAACTTATGTTATTGGATCTCAAATAATTAAGTAGTCGCTCAAGATTTGTCAACGTATCTCGGCTGATAAAATGTTCGATTTTTTCCACCTGTTCCAATTCATTATCAGAATGATTTAAATAGCACAAGAAATCATGTAGTACCTCATGGCGGTAAAGCAGGTAATTTCCTGCTTTCCGTCCTTTTGGTGTTGCAGTAAGATAACCATATTTTTCTGAAAAAATGTATCCTCTTTCTTTTAGTGCATGAACCATTTTTGAGGTGGAGGAAGGTTTTACATGAAGATTTTCAGAAAGTGCCTGTATTCTGACTACATTTTGGTCTTTAAGCATACGGCATATCATTTCTAAATAGTCCTCCATTGAAGCAGTCAGGTCATCTGTACTGTGCAGTTCATACCCCTTCTGGGTAAAAAAATCCTTCTTAATATCCATTTTAATCTGTCTCCCGCTTATGTTTAAAAAATTCTTATTAATTTGTAACACAATCATGAATGTTTAATATTATAGAAACAGGAAAAAAAGTTTCCTTATCCTAAATTCTATGACAAGGCGGTGACACTTATGAAAACACAAATTTGCTTAAATGACATACATCCGGGTCAAAGCGCGGTAATCCGTGAACTAAGAACAGCAGGAAGTATACACCGTAGGCTGCTTGATATCGGACTGGTAAAAGGAACCAGAATAAAATGCGTAGGGAGGAGCCCCGGAGGAGATCCTAGTGCATTTTTAATCAGAAATGCAGTTATTGCTATACGTTCTGAAGATTGTAGAAATATAATGGTTCATTTAGCGGAAGGGGAAGTAAATGGAAAATTCCAAAACGGCTTTTTTAAGTGAGCATGAAAAAGTAATCGCAATAGCAGGAAATCCCAATGTGGGAAAAAGTACTGTTTTTAATAGTCTTACGAACATGCATCAGCATACCGGCAACTGGCCGGGAAAAACGGTTGCCAATGCAACAGGATATTGTATAACAAAAAAGTACAATTATAAAATGATCGATATTCCTGGAACATATTCTTTAATGGCACATTCGGCTGAGGAAGAGATTGCAAGAGATTTTCTTTGCTTCGGAAATCCTGATGGGGTAGTCGTTATTTGTGATGCGACCTGTCTGGAACGAAATTTAAATCTTGTCTTGCAGACTATAGAGATTACTTCAAACGTAATTGTTTGTGTAAATTTGTTGGATGAAGCTAAAAAGAAGGGGATACAGATAAATCTGGATATTTTGTCAGAAGCTTTGGGTGTTCCGGTTATTGGAATGGTAGCAAGAGACGGAAAAGGGATAAATAGTCTGCTCAATGCTTTAGATGATTTGATGGATGGGAAAACAATAGAGACCGATAGGCAGACAAAAAAAGTTTTATATAATGAAATAATAGAAAAGGCAATTTCACTTCTGGAACCGGCTGTTGAAAAAGAATTACAATATACGCAGGGTATGCTTTTGAATACCAGATGGCTTTCTTTAAGACTTTTAGATTATGATGATGCGTTGAAAGAGGGGGTAAAACAATATCTGAGAAGAGAAATAAGTGATACCTTTGAGGTGAAAGAGCGGTTGACCCAGGCTGGTATTATGCTGGAGGAGCAAGGAATAGATAAAATGAATCTGGAGGAAGAAATCGTGTCCTCAGTCATAAAAACAGCAGAAGATATAAGTGAAAAAACAGTCGTTTACACAAAAGAAAAAAGAGATGATAAAGACAGAAAATTAGATCAAATCCTGACCAGTAAGAGGCTGGGGTATCCGATTATGGTTATTTTACTTTTAGTTGTATTGTGGGTTACCATAGTAGGTGCTAATTATCCGTCCCGTATGCTTTCGGAGGGGTTGTTCAAGGTTCAGGATTATTTGACGGAATTGTTTAAATATTTTGGTGCACCGGCATGGCTGCATGGAATATTAATCTTGGGACTGTATCGTGTGCTGGCCTGGGTGGTATCAGTTATGCTTCCTCCAATGGCCATATTTTTTCCTTTATTTACTTTATTAGAAGATGCTGGATATTTACCGCGGATTGCTTATAATCTGGATAAACCCTTTAAAAAGTGCTGTGCATGTGGAAAACAGGCGTTAACAATGTGCATGGGATTTGGATGCAATGCGGCAGGTGTTACAGGATGCAGAATTATAGACTCTCCCAGAGAACGGCTGATAGCCATATTGACTAATAGTTTCGTACCATGCAATGGAAGGTTTCCTACTTTGATTGCAATTATTACCATGTTTTTTGTGGGAACAAGAGGTGGTGCAAAAAATTCTGTTATTGCCGCACTATTACTTACTTTGTTTATCTTGTTTGGGGTTGGGATGACGTTTTTAGTATCTTGGATACTATCCAGAACCATATTGAAAGGCGTTCCCTCATCGTTTACGCTGGAACTTCCCCCTTACCGCAGACCACAGATAGGAAAGGTGATTGTACGTTCCATATTCGACAGAACCTTGTTTGTACTTGGCAGGGCAGTTGTTGTAGCCATACCGGCGGGTGTAATTATATGGATAGCAGCAAATATTTTTGTGGGAGACCAGAGTCTCTTGAATTACTGTGCTTCTGCCCTGGATCCATTTGCAAAAATATTTGGTCTGGACGGTGTGATATTAATCGCATTTATTTTGGGACTTCCGGCGAATGAAATTGTAGTACCAATTATTATTATGATATATATGGGAGAAAGCAGTATACTGGAAGCAGGAAGTATAAATGAAATGAAGCGTCTTTTTGTCAGTCATGGCTGGACGTGGATTACGGCAGTATGTACCATGTTGTTTTCACTTATGCACTGGCCATGTTCTACAACACTTCTGACAATTAAGAAGGAAACAGGAAGCTGGAAGTGGACATTTATGGCACTTGTAATACCTACGGTGGCGGGGTTACTTATATGCTTTATCATTGCACAGGCAGGAGGGGCAATACAGCAGACACTAAGGTAAATGTTTGGGAGTACAAAATTTCACTACTCATTGTTTTAGTGATAAATAGAATTATAATTAAAGAGTTGTGCTTACTTATATTGTCAGGATTTAACCGTTTTAACAAAATAGTCATATAGTATTGTAAAAAGCATATGGATGGTTAGTTATGGAGTCAGAGCGTTATTCGATGTCATTTTTGGGGCTTGATCCCCACTATTACACAACAGACATTATAGCCAATGTTTGGGATATAGGTGCAAGCAGAATATTCGAAGAAACAGGTATTTACATCACAGGCGAAATACAGGAAAGACATCTGGTCAGTCAGAAAAATGATGGTGAGCATATAGGCAGCCTGTTATTTTTGGTAGAAAGTAAAAGAATTCCCGGTGAGAGTGAGACTGATTACTGGAATGCATATAAAGGAGTCCTTGAGGAGGTAAGATACAGACTTGGAAATCCCAGAATGGATTTAACCATAGAAAAAATTGATATGACACACTTTGAAAAAATCTGACTGGAGTCGAGTGGTAGAGCTTACCACTCAAATAAAAAGTGGATAAGCAGTTCAATAAACAAATTATTTATTATATAAATCGGCTTACCAAGACGGTAAGCCGATGAAATCTATTACCAGTACCAACAACATCTACAACATCTGCAGCATCTGCAACATCTACAACAACACATACAATCACCCTTTTTCTATTTTATAAGTTGGTTTACAGTATATTGTATGCAAAATTACAGAATGAGTTAATTTCGTTTCTTCATTATAGCTGTCAATTACTATTGCTTGACAATGAAGAAAGAATCAGTGTATACTATTTCAGTAAATCTTGAGAGCTAAAGGACAGAAGAGGAAAAGCAGAAAGTGTACTTTTCTGGCGTTTTGTCCTGATTAGAAAAGGGGTACAAATTATGAAAAAAGTATTAGTAATGGCAATGTGTTCAATTATGGCAATTGGCTTATTAGTGGGTTGTGGATCTAATGACACTAAAAAAACAGAAGAAAAAACAACAGCAAAAGATAATACGGACAATGAAAAAAAATGGGTTATAGCAACAGATACAGTATTCAAACCTTTTGAGTATACCAATGAGAAAAACGAGTTCGTTGGTATTGATGTAGATATCATCGCAGCTATAGCAGAAGATCAGGGATTTGAATACGAACTGAACAGCCTTGGCTGGGATGCCGCTGTAGCAGCAGTGCAATCGGGACAGGCTGATGCGATTATCGCTGGTGCTACAATCAAACAGGAACGTATCGATTCAGGCTGGATTTTCACTGATGGGTATTACAATGCAACACAGACATTCGTTGTGGCAAAGGGCAGTGATATAAAAGACTTTGAAGGACTTAAGGGCAAAAATGTTGCAGTAAAGAACGGTACTGCAGGTGCCGATTTTGCAGAGAGTCTGAAAGACAAGTACGGATTTACTGTTACCGTTTTTGAAGACTCACCGACGATGTATCAGGATGTAGTTCTTGGTAATAGTGCAGCATGTGTGGAAGATACACCAATTATGCAGGTATCTATTAAAGAAGGTGATTTAGATCTTGAAATTCCGGAAGGAATGGAAAGTGAAGGTGCTCCATATGGAATGGCGATTATGGATGAAAAAAATCAGGAATTGGTAGATTCATTTAATGAAGGTCTTGCAAATATCAAAGCAAATGGAACCTATGATGAAATCCTTGACACATATTTAAAATAGCAGTATAAATACTGCGGCAGCAAACGCGGGAGATTAACATTTGATTTCCCGCGTTTGTTTATATAAAGGAAAACATAGAAACCAGATGCTCTGTGCATATTGTGAAAATAAAGGAGTATACGAATGCTTATAATTATTCAAAACTATGGTTTAATGCTGCTTGCTGCTTTAGGGCGGACGTTGCAGTTAACGCTTTTATCGTTAATATTTGCCATTATTATTGGTATGATTTTTGCTTTAATGAATGTGGGCAAGAACCGCGTTTTAAATTTTTTGGGAACTGTTTATGTGGATGCAGTCAGAGGTGTGCCTCTAATTGTATTGGCATTTTTCATTTATTTTGGTGTGCCGTCTGCTGTTAAAATGCTGGGAATTGAGGGATTCAGCTTTTCCTCACTGCTTGCGGGTACTATTGCATTATCCATGAATTGCGGAGCGTATATGGCAGAAATTTTCCGCGCGGGCATTGAAAGTATAGACAAAGGACAGATGGAAGCAAGCCGGAGTCTGGGTCTTAATTACAGAAAAAGTATGCGGCTCATTGTACTGCCTCAGGCAGTACGCATCATGATACCTTCGATTATAAATCAGTTCATTATTACGTTAAAGGACACTTCTATTTTGTCAGTTATTGCATATCCGGAGCTTACGAACATGGGGAAAATTATAAGTGGTAATACATTTAAAGTTTTCCAGTCATGGGCAATTATAGCTGTTTTGTATATGGTAGTTATCATTACGTTAAGTAAAATTGCAAAGAAGATTGAAAGGAGGGTAAACCGTGACAGATAATAATAAAATTATTCAAGTCAAAAACTTAAAAAAGAATTTCAGCAAATTGGAAGTGTTGAAAGATATCAGTATCGAAATTCAAAAAGGTGAAGTAGTTGTACTAATCGGACCTTCTGGAAGCGGCAAATCAACTTTTCTGCGTTGTCTGAACCAGTTGGAGGATTCAACTGCGGGGCAGATTATAATTGATGGAGTAGATATTACCGATAAACACACGGATATAAATAAAGTTCGTGAGAACATTGGTATGGTGTTTCAGCATTTTAATTTATTTCCTCACAAGTCGGTGGAAGACAATATAATGCTTGCGCCTGTTGAACTTAAGAAGTTGACTAAAGAAGAGGCTAAAGAAAAAGCAGCAATGCTGTTGAAGAGAGTTGGACTAGAGAGTAAGGCTGATGCTTTTCCCTCCCAGTTATCCGGGGGCCAAAAGCAGCGTGTAGCTATAGCCAGAGCGCTGGCCATGAACCCAGATGTGATGTTGTTCGATGAACCTACATCAGCATTAGATCCAGAGATGGTAGGCGAGGTCCTTTCTGTTATGCAGGAACTTGTTTCAGAAGGAATGACAATGGTTGTGGTGACACATGAAATTGGATTTGCCAGAGAAGTGGCAGACCGTGTATTATTTATGGATGATGGATATATTGTAGAGCAGGGCGCTCCTGAAGATATATTTACCAATCCAAAGGAACCAAGAACTATTGATTTTTTGAACAAAGTCTTATAGGCATTTGGAGGAAAAGCAATGAAAAAGATTATTACAATCAGCCGTGAGTTTGGTGCAGGCGGAGGCGAAATTGGCAAAGCAGTTGCGAAAAAGCTGAATTACGAATACTATGATAAAGAAATCATACTTCAGTCAGCAAGAGAATCCAATGTGGATGTAGACAGTCTTCTGAAATGGGATGAAAAAATTCCTATGGATTTTGGCTTTGCCCAAAGTTTGTTTGATTTTTATAATAAACCTCTTAATGAACGTTTATTTGAGATACAGCAGCAGGTAATCAGAAGAATAGCGGAAAAAGGGAACTGTGTGATTTTGGGACGTAATGCGAATACTATACTAAAGGAATTTGATTATACACATCATGTTTTTGTTCATGCTGATTTTGCATGGAGACTTGAGCGTATGAAACATAAAATGCAAAAAGACACAGATGCAAAAATTGCTGAAAAAATAAGAAGCGTAGATAAAACACGGAGAAAATACTGTGCCCATTATACAGAAACGGAATTTGGCATGGCAAAATACTATGATATGTGTCTTAGTACGTCTTCGATGGGTATACCTGCCTGTGTGGATATCATTTGTACGCTGGCAAAAGGTGATGATGACTCTGGGTATTAAAGGAGTATCATAATATGAAAATAGTTAAGGTATTTTATTATATAGGAACGGCGTTCAGTCTGTTAATTGGTATATGGCATTTTTTTGTTCCGTGGATGTTCGGTTGGCATTCATATATCCCCAGCCAATATAAAAATCTTATTGTTTCTATTGACTGGGTAAATTTATGTTTTTCCTTATTGCTGTCAGGGCTAAGTTTCTTATTAATTCTCTGGGGCAAGAAAGTATTTTCAGGAAATGCTGAAGCCATTACATTATTTGGATTTTTAACTTTTGTCTGGATATTTCGTGTATTCATTGCAGTTATTATTCCAATTCCCCTTGAGCCTATAGCGGCAGTGGCTTATGGTCAACTTGCCGGGGCGGTTATCATTGCCGCATTATTGCTTGTTTCTTTATTTGCAGTTATCCGGATATATAAAGGAAAAGAGTAACATCCCCCTCATTAAGCAGATGTAAAAAAGCTGCTTTGAGGGGGTATTTTTGTGTCAAAATGTAGATGATAAGGGAAGTAAATCAAAAAGTAACATAATGTTTGCTGTTGTGTTCATATTTTTGCACATCCAAAAGGCAAAAAAGTGAGTATCATTCGACGGATATCTGCGTTAAAATGACCTCAATGAAAGGAGAGAGCAGGATGAAACCGAACTATCATATTGCACCTAAACAGGGGTTTCTAAATGACCCTAATGGATTAGTGCAATTTAAAGGAGAATATCATGTATTTTATCAATGGATGCCTGAGGTAACTCCTCAGGGCAGTAAACGTTGGTATCATTGTGTATCCCCAGATTTAATTCACTGGACAGATGTAGGTTGTGGTCTTGAACCAATAGAGTGGTATGAAAAAAATGGATGTTATTCGGGGTCAGGTATAACCGAGAATGGAAAATGTTTCTTGTTTTATACGGGGAATGTAAAGGATGCCAAAGGACAGCGTGAAACCTATCAGTGTATTGCAGTATCGGAAGATGGGAAAAATTTTCGAAAAGAAGGACCAGCAGTTTATCTACCAGAAGCATATACTCCTCATTTTAGAGATCCAAAGGTCTGGAAAAAAGATGGATTATACTGGATGGTGGTTGGAGCACAGACCAAGGAGCTGACAGGGAATGTAGCCTTACTGGTATCTGAAAATCTCAGAGACTGGAAATGGAAGGGCAGTATTCTAGATGAGGCTATGGATTGGGGATATATGTGTGAATGCCCTGATTTTCTGGAAATTGAAGGACATGAGTTTCTTGTGGTAAGCAGACAGAAAACAGATGGATGCAGGGGTTTGGTGGTTGAAGGCAGAATGGATTATCAAAATGCTGAGTTCACCGTAAATCACGTATCTGAAAAACTACTGGATGAAGGCTTTGATTTTTATGCGCCCCAAAGTTTTACCGATGAGTCCGGCAGAAAACTTTTGTTTGGCTGGCTTGGGGCAGGCGAATTAGACTATCAAATGAAACAGCCTACAGTGCAGGACGGATGGCTTCATACACTTACCATACCTCGTGAGTTGTTTTTATCTCATGGAGAACTTTGCCAGAGACCGGCAAAAGAGTTGGAGGAGTTAAGAAAACAAGAACAAAAAGTAGAAAATAATGGACAGTTTTCTATAGATCGTAAATCTTACAGTCTTGAATTATTTTGTGAGAACCCGGAAGGGAAGTCTTTATCATTTGATTTTGGAGGTATATTAAAGATCCAATATGAGAAAGACAAAGAGTTACTTAAGATTAGACGGAAAAGTTGGATGATTTCAGGATATGATGAAAAAAGTATTTCTCTTTCTGAATTAAAGCAACTTAGAGTTTTTTTGGATCAGTCTACAGCAGAAATTTTTCTGAATGAGGGAGAAACAGTATTTACATGTAAGGCATTTTTTGAAAGTGATACAGAAATAAAAATTAATGCCGAAACGATAACAACTATAAGCACATGGTTAATAAAGGAGTAGAGGACAATGGCTAAGACACCAGATTATCAAGAAATAGCAAAACAGATTATTGAAGTGGCGGGAGGGGCCGAAAATATTATTTCAGCGGCTCACTGTGCCACAAGACTCCGTTTGATTGTAAAGAACAGAGATATTATTGATGACAAAAAAGTAGAGGCAATTGAAATTGTAAAAGGATGTTTCTTTACTGCAGGCCAGTACCAGATTATTTTAGGTACAGGGGTAGTAAATAAAGTTTATGATGAAGTAATTAAAATGAATATTTCTGGAACATCTAAAAATGAACAAGCTGCAGCAGCTGCAAAAAGCGGAAATGCACTTCAGCGTCTGGTACGTGTATTTGCAGATGTATTTGTACCAATTATTCCAGTAATGGTCGCAACAGGGTTGTTTATGGGACTTAGAGGATTTTTGACGCAGGATGCGCTGCTTGCGTTCTTTGGAACTTCCTCAGCGGAAATTCCACAGCAGTTTTTACAGTTCACACAGATACTTACAGATACAGCGTTTGGATTTTTACCGGTACTGGTCTGCTGGTCAGCATTTAAGAAATTTGGTGGTTCTCCAGTACTTGGTATAGTAATCGGTCTGATGCTGGTAAGTAACATACTTCCTTCTTCCTGGGATGTTGCACAAGGGAATGCTGATCCTATGATTTTCTTTGGATTTATAAAAGTAAACGGATATCAGAGTTCAGTTTTACCGGCGTTTATCATAGGGTTCTTAGGTTCTAAGGTGGAACAGTGGCTCCATGATCATGTAATAAATGCCTTGGATTTAATTATAACACCATTCGTTACAGTTCTTACTTCATTATGCCTTGGATTATTTATTGTTGGTCCAATCTTCCATACAGTAGAGATGGAACTTGTTGGTATTGTTACCTGGCTGTTCAGTCTTCCGTTTGGAATAGGGGGCTTTATCTGGGGTGCATTATGCCAGGTGATTGTTATTACCGGTATACATCATGCGTTAAACCTTGTTGAAATTGAAATGCTTGCGGCTACAAAATGGAATCCTGTTAATCCTGTAGGTTCATGTGGTATTGTTGCACAGGCTGGAGCTGCAATTGCTGTAGCAGTAAAAACAAAATCAGTTAAAATGAAATCACTTGCATATCCATCATCTGTATCTGCGCTGCTCGGGATTACTGAACCAGCAATATTTGGTGTAAATCTGAGACTTGTAAATCCATTCGTATTTGGATGTATAGGCGGAGGTGTTGGCGGATGGTTGGCAGTCATTTTGAATTTAAGAGGTACAGGTATGTCAATTTCAGGTATACCTGGGATGCTGTTATATATGAATAGCCAGTTACCACTCTACATCTTAGTAAATGTGGTTGCATTTGCAGTAGCATTTGTTTTAACTTATTTATTCGGAGTGAAAGGTGAAGTTGCAGAATAACATGAATAAAGATCAGATTAATCTTCTGCTCCAAAAGATGACTCTGGAAGAAAAAGCCGGGCAGGCAACACAATTACCTACCCGGTATTTTGATATAAAAGAAAGTCAATTGACGGGCACAGAAAATAAACTTGGAATTACAGAAAATCAAAAATGGCAGGCCGGAAGTATCCTGGGTAAATTAGATGCGAGATCCATGAGAAGTCTGCAGGAGGAAAATCTAAAAAGAAGCAGACTTAAAATACCAATGATGTTTATGACAGATATTATTCATGGATATCAGACTATTTTTCCTATTCCTCTTGCAATGGCGTGCTCTTTTAATGAAGAACTGGCAGAAAAAAGTGCAAGAACAGCTGCAAAAGAAGGCAGTGCTGCAGGATATCAGGTAACGTTCTCTCCAATGGTGGATATCGTTATAGATCCAAGATGGGGACGTGTAATTGAAAGTTTTGGTGAAGACAAAAAATTAAACGCAGATATGGGACGCGCCATGGTCAGAGGGTATCAGGGAGAAGACTTGTTGGCACCCGATACTCTTGCTGCCTGTGTAAAACATTTTGCAGCCTACGGAAAGGTTGAAGGAGGACGGGATTATAATGCAGCTGATGTTTCAGAGTATACGCTGCAAAATCAGTATTTTCCTCCATTCAAAGCGTGTATTGATGCAGGAGCAAAACTGGTTATGGCTGCATTTCAGGCGGTCAATGGGACTCCTGCCACAGCCAGTAAATGGTTACTACAAGATAAACTCAGAAAAGAACTTGCGTTTATGGGAATTGTATTATCTGACTGGGGGGCTGTGACAGAACTGATTCGTCACGGTGTTGCACAAGATGAATATGACGCTGGAGAACTTGCCTTAAGTGCCGGGATTCAAATAGAAATGGCAACATGTTCTGTGATGAAAAACATCCATAAATATGTGGAGCTTGAACCTGGTATAGAATTATTATTAGATCAGGCCGTTGAAAAGATACTAACATTAAAAGCGGAATTAGGGCTTTTTGAAGATCCTTTTCGTGGAGTTGATGAATCTCGTGAAAGACGGGAACTACGCAGTAAGGAAAAAAAGTATGTTGCATGGGAAACGGCTATAGAGTCGGCAGTACTTTTAGAAAATAACGGGGTATTGCCGCTGAAAAAAGAAACACCATTAATTTTAGCAGGCCCTTACGCAGATTCTCAGGAACTTTTGGGACCATGGTCTGTAGATGGAATCATAGAAGATACCGTAAGTATTAAGCAGGGTGTAATTAATAAAGGGGGAAAGATTGTACAGGTCTTACCGCTTGATTTTGAAGAAATATCCAATAAGGATATGGATAAGGTTCTGATGGCGTCAGAGAAAGCAGAAATTGCTGTATTAGCAATAGGAGAACCTCAGTTATGGTCGGGGGAAGCTGGATCAAGATCAACAATAGAACTTCCTAAGGCGCAGTGTATACTTGTACAGAAACTGTATCAAAAAGGAATCAAAGTAGTAGTACTTTTGCTCAATGGCAGGCCTTTGGATCTACGACCTATTCAACCTTACGCGGATGCAATTTTGGAAATGTGGTATCCAGGGACAGAAGGAGGAAATGCCGCAGCCGATCTTCTATTTGGAAATGTAAATCCTTCAGGTCATCTGGCCATGAGCTTTCCGTATGGAAGTGGGCAAATACCAGTTCATTACAATATGGGCGCAACAGGAAGACCCAAAGAGTTACTAACCAGTGAAAAGAGATATAAATCTCAGTACCTGGATATTCCCAATGAGCCTCTTTATGCCTTTGGCTACGGTTTAAGTTATACAGAGTTTAAGATAGAATTGTCTGGAGAAATTAAAAAAGACAGTGATCATAGATATATGGTGCCGGTAAAGGTCACAAATACAGGTAAGGTGGCTGGAAAGGCCGTAGTACAGATTTATATTCATAAACATAAATCTATGGTGGCAAGACCGGTGAAAGAACTTGCTGCTTATAAAAAATTGGCGCTGCAGCCTGGAGAAGATGTTTGTACAGAAATAGCACTGGAAAAAGAAATCTGGAATTATTGGATTCCAAATGTAGGGTGGACAAAGGAATCAGGGAATTATACAATAATGATTGAATCAGACAGTCAGCATTATATTCATTGTAATCTGATGGTAGATTAAATAATCATAATTAGGTGATGAAATGTATAATAGAAAAATCAAACTGATTAGAGCTTTGATCGGTAATGAAAAAATATCTTCTGTAGAGCTTATGAATAAGCTGCAGATCAGCCAGAGAACACTGAGGGCGGAAATTAAAGAAATAAACGATATTTTGAAGCGTAAGGATGCCGGTATATATTCGTCCAATATGGGTGGATACTATATAAAGCAGGAAGAAAAGGAGACCGTGCAAATTGTTCTTGATTATATGATTGAGCAAAGTAAAATGGTCATTTTTCCGGAAACACCGGATGAAAGATTTCTGTTTACGTTTGTATGGTTGTTTTTTTCTAAAAAGCCGGTTTCTATACAAAAGGCAGCGGAAAATCTGTATGTATCCAAGACATCAATGCTGCAGACCAAAAACCAGATACAGGATGCCTGCAGATGGTATCACGGTTTGTATTTGGAAACAGCTAACAGGGGAATGCGAATACAAGGAAAAGAAGAAAATCTTCGACATGTACTTGCGGAGATAATGAACTACCGCACCTATGGATCTATTTTAATGGAACGTGTAATTACGTTTCAGTTTGGTGTTGAAAAATACGAAGACTATATATCTATATACAAGATTCTTCCGGCAATTTTAAAAAAGAACGGTTACCGCCTTATCGATAAAGAAATAGAAGGACTGGCACTGGATATTTTTTTGAGCCTTATGAGGCGCATACATGGATTTGATTTATACGAGAATGCAGATGAGTATAATAAAAATGATTGTATTGAAGAAATATGTTCATACCTGGAAGCGCTTGGTTATTCTATTCCGCTTGCCGAGAAAGTCTTTATGGAGGGATGTCTTGGCGTGAAGCGTATTTTATATACTCTGGGGCAAGATAATAAGGTAGCGGAGGAATATGTTGCGGTAACAGAAGAATTTTTGAATTTGACAGATAGAAGGTATCATACAGATTACAGGAAAAATCAAGACCTTTTTAAAAAACTATCTGTTCATATCATGAAAATGATTGATAGAATACAAAAGGGATATTTTGAAATAAATCCAGCGTTAAACGATATTCTTGATAACTACGGACATGAAGTGGAGATGGCAGAGCAAATAAATGGAATCTTGCAGAATAGATATCAGCTTACTGCAAATGTTCATGAAATTTGTTTTATAGCCACTTATTTCAGAGCTTATTCGTTCCGAAAAATTAAAGCGGTAGTATTGTGTGATATAGGAGAAAGTTTTGCAGATAATATGATACGTCAGATTACAGATTATTGTGGTGAAAAAATACAGATTCTGGATAAAATGTCTCTGGCAGAATACAGGATCAATCCCCTTCCAGTGGAATTAATCATCTCCAGTTTTCGGGTATATGATGTAAAACTTCTTGAAAATACAAAGATTATATACGTAGATTATTTACTGAAAGAAGAACAACTAAAGAGTATTCAGGAATTCTTATTAAAAAACATGCAGATTTAACAGTAAGGGAGTAATAAAATGATACAAATGATAGCAAGTGATCTTGATGGGACCTTGTTAAAAAAAGACTGGTCAATATCCTCTTACAATATCGAGGTAATAAAAGAAGCAGAGAAAAAGGGGATTCGCTGGATTACAGTAACTGGCAGGTCTTTTGGCGGTGCACACCCCATTTTGTCTAAATATGATATTAAATGTGATTATGTATTAATGAATGGTGCAGAATTCAGAACTGCAGAAGGCAATATTATTTTTTCGGAAAGTATGGATGCCCAAAAAGCTAAAGTGGTCTGTAAAAGGTTACAAGATGAAGAAATTGATTTTGAAATTAACACAGATCGCGGAGATTTTATGACAAAAGAAGGAAATCCATTTGCAGAATATCTCAAAGATGGAGTTGAACAGCTATTTGTGGATAAACACAAGATACGTAAGATTCTTTGTTTTTGTCAGGATATTCAGAAACTTGATCGATTAAAAAAGGATATTTATAAAGAACTTGGTCTGTCTGTACTTTCCTCATTTGATACAAATATGGAGGTCACGGCACCACTGGCTAAAAAGGGAATTATGCTGAGAAAAGCAGCTGACTACTACGGCCTTAAAGCGGAAGAAATTGCGGTATTTGGTGACGGAGAAAATGATATCTCAATGTTCCAGAGCTTTCCGGTTTCTTTTGCCATGAAAAATGGAGTTGAACAATTGAAAAATATTGCGGCTCACACCACAAGGTATTCCAATGAAGAAGATGGTGTTGGGCGGACAGTAAAAGAGTTCTTGCTATAGGAAAGGAGTAATTATGGGACTTTTTCATAATATAATGAAAAAAGGAGAACAAAACGCATACAGTGATACGGATGTAGTTGCTTTGGGAAATGGGATTTTTTGTTCTCCAGAGGAAATTGCAGATCCGGTTTTTTCCGGAGAAGTACTTGGACAGACAGTAGCTTTTAAATTAGATGATGGTGTAGTTGTCTCACCGGTTAATGGTACCATAGAAATGATATATCCCACGGGACATGCATTTGGTGTTAAAATGAAGGACCAGACAGGATTGCTGATTCATATTGGGATAGACACAGTAAATATGGACGGGAAAGGATTTAAGACACTGGTGAAAGAGGGCGATATAGTAAAAGCGGGACAGCCTGTTGTTAAGGTAAATCTGGAAAGTGTCCGGTCTGCAGGTTACGACCCTATAACCATGTTAATTGTGGCGGAGCCTGTTCAGGAAAAGAAGATGGAATTTATGGAATATGGGAATGTTCATCAGGGACAGAAAATCAATAAATAATAGAAAAGTCCAAGGCGCTTGTCTTGGACTTTTTTACATCTATAAAGGAAATTGAACTAACGTTATTTAACTGTGGGGACTTGTTCATGATTTTCCGCAGCAGCGGCCTGTACCTGGTAAAGCTGTGAATAAATTCCATTTCTTGAAATGAGTTCATCATGAGTCCCCTGTTCTGCTATTTGTGTTCCGTCTAATACGACTATCTGATCCGCATTTCGAATAGTGGAAAGACGATGGGCAATCACAAATGTAGTACGGTCTTTGGATATTTCATCCAGTGCAGCCTGTATTTCCTGCTCTGTTTTGGTGTCAAGTGAGGAAGTTGCCTCATCCAGAATCAGAATAGGTGAATTACGTAATATTGCTCTTGCTATAGAGATTCGCTGTTTTTGTCCGCCGGAAAGACGTATACCTCTTTCTCCGATCACTGTATCATATCCATTTTCCATTTCCTGAATAAAATCATGGGCTTTAGATGCCTTAGCGGCCTGAACAACATCCTCTTTAGTAGCATCTTTCCACCCATATATAATATTTTCATATACAGTTCCATTGAACAGGAATGTATCCTGTAATACCATAGAGATATTATCCCTAAGGCTTGTTAATGTAACATTCTTTATGTCTATACCGTCAATAAAAACAGAACCCGACTGGGGATCATAAAAGCGGTTTACCAGATTTGCGATAGTGGACTTACCAGCGCCAGTGGTACCAACCAGCGCCACGGTCTGACCAGGGTGAATGGTTAAATTAATATTCTTTAAAATAGGGATTTCCTCAGTATAATGGAAAGAAAGGTTTTCCAGTCTTATTTCCCCTTTTACACGAGGAAGTAGTTTCGCTTTGGAATTCTCTTTTACATCAGGAATTTCATCAATCACTTCAAACACACGGCGGCAGCCTGCACTGGCCTCACCGGCACGTTCTGCCAGTGAGGAAAAACTTTTTACTGGTGTATAGAACATTGAAAGATACATAATAAATCCAACGATATCTGCAATTTCCACCTCACCTTTACCTAAAAGATAACCTCCGTATACAACAACAACAACGGTACCTAAAGCGGTAAAAAAGGCAAGAATAGGATATGTAGTCTCAAAAAAGAAACTGGCACGTAAATATGCTAAACTATGGCGAAGCGAAAGTTGGGAAACTTTTTCTTCCTCATGCTTCTGCTGATTAAATATCTGAATTTCTTTGATACCGGAGAGATTGTCTTGAACGGTTCCGGAAAGTTCTCCTCTCATTCTTGAATTTTCTTTCCACACTGGGGAAACATGATGGCTCTGCCATATTGTTATACCCACAAGAATGGGAATGGTAATAAGGCTGACAAGGGCAAGCTTCCAGTGGATTGTAAAAAGTAAAGTGCCCACTCCGATAAATGTCAGCGCATTCACAATGAAATCTGGAATTACATGTGCAAGAAGAATTTCTGCATCCAGAGCATCACTTACTACACGTCCGGTCAAATCTCCGGTTCGATTTTTGTGAAAGTACTTTAAACTCATATTCTGAAGTTTACTGTATAGGCGTGATCTAAGGTCTGCTACATAGTGGAGAGCTGCGTAATGGTTTAAATATCCTGAAGCCGAGTTTCCAGCAGCCTGAAGGGCTGTAGCCAACAAGAGCAGGAGTCCAATACGAAGGGCATTACGGGAAAAATCTGTTTGGCTGCTTCCGTTGGTGGCAAGTGAAGTAAGCTCACGTAGCGCCCAGGGCATATAGAATCCTGCAATAGTCGAAATAAGAATTGCAAGAAATGCCAGAGCAAACAGAAGCCAGTATTTTCTGGCCTCTTTAAATATACGGAAAATTGTTTTCATACGGCAGTCTCCTTTCCTGTCTCAGGAGTTTCGGTCAGAAGATCATAGGTAATACATACTGGCCGGCCGGTTCTGGGCTCCTTGACAATGGAAGCATCGATAGAGAACGCATCTTTTAAAACCTGAGGTGTTATGACCTTTTCCGGACTGCCGTACTTAATTATACGACCGGAGCGGATGGCAATCATATGATCTGAAAAACGTGCGGCAAGGTTCAGGTCGTGCAGCACCATAGCTATTGTACAGCCCTCTTTGCGGTTTAAATCATAAAGCAGCTGTAATACTTCAAGTTGATGTGACAGATCAAGATAGGTGGTAGGCTCATCCAGTAAAATTAAATCGGTCTGCTGTACCAGTGCCATAGCAATCCATACACGCTGCCTCTGCCCTCCGGATAGTGTGTCAACCTCACGGTGCTCAAATTCCGTAAGTTTTGTTACAGAAAGAGCCCACTGAATGATTTCACGATCCTTTGGTGTTAGTTTGCCAAAGCCCTGCTGATGAGGGAAGCGACCATAAGCAATTAGTTCACTGACCGTCAAACCGCTTGGTGCGGTGGGCGTTTGTGGAAGAATAGCCATTTTTTTGGCTACTTCTTTTGTAGATAACTTTCGTATATTTTCTCCGTTTAAATAGACAAAACCGTTCCTTGGTTTTAAAATACGCCCGATTGCTTTAAGTACTGTGGATTTTCCGCAGCCGTTCGGACCTATAATTGAGGTGATTTTTCCATGAGGAATATTGAGATCCAGAGAATTTACAATAAGGGCTTCCTCGTAAGCGATATCTAGTTTCTGGGTAGTAATACTGTTCATAAATCCTCCTTAATTTGCTTTTGCCAAAAGATATAAAAAATATGGTGTACTCAGTATGGTAATTACTATTCCTGTGGGAATATCTGCTCCAAAACTAATTGTACGTGTTATGGTATCTGCCAATAAAACAATAATTGAACCTGATAAAGCGGAAGCAGGAAGCAGCAGCTTATGGTTGGGGCCTACAAGTTTTCTGGCCATGTGCGGTGCAATCATGCCCACGAAGAAAAAGTTACCTCCTAATGCTACACTTCCCGATGAGAGAGCAACAGCAGCAATTGATAACCCTAGAAATTCAGGTTTTATAGCTACACCCAGACCTGTTGCAGTCTGGTTTCCCAGATGAAGAGCATTTAATATTCTGGATTTATATAAAGTGTAAACAAACAAAAGTAATGTCCATGGGGCTAAAACTCCAAGATAATTCCATTGGTCACCCCATAAACTGCCTGCATTCCAGTACTGTACAAAAAGCATTTGGTTGTCATCCAGTTTCAGGGTAAGGAGTGTGGTTAATGCACCATACCCACTGCTTAAAGCAACTCCCGTTAAGATCAGCCCCGTGGGTGATATATCCTTTCCGCGGCGATAGGAAAGAAAAAAGATAAGTGCAGCCGCAGTAATTCCCCCCACAAAAGCCAGCAAAGGCATAGCTATTGCTGATGAAGTTCCGGCGGCTGAAAATACAACAATGTATATAAGTACAAAAAGACCTGAACCAGAGCTTATTCCTAATGTTCCCGGACTTGCCATATCGTTTCGAAGAAGACTCTGCATAATACAGCCGGAAGTACCCATTCCTATTCCGACAAGGATGGCAAGAATAATACGGGGCAGACGAAACTCAAAGATGATAAGATTCTGCCTGCTGGTTCCTTTTCCTAATAGTACCTGAAGGACTTCCATGGGAGTAAGCGACATCTTGCCGGAGTTTATACTTATAACGGCAATTATTATCATAAGACCCAACATTCCTGTAAGAATGAGTAGTCCTCTTTTTATGGTAAAATGTTTTTTTGGTTTACTCATTATTCAAACTCCCTTCTTTGCTTTCTCGCCAGAAACAGGAAGTAGGGAACACCAACAACTGCAAATATTATTCCAAGTGGAACCTCATAGGGGCGGTTAATCAATCTCCCTGCCAAATCGGCAGAAACGGTCAGAAGTGCTCCGAACAGAGCTGAACCGGGAATAATATATCGATAATCCACGCCTACCATGTAGCGCATAATATGCGGGGTAATCAAACCGATAAAACCAACCGGTCCCACTACAATTACAGACAGACCTGTTAATAAAAGAACCAAAAGAGTTGAAATATGTTTGATTTTTTTTGTATTCAGTCCCAGTCCGATAGCTACATCTTCTCCCAAACTTAACATAGTAATTGAGGGAGATAATATGATTGCGCCCAAGAGACTTACCGCGAATATAGGTGCTATCATGGCGAGCTCATTCCAGCTGGCACCGGCTGTTCCTCCGGCTGTCCAGTAAGCCAGTTCCATTCCAATGGAATAGCGTATGGCAATATACTGACTGAATGCGCCAAAAAGCATGGAAATTGAAATACCGGCAAGAACCAGCCGTTGAGGAGTCATGCCTTTGCGTCCTATAGAAGCAATAAAATAAGTTATTCCTGTAGCTGCGGCAGCACCAATGCAGGCGAACAGCATAGTCTGAAGGTAAGTGCGGTCAGGAACAAATGCAAGTGCACAGGCAATTGCAAAAGCAGCTCCCGAGTTTATGCCCATTAATCCAGAATCTGCCAGCGGGTTTCTGGTAGTGCCCTGCATAATTGCTCCGCAGACAGCAAGGCTTGCGCCAACGATTATATCTGCTATAGTTCTAGGAGCACGTAAGGTATAGATAATTTGATGCTCAGTTAATTTGGGGTCAAAATGAAAAACTGCTCCCCAGGCTGTAGACAAACTCATGTCAGCAGCACCGAAACTAATCGATGCTGCTGACATGAGAATGAGTAAACCCAAACCAATAAGCATTTTTAATGAAAAGCCAATTCTTCCTTGGCGCTTAGTTTTTGGAGTATACATTTGTTCAATCCTTTCAATCTAATAAGTATGCCCTCTATAACCAGTTAAAGATTCAGAAATTATTTATTAGATATTTCTCTCAGTTGATCCATCAGATAATCTAATTGCACGTCAGATGAATAAATGTCTATATCATAAAACAGAGTAAAGTCGATAGGAATAATTTTACCGTCTTTTACAGCTGGAATGGAATTCCATACAGGATTACTTGTTAAATCTCCCAGTTCACCGCTGAACACTATGTAATCGCCTGCGTATTCACCTATTGATTCTAAAGAAACGTCACGATACTGATCTTTTCCAATAATCTCATTTTGAATTACTTCAGGAGCGGCCAGACCTAACTGGCTGTATAAGATATCTCCGCCTCTACCCCATTTATCTCCATAAACCCATATACCATTGTCGCTTACTTCGAAAATACTGAAAGTACTGTCTGCAATGCCCATAGTATCCATTTCAGATTTAGCTTCTTTCAACTTATTTTGAAAATCGGATAAAAGTGTTTTGGCTTCGTCTTCTTTGCCAAGAACCTCACCTAAAAAGGTCACCCGTTCTTCCATGGAGAGTTCTGTAAATGGAATGTAGACAGTGGGCGCAATCTTTGAAACCGCGTCATACTGTTCATCATTCACAACAAAAATCAAATCTGGATCATAAGACATAATTTCTTCGGATTCAAAACTTTCCCACACAGGAACTTTTTCTACCTCTTTTTCATATGCAGTACCTGTGACGTCGTAAGTGGCTACAGGAGTAACACCAAGAGCAATAACATCTCCCAGACCATAAGTACAGATCACCCGCTTTGGATCTACCGGTACTTCTACATCCCCTTTAACCGTGGATACTGTTTTTGTATCAGCCCCTTTGACAGCTGAATCCGAAGATTCACTGGAAGAGGATTTAGTGGTTTCGTTTTTGTTTGCGGAGCAGCCTGTTAGAGCTGTAGCAATTATGGTAAGTGCGCAGAATGTCGCAATTGTTTTTTTGTATAATCTTGTTTTCATAGATATCTCCCTTTTCGTATAATCATTATCCAGCTGCGCGCGTGCAGGATAATTACAAATGTTAGTTGAGACTAACTTTTTTGAGTTTAGCATTTAACATAGGGGATGTCAAACCCATTTAGACAACATATAAAGAAGTTAAAAATATAGTATTGGAAAAATACTGCTGTTATATGGGCAAATAAACTGATTTTTTAAAAATACGTAAAAAAATTGGAGCTTAACTAAAACAAAATGGATCAAAAAAAGATTGATAATATTATTAGGTCATGCTATATTTCGGTTAAAAGAAAGGAGAAGTTGATATGAATGAAGAGGAAATATTTACCATGGGATGGGGAGCAATGGCTAAAGAAAACAACCTGGTAACGAAACAAAATGACAAAGGATTTATTCATAATTTTCCTCCGGGTTGGCAAAATGGATGGATCAGCGAAATGCACCCTGCAAAAGGGCTGTATACCTCAAGTGCATGGTTTACACCGGCAAAGAAAATACGTCATACTATAAATATGAAAAAACCTGCAATGTGGATATTCTGTATTGACTGTGGGGATATAGAGATTATCAGTCAGGGGAAAGCAACATTGAAACTGACGCCCTCCATACATGTAGTCATCAATCCTCAAAAACCTTTTAGTTTTGTTTTTCCAAAAGAGGTTCATGCATGTTTTACCTGTGTTCTTATATTTGAGGATTTTATTGAAAGAGTAATTCAGGGGCATGAAAATGTACCAAATTTTCATATTAAAGATGCGGCACTGTGGGAGTCTCAGCAATATAATACACCTTACAATATGTTAATACTTGAGCAAATCCGATGGGCTACAAGAAATGCTGATTTTCCATTGCTGGGGCTTGAGAGTATGGTTGTACATTTATTATCATCTATTGCGCGTAATTATCCGGAAATACCGATAAGAAGAAGCAGCCGTGCTCACTATGTAAACTGGGACAATGAACAAAAAGTCTTTAAAGTAAAATCCGTATTAGATAATGATATTTTAAATGCACCAAATATAGATCAATTGTGCAAGCTGGCACAGATGAGCGAAAGCAAGCTCAGGAATAGTTTTCGTAACCTGTATGGGATACCGCTCTATAGCTATATTCGCACAGAGACGATGAAAAGGGCAATGCAGATGATGGGTGATGATCATTTGAGCATTCGCAATATTGCAGAGCAGTGCGGCTATCAGAATCAGTCTAAATTTACCGCCGCTTTTAAAGCAGTACACGGAATAACACCGAGTGAATTCCGCAGTGCGTTCAATTTGTGATGCTAATAGTTAATGAGTAAAAATTGAATGAAATGGATGGAATAATGAAAGGCTGCAAAACTCTGGAATGTTATACTAATGTCAGGAGAACAGAACTAAAGGAGAGTAAAAAAGTGGAGAGAGACAGAGTTAAAGCCAGAGTTAAAGCGGAAAAACTGGTTGACAAAATGACAGTTGAAGAGATGGTGGGGCAGTTGAAACATGATGCTCCGGAAATTGAGCGTTTGGGAGTTAAGGCGTATAACTGGTGGAACGAAGGCCTTCATGGTGTAGCAAGAGCGGGAACAGCAACCGTATTTCCACAGGCAATTGGGCTTGCTGCAACATGGAACATTTCTTTGTTGCATTCAATTGGAAATGTAATTGCAGATGAAGGGCGTGCAAAATATAATGCAGCAGAAAAACATGGTGATACAGATATTTATAAAGGACTTACATACTGGGCACCTAATGTTAATATTTTTCGCGATCCACGATGGGGAAGAGGACATGAAACTTATGGAGAGGATCCCATATTGACATCCAATCTGGCAGTCTCATTTATTCAGGGAATGCAGGGGGATGGCGAATATCTGAAATTGGCAGCATGTGCCAAGCATTTTGCAGTACATTCCGGACCGGAGGAGCTCCGCCATTCTTTTGATGCAAAAGTAAACAGAAAAGATTTATTTGAGACATATTTGCCAGCTTTTGAAGCATGTGTAAAAGAGGCTGATGTTGAAGCCGTTATGGGAGCATATAACAGAACCAATGGCGCCCCCTGCTGTGCTCATGAGGAATTGATGCAGGGAATTCTTAGAGATAAATGGGGGTTTCAGGGCCATTTCGTGTCAGATTGCTGGGCAATTCGAGATTTTCATGAACATCATGGTGTTACTAATAATGGGGTCCAGTCTTCTGCAAAGGCAATAAATGCAGGATGTGACTTAAACTGTGGCTGCACGTATCTGTGCCTTTTAGAAGCCTATAAAAAACAATTTGTCAAAAAGAAAACCATTAGAGAGGCAGCGGTCAGACTCTTTACCACCAGATATTTGCTGGGTATGTTTGAACATACAGTGTATGATAAAATTTCATATATGAATGTGGGTTCAATGGAGCACCATAAACTTGCTCAAAATGCAGCAGAGGAAAGCATAGTGCTTTTGAAAAATAACGGTATTCTTCCATTGAGAAAAGATACTGAAACAGTCATCAGCGTTATAGGACCAAATGCAGACAGCCGGAAAGCGCTCGAGGGAAATTACCATGGTACATCAGGTCGTTACGTTACTGCTTTGGAGGGAATCAGAAATTATGCAGAAGATGAAATGCGCGTTCTTTACGCTCCGGGATGTCACTTGTTTAAGGAGAAAACAGAACCACTTGCGCGAAGTAAAGATCGGCTTAGTGAAGCGTTGGCGGCAGCTGACGTCAGCAATATTGTTATTTTATGCCTGGGACTAGATGAAACAATGGAGGGAGAAGAAGGGGATACAGGCAATGCATACGCATCAGGTGATAAAAAAGATTTATCTCTGCCCAAAAGCCAGCAGACACTTATGGAAGCTGTTTTGGATTGCGGGAAACCAGTTATTGTGTGCATGTTTGCAGGCAGTGCCATGGATTTGTCCTATGCAGAGGATAAGGCGGCCGCCGTGGTGCAGTCTTGGTATCCCGGAGAGGCGGGAGGTACAGCACTGGCAAATATATTGTTTGGAGAAGTTTCTCCCAGTGGAAAACTGCCGGTAACATTTTATAGAGATATGACGGGTCTGCCTGAGTTTGAAGATTACTCAATGAGAGGTCGGACTTACCGCTATCTTACCAAAGCACCTTTGTATCCATTTGGTTATGGGCTGACTTATGGAAAGGTACAACTTAAAAATGTTGACGTAGTTACATGTGCAGAAAAGGATAAGCCTCTGTCTGTACATGTGTTAATTGAAAATAAAGGTTTTAGAGCTACAAAGGATGTAGTGGAAGTCTATATTAAACATCTTGGTTCACGTTACGATACCCTTCACCCCAGCTTATGTGCTTTTTGTAAAGTGGAAGTATACCCGGGAAAGCAAAAAAACTACGAGATTCAAATACCGGCTGCTTCCTTTCATGTAATAGATGAAGATGGTAATCCTATATCGGATTTCTCTGAGTCTATTATTTACGTAGGAACCTCAGGGCCTGATGAACGAAGCAGAATACTGACAGGAAATACAGTTGTGGAGAGGCGGATAATCTGGAAAGGAGGGGAACAGCTGTGATAAGGATTACTGAAACAGAAAACGGGTATGTAAGAGGCATAGCGGCAGCTGATTCAAGAATAACGGTTTTTAAGGGCATTCCATTTGCAGCTCCTCCTGTAGGAAAAATGAGATGGCGGGCGCCTAAACCTGCAGAGAATTGGATTGGGGTAAAAGATTGCACTGAGTTTTCTCCTATATCTATGCAGAATATTCCAGGCCTAAATTCGGAACAATTGTATTCTCGTGAGTGGAATGTAGATCCAGATATACCTATGAGTGAAGATTGCCTGTATTTGAATATTTGGACACCTAAAATACAAAAGGATAAGAAGCTTCCGGTTTATGTTTGGTTTTTTGGCGGTGCACTGCAGTTTGGCAACACTGCTGAGATGGAACTTGATGGGGAAAGACTGGCACGCAGAGGTATAGTGGTGGTTACGGTTAATTACAGACTTAATGTGTTTGGATTTATGGCACATCCTCAGCTGACGGCAGAATCACCAGAGGCTCCAACTAACTTTGGCAGTTTAGATCAACAGCGTGGAATATTATGGGTGAGGAATAATATAGCAGCCTTTGGAGGCAATCCTGAAAATATTACAATAGGAGGGCAATCGGCTGGTGGAGGAAGTGTGTTGACCCAGTTAAATGCACCTGAAAACAGAGAATGTATTAAGAGAGCAGTTGTGGAAAGCGGCGTGTTTTTAAATCCATATGAAGTAAGCCCTTATACAACCTTGGAGGAAATGGAGAAAAAGGGAATACTTTTTTTTGATTTTTTGGGTGTTAAATCTCTAGAAGAGGCCAGAAAACTTCCAGCAGAATTTATTCGCAGAAAAAATGAAGAATTTGGTATATATTGGTGGAGTTCAATAGATGGTGTTTTTCAAAAAGATTACTTTTATACAAGTCTTGTGCATGGTAAATTGCCTGATATTCCAATGATGCTTGGATATACAGAAAGTGAGTTCATACAGCCGGCTCCGGCAAAGGACTTTGAACAACTGACACAATTTGCAATAAAGCAATTCGGCTGTAAGGCAGACGAATTTATAGAATTGGTGACAGAAGATGCAAAAGATTATTCTGAAATATTAGAGAATAGTAGTATCCATACAATTAGCCTTGCTATACAAGTGGCTCTTGCAGGAATGAAATATAGTGGTAAAAAACAACCGGTCTTTTGTTACGAATTTACCACGAATATACCCGGAGAAGATTGCCCTGGAACATTTCATTCGTCAGATCTTTGGTTTTTCTTTGAAACTTTGTCTAAATGCTGGCGGCCTTTTACTGGTGTACATTATGATTTGTCCAGACAAATGTGTAATTATCTTGCAAATTTTATTGGTTCAGGGAATCCAAACGGGAAGGATATTGATGGCACGCCAATGAAGTACTGGCAAGCATATGAAGAGGAAAATTCCAGTATTATGGTATTCAATGATAAACCCTATGTCAGGAAATGGAATAGAGATAAGTTGACCGGCTTTTTTATGAACCTGGATATGCTAAAATAGGTGTATTGATTAATCCGGAGGGGGGGAAACCATGAAGCACCGATTTGGAATAAAGATAGCGGTTATTTTTTCCGGAGTCATCTGTATGATTATCGGAACATATTTTATTGCATTCCGAACAGTTTATGACAGACATGAGTATCATTTACTGGCAGAGGAAAGTATTCATACATTGCAGACCATAAAACAGTCCTGCATGTCACTGCTGGAAACAGCAGATAATGATTCTAAAATAATGCTTGCAGATGAAGAAATTCAAAATATTCTCAATACAGGAGATATTTACAGCAGCCCAAGAAACCAATCAAAACTTACCAATCGAATTTATGGTTTGCTTCAGTTCGATCAGAATATTACTTCGGTATATTTTTTGGACAAAAAGAATCAAGTCTTTACCATAGGTGGAAACGGGAGTTATTATCCTGGAATGATGGAGCCGTCTAAAATGGAATGGTATGAAAAGGTGATAAAAGATGGTGGAGTCTACATACTTACCCCCGGGGAACAAGAGTACAGTGGGATTTCTGATGATGGAGATATATCGTTAATCAGAGTTTACAAAAATTTAGATGATTTTTCAATGAGTGGTATTATTGCTGTAAATATAGATGTGGATGCAGTAAGACGAACTTATCAAGAAAGTTTTGAGCAGGGAACAGAAGAAATTCTGTTTTTAGATGAAACAAACCAGTTGATCTGCAGGGATGGTAACGAGCTCCTGAAAAAAGAACAGCTGGATGATTTTACAAAACAACTCAAGCAAAGTGAGAATGGTACATTTAATGAAAGCCTATGCATTGGCAAAGAAAAATATATGATTTCGTGTGTCTACATGTCAGATACAAAATGGTCTATTGTCCGTGTAATGCCTCTGGATATAAATCAAAAGAAACTAAGTATTCTAACGATGAATGTTGTATTAATTATGTTTAGTACAATTTTCATACTCTTAGGTACGGTACTTGTTTCCAGAATGATGACAGTCCCAATTCAAAAAATGCTTCAGGCGATGAAACAGGCTGAAAAGGGAGAATTTGTGAAAATTCACTCAAGCTCTTTTTTACATGAATTTCGTTATTTGTTTGACGGTTATAATCAGCTTCTTGATAAGATCAATCAACTTATAATGCAGACAATTGAAAAGCAAAAAACTATACGGCGCATAGAGCTTAATGAGATGCATGAACAGATGAAACCGCATTTTCTATATAATACTTTAGACTCAATTGAGGCGCTGGCGATGATGGATGAAAAAGAAAAATTGTGTGAAATTGTAGAAGCCTTAGGTGAATTTTACCGTAAGAGCGTCAGTAAGGGAAGAGAAATGATTACCATAGAAGATGAAATGACCATTGTAATGGATTATATAAAAATTATGTCAATTCGATTTGAAAATGTTTTTGAATCCCATATTTTGATTGAAGAAGGATGCTCAAAATATATGATACCAAAACTGACTCTTCAGCCAATCGTAGAAAATTCTATTCACCACGGATTGCGGGAACGGGAGCTTGTTGGTAACTTGTGGATTAATATTCAGAAAAATAGGGGGCAGTTACATATTCAGATTATAGATGACGGTATTGGATTTTCAGAGAAAGTACTAAGCGAAATTGCAGAAGGAAAAAACGCATATCAAGAAAAAAGTTTTGGCCTTAGAGGAACAATTGAACGCTTGAGCCTTGTCTATGGGGATGGATTTAAGTATAAGGTGACAAGTGAAGGATTTGTAAAAACAGAGATCAGTTTCTACATACAGATTAAGAGTCTGGAAGGAGAATTCTATGAGGAAATTGAGAGTAATATTAGTGGACGATGAGATATTGATATGTAAACTGATTCGGATGAAAGTATGCTGGGAAGCTCTTGGTATGGAGGTAGTAGAAGAATTTACGGGTTCTAAAAAGGCTCTTGAAGCATTACCGGAAATAAAACCAGACATCATCATTACAGATATCTGTATGCCGGGCATGGATGGAATAGAATTCAGTGAAGAATGCATCAGTTTAATGCCGGATGTAAAAATTATCATTTTGACGGGGTATGATGAATTTAAATATGCTGTAAGAAGCATTCATATAGGGGTTGCAGATTATATTTTGAAACCGGTTAATAAAGAAAAATTAAAGGAATCCCTGCTGCAGATTAAAGAGAAAATAGAAGAAGAACAGCATAAGGCACAAAAATATGAGGAATTGACAACATTAATAGAAGAAAATCTTCCGGTATTTTGTGAGAATTATTTAAATCAAGTTATTTTAAATACAACAACACCGGATATATTTAGAAACAAAATGAAGTATTACAAAAAAAATCTTAATCCGGACAGTGAAAAAATTCAGGTGGCTATATTAGAAATTAAAGCTCCTGTATCGAAAGAGAATGCTGGAGTAAGAGAAAATGAAGAAATCATTATTTATATAAAAGCCCGTAAATATACTGAGCAATTTTTTTCAAAGGATCCGTATATGTTTTTTTTGCGTGATGGAATTGGACGTATTGTAATTCTCTCAAATAATGACAAGGTCAGTTTTATGGAATGTCTTGAATTGCTGAAAAAGATGCTGATTACAAATTTAAAGTGTTATATAACAATTGGAATTGGACGAGTCAAGGAAAGCTATGCTCAAATTGGTGAAAGTTATAAAGAGGCAGCAGAAGCTCTTTGCTACAAGGTTGTAGAAGGAGACAACTGTCTTATATTTTATGAAGAGTTAAATAATAATACACAGTATTTTTCCAATGAAGAGCAGAGAAACTGGGAAGAGGCAAAAATTTATCTCAGTGCAGGAATGGGAGAAAAAGCTAAAGATAGTGTACGCAAAATATGGAAGGATTATGAAGGCAGTGAGCGTGGAAATGATTATAAAGCCAGAAATATGTATGCAAAAATAGTTACATGGTGTTTCCAGGAAGCTGTTCTTAGCAATATGGAAAATCAAATGCAGTACAGGACTTATCGAGAGAAGCTTACCGATACAGAATCAGCAGAATTCAAGGTCTGTGACTATAAAAGGCTGGCGGTGAACTGTGTATTAACTCTTGCTGGAGAAATGTCACGTAAAAGAGATAAAAAAAACAGTAGCACCATACATGAAATAATGAAATATATGAATGAAAATCTGGCCGACTCAGATTTGAGTATGCATAAAGTAGCTGAACATTCGTTTATCAGCACCGGGCATCTTGGCAGGATTATGAAAAAATATCTGGGAAAAACATATGGAGAATATTTATCAGAACTACGGTTTTATAAGGCTAAAGAACTGCTTTTAAAAACGGATTTAAAAGGTTATGAAATAGGCGCTTTGATTGGTATTTTAGATTCACACTATTTGAGTATCTGGTTTAAAAAAATGGAGGGGTGTTCATTAAGTGAATATAGAAAAAAAAAGAAGCAAAAACCGCATTTGAATAATGAATGTTTAGGTCCAAATATTGAATTCAGTTTTCACAGAGAACCTCTATAATATAATTAAACAATAATTATTGTTCCGTGAAAAAAGAAAAAGGAGTAATTCTGATATGAAAAAGAATCTAAAATGTTTTTTAACAGCAGCTATGGCGATGACCCTGGTTTTCCAGCTTGCAGGTTGCAATGGGACAGGTGAGTCCAAAGGCTCAAAAGGGTCTGATGAAGAACAAATCAAGATTACTATCTGGCATCAATCTGTGGCAGATACTGATCCGGTAAAAAGAATTATTGAGGAATCTGTAGATGAATACCACAAATTACATCCCAATGTGACAATTGTACAAGATGGTGTTACCGGCGAACAGTATAAAACAAAGATTAAAACAGCCTTTGCGGCTGGTGAGGCGCCGGATATCGCTTATATGTTCGGAGGCGGCAGTTTTGTCAAGCCATACATAGACGCAGGATATTTACTGCCAATAGATGAGTATCTAACAGATGAAGTTAAGTCAAAAATTATGGATGGAATGTTGGATAACTGTAAATACGGGGATAAGATTTATACACTTCCAACAATAACTTTTCTTGCGAACCTATATTGTAATACGGAGATGTTTGAGAAGGCGGGAGCGGAATATCCTACTAATTGGGAAGAATTACTAGAAGCATGTGATAAACTGAATGCAGCCGGATATACCCCAATACTGCTTGGAGAAAAAGACCGGTGGCCGGGGATGTATTGGTACAGTATCCTTGCTCAAAGAGAAGCTGGTAATGATTTAGTAAATGAAGCACTTAAAGATCCATCCAAGTTTAATTCAGAACCTTTTATAAAAGCGGCAGAAAAAATGCAGGAATTAGTTGAACATAATGGCTTTAATGATAGTATGCTGAGTATGAGTTACAGTGAAATGGTAGATGGATATGCTGCTGAACAGGGAGCAATGATTTATCAGGCGAATTGGGTACATCCAACATTTGAAGATGAAGAGGCAGCTACAAGCGGCAAAGTGAAATGTATCAGTTTTCCGGAGTTAGCCGGTGGCGCAGGAGACACGACTCAGTTCTTGGGAGGGGGTACAGACGGATATTATATTAATGCAAATACAGAACACCCTAAAGAAGCAGCAGAATACCTGATGTATCTCAGTGAAAAAATCGGTATCGAAGGATACCTTGATAACGCAGGTCTTCCCTGCTGGAGTCTGGACAAAACAGATACAAAAGACGTATCTGCGCTGGCAAAGGAATCAGCAGCACTAATGGAAACCGGTACTTCTTACATAACATGGTGGGATAATATTCTTCCGGCTGACAGTTCTGAAGACTATAAGAATTTAATCGCAGAATTAGTTTCTATGAAGCTTACACCAGAAGAGTTTGCTGAAAAGCTTTCGGAAATCGCACCGTCAGAACTTGAATAAATTTCTATTATTGGATGTTGTAGAATACAATTTGCTCAAAGAGGGATACAGTATATGCCATCTGCGGGAGATGAATTTTGCAGCATCCTTTTCTAGTATATATAATCTGAAAGTAATGCGCTTTATACTTATCAGAGACAAAGATAAAAAGAAAAAGTGGTGAATAAGCTATGAAAAAAATATTGTCAGATAAGAAAGCTATTTTTCTGTTCACATTTCCAACATTGCTAATTATGATTGTCATCGTAATTGTCCCAATTTTTATTTCCTCATATTATAGCCTGTTGGAGTGGGATGGAATTGGAAAGGGAGTGTTTACAGGACTAAAAAATTATAAGGAACTACTGACCGACCAAAGAATGTGGAGCGGAGTATGGAACTCTTTTTTATTTGCTTTTCTCTCATTGTTTGTCCAGATCCCATTGTCATTGATTATTGCACTGATAATTGCTTCAGGGGTAAAGGGAGAGAAATTCTACAGAACAATATATTTTATACCGGTTATTATATCAACAGTTGTAATCGGGCAATTATGGATGAAAATTTATAATGCAGATTATGGACTACTGAATTCTCTGCTTAAAAATATTGGTTTGTCTGGTTTGGCGCAGGATTGGCTGGGGCAGGAGAGCACAGCTCTGATTTGCTGTTTCATCCCCATACTTTGGCAATATGTTGGATATCACATGTTGATTATGTATGCAGGAATTAAGGGAATCTCTCCGGATATAAATGAGGCGGCGGTTATAGATGGAGCAACGGCTGTACAAACAGCAAGATATATTACAATTCCTTTGTTAAAACCTGTTTTAAAAATTTGTATGACATTTTCACTGATAGGAGCGTTAAAGGTATTTGATTTGATTTATGTATTGACAAATGGAGGACCGTTTTTCTCTACAGAAGTCCCAAGTATTTATATGTATACGACTATTTTTGATTCCTTTAATTATGGATATGGAAGCACTGTTTCGGTATTTATTATTTTAGAGTGTTTTGTGGGGCTGCTCCTTTTAAATTTACTTTTTAAAGGTAGAAAGGATCCTGGTGAAAAATGAAAAAAAAATATAGTGTTAAGCGGGGAATTTTACAATTATTTTTAATGATATTTGCGGTGATTCAACTATATCCGTTGATTTGGATGGTATTTTTTTCCTTAAAAACGAATAACGAGATATTTGGGGGTAATATTGCGGGGCTTCCTCAGAATTGGAAATTTGAAAATTATATAAATGCATTTAAGCAGGCTCATGTTATGGACTATTTTATGAACAGTGTAATTGTTACTGTTGCAACCATTGTTTTAGTAATTTTACTTTCAACCATGGCAGCTTATGCAATAGAACGTATGATCTGGAAATATAGTCAGACGGTACTTAAGATAATTTTGCTTGGAATGATGGTACCGATCCATGCGGCACTGCTTCCTTTGTTCAATGTACTAAAGGGTGTACATCTGTTAAACACATACTGGGCATTAATTATACCTTATGTTGCTTTTGGACTTCCAATGGGGATATTCATTATGACTAGCTTTTTTTCTTCCATACCAAAGGAATTGGAGGAGGCAGCAGCAATTGATGGTTGTGGAATTTATCGTATATGGGCATTTATTATGGTACCATTGGTAAAACCTGCAATTGCAACAGTCAGTATATTTACTTATATTTCAGTATGGAACGAACTTATGTTTGCAGTCACTTTCATCAGTAAAAGTGAGTATAAAACATTGACTGTAGGAATCATGTCTATGGTGGGAACTTTTACAACCAAATGGGGAGAAATTGGCGCAGGTCTGGTAATCGCAACTATTCCAACCATACTTATTTATGTTCTGTTAAGTGATCAAGTACAAAAAAGCCTTGTATCAGGTGCAGTGAAAGGGTAGCAAGATGTTTCAGTTAAATCCGTTATTTACAAATCATATGGTATTGCAGAGGGAACTTGAAAATGTAATTTATGGCACAGATACTCCTTTAACTAGGATTAAAATACAGTTTCGGGGAATCTCATATACAACAACAGCAGATGGTTCGGGAAAATGGAGTATTGTGCTCGCTCCTGCTTCTGCGGGCGGACCTTTCGTTATGGAACTACAAGGAAGCATTGAGATGTTAATAGAAGATATATTAATTGGAGATGTATTTGTATTATCAGGTCAATCCAATATGGAATTAATGCTTAAAGATACCATTGACGTTACAAAAGAAAAGGAATGGAAATCAGCTACTTCAAATTTACGTTATATAAGGATAGAACCACAGTACAAGTTTCAATGTCCTGCCGAATATATTGTGACTCCAGGCTGGCAGTGTGCGGAGGAAAATAAGGTGGCATATTTTAGCGCTGTCGGCTATTTTTTTGCAAAAGAAATTATAAAGTATCAAAATATACCGGTAGGCCTGATAAATACATCTGTGGGTGGGAGTTGCATAGAAGCATGGATGTCTCGAAAAACATTGGAGAAATACGAGGATTTTGAACAAAATGCACTAACCAGTTTTCAGCCGGGAGAGATAAATAAAACTATTGCTGAACAAGTAAACTATAAAAAAATATGGAAGAACCAGGCAGAAGAAAATACCGAAAATATTATACAAGAAGTTTTTAAAAGTATGGAAACAGAAGCTGTATATAAAGGCTGGGAACGTTGTGGTTTTCCAGAAATCCTAATAGGAGATAAGCACTGTAAGTATCAGGGCACTATGTGGTATCGAAAAGACTTCTATTTAGATCAGGAGTCAAAGGAAAAAGGATATATACGTTTTGGGTTGTTAATCGATCAGGATAGTATATGGATTAATGGAGTTTATATAGGCAGCAGTGATAACCGGTATGCAATGAGATATTATACGATCCCATCCGGATCACTAAAAAAAGGAAAAAATACCATATTGGTTAGATTGACGATAGAAAAGAGCAACGGCGGAAGTGTTCCTGAAAAACCCTATTTTATTGCCGCAGGAGGTCACCGAATTGAAATGAGTGGATGTTGGTGGAGAAAAAAAGGAATAAGTATGCCTATACAGGCACCAGATGTACTGTTTCCTCCACTTTTGCCATTGGGATTGTACTATGGGGCTCTTACCCCTTTAAAAAATCTCAAGTTTAAAGCAATCCTTTGGTATCAAGGAGAGAGTAATGTTGGTCATAAGGAGGATTACGAACAGCTCTTTTTTGCAATGAAACAAGACTGGGAGCATTTATTTAACAGAAAGCTTTCTTTCTGCTGTGTCCAACTTGCCGGATACCAAGAGCCTCTTATCACTGAAACGAATACCGGATGGGCTATGATACGTGAATATCAGCGACGGGTATCTGGCAGGTTTGATAACCGTGAAGAATGTGGGATGGTGACAGCTATTGATTTGGGAGAGCGCTATGATCTGCATCCACACCACAAACAAGAGTTGGGAAGACGTCTGGCCTTGTGGGCCAGAAATTGCATATATGGGGAAAACGTCGAGTACAGGGGTCCAGAATTAGAGCGGGCAGAAATAAAAAACCATGAAATTCTTTTATACTTTTCCAGAGATGATTCCCAAAGGAAGATTTTGTCGGGCTTCGAAATAAGCTTGGATAATAAAAAATTTGAGGAAATTAAAGCTGTACATGATAAGCATGTTGTTCACCTGTATCCGGGAACTATAAAAAATAATGTTTTATGGGTTAGATATGCATGGAAAGATTATCCTGGTAAACTGAATTTTTATAATAGCATGGGGCTGCCAGCAGGGCCATTTTCCGTGAAGGTTGAGGAGATAAGATAAATGAAAAAAGTGAATGTAACATTAGATCCAGAGTACAAAATAGGACAGATTGACAATAGAATATACGGATCTTTTATCGAGCATTTGGGGCGGGCAGTATATGATGGAATATACCAGCCGAAGAATTCCTTGTCTGACCAGAATGGATTCCGTAAGGATGTTTTGGATATGGTTAGGGAATTAGACGTGCCTATTATCCGTTATCCAGGAGGAAATTATGTTTCAAATTTCTTTTGGGAAGACAGTGTTGGGCCAATAGAACAGAGAGCTTCAAGACTGGAACTTGCATGGAGGAGTAAGGAAAGTAATTTGGTCGGAGTAAACGAATTTGCAAAATGGACAAAGCAGGCAGGAGCAGAGATCATGATGGCTGTAAATTTAGGGACCAGAGGGGTTGCAGATGCATGTAATTTACTGGAATACTGTAATCATCCTCAAGGTACAAAATATAGTGATTTGCGTATTGCCCATGGGATAAAGGAACCACATCGCATTAAAGTATGGTGCCTGGGAAATGAAATGGATGGGACATGGCAAATTGGCTGTAAAACCATGCAAGAATATGGACGGCTTGCAGAAGAAACCGCAAAAGCCATGAAACAGATTGATCCGGAAATAGAACTGGTTTCTTGCGGCAGTTCGGGGCAGGGTATGCCTACTTTTCCAGAGTGGGAGGCTGTAACTCTGGGGCATACCTATGAGTATGCAGACTATGTATCTCTACATCAGTATTATGGAAATGACGCAAAAGATACAGCAGATTACCTTGCTAAATCCGACGACATGGATACATTTATTCGTACGGTAATTTCTACATGTGATTACGTAAAAGCAAAAAAAAGAAGTAAAAAGAAAATGATGTTAAGCTTTGATGAGTGGAATGTATGGTTTCATGCGAATGAAAAAGATGATAATACAATGAAAAAAAGACCTTGGCAGACTGCACCATCTCTTTTGGAGGATGTGTATACATTTGAAGATGCTTTGTTGGTAGGATTAATGCTTATTACGCTGATAAAACATGCTGATCGGGTAAAAATGGCATGTCTGGCACAGCTGGTTAATGTTATAGCACCGATTATGACTGTGGCGGGTGGGGGGATGGCATGGAAACAGACCATATTTTATCCATTTTTGCATGCGTCTAAATATGGGAGAGGAACAGCTCTTTTACCAATTATGGAAGTGACAAAACATGATACTGCCAATCATGAGGAGGTAACAGATGTTGAATGTGCCGGAGTCTACAATGAAATGGAGCATACATTAACCTTGTTTTTAGTAAACCGGAATCTAGAAGAAGATGCAGAATTGACTGCCGATATCAGAGGCTTTGTCAACTATAGGATTGAACGTCATATTGTACTTGAAAGTAGTGACATGAAAGCGGTAAACAGTCCTGAAAGACAAACCGTAAAACCAGAAGTAGTGGAACGCAGCAATGTAGAAGATGGACGGTTAAAATCGAAACTGGTAAAGGCAAGCTGGAATGTAATAATTCTTCAAAAGGTACAATAAAAACTCCTTGCCTTTTTATAGTTCAACTGCTACAATACAAAAGTGAACACTGTTAGCTAACGACGGTTTCTTTGAAGGGGAGGATGATATGCCGAGAGATAAGACAGATACTTATAACAGGCTGATCCCCTGCATGAAAGCCGAATTCTTGGAGAAAGGTTTTGAAAAGGCCTCTGTTCGTTCCATTGCTGAACGGGCGGGTATGTCGGCAGCGGGCATCTATCGTCACTTTAAGGATAAGGAAGCCATGTTTGATGTACTTGTTGCGCCTCTTGTGGATACATATTTTCTTAACTATAAGAATTCTATGGAGCGTAACTATGCACTTTTGGATACCGAAGAAATAAAACGGTTCTGGATAATCTCAGAGGAACAAGGAGTGCAGTATGTCAACTTTATTTATGATCACTTTGAAGAATTCAAGCTTCTGTTAACATGTGCAGATGGCACAAAGCATCAAAACTTTGTACATGATGTATCGGAAATGGAAGTAAAAGAAATGACCCTGCTGATGGATGAGTTGAGAAGAAGAGGCTTTAAGGTTAAACGCATATCAAAAGAAGAACTTCATATGCTCATAAGTGGATATGCCGCATCTATATTTGAAGTAGTTATCCATGATTTTCCTCGAAATAAAGCGATAAAGCATGCTAAAATGCTGATGGAAATCTTATATCCAGGTTGGATAAAGGCTTTTGGAATGGAGCATATAATTTAAAACTGAATGTAATTTATATAATTTCGGGGATGCGTCCCTGAAATTTTTAGTTTACGGGTTAGTTAACGCTAACTAATATTGTTCGCTAAAAATATAAAGGAGAGGGTAGGTTGAAAAAAGAAACAACGCAAAGTTCATTAAAGAGGCTCATTGGTTTTGCATCATATCATAAAGGGAAATATGCTGCATCTGTTCTTCTTGCGGTTACCGGAGTTTTTGGGGGGCTGATTCCCTATGTGGGGGTGTCAAGGATTATTATTGATCTTCTTTCTAATGCGAAAACAGATTTAAGTGTATATATGATGTGGTGCGGTATATCAGGAGGAGGACTGGTACTTAAAACCATTTGTATGAATTGGTCCACAGCATTGTCCCATGAGGCAACGTTTTCAGTTATTGCTGCTGTGAGGACAAAGCTGATTGAAAAAATGGCTCGTGTTCCAATGGGGTATGTACTTGAGACACCATCAGGTCAATTTAAGAATACTATTGTGGAAAAGGCAGACAGCCTGGAGACACCACTTGCCCATGTGCTGCCTGAAATGACTTCTAATCTTTTGATTCCCACAGGGATTATTATTTATATGTTTATTCTTGACTGGAGAATGGCGCTGGTTTCACTGGTAACGCTACCTCTGGGATTCATTTTCTACACAATAATGATGAAGGATTATCCTGAAAAATATGCTGATGTGATGAAGGCAGGCAGGCATATGAGCGGAACAATGGTGGAGTATATAAATGGTATTGAGGTTATTAAAGCGTTTAATCAATCAGCAAAGTCATATCGTAAGTTCACGGATGCAGTAACGGAAAATGTAAATGCAGTGTTGGACTGGATTCGCTCCACTCAGGTATACTCAACCATTGCACAGGGAATCTGGCCAGCAGTGCTGTTGGGGGTATTGCCTGTGGGCTGTTTATTCTACATGGATGGTTCATTAGGCGGTGGAGAATTTATTACCGTTGCAATTCTATCACTTGGCATTTCAGCGCCCATATTATCAGCCATGATCTATACAGATGACATAGCAAAAATCAGTGCTATTGTAGGAGAGGTGGGACAGGTACTGGACTTACCTGAATTTAACCGTCCAAAGGAGAAAAAACGACTAGAAAATCGTAATATTGTACTGGATCAAGTTGGATTTTCCTACGGTAAGGAAGAGGTCTTATCTAACGTAAATCTGCTGATTAAAGAAGGGACAATTACAGCCTTTGTAGGGCCGTCAGGCGGAGGTAAGTCCACCATTGCAAAACTTATTGCTTCTTTTTGGGAAGCAGACAAGGGACATATAACAATTGGAGGTGTAGATGTCAGAGATATACCACTTAAGCAGATCATGGATGAAATAGCTTATGTATCTCAGGATAATTACCTGTTTAACGATACCATAAGAAACAATATAAGGATGGGAAAACCGGGAGCTACTGATTTAGAGGTAGAAGGTGCGGCAAAAGCTTCTGGATGTCACGAATTTATTATTAAACTTGAACATGGTTATGAGACTTTCGCAGGAGGAGCCGGTGGACACCTATCCGGCGGCGAACGGCAGCGTATAGCCATCGCACGAGCAATGCTGAAAGATGCAAACATTATTATTCTGGATGAAGCTACTGCCTATACAGATCCTGAAAATGAGGCCGTCATACAGGAAGCTGTATCCAGGCTGATCAGGGGAAAATCACTGATTGTAATTGCTCACCGTTTGTCAACAATTATCGATTCAGATAAAATTGTGGTGATTGAAAAAGGAAGAGTTGCAGCGGAAGGAACTCACGAAATGCTGCTGGCTGACTGTGCATTGTACCGTCAAATGTATACTGCACATATGGAAGTGCGTGATACATCAACAGGATATTTGGAGAGGGGGGACGTTTTTGTTTGATATATTTAAAAAGTTTTTTAGTTTTGCTGACAGCCAGAAATCAAAATGGATAAAAAGTATTGTATACACTTTATTGAAATCTGTTTTTGCATCTTTCGAACTGCTTGCTATAGCTGTGGTATTGCGGGATGTTTCCAGAGATTCTGTGAGTAATGAAACAGTCCTATCCTCCTTAGGGATTATGATCATCAGTATAGCTGGAACCATTTTTATGCGGCACTTAGCACAAGACAATCAGTCATTAGGATGTTATATGATGTGTGGAGATAAGCGTATACAAATTGGTGACAGAATGAAATTGATGCCCATGGGGTATTTCAACAGCCGCAGTCTGGGAAATATTACGGCGGCAGCCACATCCACTATGGAGGATATTGAAAATACAGCTCCACGTATTATTGTCAGCTATTTAAATGGGTTGATTCACGGATTTGTTATGATTGTGGCTCTGACTATTTTTGAATGGAAAATCGGCCTTATTGCCATGGCAGGACTGGGATTATTTCTTCTCATTAATATATTACTTCACAAGCATGCGCGCAGTGCCTCTCATACAAGGCAGGAAGCCCAGGCAGAATTGGTTGACGCAGTGCTGGAATATATCCAGGGCATGAGCGTAGTAAAATCTTTTGGAATTGAAGCAGCGGCAGGTCAAAAAATCAAGCGTGCAATAGCAGATAGTGAAAAGAAGAACATTCGTCTTGAAAAAAAGACGATTCCATTTATGGCTCTGCAGCAGCTGGTACTGCGGGTAATAAGTGCTATCATTATCACGTTGTCTGTTCTTCTAAATTATTATGGGAAAATGGATCTCTCTATTTGTCTGCTTATGCTTCTGTCTGGGTTCATTGTGTTCAGTGAACTGGAAAGCGGGGGGAGTATGTCTGCATTTCTGCGGTTGATCGATGCATCTATTGACCGGGTAAATGAGATACAGAAAACACCGGTTATGGATATAGAGGGAGTACATAAAATACCAGGCAGTATGGACATTTCTTTTTGCAATGTATCGTTCTCTTATGGCAATAAGCCCATTATTGACCATATAAATCTTGAGATTCCTGCAAAAACAACTACAGCCATTGTAGGGCCCTCAGGCAGTGGAAAAACTACATTATGCAGTTTAATTGCACGCTTCTGGGATGCAGATGAAGGAAGTATTGATCTTGGGGGAATCGATATTCGGAAGTATAAGCTGGACAGCCTTTTGCAGAATATGAGTATGGTGTTTCAAAACGTGTATTTGTTTAATGATACCATTGCTAATAATATAAGAATGGGCAAGCCGGAAGCAACGATGGATGAAGTGATAGAAACTGCAAAAAAAGCCTGCTGTCATGAATTTATCAGCAGACTTACCAAGGGGTATGACACGGTCATCGGTGAGGGAGGCGCTACATTATCAGGAGGAGAAAAACAGCGCATTTCTATAGCGCGAGCCTTACTAAAAGATGCCCCTATTATTATTTTAGATGAGGCAACGGCTAATGTTGACCCTGAAAATGAAAATGCGATACAGCAGGCAATTGGAGCACTGACCAGAGACAAAACGGTGATTATGATTGCCCACCGTTTGAAAACGGTTCAAAATGCGGACCAGATTATTGTCCTTGAGGAGGGTAGAATCGTGCAGTCAGGCAGGCATGAAGATCTGCTTAAACAGAAGGGGATTTATGCGGATTTTATTCATGTCCGAGAAAAGGCTGTTGGCTGGAAAATTGCCGGAGCATAAAACGACTATCAAAAGTAAGATTTTAACGGAGGTTATAGGAATGAGTAAGAAGAAAATGGATGTCAAGGATTTAATTAATGTAGGTGTTTTTACTGCCATATATTATGTTTTACTTATTGTAGCTGGATTTCTGGGGTATATCCCCATATTCTCCCTGTTTTTCCCACTTGTAGTGGCATTTCTTTGCGGGATTCCTTTTGTTCTGTTTTTAACGAAAACGAAGACTTTTGGAATGATTACAATTATGGGATTATTGCTGGGTATTCTGAACTTTGCATTTGGGCAGGGGTGGTATTCCATTATCACTGGTTTACTTTGTGGTCTGGTCGCAGATTTGATCTGCAGAGCAGGAGACTATAAAAGCTGGAAACATATGGTGTTATGTTTTGCTGTGTTCAGTGAATGGGTGATCGGATCCATGCTTTCCATGTGGATTTTTAAAGACAGTTATTTTGCTATGCTCCGGGATATGCAAGGTGATGCTTTTGCAGATTCACTTGAACAGATGATAACCAAAGGAATGTTAGTATTGCTTGTTGTTCTTACAGCAGTTACCGCTGTAATAGGAGCTTACCTTGGGAAGGCTGTGCTCAAAAAACATTTTATGAGGGCAGGAATTGTATAATGGCAGAGATATATTTGATAAACAAAACTAAAAGTATACAGCTTGATCCAAGAACAAAGATATATCTTCTGTTCCTCATAAATATAGTTTTATTTTCAACAAACCCGACCGGGGGGCAATTGCTGGCAAAGGGGGCATTGGCTTTAGTTTCCTTTGCTCTGCTTTGCAGTATGGGGAAATGGGGATATGGTCTTATCTATGCTATTTTATATGTTGCAGGCCAGTTGGCAGAAATTTACCTTACCTCCTACGCTGTGGGATTGTGGGGACTTTTGATGCGTTTTACTGCCCAGATGCTCAACAGATTGATGCCGATTGTTATTATGGCGTATTATTTGGTAAAGACCACAGAGGTCAGTGCATTTATTTCTGCTATGGAGCGAATGCATATAACACGCAAAATTATCATTCCCTTAGCTGTGATTTTCCGTTTCTTTCCCACAATAGCAGAAGAATCACGGGCCATCAAAGATGCAATGCGTATGCGAGGTATTGGATTTAGCGGAGGTCCCCTGCTTATGCTGGAGTACAGGCTTGTCCCTTTGATGATGTCCATTGCCAGAATAGGCAATGAGCTTTCAGCCGCTGCTGTTACAAGAGGGTTGAGCTTAAGTGGAGAGAGGACGAATATATACATTATTGGATTTAGTACTTGGGATGCTGTGTTGATACTCTGGGCTACGGGGGCGGCCATTTTGTTCTGGATTTTATAGAGGGAGATTTTTGTATGATTAACTTAAAGAACGTATCTTTTTCTTATGAAGGAAGTGAGCGAGAGAGCGGTATAAAAAATGTCAGTTTAGAAGTTGGAAGTGGTGAAGTAATCCTGTTATGCGGGGAGTCCGGGTGTGGAAAGACGACGGTGACCAGGCTGATCAACGGTCTTATACCACACTATTATGATGGAAAGATGAGCGGTGAGGTTCTGATCGGAGAACAAAAAGTTAATGAGTTACCACTGAATGAGACCTCCAGGTTAGTAGGATCCGTTTTTCAAAATCCGCGTTCACAGTTCTTTAATGTAAACACTACCAGTGAGATTGTTTTCTCATGTGAAAATATGGCGATGGCTGTTCCTGAAATCTCTCACCGCCTTGAGCAGACTGTACACGATTTTCATATTGAAAGTCTGATGAACCGGAATATTTTTCAACTTTCAGGAGGAGAAAAGCAGAAAATTGCCTGCGCGTCCGTTGCTGCTTTTGATCCGCCGATTCTGGTAATGGATGAGCCATCCTCAAATCTGGATATGAATGTGGTGGAGGATCTACGAAAGCTTATTAAAATGTGGAAGAAGAAAGGGAAAACCATTATCATAGCGGAACATCGCATGTATTATCTGCAAGAATTAGTGGATCGTGTAATTTATATGAAAGAAGGCAGCATAGCAGGTGAATTTACTGTATCAGAATTTAAGGATATCTCCAAAGAAAAGTTGATGGACATGGGGCTGCGTACACTCTCACTTGCAGGTATCAGGCAAAAATATACACCTGTATTAAAGGAAAATGAAAGCATGACTCTATCGGAGTTTTCTTATACATACAGGCAGGGAAAAGAAGCCGCACTGAATATGAAAGACGTTTCGGTTCCCCGAAATGCTACGATAGCCATCATCGGAAAAAACGGAGCTGGGAAAACAACTTTTGCCAGGTGTCTTTGTGGATTAGAAAAAAGATTCCAAGGTAAGGTAAAGGATGGGAAGCGTACATTACGGTCGGGCCAATTGCTTCGAAAATCTTATATGGTGATGCAGGATGTAAACCATCAGCTGTTTACTGAGAGCGTACTGGATGAAGTACTGCTGGGGATGGGAAAACAACCAGATACGGATATGGCAGAAAATATTCTTAAAAGTCTTGATTTACAGCAGCTTAAGGAACTGCACCCTATGTCACTTTCAGGGGGACAAAAACAACGAGTAGCAATTGCAAGTGCCATTGCCAGTGAAAGAAATATTGTGATTTTTGATGAACCTACCAGTGGTCTGGATCTGAGGCGTATGCAGGAGGTTTCAAAAAATATCCGTAAACTTTGTAAGGCAGATAAAACCGTGTTTATTATTACCCATGATCTTGAACTGATTCTGGAGTGCTGTACTCATGTTCTTCATTTTGAAAAGGGCAAAGTAATAGAAACATATCCCCTTGATCAAGAAGGCTGTAAACGGTTAACACGATTTTTTGATGTAAATGTTCAGTTATAGACAAAGACATATTGACAAATAAAGCATTAAAACATTATAATATTAATTGAACAACTATTCAACTATTGGAGAGGTGATATATATGGAACAGTATTCTTCAGATTTTGACAGATGTGATTGTAATATTATACATGAAGATGTTGTAAATGAAGTACGCAGGCATATGCTGGACGACGATGTGTTTTTGGATATGGCGGATATTTTCAAAGTATTTAGTGATTCCACCCGTGTAAAAATCATTGGAGCATTGTTAAATGCGGAAATGTGCGTGTGCGATATTTCTGTGCTGTTAGGTATGACCAAATCCTCCATTTCTCACCAGTTAAGAATACTGAGACGTGAAAATCTTGTAAATTACAGAAAAGAGGGGCGTGTCATTTATTATTCGCTGGCAGATGAACATGTGAAGTCAATCTTTAATCAAGGACTGGCACATGTATATAAGGAATAATTATAAAAAGCCTTGGACTTACATGGTTCAAGGCGTTTCTTGAATTAAATAGTTGAATAATTGCACAACTATATACATAAGGAGGACATAGTATGAATGAGAGTTCTACCAAAAAAATCATGTTGGAGGGACTTTGCTGCCCTAATTGTGCAGGGAAAATTGAATCAATGGTTAGAAAACTAGAGGGGGTAAAGAATGCAGAAATTGATTTTGTATCGCAAAAAATTACTGTTGAAGCAGCAGATAATAAGTTGTTTCCAGCTATTCTGCGACAGACTTCGGATATTGTCAAAAAAATAGAGCCAGATATTCAGGTTTCATTAGTAGAAGATACAACCAGTAAAGACACAACCATTAAAGACAGCAGAGATGCTGCAAAAAGACAGTTATTAAAGAGAATACTGCTCATAACCGGTACAATGATTTATCTGATTGGTATCATAACCCAACTGCCCGGTCCAGTAAGTCTGGCTGTTTTTTTAGTCAGTTATGTGCTGGTAGGCGGAGAAGTTGTATTAAAGGCAATCAGAAACATTTCGAAAGGACAAATATTTGATGAAAACTTTCTCATGACAATTGCCACAATTGGTGCATTTCTTATTGGGGAATATCCTGAAGGGGTGGCTGTTATGTTGTTTTACCAGATTGGAGAGGGGCTTCAGAAAATAGCTGTGAATCGTTCCAGACGTAACATTACTTCTCTAATGGACATACGGGCTGATTTTGCCAACATAAAAGAGAAAAACGAGATAAGACAGGTGTCTCCTGAGGCAGTGGCTATTGGAGATATTATTGTGGTAAGACCGGGAGAGAAAGTACCTCTTGACGGTGTGGTCACAGAAGGACACTCCTCTTTGGACACATCTGCGCTAACAGGAGAGGCATTACCTCGTGATGTAGCTGCAGGCGATGAGGTTCTCTCTGGTTCCATAAATAAAAACGGTCTTCTTACCATTAAGGTCACCAAAGTGTTTACCGAGTCCACCATAGCAAAAATACTAGATTTAGTACAAAATGCAAGCAGTAAAAAGGCACCCACAGAAAACTTCATTACGAAGTTTGCAAGATTTTATACACCGGTAGTTACGTTTACCGCACTGGGGCTGGCGGTAATTCCACCGCTGTTAATTGAAGGCGCCGTTCTGGGGGACTGGGTATACCGTGCACTTGCCTTTCTTGTTGTTTCCTGCCCATGTGCCCTGGTTATTTCGGTTCCCCTCAGTTTCTTTGGCGGGATCGGCGGGGCCTCTAAAAATGGAATTCTGATAAAAGGCGGAAATTATCTGGAAGCACTGAATCATATAGATACCATAGTTATGGATAAGACAGGAACTCTCACAAAAGGGGTATTTGTAGTTTCTTCTATTTATCCTTCATCAAAATATGAAAAGAAAGACATTTTATTTTATGCTGCATATGCAGAATATTACTCAGGACATCCAATTTCAGAGTCCATTAAAAAAGCATACGGTAAACATATTCAGCAGGAACTTATTTCTGAGCATGAAGAAGAGCCGGGTTATGGAATAAAGACCATTGTAGAAGGAAAAACAGTTCTCGCAGGAAATCATAAAATGATGGAAAAATATGCTGTCTCATATGAACCAGCAGACCATGCAGCAGGTACAGTAGTTTATCTGGCAATAGATGGTTTTTTTGCCGGAAGTATTATCATAGAAGATGAAGTGAAACCTGACAGTAAATCTGCTGTACAGCAATTAAAAGAACTGGGAGTCAGAACTACGGTTATGCTTACCGGTGATTCAAAAAAAGCGGGTGAGGCAGTTGCTGGTGTATTAAATATTGACCGTGTTTATACTGAACTGCTTCCTCAGGATAAAGTGGAAAAATTTGAACGATTACAAGAAGAGAAACAAGGTAAAGGCCGAATTGTATTTGTAGGCGACGGTATAAATGATGCTCCTGTTCTAGCCAGGGCAGATATTGGCATAGCTATGGGGGCACTTGGGTCTGATGCAGCAATTGAAGCAGCAGATGTTGTTCTTATGACGGATGAACCGTCTAAAATTGTAACCGCTATTCAGATCGCGAGAAAAACAAGAGCAATTGTATGGCAGAACATAATATTTTCTATGGTGGTCAAAATTATAGTGCTTATCCTTGCAGCAATAGGCGTAGCTACAATGTGGGAGGCTGTTTTTGGAGATGTGGGCGTAACGGTAATAGCTGTGTTTAATTCCATGAGAGCGATGAAAGTAAAAGAAGCAAATGAAAAGAAGATTCTGCGCATACAATAAAGAGAACTTTAATCTTGCGGGAGAATAAAAAATGTGTACTGCGCTTACCTTAAACTCTTTAGACGGGGGAAGTTACTTTGGAAGAACAATGGATTTTTCCTATGAAATACAGCCTCATTTTTATGTTGTGCCAAAAAATTATAAATGGATGAACAACGTGACCGGAGAAACCATGACTGATGTCAACAGTTTTATTGGTATTGGACAACAAATTGGTGATCTTCTAGGATTTTTTGATGGTGTCAATGAATACGGTTTTTCAGCTGCTGCACTATATTTTGCTGGATATGCCAGCTATAATGGTGTAATGAAAAATCCAGATGATGTCCAGCTGGCTGCCTATGATTTTTTACATTATATTCTTGCGAACTGCAAGTCTGTAGAAGAACTCTGTGTTCAGATAGAACAAGTACATATTGTCGGGATAGAAGATCCGGTGACAAGAACAGTGGCTCCTTTGCATTGGATAGCGTCGGACCGCAGCGGAAGGTGCGTTGTTGTAGAACAGACAGATAAGGGGATGGAAGTGTTCAATAACTCAATGGGAGTTCTTGCAAATAGTCCTGATTTTCGGTGGCATATGACCAACTTAAATAATTACACACAAGTTACCCCTAATCAGGAGGAAGAAGCATTCTGGGGGAAAAACAGACTGACCCCGTTTGGACAGGCGGGCGGGACAGTACCGTTGCCGGGAGGATTTACGTCACCGGAACGTTTTGTTCGTACTTCTTATCTAAAAACCCACCTTCCAATTGCGCCAAACGCACAAAAAGCAGTTATTTCTTTTTTTCAGGTGACCAAGAGCGTTTCTATACCTAAGGGAGCTGTTTTAACGGCCCGGGACACTGATGATTATACCCAGTACAGTGCTTTTATAGATAACTGTAAATGTGAATATTACTTCAATACTTATGATAATTTACAAATCAGAAAAGTAAGCCTTTCAGTACCTGGAGCAAACACAGTTACTTTGTTAGATTTGGGAAATATCCAACAGCCTATGATTTATGAAAGCCTGTAATAATAAGAAAAATAATCTGTTTTTATACCTTTTGCCAGACTTTAAATAGTCTGGCAATTTTATATTTCTATTTACAAATTTAGTGAGTAACCTATTGGAGATTTGCTGTATATAATATGCATGAGAATTTATTTTTTTAAAAGAGCCTAAATTGTGAAAGAATATGAAGAAGTAGAGCAGCAGAGTTGTTGTAATGGTTCAAATTGTAATCCTTGTAGATGTGGAGCATGTCCAAGTCCGCCAAGGCCAATATGCCCCACCGGGGCCACGGGATCTACAGGACCCACAGGATCTACAGGATCCACAGGATCTACAGGACCCACAGGATCTACAGGGGCCACGGGATTCACTGGCCCCACGGGAGCCACTGGTTCCTCAGGTGTCACTGGACCTACGGGGCCGGGAGCGGGAGCTACAGGAGCTACAGGAGCTACAGGAGCCACAGGAACTACAGGTCTAACCGGACCAACAGGAGCCACAGGAGCAGGGGCTACAGGGGCTACAGGAGCTACAGGAGCCACAGGAACTACAGGTCTAACCGGACCAACAGGAGCCACAGGAGCAGGGGAAGCAGGAGTTACAGGAAACACGGGACCAACAGGCGCTACAGGTCCCACTGGATTAACCGGACCCACAGGAGCCACGGGAGCAGGAGAAACAGGGGCTACAGGAAGCACCGGAGCCACAGGTCCTTCTGGTTTGACAGGAGCCACAGGAGCAACGGGAGCAACAGGAGCCACGGGAGCAGGAGAAACGGGGGCTACAGGAGCTACAGGAGCTACAGGAAGCACAGGACCTACAGGACCAACCGGGATACCTGAAATCAATAGATCAAGTATACTTCCCTTTGCTATTGACGATGAATATGCAGAGGTTTCCTCAACTGCTACGGGTATTCCATCCGTCATTCAGTTTTCAGGATTTGAAGCAAATCAAGTCAATAATAGCAGACCTCTGGAACTACAGGCAGGTGACTGGGCAGCAGGAACAATAACATTTAATTTGAGTAATTATGATCAATTTTACCGTAGTTGTTTTGTAATGCCATATGATGCAGTTGTGGAAAACATCTATGTACTTTTTGGTGCAAAGTTTTCATTATATTTACCAGATGGAGTTTTAATGTCCCCGTTTGCAGCTCTTACTGTTTTAACTACTGATTTTCCGGGGCGATCAGGAGGAATGGTATTTTCAATTTTGCAAGACACTATAGTATATGCGGAACCCTTTATTGCACCAGAAGGAGGTGGAGCTGTTCCTAAATATACACTGAAAAGAGGTGCTAAAACAGATATTAACGTCATAATACCGGCAGGTGCGCTTGTGGGGATTATTATAGGATGCATAACAGCAGGAAGTACTACAGAAGTGTTTGGTAAATTTTCTGTCAGTGGCGGTATCTTGCTTGAGTAATTAGGAAAAATCTAATAACTATATGAATACTAGCAAATGTTTTTAAAGAGTTAAAAGAATAAGGAGATAGGTATTGTGGCAATCTGTGACGAAATAACCAGACTAATAGAAGAGAATGCAAATGCAACTATTTTTCTTAAAAAAGGTAATTTATACAAGGATTTGGGTTTTGACTCCCTTTCTTTTATCCGCCTGCTGCTCAAGATAGAAGAGATATATTCCATATCCTTTGATATTGCAGAAATGGAATGTTGCTTGGAGGTTAGTCAACTGATTAAACTCGTTGAGGAAAAGGTGAAGGAGAAGTCTAAGGATGATAAGAAAGCTGCTAAAGGAATATAGAAATTCTAACAAAACAGTAATTATGGATAAAGAGGGCAGCACTTCGTTTCATGAGATTGCGCTAAAAGCAGCCGGTATTCAGATAAAGCTGCAGCAGTGTCAATGGAAGAATGCTGCCATATTTTTACCGGATGGAAGTGATTTTATTGCTGCACTTATGGGGATAATCCTGATGGGAAAAACTTCATTTCCTCTAAATGTACATTTGACAAAGCATGAGATAATACCTTTGCTTAAAGAATCAGATGCAGAAGTTATAATTACGTCAGAAAAAGATGGTAAATTCATAGAATATATAAAAGCTGTTTTAGGTTATGATTTACATATAGTTTATGTGGAGAAATGCCAAGCAGATGAAGTCAATACCCTTGTTTATGAGGCTTGTACAGAATTGCAAGTACCCATGGTTATGTTAACAACATCAGGATCTACCGGTAAAGTTAAAATTGTGCCGTTGACTGAGCAAAATATTGAAGTTTGTGTTTTGGGGTATATTGATAAAATGTGCTTTGAAGATATGCGTCAGGATAAGATCAGATATCTTTTGGCAACACCATTTTGTTCAGCATATGGCTTGATGATTCTGTTTGTCTGTCTTATAAGAAGTTTTCCCATGGTTTTGCTTAAGGAAGGTGTTATACTAAAATCTTTCTATAAAACAGTTCAAGATTTTAACATTACCCATTATGAGGGCGGTGCCACTATACTTCTTATGATGGAACAGACAATAGGCAAGACAATTCCGTATGATATTCATTTGTTAAAATATTTTGGATTTGGTGGAAGTAAAATTTCTGGTGCAACGCTGAGGAAGATAATCAATGCTTATCCTGAAGCTCAGCTTTGGCAGGGGTATGGTATGACAGAAGCGGCTCCGCTCATTACAAAATGTGCCAATATTAGCATAGAGAAATTGGAGTCAGTAGGAACTGCAATTAAAGGGGTTAAACTTTATATAGAAGCTAACGGTACAATTACAGATATTCCGTATACGGGTGGAGAAATCCTTGTAAAAGGTGCCAATGTGATGTCGGGATATTATAGAAATGATAAGGAAACAAAAAGTGTGCTAAAAAATGGTTATCTATGTACAGGTGATTTAGGTTATCTTGATGAAGAAGGATATTTATATATATACGGCCGCAAAAAAAATGTGATTATTGTAAGAGGGTTTAACGTTTACCCGGAGGAAATTGAAAATTGTATTTTAAACAGTCAGTTGGTAAAAGATTGTATTGTATATGGAGAAATGGATAAATGGGGAAATGAAACTGTTTGTGTTGATATTATTCCTGTTCAAATAGAAGACAGCGAAGAACATATCTGTAATGAGATAAGCAGTCATTGTAAAAAACATTTAGTTGGTTTTAAACAGCCAAGGGAAATAAGAATAGTTGATATAATCAGAAAAACCTTATCCGGGAAAAATGATAGAAAGAGAAATGATCGGGCATGGGATTAATATATTTTCAAGGGTTAAATTGTTATTCCAGTAGTATAATAAATGCAGCAATTTTTAATGGCGTGGACTACAGGAGTGCATTTTCAAATTTATGGTCAGAGACATATTTTACGTATGATCAGGTTCATCATATTTTTTTGTCAACAAGAATGTCTGCTAATTTAGAAGAGTTAGGGATAAGACAAAAATTTTTAAACTGTTGCTCTGTGGAGGCGGTAAAGCGCAACTTATCACAGTTATCAATAGAACAATGGCTGGTGGTTGGAATGGACGCCTTTTATATTCCGTGGACCCCATTTTTCAATATATTACACAGTTACCATTACTTTATTGCTCAAAAAAGGAAAAGTACTACTTTTTTTTGCTATGATCCGACCTATGACATAAAGGATTTGACACTTAATGAAGAATATATGATTTCTCACATTACAGATATTTGTCAAATTAATAAATATCCGGGGAAACAGCTTCACAGAAGTGTCCTTCAGGAAACACGGGAAATATTGTACAGCCACCCTATAACGAGAGATAAGCTTATCAGTCAAATAGAGGAATGTACTTGCGATAATCGTAAACGAGGAGAGCTTCTTGCAAAGTATATAGATGCATTGATTAATAACCGTTATCTGTATGTTCATTATTTGAATAACTTATCCGCATGCAGCAGCAAATATAATTTATATTTTAGTGAGGATTTTTTTCATAGATGGTTAACTGTAAAATATGGATTATTTAAGTCCTCACTCAGACAGAATAACCAGGATATTATTAATGAAATTTGTGAATGTATTGTAACATTGTTTTATGAAGAAATGAATGCTGCCACTAAAATTGGGGATAAGGAATATGAAGAAATCTTGCGGTAGCGATCCTGTACCATATCACTGAAATACAAATGTATTTTTAATATAGTAGTAATCGAGTCTGCTGTCCATAGGGGCGGTCTGAGGCGTCATTGCCAATAGGTAAAAGCGGAGTTAAAAAAAGCTACTATATATCATTTAAAGGATAGATATAGACAAAAGTAATTAAGAGAATTTGGAGTTGATGTAGTCAATGAGCCTATTATTGGCTGCAAATGCAACCGTAAAAACAAATAGATTGTTTTATCTGTTGTTTGAATTTATATTTGATAGAACATGCCTAATAAAAATGGATATTGCCACCCAAATAGGAGATAAAGAATACGATAAGTTTATGAATCAATCGAGTAACTAATATTTAATATGTAGTATATACTGTACATAAGAATTTATTATTCCAAAAGGCACATATTGTGAAAGATTATGATGAAATAGAACAACAAAGCTGTTGTTACGATTTAAAATGCAGACAATGTAGATGTGAATCATGTCCTTGTCCGCCAAAGCCCATATGTCCAACAGGGGTTACGGGACCTACTGGTCCAACAGGACCCGGAGAAACAGGGCCAACAGGTCCAACCGGCCCAACAGGAACCGACGGAGTAACAGGCCCGACAGGAGCCTCAGGAACTGACGGAGTGGCAGGCCCTACGGGAGCTACTGGCTTAACGGGAGTAACAGGATCAGAAGGAGCCACAGGACCAACAGGAGCCACAGGCCCTGCAGGCGGCTCAACGGGTCCGACCGGAGCAACGGGAGCGACAGGTCCTACCGGAGGAACAGGAGTAACGGGTCCAGCAGGCGGCCCGACAGGCCCGACCGGAGCAACTGGGGCAACAGGTCCCGCAGGAGGTCCGACTGGAGCAACTGGGGCAACAGGTCCGACTGGACCAGCAGGAACCGACGGAGTAACAGGCCCGACAGGAGCCCCAGGAACTAATGGAGCCACAGGCCC
>POVV01000088.1_pt1 | contig 84607 bp, 77 predicted proteins | sample 1560271 | NCBI WGS metagenome assembly POVV01 (sample SAMN08337232, study PRJNA429181) | Bioreactor metagenome, whole genome shotgun sequencing project. | biome: cows' rumen and soil; feature: anaerobic; isolation source: anaerobic chemostat enrichment culture, galacturonate as sole carbon... | reverse complement strand
TTTCATGTCTTTCCATTAAATTCGACTTTAATAAGGAACAAAAGTACACTTTAACCTTCGATCATTCGCCCTCAACCTAAGTTAAATAAGATTAAACCGCTCGATAAAAAAGTATTTACCCCGTTAGTTAGCGTATCTTTGTGCTGTATAACATAACGAGCCGCGAGGTTCATTCAACTTTTTTACATGACATTTGAAAATTTAAACGTAATAGAGCCTATATTAAAGGCTTTGCAACAAGAGGGTTACACCTCTCCCACTCCCATACAAGAACAGTCAATCCCCATTTTACTTCAAGGAAAAGATTTATTAGGTTGCGCACAAACCGGTACCGGAAAAACGGCAGCTTTCTCTATCCCCATCCTACAAAAGTTGTATAAAACAGACCACCGGAAAGGTATCAAAGCATTGATTTTGACCCCTACACGTGAGCTGGCTATCCAAATAGGCGAAAGCTTCGAGGCATATGGTAAACATACCGGACTGAAACATACAGTTATCTTCGGTGGTGTAGGTCAAAAGCCGCAAACCGATGCGTTGCGCAACGGAGTGCAGATATTGATTGCTACACCGGGACGCTTGCTCGACTTAATCACACAAGGATTCATATCACTGAAGACACTGGAGTTCTTTGTTCTTGACGAAGCCGACCGCATGCTCGACATGGGTTTTATTCATGACATCAAGCGCATATTGAAACTCATTCCCGAGAAGCGCCAAACTTTATTCTTTTCGGCTACCATGCCTCCCGAGATAGAGAAATTGGCCAACTCAATGCTAACCAACCCTGTAAAGGTAGAGGTAACCCCGGTTTCATCTACTGTAGACGTTATTGAACAATCGGTCTATTTCGTAGAAAAGAAGGAGAAAAAGGATTTGCTGATTCATTTATTGAAGGACAAATCGATAGAGTCGCTTCTGGTCTTTACACGAACCAAACATGGTGCTGACAAGCTGGCTCGTATCCTGACCAAAGCAGGTACACGTGCCGAAGCCATTCATGGAAACAAATCTCAAAATGCACGTCAACGCGCCCTGACCGAGTTCAAAAATCACACATTGCGTGTATTGATCGCAACCGATATTGCAGCACGCGGTATTGATGTCGATCTCCTGTCGCATGTGGTCAACTACGAGCTTCCCAACGTGCCCGAGACATATGTACATCGCATTGGTCGTACCGGTCGTGCCGGCCACGAAGGCATTGCCATCTCTTTTTGCGAATCCGAAGAGCGCCCTTACCTAAAAGATATTCAGAAGTTGATCGGAAAGAACATTCCGGTAATCAAGGAGCATCCGTTTATCACCGCCGAAGGCATCAAGGCACACGAAGAAAAGACAGAAGAGATCAAAGCCAAAGCGAAAGAGAACAAGGTATATCGGGGCAGTCGCGCCAATGGAGACTTCTGGCGCCGCAAGAAACAGTCATCGCAATCAGGAGAAAACAAGAAGAGAAGCTAAGACTCTTTTATTATAAAAAAGAATAATTAAAGAACAAGTTCTGAGCTAAATACGTTATATTTGTAATATATCTTTTTTATTAACAGATAAAAAAATAAAATTATGAAAGGAGTTAATGTACTAGCCGCATTTCTAGGCGGTGCAGCCGTAGGCGCAGCGCTTGGACTTTTGTTTGCTCCCGAGAAAGGAGAAGACACCCGTCATAAAATTGCTGAAATTCTTCGCAAAAAAGGCATCAAATTGAATCGTAACGAGATGGAAAGCTTGGTCGATGACATTGCTGCCGAAATAAAAGGAGAAGCTCAGGTATAAATTGAGAGACAAAATAAAACAAGGTCACCATGTTTGCAGACGATAAAAGTATAAATAACTTGCAGCAACTTTTTCTGGAGTTCAAGAAGTATCTTGAGCTTCAAAAAGAATACACCAAGTTGGAGCTAACGGAGAAGCTAACGATATTGATCTCTACACTACTCATGGTTTTAGTACTGATCTCGCTAACCATGATGACTTTGTTTTATCTACTGCTTGCCTTTGCCTACGTTCTCGAACCGTTTGTAGGTGGTTTAATGGTAAGTTTTACCATCATTGCAGCCATTAATATCGTATTGATTGCAATTATTTATTTATTCCGCAGACAGCTTATTATCAACCCCATTGTAAACTTCCTTGCGGGTCTTTTTCTAAACAGCAAAAAGAAATAAGCCATGAATCCTCAACCTACATCGCCTAAAATAACGCTCGAAGAGATTGCTCTACGCAAAGAAGAGATACTGCGTGACATCCGGAAGCAGAAGCAGCAAATGACAAATACTGCCCGAGACTTACTTGCTCCGCTTGCACCCGTTGCTTCGGGTGGCAATGCCATTATGAGAACATTCAGTACCGGAATGGCTATATTCGACGGCGTAATGCTAGGCCTAAAAATAATCAGAAAATTCCGCAAGCTCCTAAAGCGATAAAGACCTAAAAAAGCGGGGCTATGTATTGATTACATAGCCCCGCTTTTTTAGGTCTTTATCGCAATATACTTATACGTAAGTTTCCAGTATTTTCACACCTGCACTCTCGGGGATCAACGTTACATCCTGCGTGGTAGCAGGAAGCAGCACCGTTTCGCCTGCCGATAACTGAATTTCATTCCCTTCATTGTCTGTCAGCTTACAAGAGCCTTCAATACAGATCAGGATAACAAATGAATCAAGCTCGGAGTAATCGCATGATATCTCTTCGGTCATATCATAAATAGAGGTAGTAAAGTAAGGACAAGCGACCAGTTCTACCGGTTCGTCCTGTACCGCTTCATACTTCGTACGGTAATCATCCAGCACCTCGTAATTGATCGCTTCGCGTGCCAAATCCGTATGCAGTTCGCGGGTTTTACCTTGATCATCTTTACGATTAAAATCATAAATACGATAAGTTACATCCGAGGTTTGCTGAATTTCGGCAATGAAAGCACCTGCACCAATGCTATGGATACGACCTGCGGGCAAAAAGAACACATCACCCGGATGTATCTCATACTCTTGCAATACATCGGTAATTGTATTATTATATACCCGTTCTTTATACTCTTTAGGTGTTATTTGCTCCGAAAATCCGGAACGTAGCTTGGCACCTTTATCAGCATCCACCACATACCACATTTCGGTTTTACCCATCGAGTTGTGGCGCTTCTTTGCCAACTCATCGCCGGGATGTACCTGAATAGATAAGTCCTGCTTGGCATCGATAAATTTAATCAGCAGAGGAAACTTGTTTCCAAAGCGAGCATAATTCTCTTCGCCTACCAACTCTTCACGGTACTTTTTTACCATTTCAGTGAGCGTCAATCCTTTATCGGATCCATTGGCCACTACAGACTCATTATCTTCTACGCCGGATAACTCCCAGCTTTCACCTACACCCGTTGTACTATCATTCAGGTGCTTAAACGGAACAATTTTGTCGCCTCCCCAAAGCGTCTGCTTCAAGATAGGTTCGAATTTCAAAGGATACATTTTTGTTTTTCTATTATAAATTTAGATTCAAAAATCTTCGTATTTAACAATCTCGGGGACAAACTTACAAAAAATATCAAATAATACCCAGAATAACTCGTTTTATATTAAAATCGCCGGCCAATTTTCTTCAATTCAGCCATGGACAAAGGCCGGCTGAAACACTAAACTTTCCTAAATACACAATTATATTTACCATGAATAATTGGGGGAACGGAAGAATTTTCCTTTATTTGCAAGAATTTTAATAATATCAAACATGAATAACACATTCCCTATTGAAGGAAATCTTTCGGGGTTAGATCGAAAAGATTTTCAAATGGATATAAACAATAAGAAAACAGATTTGTATATCCTTAAAAACCAAAAAGGAATGGAAGTTGCCGTTACAAACTACGGTTGCGCCATTCTATCGATCATGGTTCCGGACAAAGACGGAAAATACGCTAACGTTGTTCTCGGACATGGTAGCATCAAAGAAGTAGTTAACAGCCCGGAGCCTTTTCTCAACACTATCATCGGACGTTATGGCAACCGCATCGCCAAAGGAAAGTTCACCCTTTATGGCGAAGAGCATCAATTAACAATCAATAATGGCCCCAACTCCTTGCACGGAGGTCCTACCGGCTTTCATGCCCGTGTATGGGATGCCACACAGATAGACGACACAACCGTACAGTTTCACTACGTATCGGCCGACGGCGAAGAAGGCTTTCCGGGAAACTTAGACGTAGAGATGACCTACCGTCTCGAGGAGGAAGAGAATGCATTGGTCATTGAGTACCGCGCAACGACCGACAGAGAGACTATTGTTAACCTGACGAACCATGCTTTCTTCAATCTGGCAGGTGTTGCCAGCCCCACTCCTACGATCAACGATCACATCGTTACGATACAAGCAGACTTTTATACACCCATGGATAACGTGTCTATTCCTACAGGCGAAATAGCCAAGGTAGACGGTACTCCGATGGATTTCCGTACGCCACATGCTATTGGCGAACGCATTAATGAACCGTTTGAACAACTGGTCTTTGGTGCCGGATACGACCATTGCTACGTTCTGAACAAAACAGAGATGGGAGCATTGGATCTGGCTGCTACCTGCACCGATCCTAAAAGCGGACGCACCATGGAGGTGTACACTACCGAAGCAGGCGTACAACTATACACAGGCAACTGGTTGGGTGGTTTCGAAGGTGCACACGGCACTACATTCCCTGCCCGTAGCGCCCTTTGCTTCGAAGCACAATGCTTCCCCGACACGCCCAACAAAGCGCATTTTCCTTCGGCAACACTGCTTCCGGGAGATGAGTACCAACAGGTAACCATTTATCAGTTCGGCGTAGAAAGCAGCCTATAACACAGCAATCAACTAATCAATTTATAAACTAACATTTTTTTAAAACCATGTCACAACAACAAAAGAGTTATCTGTTGCCCATAGCAATGATGTTTGCATTATTTGCTATGATCTCCTTCGTTACCGGATTGCCGGCACCCTTCGGAGTTATCGTACAAAGTGAATTTGGCGCTACCAATCTTGAAGCTACTTTAGGATTTGCTGCTAACTTCATTGCTTACGCATTCATGGGTATACCTTCGGGTTTGTTACTCCAAAAAATCGGATATAAGAAAACAGCTTTAATAGCTATCGTTGTCGGTTTCGTTGGCGTAGGCATTCAGGCACTCTCTTCGCAATGGGGCTTTACCGTTTATGTAGCCGGTGCATTTGTTTCAGGTTTCTCTATGTGTATGCTTAATACCGTAGTAAACCCTATGTTGAACACCTTAGGTGGTGGTGGTAAGAAAGGTAACCAACTGATTCAAACCGGTGGTTCATTGAACTCACTTTCTGCTACAATCGTTCCTGTATTGGTAGGTTACCTGATGGGTGCCAACGTAGACGAACGTACCATTAGTAAAGCATTGCCTGCTTTATACATCGCGATGGCTATTTTTGCTATTGCTTTCCTTGTATTGTTCTTTATGAACATCCCCGAACCAAGCTTAGCTGCTAAGAAAGAGAAAGGCGCACACAGCCCGATGGCTTTCCGCCACTTCAAGCTAGGTACTATCGCTATCTTTGTATACGTAGGTATCGAAGTAGGTATTCCTCACTTTGCTAACTTATTTATGACTGCCAAAGTTAGTGACGGTGGTTTGGCTATCGACCCTGCCGTAGCCGGATCAGTAGTAGGTACCTATTGGTTCTTAATGTTGATCGGCCGTTTATTGGGTGCCTCTTTAGGGTCTAAGTTCGGTAGTAAATCAATGTTATCAGTTGCCTCTATCCTTGGATTGATCTTGATCGGAATCGCATTCATCAGCCCATTGACTGCTACGGCAAGTATGCCTGTATTCAAAGGTGGTGCCAGCATTTCGTTCGGTTTGGCCGAAGTTCCTGTAAGCATTATGTGTATGGCTCTTTGCGGACTTTGTACATCGATCATGTGGGGTGGTATCTTCAACCTGGCTGTCGAAGGTTTGGGTAAATACACCGAAGCAGCTGCCGGTATCTTTATGGTAATGGTATGTGGTGGTGGTTTATTGCCTCTATTGCAAGGTGGAGTAGCCGATGCAACCGGATATATGGCAAGCTTCCTTGTTATTGCCGTAGGATTGGCATATTTGCTGTACTACGCACTTATCGGTTGCAAAAATGTAAATAAGAATATTCCCGTATAACAAAATCAACAACCAATTAAATATAAATATCATGGATATAGAACACGTAAGAAGCCGTTTTGCAAAACACTTTGACGGAGCCACAGGCTTTGTATATGCCTCACCGGGTCGTATTAACCTGATTGGCGAGCATACCGATTATAATGGCGGCTTTGTATTTCCCGGAGCAATCGACAAAGGAATGGTTGCCGAAATTAAACCGAATAACACCGACAAGGTATGCGCTTATTCAATCGACTTGAAAGACTATGTAGAGTTTGGTTTGAACGAAGAAGATGCACCAAAAGCCAGTTGGGCAAGATACATCTTCGGTGTTTGTCGCGAGATGATCAAACGTGGTGTAGCTGTCAAAGGATTCGATACGGCTTTCTCGGGTGATGTGCCATTGGGCGCAGGTATGTCTTCATCGGCAGCACTAGAAAGCACCTATGCTTTTGCATTGAACGAACTATTCGGCGAAGGCAAAATTGATAAATTCGAACTGGCCAAAGTGGGTCAATCAACAGAACACAACTATTGCGGTGTAAACTGCGGTATCATGGATCAATTTGCTTCTGTTTTCGGTAAAGCAGGTAGCCTGATTCGTTTGGATTGCCGTTCGTTGGAGTATCAATACTTCCCCTTCAAACCAGAAGGTTATCGTTTGGTATTGCTGGATTCGGTAGTGAAACACGAATTAGCCTCATCGGCATACAACAAACGCCGTCAGAGTTGCGAGGCAGCTGTGGCAGCTATCCAGAGGAATCATCCACAGGTAGAGTTCCTACGCGATTGTACAATGGATATGTTGAACGCCGTGAAAGCTGAAATCAGCGAAGAAGATTATATGCGTTCGGAATATGTTATTGGCGAAATACAACGTGTACTTGATGTTTGTGATGCACTCGAAAGAGGCGATTATGAAACAGTAGGTCAGAAGATGTATGAAACACACCACGGTATGAGCAAGTTGTACGAAGTGAGCTGTGAAGAGCTTGACTTCTTGAATGACGTTGCCAAAGAGTGTGGTGTAACAGGTTCGCGTGTCATGGGCGGTGGCTTTGGTGGCTGTACCATTAACTTGGTGAAGGATGAGTTGTACGATGCTTTCATTGCAAAAGCACAAGCAGATTTCACTGCTAAGTTCGGCAGAAGCCCGAAAGTATATGATGTAGTAATCAGCGACGGTTCGCGCAGACTTGTATAAATACAGATCTTCGTTATAAATTATAAAATGGGGATGTCTTCGAAAAGACATCCCCATTTTTCTGTAATAAGCAACAAGTAGCTTTCTATTTACCACAAAAATAGTATCACTTTGTGCCGTTAGCCTTCAAGAAGCTACCAACACAAAGGATACTAAAAAAACAACTAACCCTAGTTTTCTTTCAATTTATTCATATAAGATATACGTTCAGTATTACTTCTTGCTAAATTTATAAATGGCAAACGTATTAGCTTCCAGGTCTGTCTTTAACACATTACCTTCAATGTCCACTTCCGACTCTTGCGGAAGAATAGCACCGGGCTGTTCAAGGGTATTTTCTTGATCGAGATCCAGTGAGCGAAGCTTGATACACCGACCATCAGATAATACCTCTTGTTTTTTCAGCCCGGCAAACTGAAATGATATCGGCTGCGATTGATTCGAAGTGTTGACTACCTTCACAATCACCTCTCGCTGATCCTTATCCCATACGGCACTGGCAAACAATCCATTCTGTCCTTCAGCACCGGTCACATTCTTCTTATCCATGGTTAACGGAAGCACATGCGTACCTTTATTGTGTGCATAAAGTTGTTGCACATAGTAACTTGTGGTACGTACCGAATTCATATTGTCAAACCAAATCATATCCGGACGCCATTGCCATCCCTCCACATGGGCAAAAAGAGGAGCATAGGTAGCCATGTGTACGATGTCGGCATTGCGTTCGAGCCCGGTCATAAAGGCTGCTTCGAGTAAAGCGGCATTGAAGTGATTGTACTTTTTACCTTTACCATGACAAGCATATTCGCCGGCAAATACTTTGGGTCCTTTGCGATCATACTGATCGTAGCGTGCTCCCTGACTCAAAAACCAGCTCTCGGGACGATAGAAATGCTCATCGACCAGATCAACCTTCAATCGCTTCATTTCGGGCCATAGGTATTCAAACTGATCTCCTTCGGAATTGGGACCCGAGCTGCCTATGATCTTAATTTCGGGATAAGCCTTGCGAATCGCTACCATGAAAGGAGCCAGATGTTCGGGATATTCAGCCCCCCACTGCTCATTGCCGATACCTATCAGTTTCAGATTAAAAGGTGCGGGATGTCCCATCTCGGCACGCAACTTTCCCCATTGGGTAGTCACATCACCGTTGGCAAATTCGATCAGATCGAGTGCATCCTGTATGTAACTTTGCAAGTCGCATACGGCTACATGAGCTTTCGGGTCACTATTCTGGAATTGGCAAGAGAGTCCGCAACTCAACACAGGCAGCGGCTCTGCTCCCATCTCCTCGGACAGTACGAAGAACTCATAAAATCCCAAGCCATAGCTCTGGTAGTAATCGGGGAAAAAACGGTGTTGAAAGGTATAGTGCCAACGATTCTCGTTTAGCGGACGGTTCTCTACCGGCCCTACTGTTTTCTTCCAGTCGTAACGGGTATTCAGATCGGTTCCCTCGACAATACATCCACCCGGGAAGCGAAATACACCCGGTTTGATATCGGCCAATGCCTGAGCCAAATCTTTACGCAATCCGTTCTCGTGTCCATTCCAGGTATCGACAGGGAAAAGAGAGATATGTTCCAGATCAACCGTTCCTTTCGAAGCAAGAAAGATACGAAGGATCGATTTGGGGTCGGTCTTGCCCGGCTTCAGTTTAAGTTGGTATTTCTTCCACGCTTTAGAGTCGATTGTCAGTTCCTGAGCAGCCAAAACCTGTGTCTCTCCCATAGAACGGGTATCGACCAGCTCCACCCGTATCTTCTCTCCGGTTCCCCCTTCGGGCAAGCGTGCCCATACGGAGAAACGGTACTCTTCGTCTTGTTTGACTCCTATGCCGAAGAAACCCTCGTTTTCTAATCCTGTGCGTTTATGATCATGCCCCGGATAAGCCAAACGCACATAATGTGGGTTGCGCTCAAAAGGGCCGTCACTCTGCAATGTCACCTGCCCAAACGTATTCCACCCCATTAGGTTCTGGGGGAATTCAAACGAGCGGTTTTTAACCAACTCGGCATAAAGACCGCCATCGGCAGCATAATTAATATCTTCAAAGAACAGACCGTACATGGTAGGCTGAATGTCGGCGCCTATTTTCTTTGTTTGAATAATCATTTCATTGGTTTGTGCACCGGCCGTCACAACCGACGACAAAGCCAATGCAACAAATAGTTTTTTGTGTATTCTCATGGTTTCTATATAAAATAAATAATATATCAGTAAATCTTCTGTCCCCATACCGATCGTCCGCTGGCATCTAATCCGGTAAAGAGGATCGTTTCCTTTTCATTCTTCCAATCGTGTCCGACAAAGATAATCAGATTCTGAATTTCCTCGCCTTAAACTGTTAAATTTAAGGACTGCTTATCGGTCAAAAAGCTCCAATTTCCAGTCCCTCCGGCTATTTGACTTTCTTTGGTCAGCATAAAGTGAGTGGATGCATTGCATTTGTTTTCATCCAGCCCTGTTCGATAACAGAACTTTCAGTGAAGTAATGAATGAATGGGAAGATCAAAATATAAAGTTATTTCTTTTCCCTTCAGAAATTAGTATTTCTTATCTACCAAAAGTACGTATTTAACAGTGTGTTAATTAGTATATTAACACACTGTTAAGATACTAATCATATCCACCAAGAATACGTATTCTTATAACAATCTGTATATAAAACAATTAGCTAAAAAAAATAATCATTTCGATACCATATCCGTATGGTATCACGTAAGAAAAAATCATTATTTATAAATAAAGAAAAAGAAATAAATAGCACTGTTCTGAGTATATTTTTAACTTCTATGTTACACAACATATTAAAGTGTACTTTATACACCAAATAAAAGTGTTACTTTTACACCCATAATTAATTAAGTATCTCATTACCATTAAAGAGAATGACCATGAAAAAACATTTATTGCTTGCCGGAATAGCTACAATCTTATTGTATGCATGCAATGGAAAGCCCGGTGAAGGGTTAACCGTATCAAAATTAAATCCAAAAGATTTCCAAACAGAAATCAATAATGCCCGAACGAATCTTTATACATTAAAGAATAAAGCAGGCATGGAAGTATGCATTACGAATTTTGGCGGACGCATTGTATCGGTAATGGTACCCGACAAAAATGGAAAGATGCAGGATGTTGTATTAGGGTTTGACAGCATAGCCGACTACATAAACATCCCAAGCGATTTTGGGGCATCCATCGGACGCTATGCCAACCGCATCGCCCAGGGACGCATTGTATTGGATGGCGATACGATTCAACTTCCGCAAAACAACTTTGGTCATTGCTTGCACGGAGGACCCAAAGGATGGCAATATCAGGTTTATGAGGCTAAACCCATTGATGATACTACCTTGGAACTGACCCTGCACTCGCCCGATGGTGATGAGAACTTTCCGGGAAATGTAACGGCTAAAGTCACTTATAAACTGACAGAGGATAACGCTATCGATATTAAATACTCCGCTACAACCGATAAGAAAACAGTGATTAATATGACCAATCACTCTTACTTTAACCTGTCGGGTAACCCTGCCAACGCAGCTACCGACCACCTATTATATATAAACGCCGACAACTACACACCGGTAGACAGCACGTTTATGACCACAGGAGAGATAGTGACGATCAAAGAGACACCGATGGATTTTACTACCCCTAAAGCAATCGGAAAGGATATTGCCAAGTACGATTTCGTACAACTGAAGAATGGCAACGGATACGATCATAACTGGGTGTTGAATACCGCAGGAGACATCACACAGGTAGCCGCCCGTTTGTCTTCGCCCGAAAGTGGTATCGTACTCGAAATGTTTACCAACGAACCGGGTGTGCAGGTATATACCGGCAACTTCCTCGACGGGACTGTGAAAGGAAAGAGAGGTATTGTGTATAATCAACGTGCCTCGGTATGTCTGGAAACACAGCACTACCCCGACAGCCCTAATAAAGCCAACTGGCCCTCGGTGGTATTGGAACCGGGACAAACCTACAACAGCGAGTGTATTTATAAATTCTCGGTAGAAAAATAATAGCTTCATTTATACATATTAAAAACACTACTTACATGAACGGTTCTGGTTTTCAAACGATTGATTTCGTCATATTCGGTGCATACATTGTTATGCTAGTTGCGTTGGGACTCTTCCTCTCACGCAATAAGAACGGAAAAGAGAAGAATGCAAATGATTACTTCCTGGCAGGCAACACACTCACTTGGTGGGCAGTGGGCGCTTCGCTGATTGCTGCCAACATCTCGGCGGAGCAGTTTATCGGCATGTCGGGTTCGGGGTATAAAATTGGTTTGTGCGTAGCTGCATACGAGCTGATGGCTGCCGTTACGCTGATTATCGTGGCCAAATTCTTACTACCCATTATGATTGAGCAAAAGATATTCACCATCCCACAATTCTTGCGCGAACGTTACAATAATGGTGTGGGACTTGCTTTCTCTATCTTCTGGCTGCTACTTTACGTATTTGTCAACCTCACCTCGGTAGCGTGGTTGGGCACACTCGCCATTGAACAGATTCTGGGTATCAGCAGCGAATATCGCTTGATGATCATCATTGCCCTGTTTCTCATTGCAGGCATCTACTCCATTTATGGTGGGTTGGCTTCGGTGGCATGGACAGACGTGCTTCAGGTGGTGTTTCTTGTCGGTGGCGGATTGATTACCGCATACTTTGCGCTCGAAGCTGTTTCGGGCGAAGGCAAAGGAGCTTGGGATGGATTTCTCATCGTATTCGATAAGCTCAAAACCATGCCGGAGGACACACACTTCAACCTCATTGTAGACCGAGCACTGTCGCCCGATGCCTTCAAAGACCTACCAGGCATTGCTGCCGTAGTGGGTGGAGTATGGCTGACCAACATCGGTTACTGGGGTTTCAATCAGTACATCATTCAAAAGGGATTGGCTGCCAAGAGTTTGGAAGAGGCTAAGAAAGGTCTGCTTTTCGCCGGGTTCCTGAAAATACTTATCCCGTTCATCGTGGTTATTCCGGGTATTTGTGCCTTTGTGATGTTCAACTACCCGCAAGATATTCCGGGCATGCAGCAAGGATACTTCGAAGCACACGGCATCATCAATGTATCGGACGATGCTTACCCTTGGCTGATTCGTAACTTTGCCCCGGTGGGTATTAAGGGATTGTCGTTTGCCGCCTTGGCAGCCGCTATCATCTCTTCGCTGGCATCGATGTTCAATTCTACCTCTACCATCTTTACGATGGATATCTACAAGCAGTACATCAACAAGAATGCCAGCCAGCACAAACTGGTTAGCGTGGGACGTCTGACTGCCATGGCCTCGCTGGTGATTGCCGCCGTTGCCGTAGAACCGTTGCTCGGAGGACTCGATCAGGCATTTCAGTATATCCAGGAGTATTCGGGATTCATCTATCCGGGCATCATTGTCGTATTCGGCTTGGGTCTGCTGTGGAAGCGTGCCTCTTCGAATGCTGCCGTGTGGACTTCGATCCTGACGGTGCCGATGGGGGTACTGTTCAAGGTTGCTTTCCCCGAGATGCCTTTCCAGTTCCGTATGGGATATATCTTCATTGTGTTGTTCATCATCTTCGTTACACTGACCTTCATGGATAAGAAAACGGTGAAGACAGAACTGCCACCCGAAGAAGACCGTCGCAAGATGCTGAAATGGGCACGCATCACCCTCGTGGCTGCCTTTGTTTGCATTCTGGCAGCTAGCATCCAGAAGATACTTTATGCCTGCGGAAGCAGCAACAGCGTGGTGGTCTATCTCGATAACATCGGCTTCGAGGCTTTCTTCTTCTTCGGTGCGCTGATCTCGTCGGTATCGCTGTTCTTGTTCTCGAACTCGCGCAGCACGGTCAAAGACCCCAAAGCATTGATCATCGACCTCAACCTATTTAAAACAAGTAAGGGATTCGCTGTCGGCTCATTTTGCATTTGTGCCATCATCGCTACCCTGTACACTATATTCTGGTAAGACATGAAAACGTATTATAGTCGCAACAGTCGCTTCTACGTATCGGTAGACTGCATCATCTTCGGTTTTAATCAGGATGAACTCAGCCTGCTGTTATTGAAACGAAACTTTGAACCGGCTCAGGGCGAATGGTCGCTTATGGGCGGGTTCGTACAAGAGAACGAAAGTGTGGATGATGCAGCCAAACGGGTATTAGCCGAGCTCACCGGACTGGAGAATGTATATATGAAACAGGTAGGCGCTTTTGGCGAGATGGAGAGAGATCCGGGCGAACGAGTGATATCGGTCGCCTATTACGCGCTCATCAACATCAACGAATACGACCGTGAGCTGGTGCAGCAGCACAATGCTTACTGGGTGAACATCGACGAGCTGCCACCACTCATATTCGACCATCCACAGATGGTGGAACGAGCCAGGGAGCTGATGAAAGAACGCGCCTCCATCGAACCGATAGGATTCAACCTACTGCCCAAGCTATTCACCTTGTCGCAGTTGCAAAGCCTCTACGAGGCCATCTACGGCGAGGAGATCGATAAACGGAACTTCCGCAAGCGAGTGGCCGAAATGGATTTCATTGAGAAGACAGATAAGATTGATAAAACAGGTTCCAAGCGCGGGGCAGCCTTGTATAAGTTCAACAACAAGGTATACTGCAAGGACCCTAAGTTTAAATTATAGGTATGTTAGAGGATTTAAAACAGAAAGTATTCCGCGCCAACCTCGATCTGGTAAAGCACGGACTGGTCATATTCACCTGGGGCAACGTGTCGGCCATTGATCGCGCAAGCGGACTGGTTGTCATCAAACCCAGCGGAGTGGATTATGACTGCATGAAAGCAGAAGATATGGTGGTGGTCGATCTCGACGGCAACGTAGTCGAGGGGCGGCTCAAACCATCGTCGGATACACCGACACACCTGGCACTGTATCGTGCCTTTGCCGAAATAGGCGGCGTGGTGCATACGCACTCCACGTATGCCACTGCCTGGGCACAGGCGGGATGTGACCTGCCGAACATCGGGACGACACACGCCGACTACTTCCACGACGCCATTCCCTGTACGGCGGATATGACCGAAGCAGAGGTGCATGGAGCCTATGAACTGGAGACGGGACACGTTATCGTGAAGCGTTTCGAGGGAATGAATCCCGTTCATACGCCCGGCGTGCTGGTCAAGAACCACGGCCCCTTCACGTGGGGAAAGAGTGCCGATGATGCCGTACACAACGCGGTGGTGATGGAGCAGGTGGCCAAGATGGCAAGCATCGCCTTGTCAGTCAATCCGCAACTCACCATGAACCCGCTGCTCGTGGAGAAGCACTTCAACCGCAAACACGGCCCCGGTGCCTACTACGGACAGTAAATCGAAGAGACAAATAATTAATCGCATATAACCATTTAAAAGAACGAAAGAATATGAACGCATTTAATCAATATGAAGTATGGTTCGTAACCGGAGCACAGCTCCTGTACGGAGGTGATGCAGTAATCGCCGTAGACGCTCACAGCAACGCCATGGTAAACGGCTTGAACGCCGGTGGCAACCTGCCCGTCAAGGTAGTATATAAAGGTACGGCCAACTCCTCGAAAGAGGTGACCTCGATCCTCAAAGCAGCCAACAACGAAGAGAAATGTATCGGTGTAATCACGTGGATGCATACCTTCTCGCCTGCCAAAATGTGGATTCACGGATTGCAGGAGTTGCGCAAACCCCTGCTGCACTTCCACACACAGTTCAACAAGGAGATTCCTTGGCAGAGCATGGACATGGATTTCATGAACCTGAACCAGTCGGCACATGGCGACCGCGAGTTCGGACACATCACCGCCCGTATGCGCAAACCGCGCAAGGTAGTGGTAGGCCATTGGGAAGATGCTGCTGCACAAGCCAAGATCGCCACATGGATGCGGGTAAGCGCTGCCTGGGCGGACGCACAGGACATGCTGGTGATCCGCTTCGGCGACCAGATGAACAACGTAGCCGTAACCGATGGCGACAAGGTAGAGGCCGAGATGCGTCTGGGCTATCACGTCGATTACTGCCCCATCGCCCAGTTGGTGAAGGTACAGAACGAGGTGACCGATGCCGAGATTGCCCAACTGGTGGCCGTTTACGAACAGTCGTACACCTTGGCGGATAACTGCCGCGAGGGTGGCAAAGACCGTCGTCAGGTGATTGAGGCAGCACGCATCGAGATTGCCCTGCGTCGTCTTTTAGAGGCGAAAGGAGCCAAGGCGTTCACGACCAATTTCGACGACCTCGAAGGAATCGACCAACTTCCCGGACTGGCCAGCCAGCGACTCATGGCCGACGGATACGGATTCGGTGCCGAGGGCGACTGGAAAACGGCTGCACTCTTCCGCACCATGTGGTTCATGGGTCAGGGATTGCCCAAAGGGTGCTCGTTCCTCGAAGACTACACACTCAACTTCGACGGTGCACGCAGCTCCATCCTTCAGGCACATATGCTGGAGGTTTGTCCGCTCATTGCCGATGCAAAACCCAAGCTGGAGGTTCATCCGCTCGGTATCGGCGGCAAGAACGATCCCGCCCGTTTGGTATTCACCTCGAAAGAGGGCGAAGGCGTTGCAGCCACCGTTGTCGACATGGGCAACCGCTTCCGTCTGATCGTGAACAAGGTAGATTGCATCGCCAGCAAGGCTCTGCCCAAGCTGCCCGTGGCAAGTGCCTTGTGGATTCCGCAACCCAGCTTCGAGGTTGGAGCTGCTGCGTGGATTCTGGCAGGTGGCACACACCACACCAGCTTCTCGTACGATCTTACCGTTGAGTTCCTCGAAGACTATGCCGAAATAGCCGGTATCGAGATGGTAGTGATCGACAACGACACCACCCTGAGCGCATTCAAGAAAGAATTGCAGATGAACGAAGTGTACTATCTCCTCAACAAAGCCCTTTGCTGATGATGGATAAGAAATACGTTATCGGACTCGATTACGGGAGCGACTCAGCACGCGCCCTCGTAGTCGATGCGGCCACAGGCGAAACGCTTGCTACGGCTGTGAAATACTATCCGCGCTGGCAGAAGGGTCTGTACTGCAACCCGGCTGCGAACCAATACCGTCAACATCCGCAGGACTATATCGACGTGCTCGAAGCCACCGTGGGCGAGGCACTGAGCCAATGCCCGCAAGGAACTGCCGAACGGGTGGTAGGGCTCGCTTTCGATACCACCGGAAGCACCCCTGCCTTTACCGATGCCTGTGGCACTCCGTTGGCGTTGCTGCCCGAGTTTGCCGAGAACCCCAATGCCATGTTCGTGCTTTGGAAAGACCACACGGCCGTAGGCGAGGCAACCGAGATCAACCGTGCCTGCGCAGCGTCCAACGTTGACTACTCCGCCTACGAAGGCGGCATCTACTCCTCCGAGTGGTTTTGGGCCAAGGCGTTGCACGTGCTCCGCGAAGACGAGGCCGTGCGTCGTGCCGCCCACAGCATCGTAGAGCATTGCGAATGGCTGCCTGCGCTACTCACCGGTGTGCAGACGTCGCAAGAGATCGTCCGTAGCTGTTGCGCTTGCGGACACAAAGCGATGTGGCACAAGCAGTGGGGCGGACTTCCTCCGGAGGAGTTCCTCACAGGCATCGACCCCTTGTTGGGGGGCTTCCGCGAGCGGTTGTTCACCGATACGGAGACGGCCGACAAACCCGTCGGTAGGCTGACCGCAGCGTGGGCTGCGCGCTTGGGACTGACCACAGACGTAGTCGTGGCCGGTGGTGCTTTCGATTGCCACATGGGCGCAGTGGGTGCAGGCGTGACGCCGCATACGTTCGTCCGCGTGATCGGCACTTCGACCTGCGACGTCATGGTAGCCACCCCCGATGAGATCGGTTCGAAGCTCATCAAAGGCATCTGCGGACAGGTAGACGGCTCGGTGATCCCGGGCATGATCGGCCTCGAAGCCGGACAATCGGCCTTTGGCGATATCTACGCGTGGTTCAAGCGCGTGCTCGAATTTCCGCTCACGAACCTCATCGGCAGCTCGAAGTTGATCGACGAGACCACCAAACGGGCACTCATCGAGGAGGCAGCCGACCGCATCATCCCCGCACTCACAGCCGAGGCGGAGAAGATACCCGTAGGCGAAAGCTCCATCGTGGCAACCGACTGGATGAACGGTCGACGCACACCCGATGCCAACCAATTGCTCAAAGGCACGATCAGCGGACTGACGCTGGGATCGACCGCTCCGCTCATCTTCCGCGCCTTGGTCGAGGCTACGGCATTCGGCTCGAAGGCCATCGTCGACCGCTTCCGCAGCGAGGGTGTACGCATCGACAACGTGATCGGTATCGGAGGCATCGCCTTGAAGTCGCCTTTCGTGATGCAGACACTGAGCGACGTGCTCAACATGCCCATCAAGGTGTGCCGCACCGATCAGGCTTGTGCGCTGGGTGCAGCCATGTTTGCCGCCACCGCTGCCGGGCTGTATGCCAAGGTAGAGGATGCACAGGCGGCGATGAGCTCGGGCTTTGCCAGCGAATACCGCCCCGACGAAGCGCGTGCACGTACCTACGAAGCCATCTACGAGAAGTATCTCCGACTGGGTCGGTTCACCGAACAAGGGTTGTCGGCCAACTGATCGAACTCCACAGGCGGTGCTCCATGCCGCCCAAAATTAGAAATCATTTGTACGGTTTTCCGAAAGAGTATTCATGCTCTTCGGAAAGCCTGCTACAAGCATCTGTAAAGGGGGGTATAGATCAGTGACGACCTTTGGCACCATCAGTGACGACCTTTGACACCCTTAGTGACGACCTTTGGTATCCTCGGTGACGGCCTTTGCTTGATTACCCCGACATCCCCCTCATCTTTTGTAATACATTATATACTATGAAACGAATTTCCCTACTCACCTTACTCCTTCCCCTATCCACCCTATTGCCCGCACAAGAGGTACAGAGTCCCGACGGCGCCCTGCGCATAACGCTATCGCAAAGCAACAACGGTGCGCCCACGTATCGGGTAAGCTATCACGGTAAAACGATTCTGGAACCCTCTCCGCTCGGTATTCAGACAACTATCGGCCGGTTCGACGCGGCACTACGCCCGGTGGGCACTACGCGGCGAACGATCGACGAGCATTACACCATGCCTCATGCCAAGGCCAGCCGCATACACTACACAGCCAACGAATTGACGAGCAGCTATCTCAACAGCGAGGGCGATACGCTGCAAATCATCTTCCGCGTGGGCAACAACGAGGTGGCACAGGCTTATCGCATAGCCTCGTCCGGGCGCACGCATTGCACCATCCTTTCGGAACAGACGGGATTCGACTTTCCGTCCGGCACCACCACCTTTATCACTCCGCAAGCTCCCGGTGGCGACGGATGGATGAGGACCAAACCCAGCTACGAGGAGGAGTACACGATGAACGAACCGATCGGTACCCCGTCGAAGCATAAACTCGGTTATACCTTCCCCGCCCTCTTCCGCATCGGAACCGATGGCTGGGCACTGCTGTCCGAAACGGGCGTAAGCAGTCGCTATGCCGGCACACGCCTGAGTGATGGCAGTGCAGAGGGGCTTTACACCATCGCCCTGCCCGATGCCCGCGAAAACGGTGGCGCAGGCGATGCCACCATCACTGCCGCCTTGCCGTTGCTCAGCTCGTGGAAGACCATTACGGTGGGCGAAACGCTGAAGCCGATCGTCGAAACAACCTCGGCCTACGACCCCGTACAACCACTCTATCAGCCCTCGCAGGTGTACCGTCCGGGACGTGCAACGTGGAGCTGGATACTCTGGCAGGATCAATCGTGCAACTACAACGATCAGAAGACGTTCATCGATCTGGCTGCCGATATGGGCTACGAGTACATCCTCATCGACGCGCTGTGGAACAAGCAGATCGGCTACGAGAACATGCCCTCGCTCATCGCCTATGCACAATCGCGCGGAGTCGATGTGTTGCTGTGGTACAATTCCAACGGTTCCTGGAACGACGCTCCACAAGGCCCTCACCACCGCATGGACACCGCCCCTGCCCGACAAAGGGAGATGGCATGGATGAAGTCGCTCGGGGTGAAGGGTATCAAGGTCGACTTCTTCGGGGGAGACAAACAGGTGACGATGAAGTTGTACGAAGACATCCTCACCGATGCCAACCAATACGGTCTGGGCGTAGTCTTTCACGGCTGCACGCTGCCCCGCGGATGGGAACGTATGTATCCCAACCACATGAGTAGCGAAGCGGCGTTGGTATCGGAGAACCTCGTTTTCCAGCAATACCATGCCGACCGCGAGGCGGAGCGTGCCACACTCTACCCCTTCATCCGCAACGCTGTATCGGGGATGGATTACGGCGGAGTGTTCTTCAATAAGCACTTCTCGAAAGACGGACGGTCGGGTCCGCTCCGGAAAACGACCGATGCCTTTCAGGTGGCTACCTCGGTGCTGTACCAGTCGGGCATCACACACCTGGGCATCACTCCCAACAACCTGACCGAGCAACCCGACTACGTGATCGATTTCATGAAACGCTTCCCTGCGACGTGGGACGAGACACGCTTCGTCGACGGCTACCCCGGCAAGTATTGCGTCATTGCCCGTCGGCACGGTGCTACGTGGTACATCGCCGCCGTTACCGCCACCAACGAACCCCTGAAACTCCAACTCTCCCTTCCGTGGCTGGCAGGCAAGCAGGTGTCTGTCATCGGCGACAAGGAAGACCGCAGTGCCTCCCTCCACACCGACACGGTCGACAAGAAAGGAATACTCCGCATCACCCTGCAACCCCAAGGCGGAGCCATGATTACTACAACGAACTAACGCTACCGACTTTATTAGAAACTTCATTATCTACACTAACTAATCATCTACCATGAAAACAAAATTCACCCTGGCAGCCGCTCTCTTGACGGCTGCCGTATCGCTCTCCGCTCAAAAGAGTGCGACGATCAAACTATACCCCGAACAGGCCAAAGAGATTATTCCCAAAGAGATTTACGGACAGTTTGCCGAGCATCTCGGCTCGTGCATCTATGGCGGACTGTGGGTGGGCGAGAACTCCGACATCCCCAACACACAAGGCTACCGTACCGATGTGCTCGAAGCGCTCAAAGCCCTCCAAGTGCCCGTATTGCGCTGGCCCGGCGGTTGCTTTGCCGACGAGTATCACTGGACAGACGGCATCGGTCCCAAAGCAGACCGCCCCAAGATGGTCAACAACAACTGGGGAGGCACGATCGAGGACAACAGCTTCGGCACACATGAGTTTCTGAACCTCTGCGAACTGATCGGGTGCGAACCCTACATCAGCGGCAACGTGGGCAGCGGCACAGTCGAAGAGCTTGCCAAATGGGTCGAATACATGACCTCGGACGGCGACAGTCCCATGGCAAACCTCCGCCGCAAGAACGGACGCGAGAAGGCATGGAAAGTGAAATACCTCGGCGTAGGCAACGAAAGCTGGGGATGCGGCGGAAGCATGCGTCCCGAGTACTATGCCGACCTGTATCGCCGCTACTCCACCTATTGCCGCAACTACGACGGCAACCACCTCTACAAGATAGCCAGCGGTGCGAGCGATTACGATTACAACTGGACGGAGGTGTTGATGAACAACGTCGGTTCGCGTATGCAAGGTCTGTCGCTGCACTACTATACCGTAACCGGATGGAACGGTAGCAAAGGCTCTGCCACCCAATTCAACAAAGACGATTACTACTGGACGATGGGCAAGTGTCTCGAAGTGGAGGACGTCCTCCGCAAGCACTGCGCCATCATGGACAAGTACGACAAGAACAAGAACATCGGCCTCCTGCTCGACGAATGGGGAACCTGGTGGGACGAGGAACCCGGAACCGTACGCGGACACCTTTATCAGCAAAACACGCTGCGCGATGCATTCGTTGCCTCGCTGAGCCTCGACGTGTTTCACAAATACACCGACCGGCTCAAGATGGCCAACATCGCCCAGATCGTAAACGTACTCCAATCGATGATCCTGACCAAAGGCAAAGAGATGGTGCTGACTCCCTCGTACTACGTGTTCGACATGTATAAAGTACATCAGGATGCCACACACCTGCCACTCGATTTGATTTGCGATAAAGTAGGCGTACGCGATAACCGTACCGTACCTCTGATCAGCGCCACCGCCTCCAGAAACAAGGAAGGCATCATGCATCTGTCGCTCTCGAACGTCGATGCAGACCAGACACAAGAAGTCACCATCGACCTCAACGGTATCCGTGCCACCAAGGTGAGCGGACAAATCCTTACCTCTGCCAACCTGACCGATTACAACTCATTCGAGCAACCATCACGTGTACGGTTGGCCGACTTCAAAGACGCCAAAATAGCCAAAGGCAAATTGACAATAACCCTGCCGGCCAAGTCTATTGTAACGCTTGCGGTGAAGTAGCACACGCAACCGGAAGCGTTACGGCAAGCAATGAAAGCGCAAAAAGAAGCGCTTTCATTCTTGTGTATTGCATACAAAGCACTATCTTTGCATCACTAAAAACTAATTTTACACCTATATGAACGATAGCAAATTAATGAATCGGGCAGCGGACAACATCCGTATCCTGGCCGCTTCTATGGTCGAAAAAGCCAACTCGGGACATCCGGGAGGTGCCATGGGAGGCGCAGACTTCGTCAACGTACTCTTCTCTGAGTTCTTAGTATACGATCCTAAAAACCCTCGTTGGGAAGGTCGCGACCGCTTCTTCCTCGATCCCGGTCATATGTCGCCCATGCTCTATTCGGTACTGGCCATGGCGGGCAAATACACCATGGGTGAGCTTGCACAATTCCGTCAATGGGGCAGCCCCACACCGGGACATCCGGAGGTAGACATCATGCGTGGTGTGGAAAACACTTCGGGTCCGTTGGGACAGGGACATACCTTTGCCGTAGGTGCTGCTATCGCTGCTAAATTCCTCAAAGCTCGTTTTGGCGAGGTGATGAATCAAACCATTTATGCCTACATTTCGGACGGTGGTATTCAGGAAGAGATTTCGCAAGGTGCAGGCCGTATTGCCGGAACCCTCGGACTCGACAACCTGATTATGTTCTACGATTCGAACGATATCCAACTCTCTACCGAAACCAAAGAGGTGACTTCGGAAGACGTAGCCATGAAGTACAAGGCTTGGGACTGGAACGTAATCGAAATCGACGGTAACGACCCCGATGCTATCCGCGCTGCATTGAAAGAAGCCAAAGCAGAAGCAGCCCGCCCCACCCTGATTATCGGTAAAACCGTTATGGGCAAAGGCGCACGCAAAGCCGACCACAGCAGCTACGAAGCTAACTGCGCTACACACGGTGCTCCCCTTGGTGGAGACGCTTATAAGAATACCATCCTCAATCTGGGTGGCGACCTGAACAATCCGTTCGTTATCTTCCCCGAAGTGGCAGAGCTTTATGCTCGTCGCGCACAGGAGCTCGAAGGCATCGTTGCCAAACGATATGCTGCTAAAGCCACATGGGCACAAGCAAACCCTGAATTGGCTGCAAAGATGGAAACGTTCTTTGCCGGCAAAGCTCCCGTAGTAAACTGGGAGGCCATCCAACAGAAAGCAAACAGCGCTACCCGTGCTGCATCGGCTACTGTACTGGGTGCATTGGCCACACAGGTAGAGAATATGATCGTATCTTCTGCCGACCTTTCAAACTCGGACAAAACAGACGGCTTCCTGAACAAGACACACGCATTCAAGCGCGGTGATTTCAGTGGTGCGTTCTTACAAGCCGGTGTATCAGAGTTGAGCATGGCTTGCATCTGCATCGGTATGTCTCTTCACGGAGGTGTGATTGCCGCTTGCGCCACCTTCTTCGTATTCTCCGACTATATGAAGCCTGCTATCCGCATGGCTGCCTTGATGGAACAACCCGTGAAGTTTATCTGGACACACGATGCCTTCCGTGTAGGCGAAGACGGACCTACGCACGAACCTGTTGAGCAAGAAGCACAAATCCGCCTGATGGAGAAACTGAAGAATCACAAAGGGCACAACTCTATGCTGGTACTTCGTCCTGCCGATGCCGAAGAGACAACATGGGCTTGGAAGCTGGCTATGGAGAACACAACCACTCCTACCGGATTGATCTTCTCTCGTCAAAACGTCACCAGCCTGCCCGCAGGCAACGACTATGCACAAGCCACCAAAGGAGCTTACATCGTAGCCGGTTCGGAAACGGATGCTGATATCATTCTGGTAGCTTCCGGTTCGGAAGTAGCTACATTGGTAGACGGCGCTGCCCTGCTTCGCAAAGACGGCGTGAAGGTAAGCATTGTTTCGGCTCCATCCGAAGGTTTGTTCCGCAGCCAAAGCAAAGAGTATCAGGAATCTATTCTGCCTACTGGTGCCAAGGTATTCGGTTTAACAGCCGGTTTGCCCGTGAACCTTCAAGGGTTGGCCGGTGTTAATGGAAAAGTATTCGGTCTCGAATCGTTCGGCTTCTCTGCACCTTATACCGTGCTCGACGAGAAACTGGGCTTTACTGCCGAAAACGTGTACAACCAGGTAAAAGCAATGTTATAATCATGAAAACAATAGGTATTTGTGCCGACCACGCCGGATTCGAACTGAAAGAGTTCGTTCGCGGATGGTTACAGGCAAAAGGTTGGGAGTATAAAGACTTCGGAACTTTTTCGGAAGCAAGTGTTGATTATCCCGATTTCGCTCATCCGCTTGCAGAAGCCGTTGAGGCTGGCGAATGCTATCCCGGTATTGCCATTTGCGGTAGCGGAAACGGAATTAACATGACCCTGAACAAGCACCAAGGTATACGCGCCGCTCTTTGCTGGACGGCAGACATCGCCCATTTGGCTCGTCAACATAACGACGCCAATGTGCTTGTGATGCCGGGACGCTTTATCAGCACTGCCGAAGCAGAAATGATTCTGACGGAGTTCTTCGAAACGCAATTTGAGGGTGGACGCCACCAAAATCGTATTGATAAGATTCCGGTGAAATAAGCCCGAATCTACATAATAAGAAAGAGGATAAACCCGGTTGGGTTTATCCTCTTTCTTATTTAAAACAACCACAAAACACTGTATTTCAATAAACGACACACATCATACTGTTTCACCCAATCACTTCTTTACGTATCAAAAAAGTCTATTTATAACCCAGCAAACAAAAGTACGTACTTAACACCGTGTTAATATACTATTCCATACTCAGTTAAAAACGTACTCTTACCGACCAAAAGTACGTATTCTTGAAGCGGATGCGATCAGAAGCATTTAACAGTTAAGAAAGCTTTAACATTCTATTTCTATTACGCAAATAGTTAACAAGTTTATTTTAATTATTAAAGCATGTTATAAAACACACTTATTTGATCTATTAATTTGGAGGTTTCCGGAAAATCCGTACATTTGCATTGTGTTTTTCATAGTATTAGATTTAAGGTTAACAAAGATTGCTCGTCTGGGAAGATGGGCTTTTTTTATGCCCATACCATTCCTTCTTTTTGGCTTTTTTCTCAGTCCAGCACTCAGATACACCAAAAGACAATCAATGCGATTAGTGCAGTTACACCTATAATTCCTCCTAAATATAGCCAAGTCATCCGGAAGATATATCTGCTTTGTTGCATCTCGCGCTTCTTTAAAAGAAGATCTATCCGATCAAACTCTTCGGCTGTAACGTTAGGTATTCCTCGACCTTTATGCGCATCTCGAACAGAGTGCATTCGTTCACGCCGCAGATCGCTTTGGTCGCGGTACTCCTTATTCCGGCGTATCATATCAAATACGTGTCCTGCAAAGCTCATATTATCATTGTTTTAACGGTTCGTGATCTTCGCAAATATAAGTCAAATAGATGAAAAAAGTGTCGGTTGCTTCGACTATTTTCACAAAACAAGCACTTTATTCCTTATACTTGCTCGTCTTAAAAACGAATATCATTATCAACTACTTCATCATCTCATACTCTCGTTCGAATCCATTACAATTCAATTAAAAAGAAAAAATTAAAAGCCATCGCCTTTTGTTATTTGGAATTATCTTCTAAATTTGCAGTGTACTAAAATAATAAATGAATATGATTAGAATAAATGTTTTTATCCAGGTAAGCGAAAACAACCGTATGGAGTTGCTAAACATCGCAAAAGACTTAGTAGCCTCCTCGCAGAAGGATGCAGGATGCATTGCTTACGATATTTTCGAAAGTGCCACTCGCCCCGATGTGTTGATGATTTGCGAAACATGGACGGATGAAGCATCATTGACTGCTCACGAGAAAGCAGCCCATTTTGTTGCCTTGGTTCCTAAAATGCAGGAATTGGGTAAACTCAAAATTGAAAAGTTCGTTTTCTAAAAACAATTCACAACACTGCCCATTCCTTCGAAACGAATGGGCAGTTTACTTTTATACCGCCTTCATATCATTCAATATCATGATAGACGAAATTCTGGAATTCAACAAAACGTTCGTAAAGGAACAGAAGTACGAAAAGTACATTACCAACAAGTATCCCGACAAGAAGATCGCCATTGTTTCGTGTATGGATACCCGGCTCATCGAGCTCATACCCGCTGCCTTGGGTTTAAAGAACGGAGATATGAAGATTATCAAAAATGCAGGCGGAGTTATCTCCCACCCTTTTGGAAGTGCCATGCGCAGCTTGATTATAGGCATTTATGAACTGGGGGTGAAAGAGGTGATGATCATCGGACACACCGATTGCGGCACGCTCAACCTCGACAGCAAACAGGTGATGAGGCACATGACCGAACGGGGCATCTCGCGCGAACAACTCAACATGTTGGAGTACTGCGGAATCGACTTCAATAAGTGGATCGGGGGGTTCAACAATACCAACACCGCCATCCGCCAAACAGTCGATTTGGTACGAAACCATCCGCTCATACCGGAAGATGTCAATGTGCAAGGATTCATCATCGACTCGGTTACAGGCGAATTGCACGTGGTGTAACTCAGCGATTTTTCAAATGTACCTTTATTAGCTTTGTATCATGATTACTGTTCCTCAAAAACTAAACAACGTCTGTTCGTATGCCATTAAAAAGCGTAGGTTTCATTTCGTTGAATATACTTCCGCCAGTACGACCTATAACAATGAAGTGCTGATGACGGAGAATGCGATTGTGTACGTAGTCAAAGGTAGCAAAGAGATATCCATTGACGGAACGACCTTTTCTGTAGCTGCCGGAGAGCTGTTCATGCTTCCCCAAGGCAAGTATGTCATGTCGGAATATCTGCCTCTGAACGGAGAGTTCAAAAGCATTATGCTGTTTTTCAACTACCGGCACATTGCCGATATACTCCATAACCTGTTTGAATCGGCAGCCCTGCCGCGTACCGACAAGCCGTCGAGCAACGTACAAATCCTGACAGCCACCACCAAGCTATCGACTCTCTTTACTTATCTTACCGAAATAGACTGGAGCGGTAGTCATAGCTTTGCCAAAGAACTGCTCGACCTAAAAATCAAGGAGCTGATATTCACCTTGCTGTCTGACGCCAACACCCGCAGCCAAACCCTCCTTTTTCTCCATCAGATACAGGCTACGGAGAGTAAAAATCTGGTTTCTGTCATCCACGAAAATCTATACGAGAGAGTTTCCATAGCAACATTGGCACATCTCTGCCACATGAGCACTTCTACTTTCAAGAGAGAATTTCAGAAAGAGTTCCACGCCTCACCCATGCAATGGATCAATGAAAAGCGATTGGAGAAAGCGCTATTGCTGATAAAAAACACTCCAACCCCCATCACCGACATAGCCTACGAGTGCGGATTCGAGAACTACACCCATTTTTCGAGACGGTTTAAGGCTAAATATGGAAAACCTGCCAACGATTTTAGAGCTAAAAAGATATAGCAATGACCTTTATTGTAAGGTGAGGTATCTTGCAACCGCCTACCTTTGTAACATCATTAAAACCGAAAACAAGTATGAACAAAAGAATTATTTTTATGCTGCTCGCATCCGTAGCGATAGCAGGATGCGCCAAAGAAAAAGAGGCTCCAAGCAAGGAAGCTACCATACTCTCGAAAGGAATGAAATTTTGCGAAGGAAGCCTTGCCTACGGCTCTTCGGTATTGGTAACCAATTTCGGTACCACCGAATTGAACCCGCTTAACACCCAAGGCATGGGGTATGTGATGCAGATCAATGGAAACAGCACAGAAACATTTATTGCTACCGACGGACACCTGAGTGCTCCCAAAGGAATGGCGATAGCCAACAACCACCTCTATATAGCCGATGTGGGCAAAATAGTGGTTTACAATCTGAAAGACAAAGCAGCTTCTCCACAAACAATTGTGATGCCCGAGGGCAACTTGTTTGTAAACGACATTGTGATATCCGGAAGCTCGGCCTATGTATCGGTAACGAATACCGGCAAGATTTTTAAGCTAGATCTGTCAACGCCCGATGCACTCAACGCCAGTATGTTGAGCGAATACGCTTCGGTGCCAGGAGCAAACGGCTTGGTGCTTATCGGTAATCAACTGTATATCGCATCTTATCCTGCCGACGGAAAAACCACTTCGGACAATGTAATCTATACGATTACGGATATAGCATCGCCGGTAGTAGAGAAGTTCATCACCCGTCAAGGTCAGTACGACGGACTGGCTCACTATAAGAACAAACTCTACTTCAGCAGTTGGATAAACGGAGAGATAGGGTCGGTAGATTTAGCCACAAAAGAGGTAAAGCTAATGGAGGTTAAAGGAGTTGAGCTAAGTGGCCCGGCAGACATTACCATCTTGAACGATGTGCTGTACATCCCCAACCTCCCATCGAGCGAAGTGGCAGTTATTGCTTTACAGTAAATGCTCTGCAGAGCGTTTTTACTATTCCGGTAAACGCTACTTTAAACATTCGTCTTTGTGATCGAGTGCCCAATCGATCAAAGAGTGCATAGGCCGAAGTAACGACTGTCCCAACTCTGTGAGAGAATATTCAACACGCGGAGGTACTTCGGGATAGACCTTGCGCGCTACCAAATGGTAGCTTTCCAATGAACGCAGCGTGACGGTCAGCATCTTTTGCGATACATCGGGAATAGCCTTGGCCAACTCGCTGAATCGCATAACGTGTCTTTCTTCCAACAAGATAAGCACTAAAACCGACCACTTATCACCAAACTGAGATAGTATATCCCGTACGGGACAAAATGTTTCTATTTTTTTCATTCGTTTACCTGCTGATTATCAATATTAGTTACTTCTTGGTAAGCATCTTACTAAAAAGTGCCGTCTTGCAAAGTCAAAACTCTCTATTTATCTTTGCCTCTACAAAAGTAACTAACATTCTTTTAATAACCAAATAAGTATTCAAAATGAAAACAGCAGAAAAGATTTCGGAAGGAACAAATTACACCACCGTATCGGTTGGGAAGATGGGCGAACTAAGTGAGCATACTTTGGTATTGGCTCCCGGCATTGAGATACCGGGCAAAGTTTTTATAGGCGGAGCTTTGCAGGCAACGGGTGCGGAAATATCGTTTCAATCATTCGCCCCAGGCACCGAAACGGGATTTCTACATACACACAAGACGCACGAGGAACTTTATGTTTTCGTGAGCGGTCATGGAGAGTTTCAGGTCGATGGCAAGATATTTACAGTATCCGAAGGAGACACGGTTAGAGTAGCTCCCAATGGCAAACGCGCTGTGCGCAATACAGGCAACGTACCGTTGGTCATGATTTGCATTCAATACAAAGCACATACGTTTAACGAAAGCGATGCCAAAGATGGCGAGATACTAAACGGAAAAGTTACGTGGTAAGAGCCTTTTCAAAGTCTCGCTCCCTAACAGACGGTATTATCTATATTTGCTCTTCTCAGGAACTTACCTGAGAAGAGCAAACATATCATTCGGATATGGGATCTTCCCAGATTCCTGTTTTATTCATTCGATAGCCTCTTTCTATCTTTGCAGGACTGTCAGCCTTCAAAGCAAAGAGAATCTCACGACTAAACTCCAGCGTGGCAAAGCCATTGGCAGTTACGATATTTCCATCTCTCACTGCTGCTTCGTTCCGGTAGTAAGGCTCCCCCTTATAGTTCGCTCCGGCATAGTTTCTGATGTATTCCAATCCGTTGCTGGTATGGTTCACCTCATTAAGGAACCCATGCATACCAAGAAAAACAGACGCATTGCAAATACCCGCAACCAGCTTATTGTGTTCGATAGCCTCTTTTACCAACGGAACAAAAAGCTCGGCTTCCGGGGTAAACCAATCCATGCCACCGATCAGTACCAATCCGGCATAATCAGTCGGTATATCGCCGATGGCATAGTCGGGCAATACATTGAATCCACCTATCGATCTTACCGGAGCTTTCGTGGCCGACACTGTTTTTACAGTATAGAGGCTTTCGCTTCCGGGTTCTACTCCAGCATTCAGGTTGGGAGCAATGTAAGCCCCTTCCCAATCAGCAAAGTTATTGAGCAATACGAAAAGAATTTCTTTTTTCATTATCATTTTGTTTTTACTTATTTATTTGTTTTATTTCATCGGCTTCTCATTATCCAACACACGTGAAAAAGCCGCTTCCGAAATAAATAATTCAGAGTCTTCCGCAAACATAATGAATTGTTCAATACATTGCCCCTTTTTAGAGCAAGAAAGTCTATCTTTCGCTCAAATAAAGTTTACCGGATTATGCGTGCTTAAGTCTCTGTCAATCTCTGTAACAACTTGTAAGGGTAAACGATAACGACTAATAACATATACAAAGAATAGTAAGAATAAAACAAGAAACTGTATTTTTTTCTGTTCCATGGGTTGATTATCCAAATAAAGATTATCTTTGTAGCTCAATTAACCCGGAAACTCAGAACTGATGAAACAATTAAATACGATTAAAGAGCTCATCAATCAGGGAAAAGTAGACGAGGCGATCCTAGCTTTGGATCAACTCATCCTAACCGACTCCGCCCCCAAAGACGAAGCCTATTACTTGCGGGGAAACGCTTATCGAAAACTAGGCAACTGGCACCAAGCCCTCAATAACTACCAGGAAGCCATTGAACTAAACCCTCAAAGTCCGGCTGCGGAAGCCCGCAAAATGATGATGGACATCATGAATTTCTACAACAAAGATATGTTCAACCAATAAATAAACTACGTAATAAACAAATAGAGATTATGGCAAAAATAAAAGGAGCTATCGTTGTCGACACCGAACGCTGCAAAGGATGCAACCTATGCGCAGTAGCCTGTCCTCTCAACGTAATTTCCCTCGCAAAAGAGGTAAATATAAAAGGGTACAATTATGCTTATCAAGCTCTCGAAGACACATGCAACGGATGTAGTTCCTGCGCAATAGTTTGTCCCGACGGATGTATCTCAGTATTTAAAGTTAAATGTGACTAATAAAGAAAGAATATGGCAGAAGAAGTTGTATTAATGAAAGGAAACGAAGCCATCGCTCATGCGGCTATACGCTGCGGAGCCGACGGATACTTCGGATACCCGATTACCCCTCAGTCGGAAGTGTTGGAAACACTGGCCGAACTGAAACCTTGGGAAACAACCGGAATGGTTGTACTTCAAGCAGAGAGTGAAGTAGCGGCAATCAATATGGTTTATGGCGGTGCAGGATGTGGCAAGAAAGTAATAACATCCTCTTCGAGCCCCGGCGTTAGCCTCAAACAAGAGGGTATCTCCTACCTGGCAGGTGCCGAACTTCCTTGTGTTATTGTCAATGTAATGCGTGGTGGCCCGGGTTTGGGAACCATTCAACCCAGTCAGGCAGACTACTTCCAGACAGTAAAGGGTGGTGGACATGGCGACTATAGACTCATTGCACTCGCTCCCGCCTCTGTACAAGAGATGGCCGATTTCGTTGGCTTAGGATTCGATCTGGCATTCAAATACCGCAATCCAGCCATTATCCTTGCCGACGGTGTTATCGGTCAGATGATGGAGAAAGTAATTCTTCCTCCCATGCAGCCTCGCCGCACCGACGCAGAGGTCATTGAACAATGTCCTTGGGCTACTACCGGAAAAACCAAAGATCGCAAACCCAATATCATCACTTCGCTCGAACTACAGCCCGATGCGATGGAGAAGAACAACCTCCGCTTTCAGGCTAAGTACAAAGTAATCGAAGAGAACGAAGTTCGCTACGAAGAGATTGACTGCGAAGATGCCGACTATCTGATTATTGCCTTCGGATCGATGGCACGTATCGGACAGAAAGCCATGGAACACGCCCGCGAAGAGGGTATCAAAGTAGGTATGCTTCGCCCCATTACCTTATGGCCTTTCCCAACGAAAATTATCGCCGAATATGCAGGCAAGGTAAAAGGTATGCTCTCGCTCGAATTGAATGCCGGACAGATGGTAGAAGACGTACGTCTGGCTGTAAATGGTCGGGTAAAGGTAGAACACTTCGGACGTCTGGGAGGTATCGTACCCGATCCCGATGAAGTAGTGACTGCGCTGAAAACATTATTAATTTGATTTACGATTAGACGATGAATCCCGATAAAATAAGAAACATTCTCAATGTACTATTCATGATACTGGCGCTGGCCGCTATCATTGTTTACTTTGCGGTCGATGACTTTAAAGTATTTATCTACATATGTGGCGGGGCAATCTTTGTCAAGCTAATGGAGTTTTTTATACGATTCACCAACAGATAAGGAGAAGAAGCTATGACGAAAGAAGAAATAATCAAGTCAGGAAATCTGGTTCAGAAGAAACCGACATTGATGAACGATAATCCGATGCACTACTGCCCGGGTTGTAGCCACGGAGTGGTTCACAAACTCGTTGCCGAAGTAATCGAAGAGATGGGCATGGAAGAGAAGACAATCGGAATCTCTCCGGTTGGATGTGCCGTATTCATCTATAACTACCTGGATATAGACTGGCAGGAAGCAGCTCACGGACGTGCTCCTGCACTGGCCAGTGCTATCAAACGCTTATGGCCCGACCGGATGGTATTTACCTATCAAGGCGATGGTGACTTGGCTTGTATCGGTACAGCCGAAACAATCCATGCACTGAACCGTGGCGAAAACATTACCATCATCTTTGTAAACAACGCCATCTACGGTATGACCGGAGGTCAAATGGCTCCTACTACACTGATGGGCATGAAAACATCGACCAGCCCATACGGCCGCGATGCAGGTCTTCACGGCTACCCATTGAAGATTACCGAGATTGCAGCCCAATTGGAAGGTACGGCTTATGTAACCCGCCAGGCGGTACATACCGTTCCTGCTATCCGCAAAGCAAAGAAGGCTATTCGGAAAGCATTCGAGAACTCAATGGCGGGCAAAGGCTCCAATCTGGTAGAGATCGTATCGACCTGTAGCTCGGGTTGGAAGATGACTCCCGATCAGTCTAATAAATGGATGGAAGAACACATGTTCCCATACTATCCGTTGGGCGATATGAAAGATAAAGAATAACGCTAAAAGTCAACAGGAAAATGAAAGAAGAAATTATTATAGCAGGATTCGGTGGACAGGGTGTACTGTCTATGGGAAAGATTTTGGCTTATTCCGGACTGATGGAAGGCAAAGAAGTAACCTGGATGCCGGCCTATGGACCCGAGCAACGGGGTGGAACAGCCAACGTAACAGTAATTGTAAGCGATGAGCGTATCTCCTCGCCTATCTTAAGCAAATACGATGCGGCTATCATCCTCAACCAACCTTCTCTGGAGAAGTTCGAAAGCCGTGTAAAACCCGGTGGTATCCTGATTTACGACGGATACGGTATCATTCACCCACCCACACGAAAAGATATCAAAGTATATCGTATCGATGCCATGGATGCTGCCAATGAAATGAACAACGCCAAAGCTTTTAACATGATTGTACTGGGAGGCTTGTTGAAGCTTCGCCCCGTCGTATCACTCGAAAGCGTATTGAAGGGACTGAAGAAAACACTTCCCGAACGCCACCACCACCTGATACCGATGAATGAAGCGGCTATCAAAAAGGGAATGGAGCTGATTAAAGAAGTTTAAAAGAGTGAAGAGCGAAAAGCAAAGAGTGAAGAGTTTTTAACGCAGAGGGCTGCATCGTAACTTTTCACCCTTCGCTCTTCGCTCTTCGCTTATTTATTGTATCTTTGCGCTCAATTATGAGACGAATTCTACTTACATATATACTGCTTTTCATTGTAGGCCAGCTAGCTACGCAAGCACAGGTCACTCCCAACAATCCTTACGGTGATCGCAAGGATCAGTATGGCAATATTGTAGACCAATACGGCAATCAGGTCGATCCTGCCATGCGTCCGCAAAACCCCGACAGCTCCAATGTAGAAGTGCAAAGCCTTCCGCCCACACTCTATATGTGGCATTTGAGCGAAAACCTCGGCAACATCAACCGCATTCCGGCCGATACAACCTATAAATTCTTCCAAAACACGAACTTGGTAGAGGGTATCAAAGGACACTACAATTATCTGGGCAACTTAGGTTCTCCACGCCTTTCGCGCATTTTCTTCGACCGACGGGATGCCGAACCAACCATCTTTATGGAACCCTTTTCGAGCTTCTTTGTACGCCCCGACGAATTTAACTTCACAAATAGTAACGTGCCTTATACCAACCTGACCTATTACAAAGCAGGTAGCAAGATAAATGGCGAAGAGCGATTCAAATCCTACTTCTCGGTCAATGTAAACAAACAACTGGCTTTCGGCTTCAATATCGATTATCTGTATGGGCGGGGATATTACAATAGTCAGAATACCTCTTTCTTTAATGCGGCTCTTTTTGGTAGTTACATTGGCGATCGCTACGAAGCAAGTTTGCTTTATAGCAACAACAACATGAAGATGAACGAAAACGGAGGTATCAGCGATGACCGTTACATCACCGACCCTCAGGCAATGGCAAGTGGTGGAAAAACCTATGAGTCGCAAAACATTCCAACCGTACTGAGCCAAAGTGCCAACAATAACAAAGATTTCTATGTATTTCTGGCACAGCGATACAAACTGGGATTTCAACGCGAAATAGAAAAAGCCAAAAACGACAGCACACCGGCAAAGAAGGAATTCGTGCCTGTAACCAGTTTCATTCATACCATGAAACTTGAACGAACACGCCACCGCTTTACCTCACTCGATAAAGTAGATAACTATTATCAAAATACATACATCAAACCGGGCACATCGGCCATCAACGACTCCACTACTGCTTTTAGTATCAAGAACACATTGGGCATTGCCCTGCTCGAAGGATTCAATAAGTACGCCAAAGCCGGACTAACCGCCTACGCCTCGTACAAATTAAGTAACTACTACCTGATGGATAAGGACTCTACCAGTGTAGACCAGTATACCGAAAACGAGGTATTTGTAGGAGCCGAACTGTCCAAGCGTCAAGGTAACGTTCTTCACTATCAGGCAACGGGCGAAGTCGGTTTACTTGGTAAAGCCATCGGTCAGTTTCGTGCCAATGGAAATATGGATTTAAACTTCCGTCTCTGGAAAGATACGGTGAGTTTCATTGCACGCGCCTCGGTAACCAATACATTGCCTTCATTCTATATGCGTCATTACCACTCCAAACATTTTTATTGGGACAATGACAATATGGATAAAGAATTCCGCACGCGCTTAGAAGGCGAAATCAATATCGACCGCTGGCAAACCAAGCTCAGAGCGGGAGTAGAGAATATTAAAAACTATACGTACTTCAACCAACAAGCCTTGCCACAACAACATGGAGGCAACATTCAAGTACTATCGGCCATTTTGGAGCAAAATTTTCACTTAGGTATTTTTCACCTTGACAACGAAGTGAGCTGGCAAAAGTCAAGCAATATGGGAGTGCTCCCACTACCCGAATTTTCACTCTATCATAATCTGTACCTGCAAACCAAATTGGCTAAAGTACTAACGGTACAGCTGGGTGCGGACGTACGTTATTTCACTAAATATTATGCACCGGCCTACCTGCCTGCTATTCAACAATTCTATTTGCAACCCGAAAGCGACCAAGTGGAAATAGGCGGTTATCCTATCGTAAACGTGTATGCCAACCTGCACCTTAAACGCACACGCATCTTCGCGATGATGTATCACGTAAACCAAGGTTCGGGCAAGGCAAACTACTTCCTTGCACCTCATTACCCAATCAATCCGCGTCTGTTCAAGATTGGTATCTCCTGGAACTTTTATGATTAATGCTGTTTTATGAAACGATTTAAGTATCTTTACCTCGCTATCTCGGTAGTGATTGTTGTTGCCATACTACTTTTTCGATCCAATGATCAGGAGCAGCCAACAGGACATCCGCGAGACTATGCAGAGATAAAAAAAGAAGGTACTATCAACGTGGCTACGGAGTATAACTCGATCAGTTTTTATGTAGATGGTGACACTATTTCGGGGTTCCATTACGAACTGATAGAGGCCTTTGCACACGACAAAGGGCTGAAAGCCAAATTGTATCCCGTTATGAGTTTCGACCAACGCCTGAAAGGGTTAAGCAACGGCACGTATGACGTTATCGCCAGTGACCTCCTAGCTACCAGCGTACTGAAAGACTCACTACTACTCACCTCTCCCATTATACTCAGCAAACAAGTGCTGATACAGCGAAAGAAAGTAGAAGGCGACTCACTCTATATCAAAAGCCAACTCGACTTGGCGGGGCGTACCCTACATGTAGTAAAAGGTTCTCCTTCGATCTTGCGTATTCACAACCTAAGCAACGAGATTGGCGATACGATCTATATTCAGGAGGTAGAGAAGTATGGTACCGAGCAATTGATGGCAATGGTTGCCCATGGCGATATTGACTATGCCGTATGTGACGAAAGCATTGCCCGTGCATCCATCGATTCGATGCCCCAGTTAGACATCAATACCGCCATCAGCTTTACGCAATTCTACTCATGGGCGGTGAGCAAACAATCACCTGCATTGCTCGATAGCCTGAATAGTTGGCTGAAAGATTTTCGAAAAGGAGATCAGTACCAACAGATCTATAAGAAATACTACAGAAAGAAATAACCCGTTCGCCCACTTTCGCTGGATTCTTACCTAAAAAAGAGTATATTTGCATTTCCAATAAATCAATAAGGTATGAGCGAGAAGATTATTAAATGGGGATTTATCGGTTGCGGCGAAGTAACCAAGTATAAAAGCGGCCCCGCATTCCGAAAAGTAGAACATTCCGAAGTAGTGGCAGTGATGAGTCGCGACCTTGCCAAAGCAAAAGCTTATGCACAGGAAAGGGGCATCAAGAAATGGTATGACGATGCTCAGGAGTTAATTGATGATCCGGAGATTAACGCTATCTACATCGCAACTCCTCCCTCCTCACATGCAACCTACGCTATCATGGCGATGAAAGCAGGTAAGCCGGTGTATATTGAAAAGCCTATGGCGGTTACTTACGAAGAGTGTACACGTATCAACCGTATCTCTCGCGAAACGGGAGTGCCATGCTTCGTAGCTTACTATCGTCGATACCTGCCTTATTTTAATAAGGTCAAAGAGTTGGTAGAAGAGGGTTATGTGGGCAACGTCATCAATATACAAATTCGTTTTGCACAACCTCCGCGCGATCTGGACTACAACCGCGAAAACTTGCCGTGGCGTGTACAACCCGATATAGCAGGAGGTGGATATTTCTATGACTTGGCTCCACACCAAATCGACCTGTTGCAAGATCTGTTTGGCTGCATCCTCAAAGCCAGTGGTTTCAAGAGCAACCGTGGCGGACTGTATGCGACGGAAGATACCCTTAGTGCCTGTTTCCAATTCGATAGCGGATTGGTGGGTAGTGGTTCGTGGTGCTTTGTCGGACACGAATCTGCCAAAGAAGATCGCATCGAAATTATCGGCGATAAAGGCATGATTTGTTTCTCGGTATTCTCCTTCGACCCCATTGCTTTACATACCGAAAAAGGACGCGAAGAGTTCTATATCGAAAACCCCGATCATGTACAGCAACCGTTGATCCAGGCTGTGGTCGATCATTTATTGGGCAAGTCGGTTTGCACCTGTGACGGCGAAAGTGCCACCCTGACAAACTGGGTGATGGATAAGATTCTGGAGAAATTATAATCTCCACAGATGATGAGTGATGAATACGAACAAATTCATCACTTTTTTTATTTTCGGATGTCACGTTTTACATTGTGCTTTCGTCTTCTTCATATCAATGGAACTCAAACAATTCAAATTAACCGTAATTCCACTACGCAATAAGTTACTGAACTATGCGAAGAGGTTGACTGATACCCCCGATGACGCAGAAGATGCGACACAGGAGGTGATGCTGAAGCTATGGAATATGCGTGAAAAACTGGAAGAGTACCGCAGTATTGAGGCTTTTGCCATGACCATGACTCATCATCACTGCATGGACATGTGGCGAAGTAAAAAACCGGATGCCGTATCACTTGAATGGGTGCAAGCCCCTTCCACGGCTTCTACACCCGATCGCCTGCTCGAAGAAAAAGATGAATTTCGATTGATGAGAGAGATTATCGATTCGTTGCCAACTCTTCAACGCACCATCATTCAGATGAAAGATGTGCAGGAGTACGAAACTGAAGAGATAGCCGAAATAACCGGATGCAGTGCAGAGTCTATTCGTAGCAACTTATCGAGAGCACGGAAACGGGTAAGAGAACTGTATTTGCAAGCTATAGAACGAAAAAGGAGGAACGAAGCATGAATATAGAAACATTACTGACCAAGTATTTCGAAGGCGAAACAACCTGCGAAGAAGAACGCGAGTTGCGTCAGTTCTTCACCAGCGGCATCGTACCCGAACAATTGGAGATGTATCGACCGATGTTTGCTTTTCTGACAGAAGAAAATAAAACGGATAAGAAAAAGGGTGCAGTACCCCCGATACACACTTCGGTTAATAATAACCGAAAACTTCATCCACGCCGCATCTTACTCTATAGCCTGGGTGGAATTGCTGCCGGATTGTTACTGCTACTTGGTATTGCCGGCATCGGCTATCCGTTTCATGAAAAGCCGGACAGCTATGTAATCATCGACGGGAAGCAATATACCGACGCAAAGCTGATACATCAACAGGCAACAGCCGCTTTCGAAGAGGTTAGCTTCAACGAAGAAGAGGTATTTGCCACCTTATTCGAATAAGCCAAAACAGAAATTTACCAATAGAAGAAAACCTATGAATAAAGTCATTCGCACTACCCTAACCCTCCTGCTATTTGCACTATTCACCACAGTTGCACAAGCACAGCAAGGATTGCAAATAGCCTCCGTCTTTCAAAAGTATGGAAAGCAGAAAGGAGTGACCATGGTCGAACTATCTAATGAAATGCTCGACACCTACCAAATGGAATTATACAAAAGCCTTGTGTTCAAAGATGCCGAAGAAGCAATGCCCACCTTGCTACGCAGCCTTGAAGCTGATAAAAAGAAGGCAAAGAAGGTGAAAGAGGTAGTCGAGGGCGGACAAATACAGTCGGGTTACTATCAGCTACCGCAAATCAAGGAAGATGTGAACCGCTTCATCCTCTTCAAAACAAGCAAAAAAGGAGGTGCCACACTGATCTACATTGAAGGCGAACTGGAAGCCGACGATCTGGTAACCATGTTGTTTATGAAAAAGAATTAATCCATAAAATAATGAATATGAAACAACTGATTGTACTGTTAGCCATGCTGGTAAGCCTAACAGGGTATGCACAAGAAGATGCCCGCCAAGATACTACCTTGTTGCTCAATGGCCGGAAAATTGTTATCAAAGAGCGCGATGGAAAAGTAAAAGTGAAACTCTTCGAAGAATCATCGCGTGGCGATACGATTGAAAACGACCAGATATTCGAAGGTATTTATATGGACGGACAGAGCACCGAACGACGTATTTCACTAGCCGTTCCTTTTACCAAGAAACGTAGTAATTATCGTTTTGAACCTCATAATGCGGGTATATACATGGGGTATACCCAACTATATGATGGCTTCGCTAATTACAATACACCCAATTCGGTTGACCTGAACGCATTGAAATCATGGGAAATAGGATTTACCTTGTTTGAAGTCGATGCTACATTGAGTCGTAATAAACAGTGGGGCATCAGCGGCGGACTAGGTTGGGGTTATACCTCCTTCAGGCTTGACAGTAATACAGCCTTCCGCGAAATAGATGGAGTGACCAGCAATTATCCTGCCCCCGATGGTGTTTATTACAACCAAAGTCGCTTACGCTATTTCTACTTCCGTATACCGGTTGCTCTCGAATGGCAAAAGCGCATCAACGGACGCGGTCCTATATTCCTATCGGCAGGATTGGAAGCAGAAATACGTCATGGCATCCACTCAAAAGTAAAATACGACGGACATAAAGAGACTATTGATAAAGGATTGAACGTACGTCCGGTAGGCGTCAATCTATTGGTACAGGGGGGATATAATGATATCGGAGTATATATGCGATATGCCACCTATGGGCTTTTTGAGAAAAACAAAGGCCCCGAGTTATATCCATTTTCATTCGGTGTTTGCTGGTATTGGTAAACCATAATTGTTGATATAAATAAAGCTGATCGTCGAATAAATGATCGGCTTTATTTGTATAAATAAATATTATTCCTAAAAAAGTACTCAGTACGTGAGTACAAACAGCACAGTTCGTTGTATTGCTTATAGAAAGACGATTTTAATTCTATAGCAATGAAGGAAAACAACATACCCTCTGGTTTTGACCGCGAGCAACTGCAAAAGTTCATCCAAAGAGATGAGCCCAGACTTACATCACAAGAGAAGCAGGCTATGTGGGCGAACATTGACCGAAGAACAACACATCAAATACGATCTCGCCGTACGATATGGTATGCGGCAGCATCCATTCTATTATTAATCATTACGGTAGGTACATTAGTATATGCACCCTTTACCAATAATCCTTACGAACGCCTGTCGGCCATTGTCAATGTCGATACACTCAGTACCGTTCGACTATACATTGAAGACCAAGAAATAGAATTGGGCGAGCAAGCCGAAATACACTGCCTTGCTGCCACTAATCAAATAGAAATACGCACACCGGGAACTTCATTCAAGCTTTCAGCCCCACAGCAAAAGGAGACTTTTCTGCAAGTAGCTGTACCTGCCGGCCAACGAACACAAGTCGTTCTGGCCGATCACTCTACCATTATATTAAAGGCACAATCAAAGTTCATCTTTCCATTGAAATTTGAGGGGAAACAAAGAAAGGTAAGTCTGGAAGGAGAAGCCTATATGCAGATAGCACACGACAAAAGTCGTCCTTTCAGCACTTTGACAAAAACCATGGAAGTATGCGTGCTAGGTACCGAATTTCTAATATCAGCCTATCCCGGCGATAAAGAACAATCTGTCATTCTTGTATCGGGGCGGGTAAAAATACAACCCAACGAAGGCGAATCTGTTTTTATGTTACCTAATCAGAAATATGCCTACAATAAACAAACCCGCAGCCATACGTTGCAGAGCGATGTAAATACAGCGTCGTTTATCAGTTGGAAAGAAGATGTATTATCGATAGAAAACGAGACACTCAGCAATGTGTTGAAACAAATCGAAGAGCGCCACAATGTTGTTCTCAACTATAACTGGAATGACTTAAATGAAATTAGAATCAATGGTAAGCTGGATATGAGTGTTTCCTTGAATGAGATTCTTGAAAACTTAACCAAAATTGCTCCCATCGACATCAAAAAAGAAGAGAAAAGAATCAGCATAATCAGTAATCAAAAAACAAAATAATGCCTATGAAAAGAAAAAAGTAAAACAAGCTCCGATCATAAAAAAAGCCGGGAGATATTCGCACTATCCCCCAGCCAACAGACTTTGATAACAAAAACTATAAACCAAAATCTATTAATGATGAATAAACAGCATCACTTTTGCAAGTATACTAATTATTTGTGGAACAAACTTGCATTGACAAGTTATATTTTATTTTTTCTCATTGCTGCTGCACCACAGGCACATGCCGAGCAACAATCACCGATCTCAATTGCCGCAAATGGAGACATTACGGTTAAAGTGTCCAATCAGCCCATTCGCGATGTATTGACTCTTATTGAGAAACAAAGCAAATTTGTTTTTGTATACAACAGTGCAACCGTTAATTTAGATAAACAGGTAACGCTGAACATTACCTCTTCATCGATCAATGAAATCATGGGGCAGTTACTCAAAAACACAACTCTTGCCTATGAAATTTCTGACCGTCAAATCTTGATTATAGCCAAAACGGAAAGCCAACAAAGTCAAGCCAAATCGATTACCGCCACAGGCGTGGTCATCGATGAAACCGGCGAACCCCTAATCGGGGTTAGTGTACAAGCCAAAGGTACATCCAATGGAACCATTACAGACATGGATGGTAAATACACACTACCCACCGACGAGGGAAAAACAATCGTATTCTCTTACGTAGGCTACAAGCGTATGGAACAAAAAGCCGGTTCGCAGATGAAAGTACAAATGACCAGTGACGCCGAATTGCTGAACGAAGTCGTGGTGGTAGGTTATGGAACCATGAAGAAAAGCGATCTGACCGGATCGGTTGCCGCTGTCAAGTCAAAAGACTTTAATAAAGGACTGGTAACTTCGCCCACACAGCTTATCCAAGGCCGGGTATCGGGAGTTAATATCACAAACAACGGTGGCGAACCGGGTGGTGGTGTAACCATTCGTGTGCGTGGTTCAAACTCAATCCGCTCCGGACAAGATCCACTCTACGTAGTAGATGGTGTGCCTCTGGATGTTTCGAGCGATCAACAACCATCGGGAGCCAACGTAGCAGGTGTAGGTGGTAATGGTTCTAAGAATCCACTGAACTTTTTAAACCCCGATGATATCGAATCAATCGATGTATTGAAAGATGCCTCGGCCACAGCTATCTATGGTGCACGTGGAGCCAATGGAGTGATCATGGTTACAACCAAAAAGGGACTCGAAGGACAGAGTAAGGTATCTTATTCTGCCTACGGAAGTATATCGGATCTTCCTAAACAGTACCCCATGTTAAGTGCTGCACGCTATCGCGAATTTGCGAAGGAGAAAGGAGTGACCATCGAAGACGGTGGTGCAGACACCAATTGGCAGGATGAAATATTCCGCACGGCCATGTCGCACAATCATAATTTATCTATCGGAGGAGGCTTTAAGAACGGTAGCTACCGTGCCTCTATCGGTTATCAGAACCAACAGGGTATTGTAGATCGCACCGGAATGGAGAAATACACCGGACGCTTCTACGTAAGTCAGAAAACATTCAATAACCGTTTGCAAATCGAAGCAAGCCTTACGGCTACACGTACCAATGATCAACGGGTACCTATTGGAGAGTCAGGTGGTTTTGAAGGTGATGTTCTATTATCGGCATTGAAGGTAAACCCCACCTACCCTGTATATAACGAAGACGGCAGTTACTTTCAAAAAAGCAAAGATGTACGCAATCCGGTAGCCATGATTAAGCTAACCGATGACAAAACACAGACCGACCGTGTATTGGCAAATCTTACCGGTACGCTTGAAATATGGAAAGAGCTGAAATATAAAATGAATGTAGCTTTCGACGAAATGAAAGCCACTCGTAAAGTAACTCAAGATCAGAAACTCATCTACCTGAGCGATAAAGGTACAGTAGATATCAATAACGTAGAGGCTAGCAGTTTTCTTATTGAGAATTATCTGACATATAATTTCAATATTAAGAAAGATCATCATTTCAACTTATTGGCAGGACACTCCTTTCAGAAGTTCCGTAACTATCGGTATGGTATCTCCGAAAATGGATTCGATGTAGACAATATTGATTATATTTATGATCTGGCACTGGGTAAATACAAGCAAATTGAAGGAAACTCGAACATCACCGTCAACGAGCTTCAGTCTTTCTTTGGTCGCATCAATTATAACCTGATGGACAAATACCTACTGACTGCCAATTTCCGTGCCGATGGTTCGACCAAGTTCGGCGACAACAATAAATATGGCTATTTTCCCTCTGCCGCGTTAGCATGGCGCATGAGCGAGGAAGCCTTTATCAAAAAGCTCAATGTATTCGATAACCTGAAATTACGCCTTAGCTGGGGTATCACCGGTAATCAGGAGATTCCGAATAAGATTTCGCAAATTATGTTGGGAACCAATGGAGGAAGTGCCATCCTTGACGGAGGCAGCAATGTGGTACAAGGAATTACACTGACACGTACTCCAAATCCCGATCTGAAATGGGAGCGCACAGAACAAATCGACCTGGGTCTTGACTTTGCCTTCTTCAACAACCGGTTAAGTGGTACTGTCGACCTGTTTTCGAAGGTAACCCGCGATGTCTTACTAGAGGTATATGCCATCTCTCCTGCACCTACCAGCATGGTATGGACCAATGTGCCCGACATGAAGATTGTAAACAAAGGCATTGAGATTGGTTTAAACGGAGTGATTATTGACAATAAAGACTGGACTTGGAGCTTAGGAGCCAACTTCTCGGCTATAAAAAACGAAGTGAAGAATCTGCCCATGACCTCCATTACTACCGGTAAACCGAGCGGACCCGGTATCGACGGATTTACCTCGCAAGTCATCAAAAGCGGATATCCCATCGGTACATTCTGGGGATATAACTTCTTAGGGTTTGATGAAGCCGGAAAGAGCATATACGAAGTGGATGAAAATGGCAAGAAAGTAGAGAAATGTATCGGAAACGCACAACCCGACTTCTCGCTTAACTTCAATACAAATCTCACTTGGAAACAGTTCGACTTGGGATTGTTCTTCAACAGTGTAGTAGGCAATGACGTTTATAACAACCTTGCCAACGTGCTCGACAATATGACTCTTTTCTCGAAAGGATTCAATACCACAGAAAATGCAACCCACCTGCCCGAAGCAATGGATAATGTACTGGACTACTCAAGCCGCTACATTGAAGACGGATCATACCTACGCCTAAGCAGTGCTACATTGGGTTATACCGTACCATTGAAGAGCAAAAAATGGATTAGCAATCTGCGCCTGACACTGACGGGAAATAACCTGTTCGTTATCACCGGATACAGTGGATACGATCCCGAAGTGAACGCCGGACGCATCAATAACGGAGTACCTTCGTTGGGCATTGGCTGGACCAGCTACCCCATGGCACGCAGCTTCAGTTTCGGAGTTTCTGTCGACTTTTAACACCTAATACAATAGACAATGAAAAAGATAACAATCATAGCATATACCATCCTGGCAAGTTTTCTGGCAGCAGGATGTACTGACCTCAAGGAGCAGATATTGAATGAACAAAGCGGATCGGACATGGTATCCGACAGCAAGAATGCACAGATGCTGATCGCTCCGGCATACGCTTATCTGCGAGACCTACAAAGTCGAAGCGGTGTGTGGCTGGTGCTCGAAAGTGTAACCGACGAAATGGTTTTTCCAACACGTGGAACCGATTGGAACAATGCCAGCTACCGCACCCTATTCACTCACGAGTACGATAGTAAAAACACCTATATCAAAAACACATGGAACAGTTTCATGATCGGTATTACCAAATGTAATACCGCACTGCAATACCTATCAAAACTCGATCAGACAGAAGAAGTAGCAGGCTATATGAACGAAGCTCTCTTTATTCGTGCTCTTTGTATGTATCACCTGATGGATTGCTTCGGAAGCTTCCCCATGCGTGAATATACCGAAACCGATTATTCGGTGAAACCGCAAATATTGACCCGCCAACAAGCCATCGACCGTATTGAAAAGGAGCTGACAACCATTATTCCTTTGCTCAAAGACAAAGGATTAGTTCCCTACGGCCGCATCACCAAGGCCGCCGCACAAATGTTGCTGGCCAAGCTGTATCTTAATAATCAGGTTTATACCGGAACTGCTCCGGCCTTTACTGACGGTAAGGGTAAATGGGCAGAAACAATTGAGCTTTGCAACACCATTATAAACTCGGGCAAATACAAACTAGCCGATAACTTCTGGGAACTATATCAGGCCTTCAACGAGAAGTATTCTAACGAAACCGAAACGATCCTTCCCATTATATATAATATGGGAGCAGGACTGAATGGCATTGACTGGATAAATATCACCTTGCATTACAATCAGAAGTTTGGCAAGTTTACCGGTATGTGGAATGGCTGTTGTACCACCCCTGATTTTTTAAATACATGGGACACTACCGACCCACGCTATCAAAGTGATATTGTGAAGAAAGAGACTGGAATCAATGTTGGTATACTTGTAGGGCAACAATACGATATCAAAGGAGCCAAACTAAAAGACCGTACCGGGAAAGACCTCATTTATACACCCGAGTTCAGTGTACAAAACTCGACCGAAGCACAAGGAGCACGCGTAATAAAATACGCTCCCGATGTGAACTCAACCTATGGAAACAAAAGTGAGAATGATTTTCAATACTATCGCCTCACCGATGTTTACCTGATGCGCGCCGAAGCAAAATTGCGCAATAGCGATGCACCGGGCGCATTGGCAGACATCAACATCATACGAAACAAGCGAGGTGTAAAGCCTTATGTCTTAAATGAGCTCACGTTGGAGAAGATTTTCAATGAGCGTGGGTACGAGTTTTACTGGGACGGCCCATCACGACGTAACGACATGGTACGCTTCAATCGATATTGTGCTGCCCGTTATGAGAAGCCGGCTTCGGAGCCATATCGCATACTGCTGCCCATTCCTATCAGTGCGCTTGAAGCAAATTCGGATTTAAAACAAAACGATTCAAGATACGATTAACGCACCAATGAAACGTCGGAGTAGCACAAAGAACGTGGCTACTCCGACGTGTTCATTGAAAGATGAAATTACTTTTGCATACGTCATAATTGATAACACTTCATGAAACAACTATTCACATACCTACTCCTTCTGCTACTCACTGCCGGTAACGCCCGTGCTCAAAGTCCAACTTTTCACTTACCTAAGTGGATCGAGGAAGCTGTATTCTATCAGATTTATCCGCAAAGTTATCAAGATACCAACGGTGATGGTATCGGTGATATCCAAGGCATCATTGAGCGTCTGGACTATATCCAATCACTAGGCTGTAACACCTTGTGGCTGAATCCTTGTTTTCACTCCGCTTTTATGGATGCCGGATATGATGTTATCGATTTCTATCGGGTTGCTTCCCGCTATGGTAGCAACGACGACCTGCGTCGTCTCTTCGACGAAGCTCATAAACGCGATATGCGTGTCGTGCTCGATCTCGTTGCCGGACACTCGTCCGACCAATCACCGTGGTTTCGCTATTCACAACAGAAAGAACAAAACCCATACACAGATCGCTATATCTGGACAAATGATTCAACGATTTGTCCTCCCAAATTCATAGCCGGACACTTCGAACGTAACGGAAGCTACCGAAAAAACTACTTCGACTGTCAGCCGGCTCTTAACTACGGATACGGTCAACCCGATCCTGCCTGTCCTTGGGAACAGCCGATAGACGCTCCCGGTCCAACCGCTACCCGAACCGAACTAAAGCATATCATGGATTACTGGATGCAGATGGGTTGCGACGGCTTTCGTGTCGACATGGCTGGTTCGCTCGTTAAAAATGATCCCGATCTACGAGGAACAACCGCTCTTTGGCACGAATTGCGTACACACTTCCAAAGCCTCTACCCAGATGGTATCCTACTTGCTGAATGGAGCAATCCGCAGAAAGCCTTGAAAGTTGGTTTTATGATGGACTTTATCATTCACTTCGGACGTACAGGGTATGGTGAGCTGGTATTCAACGAAACCGGAACGTATCGTCGTGACACCTGCTATTTCGACCTCCGCGGAGTAGGCAATCCAAACCTGTACATTGCCAACCTGGACGACTGTTTGAAAGTAGCAGGCAACGACGGTCATCTCTGTATCCCAACAGGAAACCATGACTTTCAACGTATTCGTTGCGGCAGGCGTGATAGTGAAGCCGAAGTACGTACAGTCCTTACCTTCTTCCTCACTCAGCCAGGCGTACCATGCATTTACTATGGAGATGAAATCGGCATGCGCTTCATTGAGGGACTACCGAATAAAGAAGGCAGCTTACTCCCCAAAGGAAATCGAGCCGGTAGCCGCACCCCCATGCAATGGGATGCTACTCCCGGTGCAGGTTTTTCCACTGCCAATCCCGATCAATACTACCTACCGATCGATTCGGCTTGCAATCGCCCCAACGTAGCTCAACAAGCCAATGATCCGGATTCACAACTCAATTACGTGCGTCGCCTACTTGCTTTGCGACGCGAATACCCTGCTCTTGCTTGTCGGGGCGGAATCACCTTCATGCAAACGGGTACAAACCACTATCCGCTTGCTTACGAACGGCAATCAGGCAATGGGCAACGTCTATTGATCTGTATCAATCCCTCCGGACGAACCATCACTACGCAACGAGAATGTCGGCAGCCTATCGGTCGCCTCACTCCGATTCTCACTCAAGGCGACAAGCAACGTATCAGTTACAAACGCGGAAAACTGCATCTCAACACACCGCCTCTATCCATTGGAATTTATCAACTACAATAAATATCATGAAACAGTATTTCATTCTTCTACTCATCGCCTTGTCTGCCACCATGCAGGCACAGGATGCCTGGCAAATAAATGCCACAAACATCAACCCCGAACGGTATTATGGAGTAACCGTAGCCAACGGTATGCTCGGTATCGTTTCTTCGGCCGATCCGCTACGAACCAATAACATAATACTGGCAGGCAGCTACGACAAGTACGGACGAGGACGGGTCAGTAACTTCCTCAATGGTTTTAATATGCTTAACACGACACTGTATATCGATGGCAAAAGTATAAACAAAGAGAATATCTCAAACTTTACTCAAACACTCGACATGAAGCGTGCCATGCATACCTCTCGCTTCGATTTTGCAGAGAAGGCATCAGTTAGCTATTCCTATCTGGCTCTGCGTCAGCTCCCCTACTGTGCACTGCTAGTCATCGAGGTTACACCGCACACCGACATCAACCTGTCTGCTGCCAACCAATTAGAAACCCCCGATGCCTTCCGGGACGGACAGATGTATTACAACGAAATAAACCGTCGGCACGCTGCCATCAAGCTATTATCCACCCAGGCCGAAAGCCCTACCGGCAAACTGCGTATCTGTGCTTCTTCGGCTTTTCTGTTTCCCGAGAAAGCAGGCAACGAGCCACGAGTCATTCATACTACACCCAATAATAATAGCCATGCGATGCGGTTCAACCACGAATTGAAGAAAGGAGAAACGTACCGCTTTTGTATCGTGGGCTCTACACTGACCTCAGCCCATCACCCCGATCCGATGAACGAAGCCGAACGCCTTACCGTATTTGCCAGCCTCGAAGGGTATGATCGCCTCATTGCCAATCATACCAAACAGTGGGACGAGTTATGGCAAAGCGATATCCAGATAGAGGGAGACGCCCAGGCACAGCAAGACATACATAGCATGATCTATCATCTCTACTCCTTCGTACGCGAAGGATCGGCTCTTTCCATCTCTCCGATGGGTCTATCGGGGCTGGGATACAACGGACATATCTTCTGGGATGCAGATACATGGATATTTCCCGCATTGCTGATGCTACAACCTCAATTGGCGCAGTCGCTTATTCGTTATCGAATTGACAGGCTGGAGGCAGCCCGTAAGAATGCCTTCGAGCATGGTTTCCGGGGTGCCATGTTTCCATGGGAAAGTGCCGACAGCGGTTTCGAAGAGACACCTGTATGGGCATTGGCAGGAACCTTCGAACACCACATATCAGGTTGCGTTGCACTGGCTGCATGGAACTACTTCTGCATGACGCAAGACCGTACCTGGTTGCAACAAGAAGGCTATCCCCTGATAGAAGCGACTGCCGAGTTCTGGTTGAGCCGCATCGAAACAGATAGCGTTGGCAGAAGCCACATCCGCAATGTAGTTGCAGCCGATGAATGGGCCGAGAATGTAGACGATGACGCTTTCACCAACGGAGTAGCAAAAATCAACCTTCTGGCAGCAGCACAAGCCGCTCGCCTATTACACTATCCCGTAGATGAACGTTGGGAGAAGGTAGCATCCTCTTTGCTTATTCATCAGTTCCCCGACGGAACAACCCGCGAACACAGTAGCTACAATGGCGAAACCATTAAGCAAGCCGACGTCAACCTGCTTGCCTATCCACTAGATCTCATCACTCACCCTAAACAGGTAGCTAAGGATCTGGCCTATTATGAAGTGAAAGTGCCCGAGAAAGATACACCGGCCATGACACAAGCTATATTCTCCTTGCTATACGCTCGTTTAGGCAATGCAGATAAAGCATGGCACTTCTTTCAAGACGCTTATCTGCCCAACCTCAATCCTCCCTTCCGTGTTATCGCCGAAACCAAAGGAGGAACCAATCCGTATTTTGCTACCGGAGCAGGTGGTGTGTTGCAAGCCGTAATGATGGGATTTGGAGGATTGCACCTCACAGAAAAGGGGGTTGTGCAGCAGCAAGGAGTCCTTCCGCCTCATTGGCAAAGCCTTACATTGAAAGGTATTGGAGTAAAAAAGCAGACATACTCAGTGAAGAAGAAGAAGAAGTAATACACTGACGTAGCTTTAACATAGCACGATGCAATAGATTTCTCGTTGATTGATAATTCATTCCCAACATATCGGGAATTTCAATCAACGGGATTTCTTGTATATAATAAAGGTAGATTGCTTCGCGTTGACGAGGGGTGAGTTCTTGCAAAACAGCAGCCAACTTCTGGCGGTTTTCTTCTTCAGCATCAATCTCTTCGCTTTCGCAAACAGCCTGAACGGAAAGTTCTATTTCAAATGGCCGATTATCTGCATATGCTCCTGCGTTCATCTCGTCCATGGAGAGTAGAACCGGCGACGAAGCATTAAAATGATTTATCAACGTACGCTTCAACGCTAAAAGCAGATAGCCTTTCAGCGATTGAGTTTCACCCAAATTTCTGCGGTTATGATACAGTTTCACAAATACATCTTGAATCGTATCTTTAACCAATTCGGTATCGGCAGTTATTTTTCTTCCGTAAGCATACATCGCATCCGAATAAGATTCGAACAATTGGGCAAAAGCATTTCGATCTCCTTCCCGAAATGCCAGCCAAAGTTCTTTTTCCGTATCGTATACTTTTGCTTTCATCATCAATGGTTACGTTTCATTTGTGCCCAAAGATAAGCATTTTAAACGTTAGTTGGTTGCCCGAATATCAACGAATGATTATCTTTGTCATCGGAATAAAAAACAAATGTAAAAATGACTAAGGAAGAATTGATGCGGAAAGCCATTGAGCTTTCCAAAGAGAACGTAGCCAATGGCGGAGGCCCCTTTGGAGCTGTGATAGCCAAAGACGGAGAGATTATTGCCACAGGTGTGAATCGTGTCACTGCATTGTGCGACCCTACGGCTCATGCCGAGGTGAGTGCCATCCGTGCTGCGACTTCACAATTGGGAACATTCGACCTGAGTGGTTACGAAATATATACTTCGTGCGAACCCTGCCCTATGTGTCTAGGCGCCATCTATTGGGCACGTCTGGACAAAATGTATTATGGCAACAACAAGACCGATGCTAAAAACATAGGCTTCGACGACTCTTTTATATACGACGAACTGGAGCTGAAACCTGCTGACAGAAAGCTACCGTCGGAGATATTGCTACATAAAGAAGCACTGAAAGCCTTCGAAGCATGGAGCCAAAAAGCGGATAAAGTGGTGTATTGAAGTGTTGTAAACGAACTGCTACATATCAAGAATCCCCGGAGTACCTTAAACGCACTTCGGGGATTTCTTTTCGACACAGTGAAAGTTATTGTTGCAATTGTTTTTTCTTAAAAGCGTATACCCAATGTAAGAAGTACTTGACTGCGGGTATTGGTTACATTCGTTTTAGTCAGGTCGATGGAATCGAATGCATAAAAGTCCGATTTGTAAGAAGTAAACTTATACGCTAAGTCCGTATAAAAGAACGAACCACGGTAACCAATACCTAACGTATAATTACTCATTGATTTTGCATTTGCGAAATCCGTATCGGTGTTAATTGAGTTATAATCAAGTGCCTTATACGCATTGCTTGCAAAAGCCGTTGAACTGAAATTATAACCGGCACGAAGAGCAAATTGAGGAATAACTTTGTATTCGGCTCCCAAGCGTACCGTATGTACACCTTTCAACATTTTTTTGACTGTTGAGGTTTCATAGGTCATCTGCCCACCTTCGGGATAATGAAAGCGCATCGAAGCATAATCTTGATATTCATATTCAGCTCCAAGAGCCAAACTCTTACCTACGGTATACCCCAAACTAACATTATAAACCCAGGGCGTGCTCAAGTTAAACTCACGAACCATTTCTTTATTTCCTAACTTGTCATAAGTATCGATAGTGGTCGTTGTTAACTTATCAACGCCCCCTGTATTTAACCAAACATCAGATTTCAGCAAAGCACTCGTCGCATACTCTAAACTATAAAAGGTGGGAGTATGCAGCGCCAAGCCAATGCGTAACGGTGAATACTCGAACGGACGGAAAATAGCACCAAACTTGATATCAAATCCCGAACCATTGATTTTATTCCAACTCTGTAAGTTATACCCCTCACCTACCGTGAACGGTTTGCCGGCTACACTGGCAAAATCTTCTTGATAGTACGTATACTTCTTATAGTTGACAGAGTATGCACCAATGGTCGCTCCCAAATAAACACGATCGTTTATGTTGAACGCTACATTAAAATCATATTGATCAATCCCGCCACGTTCTTCTGATCGGAACTTAGCGTACGGACTACGTCCTATGCCTTCAAAATAATAAGATTCCTTTTGGGTAGCCTGATCAACACTTTTAAACTGATCGATCAACCAACCATCAAAACCCAATATCGAAAGCCAGCCTATATTTGAATCATTATAAGGATTCTTACCAAAATTTTCAATTCCGTCGGCTTGAAGAGCCATTTGAAAAGTTTGTGAATTGTTTCCAATGTCTCCAGCCATCTCCATATTGCGATTAAAGGACTTGGCTTTTTTATAGTTGAATCCGAAGTTGACATAGCGAAGCGGTGTTTGATTACCGATCTTGCTGGAGAACACCACGCCTATGTTGTCAAATGAGCCACGTGTCATGTCCGAATTAAACTTATTTCCTCCAAAGGTGCTTTCCGTGCCATAGCGGGAAAGGCCAAAGGATGTCATGATGTCGTTGCTACGGTAAATCCCGATGCCGGCAGGGTTACTTCCGATGGTGGAGATATCTCCACCAAGAGCCCCCATAGCGCCACCCATACCTACAAAGCGGGCTGTTCCATTGAGGTCTTTACCTGCTATGTTGGCGGCATCGTACATCGTCTGAGCACCCGCGCTCGCTGCAATCAGCAGAGATAGTGCGGTTAAAGTAATTATCTTTTTCATTGTTTACTGCTTTTTTAGATTCATTTTACATCTATCTACGACTGCTGCCACCGCCGCTTCGGCTGGAGCCTCCGCCACCACTGCTAGAGCGTGATGAACTGCCACCGCCACCCGAGAAACTGCCGCTTGAACGAGAACTACTACTATTGCTAGGCGAATAACTACGGGTTGAGGAGCTATTGTCATAAGAACGACGCGTGCTTTCTCCCGAATAACTACGTGTTGGCTCAGTAGAACTTCCTCTGTTATAGCTACCTGTCGATTCTGATCTGCTTCGAACAGACTCACGGCGCGAATTATCAAATTCGGAGCTACGAGTGCTGCTTGGGCGAGTGTAAGTGCTTCGGCGCACCGATGCATCTCTGTCTCTGCCACTGCTTACTCCGGAGCGTACGCTTTCTCCTCGAGTGCCATTAACACGATCGCTCGACGAACGGGTACTGGTTGGTACACGAGTACCGACTACGCGCCCTCCATCCGGTGTTCCGCGACGTACCGAGCCTCCGTCTTGTCTTCCGCCACCATAACCGGGACGACGACTTGAATCAAAGCTGCCCGACGAGCGACGATTGGTATACACCCGGTTGCTGTCCCAGCTGCCACCACCCCAACCGGGATAGTAACCGCCGCCCCATCCGGGATAATATCCGTGGTGGTGGTGATGTCCCCAATAGCCACCCCAGCCGCCACCCCAGTAGCTGCCATACCAACCGCCCCAATAGCTGCCGGCATAATAGGGAGAGCCAAAGCCGAAGCCCCAGCTAGGACCGTAAGAGTTGAAGCGCCAATCCCACCAAAGGCGATTGCTGAAAGTAGGGAAAGCGTATGCATATAACCCATCGGTGTACACGTTCCAGTCCCACGAGTTGCCGCCATAAACAACATCCCAATAGAGCGGGCTGCTGATGCTAATGGCGTAACGCGGATTACGGAAACGAATGATGCGTTCGGCATACTCATAATCTTCACGCGAACCGTTGAACTCACCGTTCACCCATTCGCCATCCAAATCCGGACGGGCTTTTTCTTTAACAAATAGTGTATCATCTTCCATGACAAACTCATTGTCGCGAGCCTCGTAACGGCGGTTGTATTCGTCTACATCACGCGTCTTTCCTTTGCGGTCTTGCACAACGACCGTTGTACCGGGCGATGTATAAATATTAGTAGTTACCTCTCGCTTCGCAGGAGCTCTCTTCACCGGTGCAGGTGCTGCTTTCTCCTTCGAAGGAATGAAGTAAAGGTCGTCATCATTGCTTTGTGCCATCATCCCCACCAGTGGAAGAGCCAAGGCAAACAGCGATAAAAAAACAATCTTTTTCATATTTCTGCGGTTTATTGGTTTTTACTCTTTTTATTCACGATACAAAGATAATCAAGGTGTTTACTATTAAAGGGAGATTTTCCCCAAACTATTATAGGGATTTCCCTAATAACGTTGATTTGCCAATAGAATGGGCACCGATCAAAGTATATAATGCGACAAATACATCTATAAAAAGTAATGAGACGATGTTTTAAAAGCCCGTGAATTAATCAAAAAAAGCCGGTCGCCTTTTTAAAAAAGCCCGAGAGAAAATTTAAAAAGCTGGCGGCTTTTTTTGAAAAGGCCGCCAGCTTTTTTGTACAAGAAACGGCACATGATCAAACAGCGTATTATTTTCGCTACGCCTACTCTATTGTACGGTTGGGCATGCTTGTTGAATTCACGAGGAAAGAATGCATGTTAAAAGTGTTAATAAGGTCATTTGCCGATGGGTTCAAATATTCTATTCGAAAGAAAGTAATACCTTTGCAAATAAAAGATAGATTGAATGAAGTATTTCGAATTTACATTTAGCACCCGTCCTTGTTCGGAAACAGTGAGCGACGTGCTGGCAGCCGTACTGGGCGAAGCCGGTTTTGAAAGTTTTGTGACAACCGACAACGGGCTGACTGCCTACATACAGCAAGCATTGTGCGATGAAACAGCTACTAAGGAAGCCATTGCCGAATTCCCGATACCCGACACGGACATCACTTACTCTTACGTAGAAGCGGAGGATAAGGATTGGAACGAGGAGTGGGAAAAGAACTTCTTCCAGCCCATCATCATTGGCGACCGCTGTGTTATTCACAGCACCTTTCATCACGATGTGCCACAGGTGGAGTATGACATTGTGATCAATCCTCAGATGGCCTTCGGTACCGGACACCACGAAACAACCAGCCTCATCATCGGTGAGCTGCTTGAAACAGCACTCAACGGCAAGTCGGTGCTCGACATGGGTTGCGGAACGTCTATCCTTGCCATTCTGGCTCGCCTGCGTGGGGCAGCACCTTGTTTGGCTATTGATATTGACGAATGGTGTGTGCGCAACTCCATCGAAAACATTGCGCTGAACGGGTTGACCAATATCGAAGTGAAAGAAGGCGATGCCTCCATCCTTCAAGGAAAAGGACCTTTTGATGTAGTAATTGCCAACATCAACCGTAATATATTAGTGAACGACATGAAGCACTATATCGCTTGCATGCAACCGGGTTCCGAACTCTATATGAGCGGGTTTTATATAGACGATGTGCCCGTGATTCGCGCCGAAGCCGAACGCAATGGACTCACCTTCGTTCATCAAAAAGAGAAGAATCGCTGGGCAGCAGTGAAGTTTACTTTATAGTCATTTTCTGTAGCTCTTCCAATGTACCGTTGAATACATTCAGATCGACATCGTGTTTGATACCGGGCACGGTGCCGATATCGGTATGTTGCCAGAAGTGCCACTTGCCGGTATAACGAACCGAATCTACATAGTAATGTGCAATCCAATACGGATAAGCATTAAACAGAGAATCATCCAGATAACTGGTTTTGAATTTATAAGAGGTGTAGAGAATAGGCTTCACCCCATAATGAGCCTCTACCCTATCGAGCCAGCGTTTGATGTTGCGCTGTAACTCTTTCTTTGTTTTTTTGCCACGTACCTCTACATCCAGAACCGGTGGAAGGTCGCCTGCCGACAATTTAACGGTACGGATAAAGAAATCGGCCTGTCGCAACGGATCGGTTTTAGGTGAAAAAAAGTGATAAGCTCCACGAATAAATCCGCGCTTTCCTGCTTCCGAAAAGTTTTGTTCAAAGGTATCATCGCCATGATCACCCCCTTCGGTCGCCTTCATAAAGATGAAGTGAAGCGGGAATTCCGCATCCCGATTCTCGGCAAGCTTATCCCAATCAATGGCTCCCTGATAGTGGGAGATGTCGATGCCGTGCACCTCATAGCAGCATGGCAGGCAGATACCATAGGCTTTCTGACCATAGCACTCTTTCCAACGATAGGAATAGGGACGGATAACAAAATAATAAAAAGAGATGGAGAAGATGCCTACCAACAAAAGGGCAAGCGTGTTTCGTAACCAAGTGGGCATGGAACGCATAGTCTTCTTCTTTTTTCGCGGAGAACGATGAGAAGCACCAGTGGTTTTCTTGCGAGAAGGAATGGGTTTGCGAGGTGTCATTAGGTGTTATTTTTCATCACAGAGCACACCGGATGTATGCTCTGCGATGAATAAAGATTTATTTCGCTTGCTCGAGCTGCAACGTTTTAGTTGGCTGGTCACAAACTTCGGTAGGACCGAAATATTGGATGGGACCTGGATATACATAGTCCGTAGTCAACGCCCAACGGTCACGCTGTGCAGCAAATGCTTTGAAAGGAGCACCGTCCAATTTCACAAGTGCTTTCTGAATAACGGGCTTCATTTCGCCATGACGACGTTCCATGTTCATCATCATCGTGATAGGCACACCACCGGCAATCCACTCAGAAGCAGGCGCTGTTGTGTTGCGTACAGACGACATATAACCGGTTTTACCGTTAGCGATCAGCATAGAAGCCGTATAGCCCAATGAGTAGCAGTAGTCGGCATCGTAGTTAGATGGAGCAGCGCAACGACCTTCGTAACCGAAGAAGTGGTGTTGTGCAGCAAACTTACCGTCGAACTTGCCTTCTTCTTTCCAAACAGCCAGTTTCGCAGCTACCATTTCAGACAACAACTTCTCTGTTTCGATAAGTGATACCTGTACGTTACCGTGTGGGTCGCGATCCAACGTCAACTGACGGGCTACACCTTCGGGAAGACTTGCATAGATAGCAGAGTTTTCGGCAGAAAGTTTACGGATTATATAGTCGCGTTGGTGAGATTTCTTAATCTGAGAGAACTCTTCGGCATTGTGAGCCAGGAAGTCATTCAGTTCGGCGATCAGACATTTCATAGCAGGGATAAACTCTACCAATCCTTCGGGAATCAACACCGTACCGAAGTTATTTCCTTCGGCAGCACGGTTGGCCACTACCTGAGCAATATAAGTCACTACATCATTGAGCGACATATTTTTCTCTTCTACCTCTTCGGATACGATACATACGTTTGGTTGTACCTGCAAAGCACATTCCAATGCAATGTGAGAGGCCGAACGACCCATCAACTTCACAAAGTGCCAGTATTTGCGGGCAGAGTTACAGTCGCGTTGAATGTTACCAATTACCTCAGAGTACACTTTACAAGCGGTGTCGAAACCAAAAGACGTTTCGATCATTTCGTTTTTCAAGTCACCATCGATGGTTTTCGGACAACCGATAACCTGTACACCTGTTTTCTTAGCAGCATAATACTCTGCCAATACGCAAGCGTTTGTATTAGAGTCATCGCCACCGATAATCACCAATGCTTTGATACCCAATTGGTCGATAATTTCGAGACCTTTATCAAATTGTGCAGTACTCTCGAGCTTTGTACGACCCGAGCCGATGATATCGAAACCACCCGTGTTGCGGTATTCGTCGATGATATCGGCAGTCAGTTCCATATAGTTATGATCGACCAAACCGCCGGGGCCCAAAATAAAACCAAACAAACGGCTCTCTTTGTTCAATGCTTTCAATCCGTCGAACAAACCCGAAATTACATTGTGTCCGCCGGGAGCTTGTCCGCCGGAAAGAATCACACCTACGTTCATAGCAGGCAATTGTACCGCTGCACCTTCTTCGAATGTGATAAGGGGCATACCGTATGTATTCGGGAATAATTGTTTGATAGCTTCCTGATCGGCTACTGATTGAGTAGCTGCGCCTTCAACGGCTTTCACTGAACCCTTCAGCGCTTTAGGGAGTTTGGGCTGGTAAGCAGCCCTTGCGATTTGCAATGCACTTTTAGTCATTTTCTTTCTATTTATTTAAAGGTGTTAGTAAGTTCGATGCGTTTGCTTTCTGAAAAGCGATGCAAATTTCGGCTTTTTTTCTGAATTATAAAAGAGAGTAAACAATTTATATCCTACATTTGTATTTTATTATAAGCCATCAAAACGATACTTCCGTATGAAAAAACAGTTATATAGCATTCTTCTTGTAGTACTTGGATTATTTATTTGTTTTCCTTTAGGGGCACAGCCACGCAAAAAGGTAGCGGTTGTGTTAAGTGGCGGCGGTGCCAAAGGAGTGGCTCATATCGGTGCACTGAGGGTAATCGAGAAAGCAGGCATCCCCATTGATTATGTGGTAGGAACCAGTATGGGAGCCATCGTAGGTGGTCTGTACTCCATCGGATATACACCCGAACAGCTCGACAGTATGGTCAGGAAGCAAAACTGGACATTTCTGCTAAGCGACAAAATCAAGCGAAGCGAACAAACCATGCTCGAACGTAAGAATGCTGCCACGTATGTACTCTCCATCCCCTACAGCAAAGGAATGAAAGAGAAGTCGCTGGGAGGAATGATTCAAGGGCAAAACCTCTCCAACCTGTTTTCCGAACTCACCGTGGGTTATCACGATTCGGTCAATTTCAATAAGCTACCCATCCCCTTTGCTTGTGTATCGGAAAACGTAGTCAACGGCAAGCAAGTCGTTTTTCACGAGGGCATCTTATCAACAGCCATGCGTGCCAGTATGGCTATCCCGTTTGTGTTCACCCCCGTACGTATCGACAGCATGGTATTGGTAGACGGAGGCATGACCAATAATTTCCCCACCGACATCGCCAAGGAGATGGGAGCCGACATTATCATCGGAGTCGATGTACAATCTGATTTAAGTGGCCCCGACAAGCTCAATACCGTACCTGAAATCATGAATCAGATTGTAAACCTGAGTGGACAGAGCAACTACGAACGAAACATAGAGCTAACCAATACCTATATCAAGGTAGACGTGAAAGGTTATTCGGCTGCCAGCTTCAACACCGTAGCACTCGATACCCTGATGCGTCGCGGAGAAGAGGCTGCGATGGATAAATGGCAGGCATTGGTCGACTTAAAGAAAACAATAGGCATTCCCGAAAACTTTGTTCCGAAGCCTCACGGTCCTTACAGTGCGGTAGACATCTCGCGCAATATCTTTGTGCGCAACATCACTTTCTCGGGGCTTAAAGATACCGACAAGAAGTGGCTCTTGAAGAAATGTAAATTGAAAGAGAATACAGAAATCAATATCAGCGAAATCGATAAGGCTATCTATATATTGAGAGGAAGCCAGGCATACTCCAACGTAAGTTATGCGTTGAACAATACCGTACCGGGCGAGTATAACCTTAATATCATACTCGAAGAGAAGTACGAAAACTACTTCAACCTAGGTATCCGTTTCGACTCCGAAGAGATTGCTTCCTTATTGCTCAACGCCACTGCCAACCTAAAAACCCGCATTCCCTCACGCTTATCCGTAACTGGTCGATTGGGCAAGCGATACCTCGCCGCCGTAGAGTATACGTTGGAGCCGGCACAGATGCGCAACTTCAATTTCGCATATCAGTTTCAATACAACGATATCAACATTTACTCGCATGGCAACAGAATCTTCAATACGACTTATAAATACCATTCGGGCGAATTCAGCTTTTCGGATATATGGTACAAAAACCTACGCTTCATTGTAGGTACGCGTTTTGAGTATTTTAAATACAAAGACATACTCTACAACAGTCCCGAATATGATATGCACATCAAACCCGAATCTTTTTTCAGCTACTTCGCTCAGTTGCATTACAGTACGCTTAATAAAAATTATTTCCCTTCCAAGGGAAGCGACGTCAAAGCAGCCTATCATCTTTATACTGATAATTTGTATAGTTATAATAATGATGTACCCTTCTCGGCCATTAGTGCCTCATGGGAAAGTGCCTTCCTACTTACCAACCGCTTTGCCCTGTTGCCGTCGGTCTATGGCCGGGTGCTGATCGGCAAAGAGATTCCCTATCCCTATGCGAATGCATTGGGTGGATACACCTATGGACGGTATATGCCTCAGCAACTACCTTTTGTAGGAATTAGCAACATTGAGATGAATGATAAATCGGTTGTTGTTACCAGCCTGAAGCTACGCCAACGAATGGGTGCAAATCAGTACATAACACTTACGGGGAATGTTGCTTTTTGCGACAGCAACTTCTTCCATTCGCTCCAAGGCAGAAAGATTTACGGTGGTGGCATTGGCTATGGATATGATAGCATATTCGGCCCTCTGGAAGCCTCTTTCAACTATTCAAACGATACGAAAGCTGTCGGATTCTACGTGAATCTGGGATATACCTTTTAGCCCTCTGATAGGATATATTTCCTTAAAAGGTGGCGATTTATTCGTTAAAGCCGAAGAAAGTCTCTATCTTTACCGCCATATTTATTCAGTATTCACAATCAAAACAGTCAGATTATGGCAAGCAGAAGAGAACTTAAAAAGAATGTAAATTATATTGCAGGAGAGTTATTCTCAGAGTGTTTAATCAACAGCATGTTTGTTCCGGGTACGGACAAAACCAAAGCTGACAAACTAATGGGTCAAATCCTGACCATGCAAGATGAGTTTCTTTCTCGCATCAGTCACACAGAGCCGGGCAATGTGAAAGGATTCTACAAGAAGTTCCGTGCCGATTTTAACGCCAGTGTGAATGAAATTATTGATGCCCTTGCGAAATTAAACTAAAGCATGAAGAAAGCCCTTTATAGTTTTATCTATTATCGATTATTGGGGTGGAAAATGAATGTATCGGTACCCGACTACGATAAATGCGTTGTCTGTGCCGCTCCACATACCACTAACCTAGACCTTTTTATTGGCAAACTATTCTACGGAGCATGGGGTCGTAAAACGAGCTTCATGATGAAGAAAGAGTGGTTCTTTTTCCCTTTGGGAATTTTATTCAAAGCAGTAGGCGGTATTCCGGTAAACCGTGGACGCAAAACATCGCTGGTAGACCAGATGGTGCAAGCGTTCAAGAACTCGAAGAAGTTTCACCTGGCTATCACGCCCGAAGGAACCCGCAAGCCTAACCCACACTGGAAGAAAGGCTTCTACTACATCGCCCTCAAAGCCGGTGTCCCCATCGTACTGGTGGGAATCGACTACCCGTCGAAGACCATTTCGGCCACCAAGGCCGTTATGCCATCGGGGGATATAGAAAAGGATATGCGTGAAATCAAGCTCTATTATAAGAATTTTACAGGGAAACATCCTGAAAACTTTAATATGGGCGATATTTAATGAATGGTTCATGATGAACAACGACCACCCATTACGAATTTCAATCATCCAGACAGATATTAGTTGGGAAAACAAACAGGACAATCTCCGTTTGCTCCACAGAAAGCTCAAAGCTCTCTGTGGGACAACGGAGATTGTTGTTTTACCCGAAATGTTCTCGACCGGATTCAGTATGAATAGCCAGTCACTGGCAGAACCCACCGATGGAACAACCATCACAACGCTACGGCAGTGGGCAACAATCTACGGCATGGCCATTGCCGGAAGCTATATAGCATTGGGCAACAATGGCAGGTATTACAACCGGGCATTCTTTCTGACTCCCGAAGGAGAAGCTCATTACTACGACAAGCGGCATCTGTTTCGCATGGGGCACGAATCCGAGTCGTTCGCTGCCGGAGAAGCCGATAAGCAAGTAATCGCTTACCAAGGATGGAACATCCGCTTGCTTATCTGCTACGACCTGCGCTTCCCTGTATGGAGTCGCAATACTGCCAATGAGTACGACCTACTTATCTACGTAGCCAACTGGCCCGAAAGCCGGCGTTTGGTTTGGGACACTCTTCTTCGCGCCCGTGCACTCGAGAATATGTGCTACGTTTGTGGAGTAAACCGGATAGGAACCGATGCCAATCAATTAATATATAAAGGTGGCAGCATACTTTATTCGCCCAAAGGCGACGCTCTGACTACAATCAATGATGGCGAAGAGGCAGTAATTACAACCACTCTGAGTCTCTCCTCCCTGCATGAGCTTCGACAGAAGTTTCCGGTATGGAAAGATGCCGATCTATTCGAGCTATTGCCCTTGCAGGGAAATAAATGTTAAAAACTCTAACATAAAGGAAGATTACCTACAACGAGGTAGGCTCTATCATAAAGTTCTTTTGTATCTTTGTAGTTCAAAAAAACGACTAAATGCACGACTTTAATCTATCATAACTTAATAACCCAATTTTATGAAAACAAACTTAAGTTCTCAAATTACTCTCAATAGAGTATCCCCCAGGTACTACCGACCGGAGAATGCGTTTGAAAGATCGGTTCTAACCCGATTTGAAAAGATTCCGACCGATATCTATGAGTCTGTAGAAGAAGGAGCCAACTTCATCGCTTGTGAAATAGCACAGGTGATTCGTGAAAAACAAAAAGCCGGACGTTTCTGTGTATTGGCTTTGCCCGGAGGTGATTCTCCACGCAGCGTCTATGCCGATTTGATTCGTATGCACAAAGAAGAAGGATTGAGCTTCCGCAACGTGATTGTATTCAATATGTACGAATACTATCCACTCTCTGCCGATGCAATCAACAGCAATTTCAACGCACTCAAAGAGATGTTCCTCGACCACATCGACATTGACAAGCAAAACGTATTCACCCCCGACGGTACCATTGCCAAAGATACAATTCTGGAGTATTGCCGTTTGTACGAGCAACGCATCGAGAGTTTCGGCGGTATTGATATCGCCTTGTTGGGTATCGGCCGCGTAGGTAATATTGCGTTCAATGAGCCGGGTTCACGTTTAAACTCTACTACCCGACTGATTTTGCTCGACAGTGCTTCTCGCAATGAAGCATCGAAGATATTCGGAAACACAGAAAGCACACCGATCAGCTCTATCACCATGGGTGTATCGACGATCCTGAGCGCCAAGAAGATCTATCTGTTGGCATGGGGCGAAGACAAAGCACGCATGATTAAAGAGTGCGTCGAAGGGTCTATCACCGATACCATTCCGGCTTCTTACTTACAAACACACAACAATGCCCACGTAGCCATCGACCTATCGGCAGCAAGCAACCTGACGCGTATTCACCGTCCTTGGTTAGTTACTTCTTGCGAGTGGAACGATAAGCTGATTCGCAGTGCCATTGTTTGGTTGTGCCAACTTACCGGAAAGCCTATCTTGAAGCTTACCAACAAAGATTATAACGAAAACGGCCTGAGCGAGTTGCTTGCTCTATTCGGATCGGCATACAATGTGAATATCAAGATATTCAATGATTTGCAACACACCATCACGGGATGGCCCGGTGGTAAACCCAATGCCGACGACACACACCGTCCGGAGCGTGCCAAACCATTCCCCAAACGAGTGGTTGTATTCTCTCCACACCCCGATGATGATGTCATATCAATGGGTGGTACCATCCGTCGTTTGGTAGAGCAAAAGCACGATGTGCACGTGGCTTACCAAACATCGGGCAACATTGCCGTTGGCGACGAAGAAGTAATCCGCTTCTTGCACTTCATCAACGGATTCAACCAGATCTTTATCAACAGCGAAGATAAAGTGATCAGCGATCGCTATGCCGAATTCCGCAAATTCCTTAGCGAGAAGAAAGACGGTGATCTCGACACACGCGATATCCTGACCATCAAAGGCTTGATTCGTCGCGGCGAAGCACGTACGGCATGTACCTACAACAACATTCCACTGAGCCACTGCCACTTCCTAGATCTTCCGTTCTACGAAACAGGTAAGATTCAGAAGAGCCCGATCAGTGAAGCCGATGTAGAGATTGTTCGTAACTTACTTCGCGAACTGAAACCGCATCAGATCTTTGTGGCAGGCGACCTTGCCGACCCTCATGGTACACACCGTGTTTGTACCGATGCCGTATTTGCTGCTATCGACCTCGAAAAAGAAGAGGGAGCCAAATGGTTGAAAGATTGCCGCATCTGGATGTATCGTGGTGCATGGGCCGAATGGGAAATTGAAAACATTGAAATGGCAGTGCCTATCAGCCCCGAGGAATTGCGTGCTAAACGCAACTCGATCCTGAAGCACCAGTCGCAGATGGAAAGCGCCCCATTTATGGGCAACGACGAACGTCTGTTCTGGCAACGCAGTGAAGACCGCAACCGTGGAACGGCTGCTCTTTACGACAGCTTGGGTCTGGCATCTTATGAAGCGATGGAGGCTTTCGTTGAGTACGTGCCGCTATAATAATTGATAAAAGAACGATAGAATAGTGGGTAGCATAAAGCTATCCACTATTTTTTTTTGTTACTTTTGTCATGAAAATCAAGATGTATATGAGAAAGTTTCCTCTCCTTCTGCTGTTGCTGTTTTTGGCAACAGGAATATCACATGCTCAGGACATTGAACGCAATGTAAAAGAGCGGCTCACCACCTATTTCAGCAGTTACACCCCGGCTACGGCAAAGACCAATGCCATAGAGTTTAAGAGCTTCAACATCGATTACGACCGAAAGCAGATAGCCATCTACCTGAGCGAGAGTTTTGCCTATCAACCCTTTCAGAACGAAACGGTCGAAACCATCTATCAACAGATCAAAGACCTGCTGCCGGGACCGGTGCGATTCTTCGATACAACCATCTATGCAGGAACAAAACCGATTGACGATTTAATACCCAACCTGTACCGGAAAAAGAAAAAAGACAAATCGCGCCTGTTGCTCAACACCGATTACAAAGGCGAGCCGTGGGTAAAGAACACCTCTCGCCCTTACGAGGTATCGCGCGGACTGCAAAACCGCCACATCGCATTGTGGCAAAGTCACGGCAGTTATTATAAAAACGATAAAGAAGATTGGGGATGGCAGCGCCCGCGATTGTTCTGCACCACGGAGGATCTTTTTACACAATCGTTCATCCTCCCCTACGTTATTCCGATGCTGGAGAACGCCGGAGCCAATGTATTCACTCCACGCGAACGCGATACGCAAAGGAACGAAGTGGTTGTCGACAACGATACGCAAAGTAACTCGATCTACCTGGAGGTAAAAAGCCGCAAAGCCGATTGGTCTACTGTCCCAAGCAAAGGGTTTGCACAAAAGCAAAGCCGCTATCAGGATGGCGAAAACCCTTTTGTAACGGGCACAGCACGCTTTGCACGTACCGAGAAGAAGAAAGACAAAGCCTTTGCAGAGTGGATTCCAACCATTCCGGCAACGGGTGCTTATGCCGTATACGTCTCTTACCAAACACTGCCCAACAGTGTGAGCGATGCCAAATACCTTGTTTTCCATAAAGGAGGGGTCACCGAGTTCCGTGTCAACCAACAAATAGGAGGCGGCACCTGGGTTTATCTGGGTACTTTCGAGTTTGACAAAGGCAACAACGACTACGGCATGGTGGTACTGAGCAATCAGAGTTCGCAAAACGGAGTGGTCTGTGCCGATGCTGTTCGCTTTGGCGGGGGAATGGGCAACATCGTTCGGGGTGCTTCGGTAAGTGGATTGCCGCGCTATCTCGAAGGAGCACGATACTCGGCACAGTGGAGCGGTATGCCCTACGAGGTATATGGCGGCCGCAAAGGAACCAACGACTATGCCGACGATATCAATACACGAGCCAACAGCATCAACTACCTGTCGGGTGGTTCGGTTTACAACCCCAATCAGGCGGGACTCGGTATTCCGATTGAGATGTCTCTGGCACTGCACAGCGATGCCGGGAGTAGTAAAACAGACGAGATCATCGGATCGCTGGGCATTTATACAACCGATGCCACCAACGGACAGTTGGCTACGGGTATCGACCGATATGCCTCACGCGACTTGGCGGATATTACTCTGACACAACTGCAAAAGGATATCAATGCCAATTTCAATACATCGTGGACACGCCGCAGCATGTGGGACAGAAATTACAGTGAAACCCGCCTGCCGGTAGTTCCCTCCTCGATTATCGAGTTGCTGTCGCACCAGAACTTTGCCGATATGCAATACGGGCACGATCCGAACTTCAAATTCACCGTGGGTCGCTCTATCTATAAGTCGATCTTACAATTCGTAAGCAGCCAGCACGGCAAGGACTATGTGGTGCAACCCCTACCTGTCGATCATTTCGCTGTTCGCTTCGGGAAGAAGAAGAACACACTCGAACTGAGTTGGCAAGGAGTACAAGATCCCTTAGAATCTACCGCACAGCCGCAAGCGTATGTAGTCTATACCCGTATCGGGTATGGGGGATTCGATAATGGAACGGTTGTAAGCAAACCATCGTATACCCTGAAGATAGAGCCCGGACTGGTTTATTCGTTTAAGGTGACGGCCGTCAACCGTGGAGGCGAAAGTTTCCCTTCGGAGATACTCGCAGCCTATAAAGCCAAACGGGAACGCAGCCGGGTGTTAATCATCAACGGATTCGACCGCATCAGTGCACCGGCAGTAGTCAATACACCCACTCAGGTGGGCTTCGATATGGAGCAAGACCCAGGCGTACCTTATTTGTACGACATTTCACTTTGTGGCGAACAAACCACATTCGACCGCAAGCAGGCCGGTAAAGAAGGCAAAGGCAGTTTGGGCGATAGCGGTCGGGAGCTGGAGGGATTGAAGATGGCGGGCAATACATTCGACTATCCGTTCGTTCACGGCAAAGCCCTGCAAGCTGCGGGCGGATATAGCTTTGTATCGTGCAGCGACGAAGCCGTCGAAGCAGGAATCGTATCGCCGGACAACTACCCCATCGTTGACTATATTCTGGGATTGGAGAAAGAAGAACCCGGCGCACGCAACAGCTATAAGACCTTCTCCTCGGCCATGCAGCGCATCATCACCGCCTATTGCCAATCGGGTGGATGCCTATTGATAAGCGGCTCTTACCTGGGCAGCGACATGAGCACCTCGCAAGGCAATCGTGAGTTTACGGAAAATGTACTCAAATATGGTTTCCAACGCTCCATGGACGATAACCGCTCGAAGGTTATCAACGGGTTGGGACGCACCTTGACCATTCCACGTTTGCCCAACGAGCAAACCTATCCCGTAACAGCTCCCGAGTGCATTGTTCCCGTAGCTCCCGCCTTCTCGGTATTTGCCTATGCCCCCGACAACCAAAGTGCAGGTATTGCCTACAAAGGCAATTACCGTACCTTCGTTCTGGGCTTTCCTTTCGAAAGTATCGAGTCGGAGGCCGAGCGGTCAACGGTAATGGCAGCCATCATGAGGTTCTTTGATGAAAAATGAAAATAAATTGGTGCCAACGCACCATCTTTCATGAAAAGTTTTATCTTTGCTCCTATTAATTCACTCTAAAACTAAAAGTCATGTATACTATACAAGCTAATCTCAGCGGAACACGCAGTATGGAGGTATCTGAAGAGAACCTGAAAACCATCGAAAAATACGCTCTCTTCCGTCACCTGATCGACAGCAACGGTATCGTAGACGAAGCGGTACTGGATAAGCTCAAACTGAATATTCGTTCGCTTATTGCCAGTCAGGAAGAAGATAGTAAAGACTTGCTCGACCTTTGCATCGACGTCATTTATCATGAAAACATGAAGGCGTTTGGTTTGCAACAACTCATTAAACTGTATCTTACCTGGCTCGTCAACCAAGAAGAAGAGGAGGAGGTATGATTACTGTCGATACTCGCGGACTGACCTTATACAGTCCATTGATTCCGGCCATCACTGCTTTGTGCAATGCCTCAAAAGGCGAGAAACTGGAAATTATCATGGAGAACCTCGAAGCCTTTCAGGACCTCAAAGAGTACCTGTCCGAACAAGGCATCGGCTTTCGCGAGATATACGACGGTGAAGAAATGACATTACAATTTACCATTTTATGACCGAAATTCAACAAAAACTAAAAGAATTATCCGGAGCGGACACCCGCAAAATTAACAGCATTTACGGTAGCATAGACAAGTTCTATGCTACCGTTTATCTCATTGCACGCAATGAACACCAGTGTCAAAACATGTCGGTTCCCGGTGCCGAACAACGATTAAAAACCATTCGCGCCTACCAAGGCATGATTCGATTTATGCTCGACGAGCTGTCGCTCGATGGAAAAGACATACTCGAGGCCATTGCCAGCGACTATCTGGAAGACTTTGTGAACTTCCGCGAGCAAGATTTCGGGCTCACCGACGAGGAATTCATAGCCATTATTAAGCGTATCGGTTAATCTGCGAAATTTTATCCGTATCTTTGCGGCATGAAAGAATATCGATTGACCGACTGGTTACCCACCAGTAAGAAAGAAGTGGAGCTCCGCGGATGGAGCGAACTTGATGTAATCCTGTTCAGTGGCGACGCATACGTTGACCACCCCTCTTTTGGTGCGGCTGTGATAGGCCGCATCCTCGAATCTTTGGGGCTGCGGGTAGCCATCGTTCCTCAACCTAACTGGCGCGACGACCTGCGCGACTTCAAGAAGCTGGGACGTCCTCGCCTCTTCTTCGGCATATCAGCCGGCTGCATGGACTCTATGGTCAACAAATACACGGCCAATAAGCGTTTGCGGAGCGAAGATGCGTATACGCCCGATGGTCGCCCGGATATGCGTCCCGAATACCCTTCCATCGTTTACAGCCGTATTCTTAAAGAGCTTTACCCCGATGTGCCTGTCGTACTGGGAGGCATCGAGGCAAGTATGCGCCGCCTGTCGCACTACGACTATTGGCAGGATAAGTTGCAGAAGAGCATCCTTTGCGATAGTGGTGCCGATCTGCTGATCTATGGCATGGGCGAAAAACCCATCACCGAACTGACCGAACGACTGGTTGCCAAGGGAGCCGCTATACAAAGCCACGAACTACCCACGGATATTCCACAAACTGCTTTTCTGGCTCAAGCCGAAGCGGAAAGCTCGCTTCCTGCTGCCGAAACCCTTACGCTTTACTCGCACGAGGAGTGCCTTAAAGACAAGAAGAAGCAAGCGGCCAACTTTCGTCACATCGAAGAGGAGTCGAACAAATATGCGGCCAACCGTATCACGCAACGTGTGGGCAAGCAACTGGTGGTGGTCAATGCCCCCTATCCACCCATGAACGAAACGGAGTTAGACCATTCGTTCGACCTGCCTTACACCCGCTTGCCGCACCCCAAATATAAGAACAAACGCATCCCAGCGTACGACATGATTAAGTTCTCGGTCAACATCCATCGAGGATGCTTTGGCGGATGTGCCTTTTGTACGATCTCGGCACATCAAGGCAAATTCATCGTCAGCCGCAGCAAGGAAAGCATTCTGAAAGAGGTACGCGAGGTTAGCCAGCTACCCGACTTTAAGGGATACCTAAGCGATCTGGGCGGTCCTTCGGCCAATATGTACCGCATGGGTGGCAAGGACGAGTCGGTTTGCCGCAAATGCAAACGCCCGTCGTGCATACACCCCAAGGTATGTCCCAACCTGAACACCGATCACCGTCCGCTGCTCGACATCTACCAATCGGTCGATGCCTTGCCGGGCATCAAGAAATCGTTCATCGGTAGCGGTGTTCGCTATGACCTGTTGTTGCACCAAAGCAAAGACAGTGCCGTGAACCGCAGTACTGCCGAATATACGCGCGAACTGATCGCCAACCACGTAAGCGGACGCCTCAAAGTAGCCCCCGAACATACCAGCGACAGTGTGCTCAACATCATGCGCAAGCCTTCGTTCCATCAGTTTGGTGAGTTTAAACAGATATTCGACCGCATCAATCGCGAACTGAATCTGCGCCAACAGCTCATTCCTTACTTCATCTCCAGCCATCCGGGTTGTAAAGAGGAAGACATGGCAGAGCTGGCAGTGCTTACCAAACGGCTCGATTTTCACTTGGAGCAGGTGCAGGACTTCACCCCTACCCCTATGACCGTAGCGACCGAAGCATGGTATACCGGCTTTCATCCATATACCCTCGAGCCCATCTTCAGTGCACGCACGCAACGGGAGAAGCTGGCGCAACGGCAGTTCTTCTTCTGGTACAAACCCGAAGAACGACGCAATATAATGAACGAGCTGACACGCATCGGTCGTAAAGATTTAATCAATAAGTTATATGGCAAATAAAAGCCTATATTCTTACACAACAAGAGTACGTACTCTTGGTATCAATGAATACGTACTTTATGCACCAATGAATAGTATATCTATGCACTATTAAGTACGTACTCTTATAATTCGTCGATTATGATTCTGCATCGCATCTCTCAATACATTGATAATGAGAACTTATTCAAAAAGACAGATAAGATTCTCGTAGCCCTGAGCGGTGGAGCCGATTCGGTAGCTTTGTTGCGTTTATTAACCCAACTGGGCTATTGTTGCGAAGCGGCACACTGCAACTTCCACTTGCGCGATGCCGAATCTGACCGTGATGAAGCCTTCGTTCGGCAACTCTGTCGCGAACAAGGAGTGACGCTTCATTGCACACACTTCTGCACCGGCGAGTATGCTGCCGAGAAGCATATCTCGATTGAAATGGCAGCGCGCGAACTGCGTTACGAATGGTTTGAGAAAATAAAAAAAGAGAGTGGTGCGGCAGTGATAGCCGTAGCCCATCACCGGGACGATAGTGTAGAAACCCTGCTGCTGAACCTGATTCGCGGAACGGGCATCAACGGCCTGTTGGGCATACGCGCCCGCAATGGCGATGTAGTTCGTCCGCTCCTTTGCATCAACCGCCGGGAGGTAGTCGACTACCTGAACAGCATCGGCCAGCCCTATGTAACCGACAGCACCAATCTGCAAGACGAATACACCCGCAATAAAATCCGGTTGAACCTGATTCCGCTGATGCAGGAGATCAACCCATCGGTCAAAGAGAGCATTATAGATACGTGCAACCACCTGAACGATGCCGCTCTGATTTATGCCCACGGCATTGAAGAGGGAAAGAAACGGGTACTCACCGAAAAAGGCATCGCCATCGATGCCCTGCAACACGAACCTGCACCGGCTGCTTTGCTGTTCGAAATCGTGCGTCCGCTCGGCTTCAACCCGGCACAAACGAAAGATATACTTGCCTCGCTTTCCGGACAACCGGGCAAACAGTTTCAAAGCAAAGAGTGGCGCATCATCAAAGACCGCGAATGGCTGCTGATCGAAAGACGCAAAGGGGAAGACGCGATCGAAACACCTCCCTTTGAACTGGAACAAGAGCTACTGAACTACACCCCCGAATTCGTTATTCCCCGCCACAAAGAGGTGGCCTGCTTCGATGCCGATAAGCTGAAAGGTGCACTCAGCATCCGGCTGTGGCAAACGGGCGATACCTTTGTACCCTTCGGTATGAAAGGTAAGAAGCGTGTGAGCGATTATATGACCGACCGCAAGTTCTCCCTCGCACAGAAAGAACAGCAATGGGTGCTTTGCAGTGGCGAGCAGATAGCCTGGCTGATAGGCGAACGCACCGACAATCGCTTGCGGATAGATGAAACCACCCAACGTATCCTGATCGTTCGCTTGCGGCGCGTGTAAACAGCCCGTTTACCGCCGTGCAGTAAGCAAGCTGACCACAACCAAAGCCAGTATCGACAACGGAAGGGCAAACAGAATCGGGTCTATCACCGGAAAGGGATATGTTTCGATCAGCACATCCCGCCCAAAAAGCATGCGGCAGATACCCATCGACGCAGCCTCTTTCTCGTGAAGAAAGACGAGTGCAAAGACACTGGCCAAACTACCTGTCCAGAGACTCGCCATGGCTCCTTGCCGGGTAGCCCCCTTCCAATAGAGTGCACAGAAATAAGCAGGTAGAAAAGCAGCAGCACAAATACCCATAAAAATGGCCGTGCCACGGGCAATAATATCATTGGGAAGCAGGTAGCAGATAATGTAACTCACCAGAATGGAAAAGAGTACACCCAAGCGAATTACATTTGTAAGTTTATCGCGCGAGCGGGGTTTATAGGTACCATAAATATCCGATCCGACCGAAGCTCCCATCGTATGAAACTGCGAACTAAGCGTAGACATGCTGGCCGAAAGAATGCAGAGCATAAAGAGTGCGGCAAACCAGTTGGGCATGGCTTTATTGATAAAGTAGGGAATGATCTTGTCCATGTCCTTGACCACCTCGGTGGCTACCGCTCCTTCGGTTTTCAAGAAAAAGAGATTGCTCAACGCACCGGCGTGGTAAATAGCACCCACGGTGATAATGAGGAAGAAACACCCGATCAGTACGCCCCGGTTAAGCTGCTTGCTACTCTCGACCGTCATAAAACGAACCACCAACTGTGGTTGTGCCAAGCAGCCGATGCCCACCCCAAGAATAAGCGAAGTAACCAAAGTGTACCACTGCGGAGAGCCAACAACAGGCATGGCTGTCCACCCCTGATGCCCCAATGCCTTGAACTTCTCGGGCACAAGCGGTGCAATATCCGTCAGTGCCTGATTGGCTTCGGTAAAGCCCATACCCAACACCTGATAGAGTGAGAACACGAGAAAAAGCATACAGGCAAACATAATCACTCCCTGCAAAGCATCGGTATACATCACCCCCTTCATACCGCCGGCAATGACGTAGCCTGCAATGACCAGCGTAAAGATGAGCAACGACAGGTTAAAGTCTATCTGGAAGATCTGTTCGATAAACACAGCCCCACCTTTCATAACCACGGCTGCGTACAGAGGCATCCCCAGAAAGATAACGGCCGCTATGAATACCTGAATCTTACGCGAACGATAATGCCTGCCGAGCAACTGCGGAAAGGTGCTCACATTGAGTCGCGCGCCCATGCGCCGTGTACGCAACCCAAAGAACAGGAAGGCAATAACTACACCCACAAACATATTGAGAAAGCATAGCCACTGAATGCCCATGCCGAAAGCCGCAGCAACGCCGCCGAAGCCCACAATGGCCGAAGCAGAGATAAACGTAGCACCGTAAGAGAGTGCCATTACAATGGGGTTCATCTGTCTACCCCCCACCAGATAATCGCTGGCAGTGGTCGTTTTCTTATATCCTAAAAAACCAAGATAAACCAATGACAGCAGATAAGCTATCACAATGAGACTAAGCGTGAAGGTGTTCATGATGTTTTGTCTTTTTCGTCGTCTTTGTTCCAATACTTCCAGCCGAACCATGCGGCAAATAACACACACAGTATCGAAAGCAGATACGGTAAAAGAATCAATGGATCGTTAATTCCAAACATTGAGTTATCAGATATAGATTAATAAAGTACAAAAGTAAGCATATTAGCGAAAAGACAAAGCAAAAAGATTGAAAAGAGCCCTATACTTTCGGATATTCGAAGAAGAATTGTACTTTTGCGACCGAAAAAGGCATTAAAAGAAGTATGGAACGAAAAAAACGTATCAAATATCTGATGTCGATACTCATGATATTGTTCATGATTGGCATAGCAGAATGGACCGGAGAAAAAGAGATTATCTTTCCCGAAATGGCAGCACTCACCATCGGGCTATGGATTGTAGACAAACGCGTATGGAGAGTCAAACGAAGTACCATCGTATGGTTAATGACACTGGGAGCCTTTGCCGGTGTATGCATCGTCCGCTATTCGCCCCTGTCACTTACCGCCAATCTATCCTTGGCATTTGTACTTGCGGGTTTATCGTTGCTGTGTAGCAGAACCACACTGATTCCGCTCATATCAGCCTGTATGCTGCCTGTATTACTACATACGGAAACATGGGTTTATCCGATTTCGGTATTCTTCCTATCACTTATACTGGTTTTAGGACAACGCATCCTGGAGCGATACGGCATACGCCAACCAATCGCACACAGTCCTTCGGATAGAAACTGGAAAAAAGATCTCTTCCGGTGGATAACCTTACTGGCTTTCGTCTTTCCCATATCTGCCTTAGCGATAGGCACAGAGAATACGTGTCTTATTCTCCCCCCGCTCATCGTTACTTTTACCGAATTTGCACACTCCAAAGCAGGTTTCCGCAACCGCCCCGTACAGATATTCTTCATCTTGGTAGGAGCCGCTACACTCGGCACAGTACTACAATGGCTGGGATACACCTACCTGCACCTACCCGAAACAGTAGTGGCCTTCGTGGTAATCGGTTTGCTCTTCTTGTTCTTTGAACGGTCGGGCAAGTTCTTTGCTCCTGCCGGAGCATTGGCACTGATTCCGATGATCGTTCCGCAAGAACAGCTCCTTTGGTTACCTTTGCAGGCGGCAGTAGGTACGGCACTGTTCCTGACGGTGGTCATGATCGTGTTTCAACAATGTTATAAATGGAACAGGGCGCAATTGGTTTACTGCATTACGCCCTCTGTGCTTCGAAACAACAGAAAAAAGAGAAACAGTAACCAATAAGGTTACTGGAATTTCTCGTAGTGTATTTTTTTCTCGTCGAACTTCTGTTTGGGTTGTTCGTTGGTAGCCGGATAGCCGAAAGGAATGACACAAAGCGGCAACACATTTTCGGGCATATTGGTGAAGCGACGTACCACCTCCATGCGGTCTTCATACGGATAGGCGGCTGTCCACACAGCACCCAAGCCAAGGCTTTCGGCGGCCAACAGTATGTTTTGCGTAGCTGCCGAACAATCCAAATACCAATACGAAGAGCGTGTAGAGTCGCCACACACCACAATGGCTTGTCGTGCCTGTTTAAGCATCTTGGCATAGGGTAAGGCAGTTGCCATCGAATCGAGTGTAGCCCGGTCGCTTATCACGACAAACTCCCACGGACGAAGGTCTCTACCCGTAGGGGCAGCCATACCGGCACGCAGCATCCAGTCGATCTTCTCTTTCTCAACACCTTTATCCAGATAGGTACGCACGCTTTTACGGGCAAAAATATTGTCCAAAGCGGCGTTGGCAGCAGTAGTCTTCTCGCTTTGCGGAGAAGGAGAACAGGCAACGAATAGGGTTGCAACGAACAGCGATAATAAAAAGAACTTTTTCATACGTTGTTTATTTAGATAAGTGTTAGTCAAACAGATTCAGTTTATTCTTCTGTGCCTCTTCGAGGGATACCGTTTCGCGACGAAACAAGCCGCTTTTGCCACGAAGCTCTTCGTATTCGCGATTCAACTGCTCTACCAGCGTTGCTTTACTCTCGGGCTGAAGCAGTTGGGCTGCTACACCGGCATTCTGCGAGGCATCTTTGAGATGTACTACCGGTGCGTGATACACAGGAGCTATCTTCAGTGCCGTATGCATCTTCGAGGTTGTTGCCCCGCCAATGAGCAAAGGAAAGTCTAAGCCACGCTTCTCTAACTCGGTAGCTACGTATACCATCTCTTCGAGCGAAGGGGTAATCAGCCCGCTGAGTCCGATCATATCGACCTTCTCGGCAATGGCACGTTCTATAATCTTATCGGCAGGCACCATCACACCCAAGTCGATGATTTCGTAACCGTTGCAGGCCATCACTACCGAAACAATGTTCTTACCAATGTCATGCACATCGCCTTTGACGGTAGCTACCAATACCTTACCTGCCGAAGCAGAACCTTCGTGTTTCTCCGACTCGATAACCGGCTGCAAAATAGCCACGGCGCGTTTCATCGTACGAGCCGTTTTTACTACTTGGGGCAGAAACATCTTGCCTGCACCAAACAGTTCGCCCACATGGTTCATACCTTCCATGAGCGGGCCTTCAATCACATCGACTGCTTTATCATACAACGGAAGAGCTTCGGCCAGATCCTCTTCGAGAAAGTCGCCAATGCCTTTCACCAACGCGTGTTTCAATCGTTCCTGCACAGAAGCGGTTCGCCAGGCTTGTTGGGCAATCTGCTGTGCCGAGGGTTCGGACGAACTTCCTTGGTTCTTCATCGTCTCGGCAAGTTCGATCAGGCGTTCGGCTCCATCGGGTCTACGGTTCAATACGACATCTTCGATACGCTCCAGTACATCGGCAGGGATATCGGTATACAGCACCGAGGTAGCCGGGTTGACAATGCCCATATCCATACCTTGTTGAATAGCGTGGTACAGAAACACGGCATGCATCGCCTCGCGAATGAAATTATTGCCGCGGAAGGAGAACGAAAGATTACTTACCCCACCGCTAACGTGTGCACCGGGAAGGTTTTTACGAATCCATGCCGTTGCGTTGATAAAGTCGACCGCGTAATTATTGTGCTCTTCGATACCGGTGGCTACGGCCAGCACATTGGGGTCGAATATAATATCGTGGGGATTGAATCCTACCCGGTCGACCAACAGATGATAGGCTCGTTCGCATACTTCGATCTTACGGGCGGCAGTATCGGCCTGCCCTTGTTCGTCGAAAGCCATCACAACTACTGCCGCGCCATACTGCTTCACACTGCGGGCATGTGCCAAAAAGCTCTCCTCCCCCTCTTTGAGCGAGATGGAGTTGACGATGGACTTTCCTTGCAGGCATTTCAATCCGGCTTCGATCACTTCCCATTTAGAGGAGTCTATCATCACCGGTACCCGGGCAATCTCGGGTTCGGAAGCAATCAAGTTGAGGAAGGTAGTCATCTCCTCGCGGGCATCGAGTAGTCCGTCGTCCATATTCACATCGATGATCAACGCACCGTCTTCTACTTGCGCACGGGCAATAGAAAGGGCTTCATCGTATTTCTTTTCATTGACCAATCGAAGAAACTTACGCGAACCGGCCACGTTGCAACGCTCGCCTATGTTCACGAAATTAATCTCGGGCTTCACTTCGAGCAGCTCCAAGCCCGACAACCACATGCAGTCAGGCTTGGCAGCCGGCCGATGAGGAGGTACGCCGGCTACAAGTGCGGCATAGCGGGCTATGTAGGCATCGGTCGTGCCACAACATCCACCCATGATATTGACTAAGCCTTCGTCGATGTATTCGGCCATCTCCTGCTCCATGTCTTCGGGACTCTGGTCATACTGTCCCAGACTGTTGGGCAAACCGGCATTGGGGTAGGCACTTATATAATAAGGTGCACGAGTAGCCAGTTGTTGGAGGAAAGGCTTCAACTGACGCGCACCAAACGAGCAGTTCAGTCCGATAGAAAAGATCGGTGCATGCTGCACAGATGCGAGGAATGCATCGAGCGTTTGTCCCGAAAGCGTACGTCCGCCTATATCCGATACGGTAACCGAAAGCATCAAAGGGACTTCGACTCCGGTACGCTTCATGGCCTGTTCGGCAGCATAAATGGCTGCTTTGGCATTCAACGAATCGAAGATGGTTTCGATAAGAAGGGTGTCTACTCCCTCTTCGAGGAGCACCTCCATCTGTTGCTGATAGGCAGCAGCCAGCTCGTCATAGCTTACCGCGCGATAGGCCGGATTGTTCACATCGGGGCTCATCGAACAGGTTTTATTGGTAGGGCCTACAGCACCTGCTACAAAGCGAGGTTTATTGGGGTTTTGGCCTGTATATTCATCGGCTACTTCGCGTGCCAGTCGCACGGCCGCCCGGTTGATATCATCAACGGATGCTTCGACCTGATAGTCGGCCATCGAAATGGTAGTAGCACTGAAGGTGTTTGTCTCAATGATATCGGCTCCTGCTTCGAGGTATTTACGATGAATCTCCTGAATTACATCGGGGCGAGTGAGACAGAGCAAATCATTATTTCCCTTAAGTAAACCCGAAGTATGTGCGAAGCGTTCGCCACGGAAATCCTCCTCTTGGAGGTTATACTTTTGAATCATGGTACCCATGGCACCATCCAGTATCAAGATGCGTTCAAGTACTAATTGTTGAATGTTTTTTTTCATTGTTGTGATGTCTGCCAAGATATATAATAAAACGACGTCCCCACACTACGATTATAGCAAAGAGCAGGCGGGTGCCGATAATAACAAACCAGTTGATGCCTAACGCAACAAAGAGTATAGTGTCTTCGAGCAATGAGTGCGAGATAGAGAGGTGATAGTTCACCGTATTCGAATCTTTGAGCGAGAGTTTTCCCTCTTCGACCAGATCGATCATTACCGCTCCACCATAAGCAAGCCCCACTACGTTGCCAACAATCCATAGAAAAGGAGAATTATCGGGCAGTCCGAAGATACGCATCAACGGACGAAGCGGGCGGGAGATTAAATCAATCAGGTTGAATTCGGATAGGGCACGCTGTAAAATCATCAGTGCCGTAACGATCAGCACGATAGTCACAATCAGCACCATCGATGATTGAAACCAGGCTTTAAATACTTCGCCAAGCGATGCAAACTGTTCGGGTTGCATCAATAACTCGAACGGAGTATTATCGGCGGGTAGCAAGGCATTCAGAAAAACGGCTACGGCAAATGCCATGCTTATACGAAGCAGTACCATGCCCCAGAAGGATGATCCTGTTTTCTTGGTAATGGCACACTCAACCAACAGGTTGTGTGCCACCAAACACATAAGAGTAAGAATGGTAGCTTCGCGAATGGTCATAGCAAGCGAGGTCATCACTGCAATCGAAGCATAAAGAGGAAGAAAAACACTGGTGATAAACACGATAGCCAACGCACCGGGCAGACCAATCAGGTTGAATAGCGGATGCATATAGTCCGCCAGCCAGGCAATGGCACCATAATAATCGAGTAGTCGAACGAGCAGTGAAACAGGAAGAATGATTTTGAGTAACCACAGCGATGTTCTTCCCGATTTAGGCAAAGCCTCCCGAGTACATTTCCAGATACGTGCTGCGAAGGTAGGTGATTCTTTCATTGGCACATTTTGATTGGCACATTTGCACATTGCCCTATCGGCACGTTATTATCGCTTAAACATCCGATCCATATCGCGACGATCATCTTTTTCTTTCAATGATTCGCGCTTATCGTATTGCTTTTTACCTTTTGCCAAGGCAATGACCAGCTTGGCTAATCCTTTTTCATTAATAAACATGCGTACAGGAACCATGGTGAAACCCGTCTCTTTGGTTCCACGTTCCAATTTCTTCAGCTCCTTTTTGCTCAGCAAGAGTTTTCGGTCTCTACGGGCGGCATGGTTGTTGTATGAGCCATAGAAATATTCTGCAATGTGCATATTCTTCACCCACAATTCGCCTTTAGCAAAGTAGCAAAACGTATCGACTAGACTGGCTTTTCCCAGACGTATCGACTTGATCTCCGTTCCTGTGAGCACAATACCTGCTGTATAGGTATCGAGCAACTCATAGTCGAACGTAGCACGTTTATTCTTTATATTTACAGGAGCCAGTTTCATTTGTATCTTAATTTAATATTGTTGTTAGCTTGTCGAAAACAAACTGAATAACCGCAGGACATACTATTAACAAAATAGAAGTCAGAATGGTGAAGCGAAGGCGCTTATTATCTTCGACCTGCATTAAAATAGCTGCACCTTCCCACACTACGTACACGGTATAGAACTGCAACAACCAACCGATAATCCGGAAGTCGGGCAATAGTCCGATAATGATTTGGAGTACAAACCCAACCACCATGGCATAGCCGGCAAACTGTTGAGCCAAATGAATATCACTTTGCATGCCGAGCATCTTGACCCGCATCTCATTAATGGCATAAGCTGCCAGAAAATATCCTCCAAAAAGAGCGACTGCTACAGCACAACACCGAGTCATAGCTATCTGAAAGCTTTGCGGACCACTCCATCCGTAAGTTACTAACGAACCGATAAAGACGGCCAAACCGCCTAAACCTATCATAGGATAGACAAAAGTAACGAATACTTTGCGCCTATCCTCTTCCAAACGAATTTCCTCCCAGGCCTTGGCCGGAGAGGAAATCAGTAACATAGTTATCTTAAATAGTTCTTTGTAATTCAATGCAATTAATTTCTTATTCTGATCTTAACTGATTCTGTTGTCAGTTTTTGATCGTTTCTACCATCAGCGATTATCTTCACCATAATTGAATCGTTAGCAGGACGCTCCAACACACCGCCTTCAACGCCATGCTGTCCTTGATATCGGTTCAAAAGTTCATTAATAACAGAAACAGTTGGAAGTTCGAAGCTAACCATATGTGTTTGTGAGCTATATCCATCTTTCGACCCAACGCTCTGACATAATTTCATTACCAATTCGTTGCCATCAGCTTTTACCGGATACAAATCAAATGCAACCGCCTCTTTCGTACTATTGTAATTAAAAGTAAAAGGAACATTTAAGTAACGTCCATTGGCACCCGATACATATTTGCCTAATTCTACGATAGGATACGAGTTTTTAAGGGTATCAACCTGATCGCAGTATTTTTTGTTAGCAACACCGTAAGCCTGAACAATAGACATTTTGTAAGTTTTGTCCTTATCTCCGTCAAAAACAACACCTTCAGCCCATTTAACAGCAATTTGAGCACGCTTTACATAGTCGGTAGCAGAAATTTTCAATACTTCAGGATTCGTTGGAATCAAGCGAAAACCATCATCAGTTGTAACTAAAATACCGCCGTATATAGATTCTTCAACAGTTACAAGAGCAACACCATCATAAGATGATTCATTGCTTCCGTTCATACAAGAAGTAACCGTCGTGCCCATTATTATCATTAAGGCTACCATCAAAAAGTTCACATGTTTCATAAGTCTTTTCTTTTTTAGAGTTTGCAAAGATATAAAATCTAATTTATAATTATAATAGGTAAACGTGAATACTTGGGTAATACTGCGTCGCTTATTTAATTATTTTCGCAAATAGTTCTAAATGATCATCTACATAAGCTGCGATGGTGGCTGTTACTTTCTCTTCCATCTGGAAATATTCCTCTTCCAGATCATCAAAAGCTTCGTAAGGTTCGTACATGGCCATGAACTCCTCTTCGGTACGTTCGCGCTCTAAGTCGGCACGGTTAGCATCATAAATTTTCTTTGCTTTATAGACCAACTTCGAAAACTCTTCGGCTCCCCAAAGACGCATTACCTTAGCAAAAGGATTGTCAAAGATGTAGCCGCCATAACCGTTTTGAATGAGTTGACAGAATCCACCTACCATTATTTCATCGCGAAACAGCTGATAAGCCAATAGGGAATGCTGCTCACCGCTGAGGAGAGTCATTGTTTCGGCAGTAAGCTCATCGCCTATCACCTCTTTATATTTATCGGTAAATACCTGGATGAATTCATCCATACCTTCGCCGGCTGCTGCTTGCAGGGCAGAATCTTTCACTTCTATCATATATTCAGTACTGTTAATGGTGCAAATGTACTAACTTTATTTCTGAATTGTGTCAATTGCTCCTCTAATCTTCATGATAGAAGTTAAAACTGCTTCAAAAAGCAATCAGATTTAATGATTCAGTGACATACCCATATACACTCCTATAAAATAAGGTATGAGCCAGATACACCACACCACAATGCTAAATCGATTGAAATGTGCTTTGGCTTTTTCGGACCCTTTGGCATACGTCCAGATAGCCCATAGCGCATGAACAAACATCAATAAAATAGCAATAACCCCGGTCACGGTATGTATTTCATCGTGCAAATGACTTATCTGAGCGATATGCTCCATGAGGGCTGTACCCACCGTATCGGAGAGTAGACCAAGCAAGAAAAACACCAGATGCCAGAACTTTAACTTCTTTTGAAGTCGTTCGCCCCAAACGCCGATGGTATAAAAAACCAATGCCGAAGTTATCACACAAATTGCTGCAATTAAGAAATGCACATCTACCTGATTGAGTTCCATAATACTTTATTTTTGCAGAAGAAACAATTACACCGCCCGTAAGGTTTCATTAAAGAGAAGAAAAACAATAAATGCTATCCACACATTACAAACAACAGAATTCTCAAGTTGTATTTTCCTTTTTTCACAAAAAAGTAATAAGAGCCGATTTGCACAAATGAATAAAAGAAGTAACTTTGCGTTCGATTTAAAAATCACGACTACATATTTTTTAATTATATCACTAATAAAAAGAGCTAATTATGACTTATTCACACGAAGTGGAACACATGTGTGTTGTAAAGAAGGGTCCTAACCACGGATCGGCTCCCATACCCGAAGAAGGCAAATGGGTAAAATCAAAAGAAATCGTTGATATTTCAGGTTTAACACACGGTGTTGGTTGGTGTGCTCCTCAACAAGGTGCTTGTAAACTGACGTTGAACGTTAAAGAAGGAATCATCCAAGAGGCATTGATCGAAACAATCGGTTGCTCGGGTATGACTCACTCTGCTGCTATGGCTGCCGAGATCCTTCCAGGCAAGACTATCCTTGAGGCTTTGAACACCGACTTAGTTTGCGATGCTATCAATACAGCTATGCGTGAGCTTTTCTTGCAGATCGTTTACGGACGTACTCAATCGGCTTTCTCTGAAGGCGGTTTGATCGTTGGTGCAGGTCTTGAAGACTTAGGCAAAGGTCTGCGTAGCCAAGTAGGTACAATGTATGGTACATTGGCTAAAGGCCCTCGTTACCTTGAAATGGCCGAAGGTTACATCAAAAACATCTTCTTGGATAAGAACGATGAGATCTGCGGATATGAGTTCGTTCACATGGGTAAGTTCATGGACGAAATCAAAAAAGGTACCGATGCAAACGAAGCTTTGAAGAAAGTAACCGGCACATACGGTCGCGTAACAGCAGAACAGGGAGCAGTTAAACACATTGATCCACGTCACGAATAATATAAGGAGGAAATAGAATTATGATTAGAGAAGTAAAATTTGAAAGTCAAGACCGTCGTATCAAAGATATCATCGATACGTTGAACGCTAACGGCATCAAAGACATCGAAGAAGCAAATGCTATCTGCGAAGCAGTAGGCATCGATCCTTATAAAACATGTGAAGAAACTCAACCTATCTGTTTTGAGAACGCAAAGTGGGCTTACGTTGTAGGTGCTGCCATCGCTATCAAGAAAGGTTGTAAGAACGCTGCCGAAGCTGCCGAAGCTATCGGTTTGGGTTTGCAAGCATTCTGTATCCCGGGTTCGGTAGCCGACGACCGTAAGGTTGGTATCGGTCATGGTAACTTGGCTGCTATGTTGCTTCGCGAAGAGACTAAATGTTTCGCTTTCTTGGCTGGTCACGAATCATTCGCTGCTGCCGAAGGAGCTATCAAAATTGCTGCAAAAGCAGATAAAGTGCGTAAAGAGCCTTTGCGTTGTATCTTGAACGGTCTTGGAAAAGATGCTGCTCAGATCATTTCACGTATCAATGGCTTTACTTATGTTCAGACTGAGTTCGATTACTATACTTCAGAATTGAAGGTAGTACGCGAAATTGCTTACTCTGACGGCGAGCGTGCTAAAGTAAAATGCTATGGTGCCGATGATGTTCGCGAAGGTGTAGCAATCATGTGGAAAGAAGGTGTAGATGTATCAATCACCGGTAACTCTACTAACCCTACTCGTTTCCAACACCCCGTTGCAGGTACTTATAAGAAAGAACGCGGATTGGCTGGTAAGCCGTATTTCTCTGTAGCATCAGGTGGTGGTACAGGTCGTACGCTTCACCCAGACAACATGGCTGCCGGTCCTGCTTCTTATGGCATGACAGACACTATGGGTCGTATGCACTCAGATGCTCAGTTCGCTGGTTCTTCATCTGTTCCTGCTCACGTAGAGATGATGGGATTCTTAGGAATTGGTAACAACCCAATGGTAGGTTGTACTGTAGCTGTAGCTGTGGATATTTCACAAGCTTTGGGCAAGTAATCTACGTAATTACTACATATAAAATCCCTGTAACTTTATCAGTTACAGGGATTTTTATTTTCAGTAGGTTCATTCATAGAACTACTGATGCTTCCCTCTCCTACCTTTCTCAATCAATCAAGAATATAGCAAATGATTGACTGAATTTACGGCAAAAGATTGGCTATTTTAGTCGTAAATGGGTTGTACGATTAAGAGTTGATTTAGGGTAAAAGTAGGCTAAAATAGTAATAGTTTGTGTGCAATTTGTGTACAATTTAGCGTTTTTGAGAAACTGCACACAGAATCAACGACAACCACCTATATTACAGACAGATATACCATATTTAAAGAACTTCCAAATGCCTAATTTTAAACAATGAAACACCAGTGACATCAAACCCCTGACACCAAAACACTTTGAGTATTTGCAACAATTTAGGTGGAATTTTTATATTGAGACTATAGTACTATAAAAAGATTTATAGCTATATTTGTAAAGTAACTAAAATATTATTAGAATGATACCTTTTGATATAAAGCAATACTTAAGTAAAGCAATAGAACTAATTGCTCAATATGAAACTGCCCATAAAAACATTTACTCTTCTGCTAATTCATCTCTAAATGATATCAAAACTAAAATCATTACAATAGATAAATTATGGGAAACAATAAATAATGTTCCTAATGATTCTGGTTTTAGGAATACCATAAATCGCTTTATATCACTGATTGGTAATTTCCAACAGACCAATAATAGTAGCCTAGATAGCCATACAGGAGAGTTAAATCAAATTCAAACAGAACTTGGCTCTTTTATAAGTTATCTTGTTGTTGATTTAAACTCAATAGAATCTCTTATAAACAAAGCGTCTCAGTCCTTAGGAATTAGGATAAACAGTATTGAAAATCAATTCAATAAACAGGTAAAAGAGGTATTAGAGTTAATGCCTAAAGTTAAAGAAAAATTAGACACCATAGATGAAGAAGCCAATAAATTAATAGAAAAAAAAGCTGAAATACAAGAACAGCAGCAAACACAATGTCAGCTTCCCTTTTTTAGGACAATAATTAATTAGACTGCTAAGTTAATAATTTTATTATCTGTTTCGTACTTTCTTCTGTATTCATTGGGTGACATGTCACCCAATGAATGGTGCGGACGACACT
>POVV01000086.1_pt1 | contig 84800 bp, 59 predicted proteins | sample 1560271 | NCBI WGS metagenome assembly POVV01 (sample SAMN08337232, study PRJNA429181) | Bioreactor metagenome, whole genome shotgun sequencing project. | biome: cows' rumen and soil; feature: anaerobic; isolation source: anaerobic chemostat enrichment culture, galacturonate as sole carbon... | reverse complement strand
TTCCCGCACTTCGGTCTGCAGTTTTTCGCCTTCTCGCGGGGTAGTAAGAATATCCCGACGAATGGCGTCAAAGCGCGCCTGTAGCTCAGGATCGCCATACACTACGCGGGCGCGAACCAGCGCCTGGTGTTCCCATGTCCATGCCTCATTCTGCTGATAATCAGCAAAGGAATCGGCGGTAGTGACCAGCATCCCCGCTGCGCCAGAGGGGCGTAAGCGAGCATCCACTTCGTACAGAATGCCTGACGAGGTGCGGGTACTGAAAAGATGCATGATGCGCTGCGCCAGGCGCAGATAAAACTGACGGCCATCGATTTCGCGTTCGCCGTCGGTCATCACCTCCATCGGGCAATCGTGGAGGAACACCAAATCGAGATCGGAACTGTAGCCCAGCTCCCAGCCCCCCAGCTTGCCGTAGCCGACCACCGCAAAACCGCGCCCCTGGCGATCGTGCAGGTGCGTCGGCTGCCCGTAACGGGCCACCATCTGCAGCCATGCCTGCTGGACGACTGCGTCAATCATCGCCTCCGCCAGCCATGTTAAGTGATCGCTCACTTTCATCACTGGCAGCGTTCCGGCGATATCGGCCGCAGCGATGTGCAGCAGCTGCGCCTGCTTAAACTGGCGTAGCGCCTCCAGCTGCTGCTCTTCATCATCTTCCGGTACGCGCAGCAGATACTGGCGCAGTTCATCGCGATAGGCATCGGTGGCCGTTGGCTGATAAAGCGTATTCGGGTCCAGCAGTTCGTCCAGCAGCAGCGGATGGCGGGCCAGCTGACTGGCGACCATCGGCGACGCCGCGCACAGGCTAATCAGGTGCTTTAACGCGCCGGGGAATTCGCTCAGCAGCTCCAGGTAAGTGGTGCGGGTGACAATTCCGGTGAGCAGCGGCGTAATGCGCGCCAGCGGTACCGGAGCATCGGCGCGCGAACAAATTTCGCTAAGCAGATGCGGCATGAGCTGGTCAAGCACCTGACGACCGCGCGGACCAATCGTGCGCCGGTCCAGCTCTTTGCGAAAATCGGCGATCAGCGCCAGCACGCTGCGGCGATCGCTGTCTGCAAGATGCGCCAGCGCCGGGCTGGTATCATCTTCCTGCAGCGCGTCCTGCCACAGCTCGCGCCAGTACTCTTCAAGCTGCTCATCCGGCGACTGCGTTTCATCGTCGCCGATCAGTTCATTAAACACGCGCCGCACGTTAGCCATCTGTTCCGCCAGCCGCGAGCTGAGTGTATCCCAGTCGGCAACGCCCATCCCCCAGGCCAGCCGGGCGCGATTAAGTTCATCCTGCGGCAAGGTTTGCGTCTGCTCGTCGTTGATGCTTTGCAGCAGGTTTTCCAGACGACGCAAAAACAGATAGGCTTCGCGCAGCCTCTGCGCATCCCCTTCCGGCAGCAGATGTAGCTCTTCGATGGCGGCCAGCGTCGGCAGCAGCGCCCGCTGCTGCAGCATTGGCTCACGGCCGCCGCGAATCAGCTGGAAGACCTGGACGATAAACTCCACTTCTCGGATGCCGCCCGCGCCGAGCTTGATATTGTCTTTTAATCCCCGGCGACGCACTTCCCGGGCAATCATGCCCTTCATGTTGCGCAAAGACTGAATCACGCTGAAATCGATATAGCGGCGGAAGACAAACGGCCGCAGCATGGCGCGCAGCTCGTTGGCATAGACGCCATCGTTATCGCCCATAATTCGCGCTTTCACCATCGCGTAGCGCTCCCAGTCGCGTCCCTGTTCCTGGTAATAATCTTCCAGCGCGGCAAAGCTCAACACCAGCGGACCGCTATCGCCAAACGGGCGCAGGCGCATATCCACGCGGTAGACAAAACCATCCTGGGTGGGTTGATCCAGTACCTTGATCAGGCGCTGCCCGAGGCGGGTAAAAAACTGGGCGTTATCCAGTTCGCGACGACCGCCGCGCGTGGCGCCATGTTCCGGCCAGGCGAAAATCAGATCGATGTCGGAGGAGAAGTTCAGCTCGCCGCCGCCGAGCTTGCCCATCCCGAGGATGAGTAGCGGCTGCGGCGAACCTTCAGCATTACATGGAGTGCCCCATTCGCGACAGCAGGCAGCGTATAGCCAGTCGCGCGCGGCGACGATTAAGGTCTCCGCCAGCGCGCTTAGCTGCTGCAGGCTGCTCTCTTCGCTGACCAGCGATAGCGCCTGGGCCCAGGCGATACGCACCATGATCCGACGGCGAAACTGGCGCAGCTCGCGCATCAGCGCGGCTTCATCATTGACCTCGGCCAGGCGCACCTGCAGCCATTCGGCGTAGTGATGCCACTCCTGCGCCTCGGGGGGCGCACTTTCAAGCTCCGCCAGCCACTGCGGCTGCGCGATCAGACTCTGTTCGACGAAATCGCTGAATGCCATAACTGATTGCGCCCGATCGCTCAACGTCGATACGGGAAAATCCGCTGGCAGCCGGCCAGCGACCGTCTGCCAGTGCTGCTGTAATTGCGAAGAAAGCGGCATCTTAGGGGCTCCCTGGCCTGAAATTATCGTTTTCCACTATGCAGCCAGAACGGCTCTGCGGCCAGCGCCTGGCGACGAAAATATTCGATAACGCTGCTGTCATTATGCGCAATCGCCCGGCGGGTTTCTTGCCAGTTTTCCAGCCACGGCGCGGCAGCATCGGCATAGGCGCCGGATAACAGCTGAACGGTGTCAATTTCGCGGGTCAGACGCGGAAGCTGATCGGCATAACCGTCAGCGGACGGCTGACGAAAAGCGTTTTTCAGCTCCGCCGCCGCCCTGGAGAGCTGAATATCCGCAAAGCGTTTAAACGATCCGGCAATTTTCTGCTCTCCGGCTGCGTTCAGGAAAGGACGCCAGCCGCGGTTTACCAGCAGATCGGTGAGCGCCAGCTTCGCCCTGACGGTCGCCACGCTGAAAAGCGCGGCCTGGGTCGTTTCGGCTTCCGCCAGCGCCGCCTCGGCTTCGCTCAGACGCTCACGCAGCAGCGTGGTGGCTTTGCGCGGGACAATACCGCCAAACAGTACCAACGCGTGCCGCACGCGGGCGATAGCGTGCAAAATCTCCGCTTTCGCTTTCGCATTGCCGCGATTGAGGACTTCATCATGATATAGCCAGTGCGCCAGCGCGCTTTCCAGCGCCGCCTCCAGCCCCTGTTCGACGCTGGCTTTCGGCGCGACGCGAAGGATCGTTAACTCGGTCAGCGGGCGTTCTTCGTTGCCCTGCGCCAGATGATAACCACGCGCCGCTTTGCTCAGGCTTCCCTGACGCAGTACGCCGGTATCCAGCAGGCCGCGGGCAAGGGTCAGAATATCCTGAGTATTACCGGACAGAAGCTCCAGCTCCAGCTCGCAAATGGGTTCCTGATGCTCGCCGGCTTTGACTTCGCCGCGATCGAGTGCGATTTCAATTTCGCTGTCGCCTTCTTTGACCACCCATCGCTCACGCTCAAAATCGGTGCTGAAAAGCGGCTGTACGTTCTCAGCAAGCTCCGCCGGCAGTTCACCCTGCGGCCAGACTTCAGCCGGAAGCTTTTCCAGCGCCAGCTCAGGGCTTTCCAGCGGAATGTTATATTCCGGACGCTGATGCAGCCCGCCGACGACGCGCCCGGCGATTTTCAGCGTCATCTCATAGCGCCCCTGGTCGCCGCGAACGCGCAGCCCCATGTCGTGGCGGCGCAGCCAGTTATCCGCCGTTTCATAGTAAATATTCAGTAATTGACCCGCGGGCGTGTGCTTTGCCTCCAGCGTATTGAGGTGCTGACGCAGCGCGTCAACGCCATTCTGATCAACGATAAACTTTAATTCGATTTCTTGAGCCATGACTGAATTCTTCCGCTTATATGCTGTGCCGGGAAATTGCGGCGAACTAACAACGATATTTCTTGTCAGTAAATAGTATTTTGCGGCGAATCGCCATGCAATGCGCATTTTGCCGGGCCACCTCCTGGATGATTCCGATTGTGGCGGAAAACTTTGCGTCGCTTCGGCGATGCCACTACTATCGTTCAACTTTTTATGACCAAACGATGACCTGATGCCAAAATTACGCCTTATTACATTGACTTTGCTGGCGCTGAGCGCCGCCACGGCGGTTCACGCGGAAGAAAAACGTTACGTTTCAGATGAACTGAATACCTGGGTGCGCAGCGGTCCGGGCGATAACTATCGTCTCGTGGGCACCATCAACGCCGGTGAAGAAGTCGCGGTGCTGCAAACCAACGACAGCACGAACTATGCTCAGGTACGCGACAACAGCGGCCGTACCGCCTGGATCCCCTTGAAAGAGCTGAGCAACGAGCCCAGCCTGCGCACCCGCGTGCCGGATCTGGAAAACCAGGTCAAAACCCTGACCGACAAACTCAACAACATCGACACCACCTGGAATCAGCGCACGGCGGACATGCAGAAGAAAGTCGCCGGTAGCGACGCCGTGATAAACGGTCTGAAAGAAGAGAACCAAAAGCTGAAAAATGAGCTGGTTGTCGCGCAGAAAAAGGTAAACGCCGCAAATCTGCAGCTTGATGACAAACAGCGCACCATTATCATGCAGTGGTTTATGTACGGCGGCGGCGTGCTGGGCGTCGGCCTGATCCTCGGACTGGTGTTGCCGCACCTGGTACCGAGCCGCAAACGCAAAGACCGCTGGATGAACTAATTCGTCTTCTCTGCCAGACTTACGTATCATCGTAAGAAAATAAAGACGGGAGAGTGAGGCGTGAAGGTTTATCTGGTCGGTGGTGCAGTACGAGATGCGTTATTAAGGCTACCGGTTAAAGACAAAGATTGGGTCGTGGTTGGCGCCACGCCTCAGCAACTTCTCGACGCGGGCTACCAGCAGGTAGGCCGTGATTTTCCCGTGTTCCTGCATCCGCAAAGCCGCGAAGAGTATGCGCTGGCGCGCACCGAGCGCAAGTCCGGCTCCGGCTACACCGGCTTTACCTGCTATGCCGCCGCTGACGTCACCCTTGAGCAAGACCTGCTGCGCCGCGATCTGACGATCAACGCGCTGGCCCAGGACGCCGACGGCCAGATTATCGATCCCTACGGCGGCCAGGCTGATTTACGCCAGCGCCTGCTGCGCCACGTCTCGCCCGCCTTTAGCGAGGACCCGCTACGCGTCCTGCGCGTGGCGCGTTTTGCCGCCCGCTACGCGCATCTGGGGTTCCGCATCGCCGATGAAACCATGGCGCTGATGCGGGCGATGGCCGATGCTGGCGAGCTGGCGCACCTCACGCCCGAGCGGGTGTGGAAAGAGACGGAAAGCGCCCTCTCTACCCGCAATCCGCAGGTCTTCTTCCAGACATTACGCGACTGCCGCGCGCTCAAGGTGCTGTTCCCGGAAGTCGACGCTCTTTATGGCGTACCGGCCCCGGCTAAATGGCACCCGGAAATCGACACTGGCCTGCATACGCTGATGACCGTCACCATGGCGGCGATGCTCTCGCCCGAAGTGGATGTCCGTTTTGCCACCCTATGCCACGACCTCGGGAAAGGGCTAACGCCGAAAGCGCTCTGGCCGCGCCATCATGGTCACGGTCCGGCTGGCGTTAAGCTGGTCGAGCAGCTCTGCGCCCGTTTGCGGGTGCCAAACGAGCTGCGCGACTTGGCAAAACTGGTCGCCGAATTTCACGATCTGATTCATACCCTGCCCATCCTGCAGCCGAAAACGCTGGTCAAGCTGTTCGATAATATCGACGCCTGGCGCAAGCCGCATCGTGTCAGGCAAATCGCGTTAACCAGCGAGGCCGACGTGCGCGGGCGCACCGGCTTTGAAGCCTGCGATTATCCGCAGGGTCGCCTGCTGCTGGAAGCCTGGGACGTTGCCCGGTCGGTTTCAACAAAAGAGGTGGTGGCGGAAGGTTTTCAGGGCGTTGAAATTCGTGAAGAGCTGACGCGTCGGCGGATTCAGGCCGTCGCCCGCTGGAAAGAAAAGCGTTGCCCTCAGCCGCGGGACTGAGGGCGGACGCTTAGAAGAAGACCACGTAGACCGCTGCCGCAACGATAAAACGGTAGATGGCGAACGGGATAAACGAAATACGTTTAATCAGCTGCAGGAAGGTTTTAATCGCAATCAGCGCGACGATAAACGCCGTGATAAAACCGACGGCAAACATCGGAATATCACCGGCGTTCAGGAAGCCAATGCTCTTGTACATATCCAGTACGGTTGCGCCCATCATCATCGGCACCGCCAGCAGGAACGAGAACTCAGAGGCCGCATAGCGGCTGACGCCCATCAGCATCCCGCCGGAAATCGTCGCCCCGGAACGCGAGAAGCCCGGCCACAGCGCCAGACACTGGAAGCAGCCGATGACGAACGCCTGACGATAGGTCATATCATCAATGCCCACCGCGCGGGGCTGTTTTGGCTTCAGCACCTCCGCCGCGATCAGCAGCACGCCGCCGACAATCAGCGCGTACATCACGTTTATCGGGTTAAACAGCGATTTGATGGTATCGTGGAAAATCAGCCCCAGCACCACCGCCGGGATCATCCCCAAAAGAATATGGATAAGCGACAGGCGACCGCTGCCCTGGCCTTCATGCTCGGGCTTTTTGCCAAAATGAATGCCGATAAGACCAAACAGGCGGCGCCAGAACATCACCACAACGGCCAGAATGGAACCAAGCTGAATGACGACTTCAAACGTATTCGCAGTATCGCCTTCAAAACCCAGCAGATGACCGACAATAATCATATGACCAGTACTGGAGACAGGTAAAAATTCTGTCAACCCCTCAACCACACCCAATATTGCCGCTATCAGCAGCGAGTGTATATCGCTCATCCAATTAAACCCTTTAAAAAGTAAAATGAAAAAAACCAGGAACGAAGAACCGAGCTATCAGGCGTGCTTATTTGGCCACAGACAGCGCGCAGAAAAGTGAGCGTACAGGTTGTACGTAAGGATTTCGAGCGCTGTCACAGGGCAAAACGGCAAAGAAAATAGCCTGATGGCCGGATTCTATGACCGGTATAAACGCAATTTGTTTAACGAGTATGACCTGAAAAGTTTTGTTTCAGATTAAGGCCACGTTCAATAATGACGCCGACGTTAGCCGCCCGGGCTACCGCCCCAGGTTTGCTGACTTTAATACGTACCCATGGAGATTGAAACTTTTCCAGCAGCAGGTCGGCAATTTCTTCCGCCACGCGTTCCACCAGCGCAAAACGCCCGCCTTCGACGTGGCTGATTACCAGTTCGCTGATATCAGCATAGCTGAGACAATCGCTGACATCATCGCTGGCCGCCGCTTTGCGGTTATCCCACGCCATTTCGATATCGAACACCAGCTTCTGTTCGATGGTCTGTTCCCAGTCGTAAACACCAATTGTGGTGATTACCGAAAGTTGCTCTATAAATACAATATCCATCACGACCTGCCTGCTTTTTGGCTAAACCGGATACCACTTCCGGCCAATTATGCGTATTATCCACAGATGCAAAGACATCCCCTAAATAATTTGCGTTGCAGGAAGACAGTGACGCGGCAAGGCTCCAGGAGCATAGCGTCGCTATGGGTCCCGGCGAGCCAATGCGCGGACAACGCGCAGTGCGCAGGGGATAAAACGACACTTTCAAAATGGAACAGCTGATGAGTGCAATCGCGCCTGGACTGGTTATCCTCGCCTACCTCTGCGGCTCAATCTCCAGCGCCATTCTCGTTTGCCGCCTCGCTGGCCTTCCCGACCCTCGCGACAGCGGCTCCGGCAATCCAGGGGCGACGAACGTCCTGCGAATTGGCGGCAAGGGCGCAGCCGTAGCGGTGCTTATTTTTGACGTCCTGAAAGGGATGCTGCCGGTCTGGGGCGCGTGGGCGTTAGGCCTGACGCCGTTCTGGCTCGGCCTGGTGGCGATCGCCGCCTGCGTGGGCCATATCTGGCCGGTATTTTTTAACTTTCGCGGCGGTAAAGGCGTGGCCACCGCTTTCGGCGCCATTGCTCCTATCGGCTGGGATCTCACCGGCGTGATGGCCGGAACCTGGCTGCTGACGATTCTGCTCAGCGGCTACTCCTCGCTGGGGGCTATCGTGAGCGCGCTGATTGCGCCGTTCTATGTCTGGTGGTTCAAACCGCAGTACACTTTCCCGGTTTCGATGCTGTCATGCCTGATTCTGCTGCGCCATCACGACAACATACAGCGTCTGTGGCGTCGTCAGGAAACCCGCATCTGGACCCGGCTCAAAAAGAAGAAAAAAACGCCGGAGCAGAAATAACCTTTGCTGCGCCGCAACTCGCGGCAAGTGAGTCCCAGGTGATTAAGGTGAACCAACGCGGCTGCGGCTCGAAGTATGACGGGCATAAGCTTTTCATATGACCGGGATGATTGGCCCCCGATCAATACTCTTCGCTGCTGTTTTATCTTGATTTTGCAGGGGCGCGACATTGCACGGCACCGTGTTACCACAGAATAAAAAAGGCTGGCAGGCCTCGCTGGACCTCCAGTTTCAATTTCTCGGCGGGAAAACCACGCTCGCCTCCCGTCGTCATGTCGGTCCCCTCACCGTTCAGCGCCCGTTTTATCCCGAAGAAGAGACCTGCCACCTCTATCTGCTTCATCCGCCCGGCGGTATCGTCGGCGGCGATGAGCTCACCATTAGCGCGACGTTGGATCCCGGGTGCCACACGCTGATCACCATGCCCGGCGCCAGCAAGTTCTATCGCAGCAGCGGCGCGCAGGCGCGTCTTCAGCAAACCCTGACGCTGGCCGAAAACTCAACGCTCGAGTGGCTGCCGCAGGACGCCATCTTCTTTCCCGGCGCCAACGCCGCTTTGTCTACCGTCTTTCATCTCTCCGCCTCCAGCACGCTGCTGGCGTGGGACCTGCTGTGCCTTGGCCGGCCGGTCATCGGCGAAGCCTTTAGCCACGGCGCGCTCGCCAATCGCCTGGAGGTGTGGGTCGACGGCTCTCCGCTGCTGATTGAGCGCCTGAGCCTGGCCGATGGACAGCTGGCCTGCGTCGCGCAGCAGCCGTGGGTGGGAACGATGCTGTTCTACCCGGCGAACGAAACGCTGCTCGAAGGCGTACGCGAAAAACTTACGCCGCTGGCAAACTACGCCGGCGCGACGCTCACCGACGGCCTGCTGACGGTACGCTTTCTAAGTGACGATAATCTGCTTTGCCAGCGGGCGATGCGCGATATCTGGCAATTTATGCGCCCGCACCTGACCGGCAAATCTCCGGTACTCCCCCGAATCTGGCTGACTTAAGAGAACGCTATGGAACTGACACCCAGAGAAAAAGACAAGCTGTTGCTGTTTACCGCCGCGCTGGTGGCGGAGCGTCGCCTGGCCCGCGGTCTGAAGCTCAATTATCCCGAATCCGTGGCCCTGATTAGCGCCTTTATTATGGAGGGCGCGCGCGATGGCAGAAGCGTCGCCGAGCTGATGGAAGAGGGACGCCACGTCCTGAGCCGCGACCAGGTCATGGAAGGCGTGCCGGAAATGATCCCCGATATCCAGGTCGAAGCCACCTTCCCGGACGGCTCGAAGCTGGTTACCGTCCATAACCCGATAATCTGAGGTAGCGCGATGATCCCAGGAGAATATCAGGTAAAACCCGGCCAGATAGCGATTAACGTCGGCCGCGCCACCTGCTGCATTATCGTTGAAAATCACGGCGACCGGCCGATTCAGGTCGGCTCGCATTACCACTTCGCCGAGGTCAACCCGGCGCTGAAGTTCGATCGCCAGCAGGCGACCGGCTATCGCCTGAATATCGCCGCCGGCACCGCAGTGCGCTTCGAACCGGGCCAAAAGCGCGAGGTGGAGCTGGTGGCGCTGGCCGGAACCCGCGCGGTGTACGGTTTCCGCGGAGACGTTATGGGCGCGCTGGAGGCAAACGATGAGTGACATTTCACGTCAGGCCTATGCCGACATGTTCGGCCCCACCACCGGCGATAAAGTTCGCCTGGCGGACACCGAGCTGTGGATCGAGGTCGAAGATGATTTGACCACCTACGGCGAAGAGGTCAAATTCGGCGGTGGCAAAGTGATCCGCGACGGTATGGGCCAGGGACAGATGCTTTCCGCCGGGTGCGTGGATCTGGTGCTGACCAATGCCCTGATCGTCGATTACTGGGGGATCGTCAAAGCCGATATCGGCGTCAAAGACGGGCGGATCTTCGCGATCGGCAAAGCCGGCAACCCGGATATTCAGCCAAACGTCACGATCGCGATCGGCGCGGCCACGGAAATTATTGCGGCGGAAGGCAAGATCGTCACCGCCGGCGGCGTCGATACGCATATTCACTGGATCTGTCCGCAGCAGGCGGAAGAGGCGCTGGTCTCCGGCGTCACCACCATGATCGGCGGCGGGACCGGCCCGGCGGCGGGCACCAACGCCACGACCTGCACGCCCGGGCCGTGGTACATCTCGCGGATGCTGCAGGCCGCGGACAGCCTGCCGGTCAATATTGGCCTGCTGGGTAAAGGCAATGGTTCGAATCCGGATGCGCTGCGTGAGCAGGTCGCGGCCGGGGTTATCGGCCTGAAAATTCACGAAGACTGGGGCGCGACCCCGGCGGCAATCGACTGCGCGCTGACGGTGGCCGACGAAATGGACGTACAGGTCGCTCTGCACAGCGACACCCTCAATGAGTCCGGATTCGTTGAGGATACCCTGGCGGCCATCGGCGGGCGCACTATCCATACTTTCCATACCGAAGGGGCGGGCGGCGGCCATGCGCCGGATATTATTACCGCCTGCGCGCACCCCAATATTCTGCCCTCGTCGACCAACCCGACGCTGCCCTATACCGTCAACACCATTGACGAACATCTGGATATGCTGATGGTTTGCCATCATCTCGACCCGGATATCGCCGAGGACGTGGCGTTTGCCGAATCGCGCATTCGGCGGGAAACCATTGCCGCGGAAGACGTCCTGCACGATCTGGGCGCCTTCTCCCTCACCTCGTCTGATTCGCAGGCGATGGGCCGCGTCGGCGAAGTGGTGTTGCGCACCTGGCAGGTGGCGCACCGGATGAAGGTCCAGCGCGGCCCGCTGGCGGAAGAGAGCGGCGATAACGACAACTTCCGTGTGAAGCGCTATATCGCCAAATACACCATTAATCCGGCGTTAACCCACGGTATCGCCCATGAAGTCGGTTCGATTGAAGTGGGGAAACTGGCGGATCTGGTGCTGTGGTCCCCGGCGTTCTTCGGCGTGAAGCCGGCGACGATCGTCAAAGGCGGCATGATCGCGATGGCGCCGATGGGCGACATCAACGCCTCTATCCCGACGCCGCAGCCGGTGCACTATCGCCCGATGTTCGGCGCGCTGGGCAGCGCTCGCCACCGCTGCCGTTTGACCTTTCTGTCGCAGGCGGCGGCGGAAAACGGCGTCGCTGAACGGCTGAACCTGCACAGCGCGACGGCGGTGGTTAAAGGCTGCCGCACGGTACAAAAAGGCGATATGCACCACAACGGCCTGCTGCCCACTATTACCGTGGATTCGCAAACCTACGAGGTGCGCATCGACGGCGAACTGATAACCAGCGAACCGGCGGACGTGTTACCGATGGCGCAACGTTATTTCCTGTTTTAAGGAGCGCAAATGCTTTATTTGACCCAACGGGTGGAGACCCCGGCGCAGGCCACGGCCAGCGTTACCCTGCCGATTGACGTGCGGGTAAAAAGCCGCATTAAAGTCACGCTTAACGATGGCCGTCAGGCGGGCCTGCTGCTGCCGCGCGGTCTGCTGCTGCGCGGCGGCGACATTCTCAGTAACGAAAACGGTAGCGAATTCATTGAAGTGATCGCCGCTGATGAAGCCGTTTCGGTCGTACGCTGCGCCGATCCTTTTATGCTGGCGAAGGCCTGCTATCACCTTGGCAATCGCCACGTGCCGCTACAGATTATGCCCGGCGAGCTGCGCTATCATCACGATCACGTCCTGGACGATATGCTGCGCCAGTTTGGCCTGGCCGTGGATTTCGCGCATCTGCCGTTTGAACCGGAAGCCGGCGCCTACGCCAGCGAATCGCACGGCCATCACCACCACCATCACGATCGTGAGCACAGCCACTAAATGCCGACGCCGGAAAAACGTCTGCGCTTGATGCAGCTTGCCAGCAGCAGCCTCCCGGTTGGCGGCTACAGCTGGTCCCAGGGGCTGGAGTGGGCGGTGGAAGCGGGCTGGGTAGCGGATACCGCCGCCTTTGAGCGCTGGCAGCTGCGCCAAATGGAGCAGAGCTTTTTTACCGTCGACCTGCCGCTGTTTGCCCGCCTCTACCGGGCCTGCGAAGCGGGCGATCTGGCCTGCGCCCGGCGCTGGACCGCTTATCTGCTCGCCTGCCGGGAAACTCGCGAGCTGCGCGATGAAGAGCGCAACCGCGGCGCGGCCTTCACCCGGCTGCTGGCCGACTGGCAGCCGGACTGCCCGCCCGAGTGGCGCAAGCTGTGCCAGCAAAGTCAGCTAACCGGCATGGCGTGGCTCGGCGTACGCTGGCAAATCGCCATTCCTGACCTGGCCCTGAGCCTTGGCTATAGCTGGATTGAAAGCGCGGTGATGGCGGGCGTCAAGCTGGTGCCCTTTGGCCAGCAGGCGGCCCAGCAGTTGATTCTTCGCCTGTGCGACCGCTACGCGGCGGACATGGACAGCGCCCTGGCGACCCCGGACGACGCCATCGGTTCGGCGACGCCGCTTGCGGCTATCGCTTCCGCCCGGCACGAAACCCAGTATTCCCGATTATTCCGTTCTTAGGAGAAGGTATGAACATGATTAAGCAACCGCTGCGCGTCGGCGTCGGCGGCCCGGTCGGCTCCGGAAAAACCGCGCTGCTGGAAGCCCTCTGCAAAGCCATGCGCGACACCTGGCAGCTGGCGGTGGTGACCAACGATATCTACACCAAAGAAGATCAGCGCATTCTCACCGAGGCTGGCGCCCTGGAGCCTGAACGCATTGTCGGCGTCGAAACCGGCGGCTGCCCGCATACCGCTATTCGGGAAGATGCGTCGATGAACCTTGCCGCGGTGGAAGCGCTGAGCGAGAAATTCGGCAATCTCGATCTCATATTTGTGGAAAGCGGCGGCGATAACCTGAGCGCCACCTTCAGCCCGGAGCTGGCGGATCTCACCATCTACGTCATCGACGTGGCGGAAGGGGAAAAGATCCCGCGCAAAGGCGGACCGGGGATCACCAAATCCGACTTCCTGGTGATCAACAAAACCGATCTTGCACCGTACGTGGGCGCGTCTCTGGAAGTGATGGAGCGCGATACCCTGCGCATGCGCGGCGAACGCCCGTGGAGCTTCACCAACCTGAAAAGCGGCGACGGCCTGCAAAATATCATCGCCTTTATCGAAGACAAAGGCATGCTCGGCAAGTAACCCCTGCACCATCCCGGCGCAGAGGTGTCGGGATGGTGCATACCCTGCCCTCTCTTTAGCCATCCCCTTCATGAAGCCCTGATAGCGCCTGCCCTGCGATGTGGCATAAGGTTTGCTAATTCCAGTCATGCCTAACCATTAAGGAATGACTATGTCATCACTGGATATAAAAACTGATTTACCTGCGCAAACCAGTGCCTCCGGCTCCAAAGAAACGCTGGAAGATTATACCCTTCGCTATGCTCCGCTGAGCTTTCGCCGCTGGGGACCGGGGGTTGTCGCGGTGACCGCATTGGGCGGCATCGCCTATCTGGCTGACTTTTCTATCGGCGCCAGCATCGGCATGGCCTGGGGCACCACCAATGCGATTTACGCGATCCTGCTGGCGGCGCTGGTTATTTTTCTTACCGGTATTCCGCTGGCGATTACCGCCGCGCGCTATAACATCGACCTCGACCTGATCACCCGCAGCGCCGGTTTCGGCTACTTTGGTTCGGTGATCACCAGCATTATCTTCGCCGGATTTACCTTTATCTTCTTCGCGCTTGAAGGCTCGATCATGGCGCAGGGGCTGCTGGTGGGCCTGGGGATCCCGCTGTGGATGGGCTACCTCATCGCCACGCTGATGGTCTTGCCGCTGGTGGTCTACGGCATGAAGGCGCTGACTCGCCTTCAGGTCTGGACGACGCCGCTGTGGCTGGTCCTGATGGTGGTTCCGGTGGTCTGGCTTATCGCCAAAGACCCGGATCTGGTGGACGGCTTTATGAACTTCGCCGGTAAAAACAACGCCTCAACGGTAGATTTAACCGCCATTATGCTCGGCGCGGGGGTGTGCCTGTCGCTGATCATGCAGATTGGCGAGCAGATCGACTACCTGCGCTTTATGCCGCCGAAGACCGCGGAAAACAGCAAAAGCTGGTGGCTGGCGGTGTTCTCCGCCGGCCCGGGCTGGGTCGTATTAGGCGCGATTAAACAGATTATCGGCGCTTTCCTCGGCTTCTATCTGCTGACCCGCTTCCCGGCGGTGCACAACACCGAACCGGTGCAACAGTTCGTCAGCGTCTTCGATAACCTGGTCCCCGGCTGGCTGGCGCTCACCCTCGCGGTGGTGCTGGTGGTTATCTCGCAGATTAAAATTAACGTCACCAACGCCTATTCCGGCTCGCTGGCGTGGACCAGCGCCTGGACGCGCACCACCAAACGTTATCCGGGGCGGATTATTTTCGTCATCGTCAACCTGACGATTGCCCTTGCCCTGATGGAAGGCGATATGTTTAGCGCTCTGGCGTGGATCCTCGGCTTCTATTCTAACTTTGCCATCGCCTGGGTGGTGGTGGTCGCCACCGACATCACCGTCAACAAAGGGGTGCTGAAGCTGGCGCCGGCGCAGCCGGAGTATCGCCGCGGGATGATCTACAACGTCAACCCGGTAGGCGTAGTCTCTTTTGCCCTAGCGGCAGGCCTTTCGATTAGCGCCTTCTTCGGCCTGCTGGGCGAAACGCTGGCGCCGTTCTCGCCGCTGATTGCGCTGGCGGTGGCTTTCGTGATGACGCCGGTCATGGGGATCGCCACCCGCGGGCGCTATTACATTAAACAGCACGATGATGGTATTGCCGAGCCGCGCTACGATGCGCAGGGTAACGCGTCGATCACCGTTTACCGCTGCCTGAGCTGCCGGGAAGAGTACGAACGTCCTGACGTGATGCATTCGCACAAGCACCAGGGGGCGATTTGCTCGCTGTGTAAGAGTATGGAATAAGTCGCGAAGGCAGGCCGACAGGACGTCGGCCTGTGAAATATCAGACGTTATGCCGCCGGAAGCTCAGCCAGCGGCCAGCGCGGACGAACGGTGACACCGAGCTCCGCTTTAGCGCCGGAGCGCAGACGGACCATCCCCGCATAGGCAATCATCGCGCCGTTATCGGTACAGAATTCAGGACGAGCGTAGAAGACTTCACCACCGCGCTTTTTCATCATTTCCGCCAGCTTCGCGCGCAGCGTACGGTTAGCGCTGACGCCCCCCGCCATCACCAGCCGTTTAAAGCCGGTTTGATCCAGCGCGCGGCGGCACTTAATCATCAGCGTATCCACGACCGCATCTTCGAAAGCGCGGGCGATATCGGCGCGGGTTTGATCGTCATCGCCGTTGCTGCGAATGGTGTTCGCGGCAAAGGTCTTGAGGCCAGAAAAGCTGAAATCCAGCCCGGGGCGGTCGGTCATCGGGCGCGGGAAGACAAAGCGCCCTTCGGTGCCCTGGGAGGCCATCTTCGACAGCATCGGGCCGCCGGGATAATCCAGCCCCAGCAGTTTCGCTGTCTTATCGAAGGCTTCGCCCGCCGCGTCGTCAATCGATTCGCCCAGCAGTTCATACTGGCCAATGCCGGTGACGCCGATCAGCTGGGTATGGCCGCCGGAAACCAGCAGCGCGACAAAAGGATACTGCGGCGGATTATCTTCCAGCATCGGCGCCAGCAGATGCCCTTCCATATGGTGTACCGGGATCGCCGGCACGTTCCAGGCGAACGCCAGCGAACGGCCAACCGTTGCGCCGACCAGCAGCGCGCCCACCAGGCCGGGGCCCGCCGTATACGCAACGGCATCGATATCCTTTGCCGTCAGCCCGGCTTCCTTGAGCGCCGCCTGAATCAGGGGGACGGTTTTACGTACGTGGTCGCGCGAGGCCAGCTCGGGCACCACGCCGCCGTAGTCAGCGTGCAATTTCACCTGACTATACAGCTGGTTGGCTAACAGACCTTTTTCGTCGTCATAAATGGCGATGCCGGTTTCATCGCAGGATGTTTCAATTCCCAGTACACGCATGGCTAGTTTTACCTCGTTTCAATACCGCGCAGTGTAGGACCAATGCGGGTTGATGTATACCCTAAGAATTTCAGGTCGCGGGAAGGCGGCGACGCAGCGCATCCCCCGGAGCGTACGGAAAGTACGTGACTGGGGTAAGCGAGAAAAGCCAACGCTCCTGCGGGCTGAAAGACGACGGGTATAAAACTTTCCTCACCCCTGGCGTTCACTTCGTGTATACTCCCTGTCCTTATAAAAGTCCCTTTCAAAAATCGCGTCGGTGCTTTACAAAGCAGCAGCAATTGCAGTAAAATTCCGCACCATTTTGAAATATGCTGGCGCTGATGCCAGCGGCAAACCGAATTTATCAAAGGTGAGAGTTACATGCCGGTAATTAAAGTACGTGAAAACGAGCCGTTCGACGTAGCGCTGCGTCGCTTCAAACGTTCATGCGAAAAAGCAGGTGTTCTGGCGGAAGTTCGTCGTCGTGAGTTCTATGAAAAACCGACTACCGAACGTAAACGCGCTAAAGCTTCCGCAGTGAAACGTCACGCGAAGAAACTGGCTCGCGAAAACGCACGCCGCACTCGTCTGTACTAATCTGTTGGGAGCCACGCTCTCAATTCAGACCGAGTTGTAGTTGTAAGGCCGTGCTTCCGAAAGGAATGCGCGGCTTATTTTCGTTTATGCATTAGCATATACACCCAATCATTCAAGATGCATCAAGGCGGCAAGGGAGTGAGTCCCCGGAGCTTACCGAAGTAAGTGACAGGGGTGAACGAGCGAAGCCAGCGCAGAGGCAGCTTGAAGGGTAACGTGTATAAAACGGGGCATATGGCTGGACGAATTCCACGAGTATTTATCAATGACCTGCTGGCGCGCACCGATATCGTCGATCTGATCGATGCCCGGGTAAAGCTGAAAAAGCAGGGCAAAAATTTTCACGCGTGCTGTCCGTTCCATAACGAAAAAACCCCCTCTTTCACCGTCAACGGTGAAAAACAGTTTTACCACTGCTTCGGCTGCGGTGCGCACGGCAACGCTATCGACTTCCTGATGAACTACGACAAGCTCGAGTTCGTGGAAACCGTTGAAGAGCTGGCTGCCATGCATAATCTAGACGTGCCGTATGAAGCAGGTAGCGGACCCAGCCAGATTGAGCGCCATCAGCGGCAAAATCTCTATCAGCTGATGGATGGTCTGAACACGTTTTATCAACAGTCTCTGATGCAACCCGCCGCCGGCCCCGCGCGCCAGTATCTGGAAAAACGCGGCTTAAGCAGCGAGGTGATTACGCGCTTCGCGATTGGCTACGCCCCTCCCGGTTGGGACAACGTTTTAAAACGTTTTGGCGGTAATCAAGAAAACCGCCAGTCGCTGATTGATGCGGGCATGCTGGTCACTAACGATCAGGGGCGCAGTTACGACCGCTTCCGCGAACGGGTGATGTTCCCCATCCGCGATAAGCGAGGCCGGGTGATTGGTTTTGGTGGTCGCGTGCTGGGTGACGCCATGCCGAAGTACCTGAACTCCCCGGAGACCGATATTTTCCATAAAGGCCGCCAGCTGTACGGTCTTTATGAAGCGCAGCAGGATAACGCTGAACCGCCCCGCCTGCTGGTGGTCGAAGGTTATATGGACGTGGTGGCTCTGGCGCAGTTCGGCATTAACTATGCCGTTGCATCGCTGGGGACGTCGACGACCGCTGACCATATTCAGCTGTTGTTCCGGGTCACCAATCAGGTGGTTTGCTGCTACGACGGAGACCGGGCCGGCCGCGATGCCGCCTGGCGCGCGCTGGAAACGGCGCTGCCGTATATGACCGACGGGCGCCAGCTGCGCTTTATGTTTCTGCCGGATGGCGAAGACCCGGATACGCTGGTGCGCAAAGAAGGGAAAGCCGCATTTGAAGCGCGGATGGAGCAGGCTCAGCCGCTCTCCACGTTTTTGTTCAACAGCCTGCTACCGCAGGTGGATTTGAGCACCCCGGACGGCCGCGCGCAGCTGAGTACCTTAGCGCTGCCGCTGATAACCCAGGTGCCGGGTGAAACGCTGCGCATTTACCTGCGCCAGGAGTTAGGCAATAAGCTGGGGATTTTAGATGATGCGCAGCTTGAACGTTTAATGCCAAAACAGTCTGAAAATGGCATCCAGCGCCCTGCTCCGCAGCTAAAACGCACGACCATGCGTATACTGATAGGGTTACTGGTACAAAACCCGGATCTGGCGCCGCTGGTACCGCCCCTGGAAGGGCTGGACCCGCGTAAAATGCCGGGGCTTGGGCTGTTCAACGAACTGGTTAAAACCTGTTTGGCACAGCCGGGCCTGACCACCGGGCTGCTGTTAGAGCAGTATCGCGGCACAAATGAGGCCGCAACCCTTGAAAAACTGTCGATGTGGGACGATATAGCAGATAAGGATATTGCTGAAAAAACCTTCACCGACTCGCTCAACCATATGTTTGATTCACTGCTGGAGCTGCGGCAAGAAGAGTTGATAGCTCGCGACCGCACGCACGGCTTAAGCAGTGAAGAGCGCCGGGAACTCTGGACCATCAGCCAGGAACTGGCCAAAAAATAAACGAAAGACGAACTCATTCAAGTTGTATCAAAGCAGCAAGAGAACGAATCCCCGGGAGTGCGCACAAGCACATGACCAGGATGAGAGAACGTAGCTAACGCAGAGACAACTTGAAAGATAACGCATTGAACGGCTTAAGTGCCGAATATCGTTCGGGAAGACCCCGACAGCCGCTCGAGGCGCAGCGGCAATAATATAAGTACGCCCTCGCTTTAAATGTTGGCAGTTCGCCTGCTTACACCAATCAAACGAATTAAGTGTGGATACCGTCTTATGGAGCAAAACCCGCAGTCACAGCTGAAGCTTCTTGTCCAACGTGGTAAGGAGCAAGGCTATCTGACCTATGCCGAGGTCAATGACCATCTGCCGGAAGATATCGTCGACTCCGACCAGATCGAAGACATCATCCAAATGATCAACGACATGGGCATTCAGGTGATGGAAGAAGCACCGGATGCCGATGATCTTTTGCTTGCTGAAACGAACAACAATACTGACGAAGATGCGGAAGAAGCTGCGGCGCAGGTTCTCTCCAGCGTTGAGTCTGAAATCGGACGCACAACCGACCCGGTGCGCATGTACATGCGTGAAATGGGTACCGTCGAACTGCTGACGCGCGAAGGCGAAATCGACATCGCTAAACGTATCGAAGACGGTATTAACCAGGTTCAGTGCTCGGTGGCTGAATACCCTGAAGCGATCACCTATCTGCTGGAGCAGTACGATCGCGTTGAAGCGGAAGAAGCGCGTCTGTCCGATCTGATCACCGGTTTTGTCGACCCGAACGCCGAAGAAGATATGGCGCCAACGGCGACGCACGTCGGTTCTGAACTCTCTCAGGAAGAGATGGATGACGACGAAGACGAAGATGAAGAAGAAGACGACGACAGCAGCGATGACGACAACAGCATCGACCCCGAGCTGGCGCGCGAGAAATTCGCCGAGCTGCGTACGCAGTACGAACTGACCCGCGACACCATCAAAGCGAAAGGTCGTAGCCACGCCGCAGCGCAGGAAGAGATCCTCAAGCTGTCCGAAGTGTTCAAACAGTTCCGTCTGGTACCGAAGCAGTTCGATTACCTGGTTAACAGCATGCGTATCATGATGGATCGCGTTCGTACTCAAGAACGTATCATCATGAAGCTGTGCGTTGAGCAGTGCAAAATGCCGAAGAAAAACTTCATCACTCTGTTCACCGGCAACGAAACCAGCGAAACCTGGTTCAATGCGGCCATCGCCATGAACAAGCCGTGGTCAGAGAAGCTGCTTGACGTGAAAGAAGACGTTCAGCGCGGCCTGATGAAACTGCAGCAGATTGAACAAGAGACCGGCCTGACCATCGAGCAGGTAAAAGATATCAACCGTCGTATGTCCATCGGTGAAGCGAAAGCGCGCCGTGCGAAGAAAGAGATGGTTGAAGCGAACCTGCGTCTGGTTATCTCGATCGCCAAGAAATACACCAACCGCGGTCTGCAGTTCCTCGATCTGATCCAGGAAGGCAACATCGGTCTGATGAAGGCGGTTGATAAGTTTGAATACCGCCGCGGCTACAAGTTCTCCACCTACGCAACCTGGTGGATCCGTCAGGCGATCACCCGCTCTATCGCAGACCAGGCGCGCACCATCCGTATTCCGGTGCATATGATTGAGACTATCAACAAGCTCAACCGTATTTCCCGCCAGATGCTGCAGGAGATGGGCCGCGAACCGACACCGGAAGAGCTGGCCGAGCGTATGCTGATGCCGGAAGATAAAATCCGTAAGGTGCTGAAAATCGCCAAAGAGCCGATCTCCATGGAAACGCCGATTGGCGACGATGAAGATTCGCATCTGGGAGATTTCATCGAGGATAACACCCTCGAGCTGCCGCTGGACTCTGCCACCACTGAGAGCCTGCGCGCCGCCACCCATGACGTTCTGGCTGGCCTGACCGCCCGTGAAGCAAAAGTCCTGCGTATGCGCTTTGGTATTGACATGAATACCGATCACACGCTGGAAGAAGTGGGTAAACAGTTCGACGTAACCCGCGAACGTATCCGTCAGATCGAAGCGAAGGCGCTGCGTAAATTGCGCCATCCGAGCCGTTCTGAAGTGCTGCGTAGCTTCCTCGACGATTAATCATCGCCGCTTAGCGCAAAAAAGCCAGTCAACTGACTGGCTTTTTTTATGGCTAATCGCAAATCATTCCTTTAATAAATATTAATACCTGCATCCAGAAATTATCAATATATATCCGGGTCATATTCTTATTATTTAATACCATAAAGCCAAACAACTGGACTCATAGTTTTATATTTGTACTATTAGTTCATAAATCGCACTTAATGGACAACGCGAATCTAAATAATAGGGATATTCAATGAATAGCAAACGAAAGATTCAGCTGGCTGATTTTAATAGAACGGTTATTCTGGCCACCGCCAATACGTTATTTCTTAACCGTGGTATAGAAGGAACGACCATGGATGAGATTGCGCACGAAGCCGGATTCAGTAAAACTACGCTTTACACCTACTTTGACCGTAAACAGGATATTGTCGATCACCTTATTCTCGATGGAATGGAGCGCTTTCACCAGGAGGTGGTTAAAATAGTCAGCCGGCAGGCCCCCTTCCGCGAGTTTTATCATGAGCTTTGCCAGTCGTTGGTTGCTATCCACGACTCCGGCATCGTCTATTTCCCCGGCATTACCGGGAAAATAGGTTGCTCAGAAAAAGAGATGAAAAATAATAAAGTACTGACTAATATCTATATGCTCGGCGAGGAGATTAATCATATTATCGCCGGAGAAATTTCCCGCGCGGCAGCAAACAAAGAGCTTCAGTTAAATGCTCCAATGGCAGACGTCATGATGCTGTTCTGGCTCTGCCTGACCGGGCTGATAGAGAAATCAGCAAGTAAAGAAGCCTATATTTTGCGGCATCTTGAGAAGGACCGAAAATCCTTTCTTAACTTCGCTTTTGACGCTTTATTATTAATGATAGAAAAAGGCGCGAGTCGATGATAAAGAAAATATTTCTGTCCTTACTAATAGGTATGATAGTGGTTTGCGCCTGTGCCTATCATAAAGCGAAGCCCCTGCGCCTGACCAAAGATCTTTCACTACCATTTGCGCTGCCAACCGAACAGCGCCATATAGTGTATTACGCCTCGCTGGCGCCAAATGCGCATAATACTCAGCCCTGGCAGATTCGCTATAACCCGGACGCACGGCGATTCACCCTGGCGTTCGACCGCAGTAAAGCCCTCCCGCATATCGACCCGGCGGGGCGAGAAGCCAGTATTTCTCTGGGCGCGTTCCTGGAGAACTTCCGCCAGGCAGCCGCCGCATTTGGCATGCGGGCGGAAATAGACATTTTACCGGCGATGGCGCGCAATGGTGATGTTGCCCGCATGACGTTAAGCCCCCTCCACCGCGCCTCTTCTCTCAAACAGCCCGCCGTGCTGAAGTTAATTGAGCGCCGGCACACCGACAAACGTCCGTTTCAGGATATTGCCCTTGCGCCCCGCGATCTCGCTGCCCTGCTCAAACAGCACCAGCCGTATTTAAATTATTATCCACGCGGCAGCGCCGGGTTTAATAAGCTTGAGAGTTTTGCCATCCAGGCAGCAAAGGCTCAGGCGCTCGATGCGGCCAAAAGAGCGGAGTTCGCTCACTGGCTGCGCTTTTCCAACGAAGAGGCCCGCCGGTTGAAAGACGGCCTGCCCGCAGAACAGTTAGGCATCACCGGGATAAAAAAACTGCTCTATTACTCATTTTTCGATCGGCAAAAAGCCCAGGGAGAATCCTTCGCCGCGGAAAGCATCAGTAAAACGGCCAGCAGCGTAGCGCAAAGCGCCGGATTTTTTATCATCGGCGGAGAAGAAACCTTTCCGCTGATGTTGCGCAGCGGCATGAATCTGCAGGCCTTCTGGCTGGATGCCGTCCGCTACGGCATCTCTGTTCAGCCGGTGAGCCAGATGCTGGAGGATAAAGCGTTCCGTAAACAGCTGGCGGAAACCTTAGGCTTAAGCCAGCCGCCGCAAATGATCCTTCGCGCAGGCTACGTTGACGACTATGGCGAAAATAATAGAATTCGCCGTCCTATCGGCGAATTTACCCGCCTGGAACCGCCCGGGGCGAATTAAAGCCCTCGCGTTGCCAGCGCCTCGTCAAGCTCCCGGTAGGCCTCCACCAGCTTATCCAGCGTCGCCCGGTTGAGCCCGCTGGGATTTGGCAACACCCATACTTCCGTCGCGCCTATGGTCACCTGCTGTTTGCCCCATTTTACGCCGCGTACCTGAAACGCTTTCTCGAAAGCCTGTTTACCGAGGATCGCCAGCGCGCGCGGCTGATACTCTTCCATTTTCCTCACCAGCTCTCTTCCGCCATCGCGGAGCTCCAGCAGCGCGACCTCGCTGGCCTGTACCGTCGGGCGCTCGACTAGCATGGTAATCCCGCAGCGGGTATCCAGCAGCTGCAGCTCCTCTTCGGGTTTCAGAAGACGGTCGGTAAACCCGGCCTGATGAATCACCTTCCAGAAGCGATTTCCCGGATGGGCGAAATGAAAACCGGTATGGGCGGAAGACTTCCCCGGATTGATACCGCAAAAGACCACCCGCAGGTCCGGCGCCAGAATATCGTTGATCATGTTTTCCCCAGCTCAATACCTAAAAGGTAATTATAAAGGATTGAAAATGCGTTGTTTATAAAAACAGCAGGCGTGCGTTTTAGGCTGGATTGCGGGCAACAGTTACTTTATAATCCTTCGCCACGGCCCCTTAGCTCAGTGGTTAGAGCAGGCGACTCATAATCGCTTGGTCGCTGGTTCAAGTCCAGCAGGGGCCACCAGATTTTAGCTTTAAAATCATATGATTAAGCCACTTTTCACAAAGTGGCTTTTTTGCTTTTGGTGGCAGATGTCCCCTTTTTGTCCCCCGCCATAAATCTTTCCCCGTTGTTCAATGCTGGCCTCTCCCTATCTTTTCCGCGTTTTGTCACCAGACCCGGAGATAAAAATTTGTAGATGGCATCATTTAAAAAATGGAAATTAGCGTCAGTCGATTTCAGTTACAAACCTTTGAGCACCTCCCTCGCAGCCCGCGCCAGCCCTGGATTTCTGATAGCGCCGCCGCCCTCCCTTTGTCGCCCTTGAGATCCTCTCAACCTCACGTAAAAATAATTTTTCTCTTAAATATCTGTTAGTTGCAAACTCTTATAGACCCTTTGTAGATCCTTTTTACTGAAAAAAACTGAAATTCTTTTCAATCTTTTCAGTTGCCAGTTTTCCGCAAACCGCCAGCAGTGGCGCGGCCCGGCGGTGTCGTTTGTAGAAAAATAAAACTGAAAAATTTTTATGATCCAAAACCCGCAGGCGGGTGCGGTGTAGTGCCATTTCCGTCGCAGACATTCTTATTTTGTCCACGCGTCGTGGCGCTGGCGGCGCGTAGCGCGTTTGATCTATTTGGGGCGTGACGGCGGATTATTTGTGGCGATGTGCGGCTATGGTGGCGCTGGTGCGGTCTGGTGAGGGGCGTAAAAAAGCCCGCATAAAGCGGGCCGGAATTTGACGCTACCAGGTAAGGCGGGTTATTTCGCGATAACGGGTGAATACTTTTTGTTTAGTCCGGTGGCCCTGGTGCCGGTTGCCGAAATATCAGCGCTGTTCGTGGGCTGGTCAGTGTCGCTATGGGTATGGCTGGCCGTCAGCTCTGCCAGTTCCCTGACCACATCCAGCGTATCCAGCATCAGCTGGGTGACGTTGATTTGCTCCGAGCCTAACCAGACGACCGGCGCGATCAGTTGCTGCTGTACTGCGGCCACGCTGCGGCGGATGTTGCCGACCTTCTCCACCAGGTCTTTACCTGTGGTGGTGGTCTGCGTGCCGGTGACGTCGGTTTCATCGTCACCGCTAACGGATGCCAGGCGGTTGCCGCCGGTGGCCATGGCATAATCACCGGTAGTGATACGCTGAACCGCCCCCGCCATCAGCACCGATGTGCCAACAACCGTTGTTTTATCGTTAGCCCTGATGGTAGTTTCACGGCTGACCAGCTGGCGCGCTTCGGTATCCGCCGTTATTTCACGGGCCATGGAGTTTTCACGGATGGTCTGATCCGTTTTCCGTTCCCAGTCCCCCGCCTGCGTCACGCGCTGTGATACCTCGTCACGCTGCTGCTGTAGCTGCTCTCCGGGCTTAATATCCGGCAGGCTGGTGCCGTCGGGATGCGTTCCCCGGATAAATGGCTTATCAGGACGGCCACCGGTGAAGCCGATTTCTACCACCGTACCCTGTGCCGGGAACTGGAACAGGCCGGAATCATTACCGGCCATCGGTACCGGCAGCGGTACCGCCGAATAGACCGGCGTGCTGCCGTCCGGGTTGCCGTTCGCGTCAAGCAGCTGCACGTCCACCGCATAGCGCGGACGGAACGGATCGGCAAAATTACCGCTGCTGACGGGTTCCGTATGCGCGACCACGCGCCCCATTTTTGGGGTATGCAGTCCGCTGGCCAGCTCCGGGTAAGCGGCTTCAATCTGGCGCTGAAAGGCGGTTTTCTGTAGCGGCTGGCCCGTCTGTTTATTGCGCGGCGTCCAGGTGATGGTCATATCCGCGTTATTGAGGTGTACGCGGGTGATCCGCTGGCCGTTCAGCTCGACGCCCGGACGGATACTTTGCACCATCGGCAGCGACATGGAATTGCCCCCGGACGCGCTGCGCGCAAATTCCGCCGGGATTGTCACTTCACGCCCGGCAAAAAGGGCGCTTTCCGCGCCTCCGAGGTACAGACCACCATCCGGCAGCGGGTACCAGATGTAATCCGTAACGGAAAACGCCTTGCCCAGCACGTTAAGCAGTTGGAAGCCGGTGCCGCTGTGGGTGAAATGGGGGATCGGCGTGGAGGCGTATGCGGCGTCCGGGACCTGCACAGCAATGCCGCTCTGTTCTGCCAGCCAGGCACCGATATTTTTAAGGGTCGGATGCTGCATCGAGCACGGCCACATCTTATCGAAGACACCAGCCAGTTCACGGACAAACAGGCGCATAAAGCCGTTTTCAGCAGGCTGCGAGCGCTCAACATAGCCCGTAAACCAGCGCAGCAGCAGATCGGAGTAACCCGCGTCAATGCGCACCAGTTTGCCGGTATAGTCCTGATCGGTCTGTACAGTGAGGAAGCCCCGGCCGCAGCTGTTCAGCTCCAGCACGAGGTCCAGATCGGAACAGTGAACCAGCTGCGTGGACAGGTAAACACGTTGTATCGGCTTCATGCATTCCCCAGCGCATCATTGACCGGCTTAAGTACAGTGCTCTCAAACCACGTTAATTTCTCTTCGTCTTCGCCTGCGGCCGTTGTACTTGCCCCGCCGGTCTCGCTGGCCGTTTGTGTCTTCGCGGTGGTTTTACCGGCGGCGCGTTCTTCGCGCTTCTCCGGGACGCTGATATATTCGGTCAGCGTGAATGTGACCAGCCAGGACATGCGGCCATCCTGCTGCGGTGCGTCCAGAGAACCGGTAAACGTCGCTTCACGGAATCCCACCGCGCGGGCCACATCATGGGCAACGCGATAGCGCTGGCGCTTACCGTCAGTCCCGGTGGCGCTAGCCAGTTCAAAAATGCGCTTCAGCACATCGGGGGTTTTAAACGGTACTTCGCCAGATACCCGCAGTTCTTTGCCTTTGGTTCCCTGCTCAGATCGGGCGGTGGAACTGGTCTGGCCGGATTGCTCCTGGTCCTTAAACTGCATGGTGAGCGTGACCCGCATGTTTTTTAGCGGGATGCCTTCGCCGTTAAGCGCCAGCGTCGGGATCGAGTTCATGAATTAGCCCCCTGATTCCTTCCAGGTTATCCCCGACCAGCATCAACGCAGCGCAGTGCACCGCCGACGCGGCCGGAATGTCTTTAGCCAGATTGCGCAGCGTGGTAGTGATGTCCCCCTGAGCGGTAAAAGTCCAGGCGCAGGCGCTTTTTCCCTTCAGCGATTCCAGGCCGCTGGCGACGTCGTTGATAATCGCGCTCCGGGCCTGAACAAATTCCGCCAGCGCTGATTTCATGCCGTCCAGGCTGATACCTTCCCCGGCAGCGGATTGCGCAGCGGCAACCAGCTGCGCATTCAGCGCCGCGCGGGTGGTCGGGGTGGAGAACGGCACGGCCGCAGGCAGCGCCGCCCCTGCGGACGGGATCAGCATTTTTTCCGTAGCCAGTTCTGCGGCAGACTGCGCCAGGCGTTTAACCTGGGTCAGCGCAGGAACCGGCAACACATCGACCAGCGCGCCCAGGTTCTGCATAAATTCATCATGACCGCCGCCAGTGATGAGGAATATCACCACATCGGAAATATCACCGGCGCTGGCCAGTTGTTCCGCCAGATACGAAACGGCATTAGCCGGGCTGAGATAAGTTCCGTTTTCCGTCTGCTGGCCAAGGCCGTAGACCCACGGGTGAGCGGGGATAATGGCGCAATCATTAAATGCTATACTCCCCTGAAAAGAGATTTTACGCAGTTTCCACATACGTCCCCAATAAAGAAATCCAATCAATTAGTTCGGTTGACTGATAAATATAAGCACATCTGCTTTTTCAATGACGCTTTTACCTTGATTAATCAGAGCATATACCCAAAGTGTTTCCAGCTGCTCCAGGCAAAGATTGTCTGCGGCATATTTCGCCGTTTCCTGATCAGCATATTTCCCTGCTAAAAAAGAATCATTACTCTTCAGGTTGTAAATGTCACCAACTTTTACTACTTCCATTATTATTCCTATGCCAGTTTTGTCCATGAAACAGAATCTGAAGATGTTGAACGAAAAATCGTTCCGTCCGCTTCTGAATCGTCAGCCCACAAACGCTCTGTAATAGTTCCTAAAGGATATACGTTCTGTTTTGGTACTGACCATTTCGGTGATGGGGAAGCACAGGTGCATCCACGGGTCACAAAACTTGGATTTCCATCGTAGTTAAAACTACCAAACTTTACAAACCTGAATTCAAAAGCAGACTGAGACACAAGATCCACTTTTTCAATATATCCACCATCAAAGATTGCCCGATTATTAAAATAACCGACAATGCTCCCCAGAAATTCACAATTTTCAAAGGTTACAGGTGTTTTTGTCTCTCCTCTGATTGCATTATAAGAGTATCCTTCAGGCGCTTTCGTCCCACCTAAAACCATGTCCTCAGGAAACCGGCACTTACTAAATAATATCCCTCCTTTGATATTATTAGAGAACGTTAATGATTTTATTTCTGCTGCCTCAATGGTGATGTTCTCTGAATTAAACACTGGTACGATTGATGCGTAAGTCCCCCCTTCAAACTTCGTGTTTGCTGCGGGTTTTAAAGTACCCATAACGCGAGGGGAACGCACTATATTATTTTTAAAATTATTAGCATCAAAATACCAGTCCTTAACTGCGCAAGTGTCATATACACCATTATTACCATACGTTGAGCTGACACATGCGCGGGTCATTGCAACATCACGGATTGAACCAACATCAACATTAAGCCGCGCGGATGGTTCAATTGAGGCCAAAACTGAACCATCCGGCGCTGTTCCGCTAATTAAGCAGTCATGCTGAAGCTGACTGATGGTTGTATTACCCACATTGATATCCAGATTCAAATATTTCAGACCACTTGATAAACCGGACGCACCATCATCCGTTGTCAAAATTGCTGTTCTTTCAGCATGAATTGTTTGTATCACTGAACGAATACACGCGACCTGCAAACACTTATGATATGCACGCTCACTTTGAATGCGTCCAACAAATAAACAGTTGGATGTATCTCCCCCAGAAACAATACTAACCTGATAATTAGACACATTACCGCTAAGTTCGCCGGACAAGCTTAAAAATACACTATCCCACACCGCTGATAATTTAATTCCGGCACCGTTAAAATTAACAGCCCTAACGGCATCAATCTTAAGCAAAGCACCTTTAAACCACACCCCATTCAGTTCTGTATTACGGTTATCAGAAACGACACCTAACACTCCATGGACACAAGTATAAACAGCCCTGTCGGACCGAAAATCTGTATCCGGATTGCCAAATGTAATTACATAATTAGCGGCATGTTTTGCCATGAACTTCTGAGGATCAACAAGAAAACGCCCGCTCCAGTCAGAAATAATAGAGCGAACAGATGTTAAATCAACGGTTTGTGTTATACGCCATGGCCCGCCTCGCAAATCAAGACCAAAACCTAATGCCTTACATGCTTCAATGGCTTGCAGGACCGCCGAAGTATTATCATGACTGGTATCGTTTCCTATCCCTCCGAACATAAATGGCGTAACATAAACTAATGCTGCCTGAACACTTCCACCCTGAAGGGTCCAAACATTGGAGGCTCCGCCAATAGCCCGCAGACCCAGCACTGATAAAACGTCTTCGGCCGTCTCTTTTTCCAGTATATTCCGACCAAAGCTTGTTAATCCGGTCGTTTCCATCGAATCTGTCGCGGTAAAAAATGGGATTTCGTTTTTATCCCTTTTCAATTCTGCCAGAGCCGTCAGTATATTATCCAGCGGTTGTTTTTTATTTAATTCGTCAATAAGCCCCGCTCCGCTGCCAATCCCTGCGGGCCTGTAATCAATGATTGTTCCATCAGCTTTAATTTCCGCTAAAGCAAAAACATAATGCTGTTCGTCATTATCGGTGTAATTTTCCAGCGTCTCCGCAACGGTCAGTTTAACCGCTGACGCCCAGACGCTGGTTAATGTCCCCTTCCAGGCGACGTCAGCCCAGACCTTTACCGGCTTTTGTGAAACCGTAATATTCTGGTCAAACAGCAACTCAGCACGCACACCGGCGACATAGCCCACCCCTTTTTTGACGACGTATTGCGACCCGGTTTTACTCACCAGGAAGCCATCCCCCAGAAAAGAGGCTTCGCCGTAGATATCCATATTTTCACAGCGGATGCGCTCATCAACGCCGTTCAGGCGGGCGGTGAAATCAATCTGCCAGGTATCTGCCGGGGTAATAATCTGGGTCTGTTCCGACGCGCCGTTATATTCCATCAGGAAAGAGCGGGTTAATACGTTCCCCTGCTGGCCGGTCGCCGTTTTGATTTTCTTCTGCGTGGGCGCGTGAACAATCATCGCCACCACATTATTGGCCTTGTTAACCAGTCCAACCCAGTTAAATTCAAAATCCCCGACGTCCGCGCCCATCACAACGGAATACACCACCGCGTTATTGTTCACCATGCCGGTTTTACCCACGGCCTGGCGATGGACGATAAGCGCCGCATCCGGCAGACTTTCACCGCGATCGATGGGGTCAGTAATATTCAGGTCCGGAACATTGGCAAATACAAATTCATCAAGGATGACAACCCCGCCATTGGACGCTTCCTGCGCTTTCAGTTGCTCAAATGCGGATGTAATAACTGTCTGACTCATAATAAACCTATAATTTTGCGCCAAATACGGCGTTGTCATTCATTCCCGTACTGGCCGGGAAACAGATGTATTCCCCGTCCAGCCTTTTTTCCCCGCCGATATACTCCCCGGCGTGATAGCAGACTAATTCCCCGTCATTCCACCCGGCGTTGATATACAGCTGAAGCGTGGTCATAACCTCAAAGCGGTACCGGCGACAGGTGCGGCCGTACTGGCGGATAATCTGCATCATCAGATCGGCGTTCTGCGCAATCTGGCTATCTGAAACACGGACAATAATCACATCCCAGTCAATGTCCGGCTGGCGCTCCAGTAGCTCCACATAGCCAATGCCCAGGCGTTCAAAGATGGCAATAAAACCGGCAATCGACCCCGCATCAGCAGCGTTGACGAAAGCAAACGCCACCCGCTTTCTGAAGAGAGATAACGGCTCACCACTGAAGCGCGTAATGTCCCGGTCATAGGCCAGCAAACGTAGGATGGATTCCGAGCACGTCAGCGGGTCAAACTGGTTTACCGGCCAGGTGATCCAGCCGTAAGCCTGCGCCCAGAAACGGCGCGCCGCCCGCAGCAGCTTCGCTGGCTCGCCTTTATCCATCCATGACGGCAGAGACAGACCCGACAGTTTTTTATTGAAATCAGTCATGTTCGATACTCACGCTCAACCGGGACAGGCGCGGGACGTTCAGATCGCTGACGATATCGCGCAGGGAAAATGTGACTGAATCCACCGTGCTAAACGTCCGGTGGATCTCCCGGCCCAGGTTAGAAAATGAAAAGCGTCCGTATGGCCATGTTTTCTTTACGTCGTAATCGGTATTTTCCCGAAACGCGCTGCGCACGAGGTTTTCAACGCCCGACTTCAACGCGCTGTACTCATCAGTACTCAGGCTGGCCGGGTCGGGTACATACAACACCACGTCCAGTTCATGGGTGGTTTCCGGCAGCGGAAAACACTGCATATCATCGCCGTGGCCGTGATGGCCCTGGGTGTTGATATAGTCATTCACCGCCGCGATGAACGGATCGGATATCACGCCGCTGTCCAGCAACAGATAAGCGTTAGCGGTACCCGGCCCGCGCGGCGCGTCATGTTCAAAAAAGATCCGGTCAATCGACAGCCCGGCAATCCCCGCAATCATCGACCGGTACACCGCATCGGTGTGGTAATTCCCCACCAGGTTGAACTGGTTACGGCAGCGTTCCCGCAGCTCATCATCACTTTCTTCATCTGCGCCCGGCGTGGTCAGCCAGTCTTCTTCACTGACCGCCTGGCTGATACCCGCCACGGCAACCGGCAAAATGCGGTAATAGCCCGGCGCAAGGTTATAGGCTCCGCCGGTCCCCTCCGCCCGGACGGGTACCAGGGCGCTGGCCGTACCGGCGGCAATCGTGAAATCTTCCGTAACGGCCAGCCGGTACACTGTGCCGTTAATGCGCTCTGTCTGGACCAGCGTCCCGGCTTTTACCGTGACCGTGGCCGCCGGTGACGTCTTACTGAAACGGATAACCCCTTCTGCCGCCGTCGCAGGTTTTACCGTTATGTTGACCGCCCAGGCCAGCAGGCGCAGCAGCTGGCCGGATGCGGTGGCCACAAACATATTGACCAGCACGGTATTAATCAGCACATCGCGCAGCCACATCACCGGCGTGGTCACAATGGCCGTAATCAGCCGCCAGAACGGTGACATACGGGATGTGTTAGTGATAATTCCCTCTTCGGCCACAATGGCATCAAACCGGGTCCGGGCTTCGGCCGGGGTGGCGGGCATCCCGCTTTCATTCACCAGCTCTTCAAAATCGACCTGCGGTTTTTCCGTCATATATCCACCCTCAGAGATAACGATCCAAAATCGTAGGTATCCGCCGTCACCCACAGGCGCGACAGGGTTTCTTCCGTGATAGATACCGTGCCGGGGATCAGCCGTTCATCATCTTCAATCAGCAGTTCCATCCGCGTGAAAATATCAGCGCGAAGCGTCGGGCTACGTTCAGCAATTAATTCCGTTGCCAGTCCGCTTTCAATAATGCTGTGAATAACATCCTGCCCGATGCTCTGGCGGTTATTGCACAAAACAGGCTCACTACCGGTATTCAGAACAAAATCATCATTTTCAATCAGCAGGTCGATATAAAATAAATCACTCATAATCCCATCTCCTGCCACTCCTGCAATTTACCCGGCGTGAAAGGTTCCTGCGGGTAAATGTTTACCGTATCAATATTGTTCCCGCGCTGATTAATTTTATTACTATTGCTGTTATTAATCGTCCTGCTAATGCCGCCCGGATCAATAGTCTTTAATTGTCCGCCAGTTGATAACTTATTTTCTGTTACCGTCGGCGCGGTTGTGGTGGTGCTGATATTCACGCCGGGGATTTTATTCAGCTTTTCTACAATCCAGTTCCATGAAGAAGTAAAGCTGTTTTTAATCGCCTGCCAGATACCATCAAACAAATTCATTATTCCGCTGGCCACACCGCTTAATGCATCGGCTGGTGAAAACCCCGTCAGCAGCGCAATAAAGCTATTCCAGCCATCAGCAATATATTGCCATGCGGCCGAGAATACCCCGGCCAGCCATTCCACCACCTGCGCCACTGCCTGAAATGCTGCGGTATTCATTACCGCCGCCTTGACCGTATCCCAGTGCTTAACCAGCAAATAACACCCGCCGACCAGTAGCGCAATGGCCCCGACGGCCAGCAGAACCGGCCAGCTCATGAAGTTAATAGCCGCGCCCGTCAGCATTGCTGCTGTCCGCATCACGGCCAGTGCGCCGCTGGCAATATTCAGGATGACAGACCATCCCGCCAGAACAAACGCTGACACGCCCATGATGATATTCAGCGTCGCGCCTACCGCCGCAAATCCCAGCACGGCCATGGCGGCATACCCGACAACCCGCGCAATGTTGGGAAAAAGCTGCATCCAGCGGGCAAAGGTCTGGCCCATCTGCGCCGCCCAGTCCAGCAACGGATTCAGCACCGGGACCAGCGTTAAGCCGATAGCAATCTGAACCGCCCGGATGATGGCCATAAACCGGTCCATGGGTTTAACCAGCTTCGCCGCGGCTTCCTCTGTGCGCTTCAGGCCGTCCGCGCCGCCCAGGATGGTGATATTGCGTTGAAGTACGGCGACATTACCGTAAAGCTGTTTTACCACCGCTGAACTGCTGCCGAAGGCGTCATCCAGCTCTTTTTGTGCCTTCAGATTGCCTTCCAGGCTCTCACCATATTTACCCTGCAATTTAGTCAGCATTTCCGGCATCGACAGCATTTTGCCGTTGGTATCGGTAAACGACAGGCCCAGCTTTTTAGCACCTTCCAGCGCAGAGGTAACAAAGCCTTCATATGCGCCGCTGGCTTCACTGCCCAGGGTGCGGCTTAATTCACCCAGAACGGCCAGCTGCTCATCCATGCCGATCCCGTAGTTGGTACCCGCGCCGCGCGCGCCTTCCATCAGGTCTTTTACCATGCCGAGTTCAAGCCCAAACTGCTGGCGCATCATGGTCATTTTCCCGGCCAATTGTTCCGCAAACTGCACTTTTCCCATCGCGTCGGCATCGCTGCGGAAATTACCGAACATTTGGCGCATAAACTCCGATGTCTCCGCCGTGGAGGTTTTCATTTCAAACGCCATCAGGTTGGCAACGCGGGTGATTTTGGGCAGTTCCTGCCCGGTCAACCCGGCAATTGCGCTGTTAATCTCCGCCGTGGAGTTCACAAAATCCGTGGCCACCGTGCCGTAAGTGGCGCTGAATGCCAGCGCATCACGTTGAACAGACTTCAGGACACCTGAATCAATTCCCCTGGCGGATTGCTCCCGCAAGGCGTTGAACATATCGAAGGCCGGGGCCAGCATTCCGCCAATCGACTGACCCACGGCATACAGGGCAGCGCCGCCAATGCCAATACGCTTAAATGCCTGTACGGATTTATCAGCAAATTGCACGGCAGAATTCTGCGCAACTTTTAACGGTCGCGTGAATTTATCAATCAGGCTTAATGTGAAATCCAGATTATTCATTAATTACCCTTAAACGCCGTGCCAATTCCGTTTGCTACTGCAATACTTGCATATTCCCAATAGCGATTATCCAGCCACATAGCCGCCGCAATATCATCCAGTGAATCATCACCGTGCGGTAAATAGTGGCGGCGCAAAATATAGTACTGTTCCATCCCGTTCTGATTAATGGCGCTAATCCGGGCGGTTAGTTTTTTGCAACAATTTCCAGTTCAGGCGCGAAGCGTTTATTCACTTCATTAACCAGCTGTAAGGCCGCGCCGGGTAACTTCAGTAATTCAGCCAGACTTTCTTTTGTTTCTGCCGTTACAATACGCATCAGGTAGTTATGTGCCGGAGACACTTTATTATCCATCGACATATCGTTAATTAATTTATTATAAGCGGCAATATTGGGTTCAAACACAATATCTTTCCCGGCAACGGTCAATTCAATAATCTGGTTTTCCATTTAATAAATTCTCTCTTAAGTTAATTTCATCTACTAACTGATTATGGCGGGCCGCGCACGGTCCATATAAATCCATATACAGCAGGATGACATCAGCGGCATCCCGCCCGGTTGTCCCTGCCAGCTGCGGCAGCTGCTCGCTACACTTAGTTTTCAGGTTTTCCTGATAAGGCGGCGGCGGTTTTCGCGGCGGCGTCGTTGTACATGCGGACAAACTCAGCAGACAGACACACGCTGGTAAACACCGGCTTAACCACTTCTGTGCGGATCTCCCTAGGAGGAGCGTTCCGGATTGCATCAAGTTTGTCCTCCAGTTTGCGGCCTGACGCGCTGGCCAGTGCCTGCATTTTTTCCCCTGTGGCCGTCGCGGCTTTGCTGGCCACCATATCCAGACTATCCCGGTGCCAGGTGGCAACCTTCCAGCCTGCCAGGAATGACAGTGCCACCAGGCAAACAGCCGCCGCAACGCCCTGGCGAGTCATCAGCGGACCCCGTTATGTTCCAGGCTGAAGTGGTTCCCGTCCGGGTTGCTCTTAAAGCGCCCGCCCCAGCTGCCGCCCAGCGATTCCCAGTACTCGCCCAGCGCGGAATAATCTTCCGTCCTGGTCATGTATTTACCGTTTACGAACAGATTAAAATCCACCGCCAGACGCTGGGTATGCAGGCTGTTAGCAATCCCGCTGCCTTTTTTCGCATTCAGCGCCGCCTGTTCCGGCGTGCGGTATGCTTCGCCAAACGTCAGACGGTAGCCGCGTTCTTCGGCCCAGTGGATCAGGTTGGCCACCATCACCGTAAATAACTGCTGTTTTTCGCTTAACGTCATTTCTTCTCGCTCCTGCTTTTTCCTGCGGCCCGACGCCGCAGCCACAATTCCACCGCCTGATAACCGGCAATCCCCAGCGCAGCCCCTAACCCCTGAATGGCCAGCGGGCTGGCATCCGGGATATGGATCAGCACCGCACCCGCCGCCACGGCCACAAAGCTGCCCAGGATGACGCGGCTGATAAACAGGCGCAGGGTGATGGGGTCATCACTGGCCAGCACCTTGCCGATAGCAATCAGCGCGCCGATGATCAGCAGCGAATAGAGGCTTTTTTCATGCTCCTGCATAACTTTTCCTTACGACGCAATCAGGCTTTGCGTGGTTTCCGGCTCCAGATATGGAATACCGTCAATATTGATAAAGCGCGGGTCCGTAACCAGAATCTTGATTTTCCGCGTGGACAACGCCCCGCCTTTGGGGTCCAGATCCAGAATGCTGTTCAGTACCAGCTTGACGCCAAACGCTTCAATTTTGGCTTCTTCCTCGCCCGCCTTGCCGTAAAACAACATGTCCGTTGGCGGGATGCCCCGCCACGACCCTGCCGCGCTGGCTTTCGCTTTGAGGGTGGCCAGTGCCTTGATGGACAGTTCAATTTCCCCTTCTGCGGACACATCCCCGTCCACATAGCCATCCGGTACCCCCTTTGTCTGCGCCAGCGCAGTGTTATCCGTAATGTTCAGGGTCAGTTTTTCAACATGAACCAGATCGGTTTCCCAGTAGACGTCAAATGACGCCCCCGATATGCGCTTACTCATGCTGCCTCCAGGCTGGCATCCAGCATCAGATTAATGGTGATTTCCAGCGGCATTTCGAACGGACGGATCACCACATAGATTTCCACTTTTTTGCGGGTTTTCCAGACGATAACCACATCACCATCCTTCGGTGACTTCACTTCTCCCGGAAACTGAATGCCGTTGATTTCCGCTGATTTCGACATCTCGCGCAGCGGTGCCGCAAAATACAACTGGTGAGCGGTAATACTGCCCGGCGTGCTGTTCAGTGAGCGATCTGCAATCTTAGCAATGGCCAGCAGTCGCACCCGACGGGCAACCTTATCCACAATGCGCACGGTTTCCAGCGCCTGGTAATCTCCGCCTTCTGCATCCAGCGTACGACAATCGGACCAGTAATAACCGTCATAGTCCGCGTACCACATCGGGACGCTGTAGCGCTGCGCCTCCAGCGCCTGAAGGGTAGCCAGCTGGAGCGGTACCCCGTCACCGTCCACCGGCACATCATCGCTGCCCATGCTGATCAGCGGCCCGGTTTTGACCCGCGCCGGACTGTCCGCAATGGTGACGGCACGATTACACAACCGTCCGGCCAGTACACCCGGCTCATTGCCCCACAACACCGGCACCAGGCAAACCGCCTTTTCTGAAACCTTGTCCTGCAAAGTGGACAGGCGTTCCAGATAATCCGCCTGGGACTCATCGGCCTGCATCCCCTGAACGGCCAGGATGAACCATACCCAGCGGCCAAACTTCGCGATCAGATTGCTGCGCAGGGTGATGGCCTGGTTAATCGGTGCCTTTTCTGAGACGGCATCACACAACACCACGCCTTCCACAGATGCCACCTGCTGCGCGGCCATCACCGCATCCGTCCACAACTCTTCCCCCAGCGGCCGGGCAAACGCCCACCAGTTCTGGCCCGCGTTATCGCGCGCCGCCGCCAGCTGGCGCTTCAGGTCGCTGTCCGCCTCACCCAGTAATACATCCAGATCGCTCTGGCTGTTCACCGCCAGCGTTTTGCCGGTGTTTACCGTCCCCCGGCCTACAAACAGCAATACGCGTTCCACCTCACTGGTTTCGCCCTGCTGCTGATTCAGCTGGTTTACCCCAACGTTAGGCCATGACATGACTCATTTCCCCTTAATATCCTGTGCTTTAACATTCCAGCCGAAGCCGATCCCCTGTAGCTGCCGCGCCAGTGCCTGGCTGAAATCCTCATCACTGATGCCCAGGAATTCACGGGCGGGCAGGTCAATGGTCCAGCTTTCTTTCACAGCCTTACCCGACAGCTTACGGATCAGTAATCCGGCCTGGTCATAGGGCATCGACGCTAACAGCTCTTTGGCCGTTGGCTTGCGCCAGCGCTTCCCCTTTCTGACCCGATACCCCAGCCCACGCAGGCGTTTTACCTGCGCCGGGGTGGCCATTTGTCCTTCACGCGATTTGCGCGCCACGCTGCGGCGATTAATGCTGACGTTCATCCCGTTTTGCTGGCTGTATGCCACCACCCCGGCAGGCACATCCCTTGTGCCGTTGCGATATCCCCCGCCCTGGAGATACACCCGAACGGCGCTGATTTCCGGCATATCCCGGATATGCAGTAGCTTTGGCAAATTGCGCAGCATCTTGCCGCGCCGCCGGGTTTTCCGTCCTGTCCATGCTTCACCATCCGGCCCCGTCTGATTGCGAACATTGCGCTTTGCAGCTGCAATCAGGCCGTATTTAGCCAGACGCCATAACAGACGCTGACGCTTTGCCGGTGGCAAGTCCGCGCTGGCCAGCGTCTTGCGCAGTTCTGCCAACTGGGATTTATTCAGCTCACCGCCAACAATCATCCTTCGTCACCCACTGGCGCGCCGGTCGCATCCGCGCCGAAAATCAGCGCATTAAACGCGGTCCAGATCTCCGGGTCAGCCAGCCGCCAGCGCCGCCCCTGCCAGGGGATTGGCCCGTTTTCATCCGGTACCACCACCAGTTCTTCCACCATCGGCACACTGACAATCACCGTGGCGGTTTCTTCGGTATCCACCGACACATCCCAGTCCGGATCGGCTTCCGTGATGCCCAGCTCTTCGAACAATTCCCGGTCGGTATCGTCCAGCCAGGCCGCCATCAGTGAAAACAGCAGGCGCGGATCGCAAAGGCGATACGGGAAACGCTCCCAGGCTAAAACCGCGCTATAACGGATAACCGCCTGGCGGTACTGGTCCAGCCCCAAATCCTTTGCCGCCGGAATAAACTGCATTTCGTCCATGACGCTGGAAAATGCTGTCATGGCGCGGGGCGGGACGTTGGCCCGAAAAAAGGCGGTGAGTGACCCCAGCTGCGTACTCATACTTTTTTCACCGTTGCCCGTTTCAGCCCCTTCATACGGCGGATCACAATGGATGATTCCGCCAGCAACCCGGCGCGGGTTTCCATACTCTCCTGTCCTGGATGAGCGTCACGCCGCCCGATGGTGGCAAACTCGCCAAGCAGATCCGCTTTTGCGCGGGCAAAGACAGCTTTGGTGTACTGGGCGCATAACCCGTTAATGCCCGCCATCGTCACCCCCGGCACCACTGCTGCACTGTCATAGCCCTGCGCCTGATATTTGCCCGCTACCGCCTCAAGTTCGGCGTTCACCTCCAGCACGGCGGCAATCATGGCCTGGCCGATTGTGTCGGCATCAACATCCGGCGGTAATGACCGCTGCGCCTGAAAGTCCTTCAAATTCAGGTCCGGCCAGAAACCGGCGTTTTCCAGCAAAACATCCTGGTAATTAATTGGGCTGCCACTAAACATCCATTCCCCCGGAAAAAGGCGGGCTGACCGGTATCCACGGCGCAGAACACAAATGCGTCCCGCCCTCACCGCGCCCGCCTGGCTTGCGGTAGTCTTTACCCCTGCGCCAGCTTACGCAGCCGTGCTGCGATGGTCTGACGCGCCGTTTTAACCCCAATTTTTGAGTAATAGCGTTCAGCGGTAGCCAGGAGCCGATCGGCTTTTTCCAGCATCTCCACATCGTCCACCGCTGCCGCTGTCGTCTGGCCATCTTCCCCGCGCAACAGCTCCAGCCCGGCAAACTTGAACCATTTGGCGGTCACTTCCTCATGTAAGCGCCACTGATTCGCCACCCGCTCAAACGTGCGGCTAAAGTACGGTTCCAGGCTTTCGCCACGTCCGGCCGACTCCTGCGCCCATGCCAGCATGGTATCCGCCACAAACGTGGGGAAGTTGCTGCGCAGGCGCGGCGGCGTAGGCTGCTGCTGACTAATGGCGATATCCGCCCAGTCCAGCGCCGCGTCCAGCTCCCCAACGTCAAAGAGCCAGATCACGCACCAGGCAAATACCGGATGCGCGTACACCCTTTCCCCGGCCAGATAGTCTTCAACCGTTGGTCGCCAGCGCGGTAACAACACATCGCGCTTATGCGTCACGCGGTCCGCGATAGTTGGCAGCGAGCGCAGGTACTCCACATCCTGTTCCAACTGCCTGACCTGTACATGCAGACTGTCAACGCTGTTCACCGACTCCTGGCGATCCAGCTGACGTTGCATTGCAATCCGCTGGCTGTGACGTTGCGCGGGTGAAAGTCCCATATCAGCCCCCTGATACCTTGCCGATAGTCACCGCGGATTCATCAATGGCGGCATACAGTTCCGGCACTTCAACGGCGTATCCTTCGTTACGCAGGTATTTGTTTTCGAACTGTTTACGGTCTTCAACAAATTCACCTTTACGCATACGGGTATTACGCTGGGTGTAGATATGCAGGTTACTGAGCGGCGTTACCACCATACGTTTGCCCGGCATGAATGGCGGGATAATGGCTTTACGGCCCGCGATGGTTTCACCCAGCAGCTGCGCAGCGATTTTCTCCGTAGGACGGTCAGCGGCCTGATACAGCCGGTATTGTTCCGCCGCCACCAGATCAGCACCAACCAGCACCACCAGACGCGGGTCATTGCGGAACTGGGCCGGAATTTTGGTGTTAATCAGATCTGAAGCCATCGCATCCAGCGAATGATAATCACCGGCGCTATCCAGCGTGACCGGATCGGTCATAATCTGATTGCCAGCAAGCAACTTTTTCATGATGGCGTGCCAGCCCAGGTTCACATCCTCCCCGTTCGGGTTCGCCGTCGGGTCAGTGGTTTTCGCCACGGATGCACCGTTAAAGCCAATTCGCAACATATCCAGCGCAAAAGCCTGGGTAGAAAACGCCTGCACCAGATTGTAAAACTCGTTTTCTTCCTGCCCGGCGTTAGCCCACATAGACAGCAGATCCCAGCGCAGTGCGGCGCAACTGTCTGTTTCAACCAGCTTGTACTGGTTGCCATCCACGCCCACCTGGCGGGAAAAACGACCGTTTTCACTGCGGCCGGTATGCAGCGCAGACGCGCCAACGGAAACCACCTGGCCGGAAAGCTGATCCACATCAGCGCAGGTAATCATGCTGAGGAATTCAACCGCTTCCAGCAGCGCCATGCGCAGGGATGTTTCCTGCGGGTCAGATAACGCAAAATACTGGCGCGAATCTGAACCGCCAAATGACTGCGCCAGACCAGCCGAATACTGGTTAATTAACTGACGCGCCCTGTTATTTAAATGCATAATTCTCCCTCGCGTAACCGCGACAATTAAGGGTTAACGACTGATGAATTACAGGTAGTTAAATTTCCCGGATTTCCCCTGGATATCGCGCTTGCCTTTTCCCGGATTTTTATTTAGTTCAGAGAAACGCTCTAAAATTTCTTTGCCTTTTTCGCGAATCGTGGCGAATTCTTCCGTGTCCACAACTTCAGAAATAGTATCCACATCTTCCTTAACTGAATTTAACTGCGTTTCAATAGCGGCAACTCGCGCTTCGAGGTCATTTAACGCATTGGCCAGCGCCTGCAATTTATCGTCGCCCTGCGCATCACCAGAACCGTCTTCGCCACCTTCTTCAAATTTCGGTTTAATACCAAAAAGCGTCTGCCAGTTTTTTTTCATTAATCCTTCCTGCTTGATTTTTCCGTCACTGTTCATTACACAACGGTAATAACCCTGTTTTGATAATTTGCGTTTACTGAAACGCAAGCGTGTGGTGCCGACACTGGCGGGACTGTCTGTTACACCCAGACCGTACAAATATGCTTTTCCGGTTCCGCGCCAGTCTTCTTCTGGCTCGATAGAGAAAAAAATCATCTGGCCTTCACGATTAGCGAAAATAAGACTGAGATTCGGGCAGAGTTTTACATATAACCTTGCCAGACCATCGTCCCCGTCCTGCCACATCGCTTCCAGTACTTCGCCGAAATTACCCCAATCCCTTTCATGCTCCGGCCAGATTAATGCGGTGTAATGATTGATATCGTAGGTTTCCCCCATATCAATAATCCACTGCCTGTAAATTTCCCTTCCGTCTACCGTATCCCCTTCGGTGGCAACACACAGCCAGTCTGTTTTCAGATGAGACATATTTCCCTTTTTGGCGTGCATTGATATTGCGTTGTAGATTATTGCCCACTCCAGAATGATGCGCATCCGGTTATATTCGCTTCAGTTCGGATAAGACGCTTTACAGAATTAACACGAATACAGATAAAAACTTTCTGCAATGTTTAATGGCAAAATCCTCATCACGATAAATAAATACATTGATGAGGCCGCCGCTAAGGGATGGCGAAATATTCTGAAGAATTACGCGGAGTGGCGCGGGCGCTTTATCTGCGCCACTGTACCCCGCGAGAAATAGCGAATGAATTAAATCTGCCAAACGCGCGGATCGTTTATTACTGGGCGGAAAAATATAAATGGGCTGACTTACTCAGCCACGAAAGTACAGAAGAAGCCATTGAACGCCGTTACCAGCTGCTGACGGCGCGCGACAATAAAACCGATGCAGAACTAAAGGAAATGGATCTGCTTATTGCCCATGCCTGCAAACTTCGGGCGCAAAGCAATAAGCACAAAGAAAAACTGGCCACCGGAAACGGCCAGGCAGCTGCGGCACGCGGGAATGATGATGATGATCCCCGCAGCAAGCGCAAGTACAAAAAGAATGACATTTCCGGGCTGACGAAAGAGGATTTTGACGCCTGGGCCGATGAACATCTGTTCGGCTACCAGAAACACCTTCGCCAGAATATTGGTCAACTGGTACGCAACATCCTGAAGAGCCGCCAGATCGGGGCGACCTGGTATTTTGCGTTTGAAGCCTTTGAAAACGCCGTTCTGACCGGCGACCCGCAAATATTCCTGTCCGCGTCGAAGGCACAAGCGGAAGTTTTCCGTTCTTATATCGTGAACATCGCGGAACAGTACTTCGGCATCACGCTGACCGGCAACCCGATCCGCCTCAGCAACGGCGCAGAGCTGCGTTTTTTATCCACCAACAAAAACACCGCGCAGTCCTACAGCGGGCATCTGTACTGTGATGAATATTTCTGGGTGCCCAACTTCGCAAAGCTTAACGAAGTGGCCAGCGCAATGGCCACCCATGACAAATGGCGCACCACCTACTTTTCCACCCCGTCGGCCAAAACCCACCAGGCTTACCCGTTCTGGACCGGCGAAGAATGGAAGCGCGGCAGCAAAAAACGCGCGGCGGTTGTATTCCCGTCATTCGATGAAATGCGCGATGGCGGCCGAGTCTGCCCGGATGGCCAATGGCGCTACATCATCACGATGGAGGACGCGATCGCCGGGGGGTTCAACCTCGCCAGCATCGAAAAACTGCGCAATCGCTACAACTCCGATACGTTCAACATGCTGTATATGTGCGTATTCGTGGACAGCAAAGATGCGGTGTTTTCCTTCTCCGACCTGGAACAATGCGCCGCCGACGTCAGCACATGGCAGGACCACGACGAGAAACGCCCGCGCCCCTTTGGCGATCGGCCTGTCTGGGGCGGCTTTGACCCGGCGCGAAGCGGTGATTTGTCCTGTTTCGTGATTATCGCGCCGCCCGTATTGCCAGATGAAAAATTCCGCGTGCTGCGGGTCTTTAACTGGAAGGGAATGAACTTCCGCTGGCAGGCAAAGCAGATCAAGAAACTGTTTGAACAGTACAACTTCACCTATCTGGGGGTTGACGTAACCGGCATCGGCCGGGGGATATGCGACAACATTTACCCCTTTGCCATGCGCGTAATGGAAGAAATCCGCTATGACCGCAACATCAAAACGCAGCTGGTTTTAAAGGCGGTGGACGTGGTGGAAAGCGCCCGTATCGAATGGGATCAGGATATGAAAGAAATCCCCGCCAGCTTTATGTCCATACGCCGGACAACCACGCAAAGCGGCGCGGCGTTGACGTTTGTTGCAGACCGTACCGCCGAAACCGGCCACGCTGAATCCGCATGGGCCATTATGCACGCCCTGCACAATGAACCCCTGAACTATGAAAACAAACCCCAGTCACGCTGGGGACTGAAGAAGGCCGCATGAAGAAAAAATATGTGAAACGCGATAAGCGCCAGAGCGGCGCTAAAAAGATGAGCATCATTAGTTTTGGCAAACCCGAACCGATACTGACGACCGGCACTGATTACCGGGATATCTGGTACGACAACGCCGCCGATCACTTCACCCAGCCCATTGACCGGCTGGCGCTGGCCCAGTTGATTAACCTGAATGGCCAGCATGGTGGCATCATCCACGCGCGCAAAAATATGGTGTTATCAGATTACCAGGATGGCGGGCTTACCCATGATGAGCTGGAAGCCGCAGCCTTTGACTACCTGACTTTTGGTGATATCGCTATTGCTAAAATCCGTAACGGCTGGGGCGATGTGGTTGCGCTTGAACCGTTGCCCGGTCTTTATCTGCGCCGCCGGAAAGAGCGCGACAATGACGCCAATCTGCCGGGTGATTTTGTGGTGTTGCAGCAGGGCCTGCCGCTGGTCTATCCGCAGGAAGATATCATCTTCATCAAAATGTACGACCCGCAACAGCATATCTATGGACTACCGGATTATATCGGCGGCGTACATTCGGCCCTGCTGAACAGTGAAGCGGTGATATTCCGCCGCCGGTACTATCACAACGGCGCGCACACTGGCGGCATTCTTTACACCCGCGACCCCAGCATGACCGATGAAATGGAAGAAGAGATTGAACAGCAGCTGCGTGACAGCCAAGGGATCGGTAACTTCAGCACCATTCTGGTTAATATCCCCGGCGGCGACGGTGACGCCATCAAGTTCATTGAAATGGGCGATATCTCCGCAAAGGATGAATTTGCCAACATCAAAAATATCAGCGCACAGGACATTTTGAACGCTCACCGGTTCCCGGCTGGCCTGGCGGGCATAGTGCCGCAGAATAGCGCCGGACTGGGCGATGTGGAGAAGGCAGAACGAACCTATAAAAAAAGCGAAGTCGCCCCCATTCAGCGCCGGTTTATGAATACCATCAATAACGACCCGGAGATCCCGTCACGGCTGCATCTGAACTTTGATTTAAGTTATTTAAATACAAAGGGTGAAGATGCGAAATGAGGCAAAAAAGGTTAAAATCCAGGCACTATCTAACAGCAGGTGCCTGGAACATGAGAGTATTAAAAATTGAATGTCCGGAATGCGGCTCAAAGGCTGTTATCCGTAAAACAAACCGTAAACACCGGCAGATTGCTGACATTTACTGCGCGTGCTGCGACGTCGAATGTGGCCATACGTTTGTGATGAATTTAACGTTCTCCCACACGATAAGTCCCAGCGCTAAAACAGGCGATATTCTGGTACAAAAATTACTGAACACCATGTCACCAGAACAGAAGCAAATGGCGTTTGACCTACTGAAGGCATCCCCGGCCATCTGACACCTCCCCTGGCTGGGAGGTTTTTCTTTTCCTGATTTCCTGTATCACTTCCTCCGCAATCTCGCCAATCCAAACCAATGCGATCGTTTTTTCTTTATCGCTGATATGGTCAGCATGAGCAAATTTAGCCAGTAATTCAATACGTTCAACTTTTGATGACACTTCCAGTAAATCCATTTATACCTCGGGAAATATAACTGTATATTTATACAGTACATCTATGATGCAACATTGTAAAATAGAAAATTTTCCGTTTATTCCACAACTTACAACTTATTCACAGCACACCAACACCTAATTCCAACCCGGCCAACTTTCGTTTTCTGGTCGATTACATCTTTCAACCATTCGCCCATTCTCGTAATACAAGGCACCATGACCAAAAATCAGACCGCCACCACGCCGCAAAATTGAGATTTCCTCATCTGAACCATTAAAACCACGGCTTTTCAGTTCCACTTTTAACCGCCTCCGGGTCCCACCCTCCGTACAGTTATTGACAGAACTCCAAGGGGATTTAAGGTCAAGGTCAAAACCCGCCTCCGCTGGCGCTTCGGCCAACTTCGCAACCTTCTGCCACTTAACCAGTCGCGTACACACCGCAGAATCTGGAATCAATGGCGAGTAGACGCCCTGCACGCGCTGCACGTCCTCCGCGTACTCATTACCCTGTTCAGTAATTTCATAGGCCAAGCGTACGGTCAGATCCTTACGCTGGACAAATGCGCCGCCCTGACATTCGGTATAAGCGCGCCAGTCCCCAACGTCCGCGGCGAAACGTACATTGTCCATATCTTCAGTCGGTAGGATCTGTTCATCGCCAGGCAAGCGGCGCAGCTCTCGCCACACCGTGACCGGCGCGCCGCCTATCTGCTGAAACTGACGAATGCGCCAGCGTGATGCCCAAGCGCACACCGCCTTTGCCATGTCCTTAAGGCTTTCCCCTGTTTCGCTGTCCTTCTCATCGTCCAGCGCAAAACCGTCGATATTTTTGGATATATATTTGGCGATGTAGCCAGTGGCGGAACCTTTGACGGGGTCGATCGGCTCAACGTGAAAACGCGCCTTAAGCGCGTTATGTGACTGTAGCTCTTCTGAATCTTCAATTCTGGCGTGATAGCAGATGATATCGCGCACCGTGTCTACATCCTGCGGACGCATGAAAAGCAGCATGTGCCAGTGTGGCGTCCCATCATGATGTGGCTCTACAACACGAAATCCAAAAATGTGAATGCCGGCACGCAAGATCGCCGCGCGTGCCTTAGCCCAAACTCCGCATAAATAGCGCTGCGTGTCCTGCGGATTACACCCATTCCATTGAGAAACAAAGCCGCCTTTACTGTGGGCCGAATGAAAGCGGGATGGCGCGGTGATGGTGTAAAATTCCCCCGCTAACCCTTCATCGTTGGCAATATCCTCAAACCCACGCATACGCACCATCAATTCACAGCGCCGAATGGCCGGATTAGCAACGCTACCGTGAACCCTATCAGCCAAAGCAATACGATCGCCCTGCTCATTAATCAGGTCGAACTTCTTAAAAAACTCAGCGTTACGTTTTTTCTGTTCTATCCATTCGCCTAAGGTTTTACGCGATACATAAGCACTGGCCGCCTTCTGGACCTGCCCCACGGCGATGGCCAGATGCTCACGCTGTACATCGCGAGCGCGCTTCAGGCGTTGAAACCACCATTCAGGAGCCATCATTCTAAGAATGCCAGACTCCGCTTTGTTGGTTTCCAGATCCCCTTTAGCCTCATATTCCGCCCAATATGGGGGTTGGTTGTTGAGCATAAGAGACAAAGTAGACAGATTGCGGTAGGCCTCCAGCGTACGGAGGTGCATTTCACGCTCATCTTTAGGTTTGCCTTTTAGCTGGTCGGTGAAGTCGTAGAACATTTGCGCCATCCAGCCAGATACCTGACCAGCCAGCTTTTTAAGTTCAAGACGGTCAAGGGATGGCAGACGCTCCAGGGACTTGCCGAAAGGGAGATCATGAACATCTGCGGCTAACTGATACCGCGCAGCCACTTTCCGCAGACGTGGCAATACATTCCCGCCAATGGTTTTACGCAGGAATGTATTGGCACGGCGACGGCCGTCACGTCCGGCAAAAAGCTTTTCGTAACGATTGCCAAAATACCCGGCTAACCAGTCGGGTATTTCATGGAGGTATTTAGCGCGCCAGTCATAATCCGACGGGTTGACGAACCATAAACGGCGCTCAGTAATGGAAGCATCACGTGGTACACCAGGCGCGAAGGTATCACGCCGCCAGGCATCTACAGCATGATGATTTCCCACCAACAAAACATTACCACTCACCGCAAACCACCTACAGCAAGCAGCTCATTTGTAACACTAGCTGCTTTGCTATCATGTCTCTTCCGTAGACTTTCTCTTTGATTACATAGCATTGGTCATGTAGCCTCATGCAAAATTCAGTGTGAAAAAGGTACTGTGATGCAACATAAATTATTCAAGATGAAAGACAGCTTGAAGCTGCCCTCATACGATTCAGCCATTGCGGCGTGGCTTGAAAAACAGCAAGAATCCCTTCCCGGAGTTCCATATAAAATCCTTGTTTGCAACGAGAATGTTTTTTACAGGGCCATCACGTGTGATGGACTGGGCGAATACGCTGCAGCACGTGAGTTTCTCCTGTCTCTGGATCTTGTAGATGCATCGGACTACGGAATGGGTTTGAAGGATTACGACTCTGTATTTGTGAGCCAGGAGTATATTGACCGAGCATCTTCTCGGTAGAACCTGCTAACGTCTCAACCTGGCTCTGGCCTTTAGTTGTTGATAAAGGGTATTTCAGGATCAGCTCTGCGGCGGTTTTCTGGCTTGCAGCTGCGGCACCCACACTGCGTGGCGCATTGAGGCGGACAAAATCAAACCCCTGATAGAAGGAATGCACCGCAGGGAGATCACTATTGGATGCAATCACCGGCACTCCCTTTAGCGCTAGCTTGCGCAGCTGTCGCGCCAGCTTTCCGTGATCCATATGGTTGAAGCCACTACCATGATAGGCGGTGAAATTATCGCTTTCGGTGAGATAAGGGGGATCGCAGTAAACCACATCACCCGGCCGAACCATGCTCAGCGTTTCCAGATAGCTGGCTGTAACAAAAGTTGCGCGTTTCGACTTTTCAGCAAATGCCAGGATTTCTACTTCCGGGAAGTAAGGCTGTTTATATTTTCCATATGGCACGTTGAAAGCGCCCGCTTTGTTGTAGCGGCATAGGCCGTTAAAACAATGGCGGTTTAGATATAGGAAGAGCGCTGGCCTCCAGGCTGGATCGTCGTTGTGGTTAAACGAATCCCTGTTATCGTAGTACCCGGCCTCGTGGTTATATTTTTCAAACAGGAGGCGCGCCCAATCAATCACATCATAAGGATTGGCAGCAATTGCCTTGTAAAAGGCAATCAGATCAGGGTTAACATCAGCAATCAGATATTCGTCATAGTCAGTATTCAGCATGACCGAACAGGAACCCGCGAACGGCTCAACCAAGCGCTTACCTTTCGGCAGATGGCGCAGCAACTGGGGAATAATGCGGGATTTACTACCCACCCATTTAAGCGGTGATTTCATTGCCATGCTGCACCGCCTTTGCTGCAAATAGCCGCAGCTTCTTCACGGATCAGCTCGACTATTTCGGCGGCGCTAAGTCCTTTATTGACCGCATGAGTGGCCAACTTATCCAGACGGGTGGAACAGAGATCAGCGGCCGCGGCTTTGCCCTCTTGCGTAGCTTTGCTCAGCATGTCCTGCCAAACGGAAAAAGCAGATTCAATCCGATATTCAAATTGTTTTTTGGCGAAAATCTCTCTTTCTTTATTCATTTTCAGTTCCTTAAGGCAAAAGAATCCCCGGCCACCGATAAGGCGGCCAAAAAATTCAATGTGGTTATTTAGTGAAAAGTGGCGGTTTTGGTGACGGCTGAATGGTTCGGGGCTGGAACCTGGTGTAACTCATAGGTATGTCGCCACCATTCCTGGATTAGCGCTTTAATCTCGCCCACGCCCAGCGCGCCGGAGGTGTAGAACATGGCGCGGATGCTGGCCAGCGCTTCAATCTGCGATTCTTTGCTACTGGCTTCACGATATACGCAGCACCAGAAAGCGGTATTTGCCGCCAGCCAGTGGCGCTTGTTTGTCAGATGTTCCGTGTCATTGAAGAAGAACGGATGAAGCACAATTCTGCCGTTTTTAGATGTGCTTTTTTCTTCAAAAAGCACCGCATAGTTATGCGGTACGCCCCAGGCATTCAGCTCCTGTACCAGTGATTTGCAGTCTACGGAAATAATGGCCATTAGTGGTTCTCCTGCTGCTGTAACTTATTGATAATTTGCGGTGCAACAACCATTTGCACCCCGTAATGGGTACGAATTGGATGGGCTTCCTTAATCGGTCGGCTTGCCGTACGCGCCGAAAAATCGCTATCACGTAACGAACCGAAGCCTTCAAACGTCAGCCGCGCCCTGGATATCCCCTGCCGCAGCTGAATCATTGCCCTGTAGTCCAGGCGCTCGAACAGTTCCCGCCAGCAACACTTGCTAAGGTGAGACTTGAACAATCCAGACCCAGAAGAGACGCCAGCCGCATGGAGGACTACGCCGCGCCATTCTGGCGTCAGTTTGTCCCACCAATCCGCCGCTTCGCTACTACCGCTGAAGTATTTCCGGCGAATCTGGCGTAAATGCGCCAGCCCGCGTTTTTGCTGTTCCTGACTAATGGCCATAACGCCCCCTTGCCATACCAACCACAACGCGGGCTTTAGTCGTTAAAAATCGCAATACTGATCCGCCTTTCATCCGGATAGGTTCATTTGTATTGAATTTATAGGCGTGACCAGGATTCCAGCGCTGGCCGTTGGGTAACTCAATCCAGCCGGTGGAGCCGCTTGCCAGCTGTACTGGCGGTGACTGGCGCTTAAGGTAAGTAACAAAAGCTTTCATCGTTTTCCCTCACATCATTCCCGTGACATTGGTTGTCACGATATCGACGGCAGCAGCCAGGACCGGCGCGGACTGAATACGGCTTTCAACGGTATAAGCCAGCATGGAAAGGCTGCGGATGGCATCGCGGGCGCGATCAAGGATTTGGGTTCGGCGGGCGGCGGTCATATGCTCAGTTGATACGGCTTCCCCAGCAATCGCACCGACGTGGGCCGTGGCGTTCAACGCGCAATACTGCATATTTTCCGGCCTGGCGTTGTTTGCAGGGACTGACGGCAGACAGTTAATCTGACTCAGCAGCCCATCCAGCAACCTGGCATCTTCCGTGTAATCGGTGATGGCCAGCAGGTCATCACAGGTCAGGCGATGCGGTTGCTGTGGGTTCAGTTTGTTGCGTAGCATCTGCGGCTTCATGCCAACGGCCTGGGCGATATCTTCCAGGTTGTGACCCAGCGCGAATGCTCGGCAAGCAGCATCAAAGCGAGCATGTTTAGAGGTCTGGTAATCAAACATTGTTAGCCTCTCCCTAATCCGTAGGATGAATTACGCGTTAAGTGAAATGTTGCATTCACTCAAGGCTTGCACCGTTAGCGCGGCCATGTTGATTTCAACGCGGGCGCGGGGCTTGTCTCCTTTGTCACGGATAGGCAGGCGGCCATCACGTACCATGTCGCGAGCGGTGCCCATAGGTGTGCCGGTAATGCGGCAATACTCGTCAATTGGGAGATAAGGTATGGGGATAGCGATTGTAATGTTAGGACGCATAAGGCAAACTCCTTTGTTCATGTGAGTGCGACAACACTCACCGATATTCGACAAACACTAAATTACGAACGGAGATTAACTCGACTAAATCGAGTTTGCAAGCTCTATGACCCAACAAAGACGAAAAACGACGCTACCGACAAATAGCGCGGAGGTTCTGGACCGCGTGTGCGAGGCTTACGGTTTCACTACCTCATTGCAGTTAGCTGATTATCTGGAAATTGCGTCCAGCAGCATGTCAGCCCGCAGAACCCGAGGCGTTTTCCCTGCTGACATTGTTGTGAAATGTTCTCTTGAAACTGGTTTTAATCTGGAGTGGCTGGCAACAGGTGTCGGGAAAAAATACGAAAATGACACATTAGACATAATGAAGTTTGCTAGAAAAAAACTAGTTGACGGTCAGCTATACGATTCTGGCTATGTCATGTTTGACAAGGTTCTTTTCCGGGCTGGCGTTCCTTTACCTGAGAACCCCCTTTGCCTTCAGGATGAGAAAGTGCAATACATCCTTGATCAGAAATTCGCTGAAGTTTTCGATGGAGAATGGTTAGTAAACATTGAGGGGAAAACAAGCATCAGAACTCTAACGCGCATCCCAATCAAAAAAGTTCGAGTTAGCGGTGTAGGTATGGCTTTTGATTGTGCGCTGGAAGATATTGATGTTATTGGCAGAGTTGTTTTGGTAATCACAGAGGGTAATTAAAATGGCTAAAGGTCCAGTAAAAGTTGATGAAAAAGAACAACAAGAAGATATAATCCATGAAGCTAAACCAGAAAAAACTTGTTTCGCTATAATGCCAATTGCAGATCATCCTGACTATGCTCCGGGCCATTTCAATCGAGTATATAACTATCTTATAAAACCAGCTTGTGAAAAGGCAGGTTATAAAGTAATACGTGCAGATGATGCAAAAGCATCCCATATGATAATGTTTGATATATTAAAAAACATCGTCGAATGTGATATGGCCATATGTGATTTAAGTTCAAAGAACGCAAATGTTTTTTATGAGTTAGGTCTGCGGCAAGCATTTAATAAAAAAACTATACTTATCACAGATGGATTGACGAACACACCTTTTGATATTACCGGCTTTCGTTATGTGAAATATTCTGAATCATTACGAGTTGATACAACTATTAGCGATATTGCAGAAATTTCTGCCATGCTAAAAGAGACTGACTCAGCCAGTGAAGATGATATAAACTCAATAGTTAATCTCCTAAAAATCCAACCTGCTCAGATCAATAAGGTTCAACTCAACGAACAGGAATCAGTTGTTTATGAGTTAATTAAAAATCTAGACGCAAAAGTATCAGCACTTTCAGCTAAAAATAAAAACTCATCTAATCTAGGAGTTATTAGGTTTAGCAACTCTCGTAATGAGCCATCAGTTGAGTCACTGAGTGGACTCACTTTCAACGAAATAATTAAAAACCATCCTAAAGCTCTACGACACGTAAATTTTTATGATAATGATGTTTTATTAGGTAAGTATATTGGAAAAAACGAAGAAGGTTCTCTTGTTTTCAGAAATGAAAACACCGAATTTCATGCAGCAGACTCTGATGAAACACGTCATTCCATAATGGCCTATTAATAAATTTTATGAGCATAAGAAAACAGCACGATGGTAAGTGGTTACTGGATTTTTACCCGCAAGGAAAACCCAAGGGTAAACCAGCAAAGCGCATCCGTAGAACCTTCGCTACAAAAGGCGAGGCGCAAGCCTACGAAAATCACATCATGGATAATATCCATGTAAAACCATGGCTGGACGGTAAAGAAGATCGCCGCAAGCTTCGCGACCTGGTTAACCAGTGGTTTGATGAACACGGTGTCACACTGGACGATGGCGAGAAGCGAAAAGCGGCGATGGAGTTTGCCTGCGAAAGCATGGGTGAACCCGGCGCGCATGAATTTAACGCCACACTATTTTCCACCTACCGGAAAAAGCGCCTTTCCGGGGAAATAGTGCGCACGCAGCGTGTTAAGCAAGTTTCCCCGCGCACAATGAATCTTGAATTAGCCTATTTCCGGGCGGTCTTCAACGAACTGAAACGTCTTGGACACTGGAAGCTTGAAAATCCTTTGACTAATATACGCCCTTTCAAATCTGAAGAAGCTGAACTGGCGTACCTTGAAAATGAAGAAATCACGCGCTTGCTAAACGAATGCATGAAAAGCAGGAATGAAAGCACGTACTGGGTAGCTTGCTTGTGTCTAATAACTGGCGCTCGCTGGGATGAAGCTGAATCCGTAACAACGAAACAAATAAAAAACCTTAAAGTCAGCTTTTTCAAAACGAAGGGTAATAGAAACAGGACTGTGCCAATAAGTCAGGCATTTTATGACTCACTTCCCAAACCAGAGAAACCTGGACGCTATTTTAAATCATGTTACTCTGCGTTTCGTAAAGCAGTTGAAAGGGCTGAGCTAAATTTGCCTGATGGACAGCTTTCGCACGTACTTCGCCATACTTTTGCAAGCCACTTTATGATGAATGGTGGGAATATATTAGTGCTAAAGAATATTTTGGGGCATAGCGATATCAAAATGACTATGCGTTATGCTCATTTCTCGCCTAACCATCTTGAAGATGCAATAAGACTAAACCCGTTAGAGGCAAAAAAATGAAAATAAATCTAAAAAAATACTTACTTGTTATATTCCCCATAATCTTAACAGGAATATCATTATATCCAGCGTATAAGTTTTTTATGATATTCCATGAGAATGGTTTTTCAAATAAGAATCAAGACTGGGCAAATGCAGGCTCATTTTTTGGTGGGGTTTATAGTGCCATATTTTCTTTCGCAAGCATAATTATCTTATCAATAACATTGATTCTTACAAAGAAATACAACAATCAACAACTTCAAATATTGCTCACAGCCCAAAGAAGAGAAACTTTTTGTTCCCTATTTGATAAGCTAACACAAAAGATGAACGAAATTAATTACTATGACATGGGGTTGGAAAATGAAGAGTCCTATTTTTATTACTGTGAACGGCAACTGTTCAATGATTTGGAAAGTATAAAGAATAATAGACAAGATAAATATGATGCAGGTGATGTTATTGATTTGAGCACCAATCTTGTACAAGGCGAATGGTTTATAACAAACAGGCCATATTATGATGTAGTTCTAATTACAGCAGAAATTCTGAGTATACTTGATAAGTCTCCTGAAGATGACAAGCGCTTCTTTCTTGCATATATGGAAGCGAATGCTTCAACACGTCGCCTCTACTGGTTATTTTGCTTTATGTATAATTTTGACAATAAGTATTCTGACATACTTATTCGCAATACAAGAACTCTTCGCATTCCAAAAGGATATGTCTGATGTCCCCTTTTTGTCCCCTCAGAACTCAAATATTCAGTAACCCACATTAGCATTCGTACAGCAAGCCTTTGTTATTACTATAAGTTATTGATTTATAAAGATGGTACATCGTTCTCATAATCGCTTGGTCGCTGGTTCAAGTCCAGCAGGGGCCACCAGATTTTAGCTTTAAAATCATATGATTAAGCCACTTTTCACAAAGTGGCTTTTTTGCTTTTGGTGGCAGATGTCCCCTTTTTGTCCCCCGCCATAAATCTTTCCCCGTTGTTCAATGCTGGCCTCTCCCTATCTTTTCCGCGTTTTGTCACCAGACCCGGAGATAAAAATTTGTAGATGGCATCATTTAAAAAATGGAAATTAGCGTCAGTCGATTTCAGTTACAAACCTTTGAGCACCTCCCTCGCAGCCCGCGCCAGCCCTGGATTTCTGATAGCGCCGCCGCCCTCCCTTTGTCGCCCTTGAGATCCTCTCAACCTCACGTAAAAATAATTTTTCTCTTAAATATCTGTTAGTTGCAAACTCTTATAGACCCTTTGTAGATCCTTTTTACTGAAAAAAACTGAAATTCTTTTCAATCTTTTCAGTTGCCAGTTTTCCGCAAACCGCCAGCAGTGGCGCGGCCCGGCGGTGTCGTTTGTAGAAAAATAAAACTGAAAAATTTTTATGATCCAAAACCCGCAGGCGGGTGCGGTGTAGTGCCATTTCCGTCGCAGACATTCTTATTTTGTCCACGCGTCGTGGCGCTGGCGGCGCGTAGCGCGTTTGATCTATTTGGGGCGTGACGGCGGATTATTTGTGGCGATGTGCGGCTATGGTGGCGCTGGTGCGGTCTGGTGAGGGGCGTAAAAAAGCCCGCATAAAGCGGGCCGGAATTTGACGCTACCAGGTAAGGCGGGTTATTTCGCGATAACGGGTGAATACTTTTTGTTTAGTCCGGTGGCCCTGGTGCCGGTTGCCGAAATATCAGCGCTGTTCGTGGGCTGGTCAGTGTCGCTATGGGTATGGCTGGCCGTCAGCTCTGCCAGTTCCCTGACCACATCCAGCGTATCCAGCATCAGCTGGGTGACGTTGATTTGCTCCGAGCCTAACCAGACGACCGGCGCGATCAGTTGCTGCTGTACTGCGGCCACGCTGCGGCGGATGTTGCCGACCTTCTCCACCAGGTCTTTACCTGTGGTGGTGGTCTGCGTGCCGGTGACGTCGGTTTCATCGTCACCGCTAACGGATGCCAGGCGGTTGCCGCCGGTGGCCATGGCATAATCACCGGTAGTGATACGCTGAACCGCCCCCGCCATCAGCACCGATGTGCCAACAACCGTTGTTTTATCGTTAGCCCTGATGGTAGTTTCACGGCTGACCAGCTGGCGCGCTTCGGTATCCGCCGTTATTTCACGGGCCATGGAGTTTTCACGGATGGTCTGATCCGTTTTCCGTTCCCAGTCCCCCGCCTGCGTCACGCGCTGTGATACCTCGTCACGCTGCTGCTGTAGCTGCTCTCCGGGCTTAATATCCGGCAGGCTGGTGCCGTCGGGATGCGTTCCCCGGATAAATGGCTTATCAGGACGGCCACCGGTGAAGCCGATTTCTACCACCGTACCCTGTGCCGGGAACTGGAACAGGCCGGAATCATTACCGGCCATCGGTACCGGCAGCGGTACCGCCGAATAGACCGGCGTGCTGCCGTCCGGGTTGCCGTTCGCGTCAAGCAGCTGCACGTCCACCGCATAGCGCGGACGGAACGGATCGGCAAAATTACCGCTGCTGACGGGTTCCGTATGCGCGACCACGCGCCCCATTTTTGGGGTATGCAGTCCGCTGGCCAGCTCCGGGTAAGCGGCTTCAATCTGGCGCTGAAAGGCGGTTTTCTGTAGCGGCTGGCCCGTCTGTTTATTGCGCGGCGTCCAGGTGATGGTCATATCCGCGTTATTGAGGTGTACGCGGGTGATCCGCTGGCCGTTCAGCTCGACGCCCGGACGGATACTTTGCACCATCGGCAGCGACATGGAATTGCCCCCGGACGCGCTGCGCGCAAATTCCGCCGGGATTGTCACTTCACGCCCGGCAAAAAGGGCGCTTTCCGCGCCTCCGAGGTACAGACCACCATCCGGCAGCGGGTACCAGATGTAATCCGTAACGGAAAACGCCTTGCCCAGCACGTTAAGCAGTTGGAAGCCGGTGCCGCTGTGGGTGAAATGGGGGATCGGCGTGGAGGCGTATGCGGCGTCCGGGACCTGCACAGCAATGCCGCTCTGTTCTGCCAGCCAGGCACCGATATTTTTAAGGGTCGGATGCTGCATCGAGCACGGCCACATCTTATCGAAGACACCAGCCAGTTCACGGACAAACAGGCGCATAAAGCCGTTTTCAGCAGGCTGCGAGCGCTCAACATAGCCCGTAAACCAGCGCAGCAGCAGATCGGAGTAACCCGCGTCAATGCGCACCAGTTTGCCGGTATAGTCCTGATCGGTCTGTACAGTGAGGAAGCCCCGGCCGCAGCTGTTCAGCTCCAGCACGAGGTCCAGATCGGAACAGTGAACCAGCTGCGTGGACAGGTAAACACGTTGTATCGGCTTCATGCATTCCCCAGCGCATCATTGACCGGCTTAAGTACAGTGCTCTCAAACCACGTTAATTTCTCTTCGTCTTCGCCTGCGGCCGTTGTACTTGCCCCGCCGGTCTCGCTGGCCGTTTGTGTCTTCGCGGTGGTTTTACCGGCGGCGCGTTCTTCGCGCTTCTCCGGGACGCTGATATATTCGGTCAGCGTGAATGTGACCAGCCAGGACATGCGGCCATCCTGCTGCGGTGCGTCCAGAGAACCGGTAAACGTCGCTTCACGGAATCCCACCGCGCGGGCCACATCATGGGCAACGCGATAGCGCTGGCGCTTACCGTCAGTCCCGGTGGCGCTAGCCAGTTCAAAAATGCGCTTCAGCACATCGGGGGTTTTAAACGGTACTTCGCCAGATACCCGCAGTTCTTTGCCTTTGGTTCCCTGCTCAGATCGGGCGGTGGAACTGGTCTGGCCGGATTGCTCCTGGTCCTTAAACTGCATGGTGAGCGTGACCCGCATGTTTTTTAGCGGGATGCCTTCGCCGTTAAGCGCCAGCGTCGGGATCGAGTTCATGAATTAGCCCCCTGATTCCTTCCAGGTTATCCCCGACCAGCATCAACGCAGCGCAGTGCACCGCCGACGCGGCCGGAATGTCTTTAGCCAGATTGCGCAGCGTGGTAGTGATGTCCCCCTGAGCGGTAAAAGTCCAGGCGCAGGCGCTTTTTCCCTTCAGCGATTCCAGGCCGCTGGCGACGTCGTTGATAATCGCGCTCCGGGCCTGAACAAATTCCGCCAGCGCTGATTTCATGCCGTCCAGGCTGATACCTTCCCCGGCAGCGGATTGCGCAGCGGCAACCAGCTGCGCATTCAGCGCCGCGCGGGTGGTCGGGGTGGAGAACGGCACGGCCGCAGGCAGCGCCGCCCCTGCGGACGGGATCAGCATTTTTTCCGTAGCCAGTTCTGCGGCAGACTGCGCCAGGCGTTTAACCTGGGTCAGCGCAGGAACCGGCAACACATCGACCAGCGCGCCCAGGTTCTGCATAAATTCATCATGACCGCCGCCAGTGATGAGGAATATCACCACATCGGAAATATCACCGGCGCTGGCCAGTTGTTCCGCCAGATACGAAACGGCATTAGCCGGGCTGAGATAAGTTCCGTTTTCCGTCTGCTGGCCAAGGCCGTAGACCCACGGGTGAGCGGGGATAATGGCGCAATCATTAAATGCTATACTCCCCTGAAAAGAGATTTTACGCAGTTTCCACATACGTCCCCAATAAAGAAATCCAATCAATTAGTTCGGTTGACTGATAAATATAAGCACATCTGCTTTTTCAATGACGCTTTTACCTTGATTAATCAGAGCATATACCCAAAGTGTTTCCAGCTGCTCCAGGCAAAGATTGTCTGCGGCATATTTCGCCGTTTCCTGATCAGCATATTTCCCTGCTAAAAAAGAATCATTACTCTTCAGGTTGTAAATGTCACCAACTTTTACTACTTCCATTATTATTCCTATGCCAGTTTTGTCCATGAAACAGAATCTGAAGATGTTGAACGAAAAATCGTTCCGTCCGCTTCTGAATCGTCAGCCCACAAACGCTCTGTAATAGTTCCTAAAGGATATACGTTCTGTTTTGGTACTGACCATTTCGGTGATGGGGAAGCACAGGTGCATCCACGGGTCACAAAACTTGGATTTCCATCGTAGTTAAAACTACCAAACTTTACAAACCTGAATTCAAAAGCAGACTGAGACACAAGATCCACTTTTTCAATATATCCACCATCAAAGATTGCCCGATTATTAAAATAACCGACAATGCTCCCCAGAAATTCACAATTTTCAAAGGTTACAGGTGTTTTTGTCTCTCCTCTGATTGCATTATAAGAGTATCCTTCAGGCGCTTTCGTCCCACCTAAAACCATGTCCTCAGGAAACCGGCACTTACTAAATAATATCCCTCCTTTGATATTATTAGAGAACGTTAATGATTTTATTTCTGCTGCCTCAATGGTGATGTTCTCTGAATTAAACACTGGTACGATTGATGCGTAAGTCCCCCCTTCAAACTTCGTGTTTGCTGCGGGTTTTAAAGTACCCATAACGCGAGGGGAACGCACTATATTATTTTTAAAATTATTAGCATCAAAATACCAGTCCTTAACTGCGCAAGTGTCATATACACCATTATTACCATACGTTGAGCTGACACATGCGCGGGTCATTGCAACATCACGGATTGAACCAACATCAACATTAAGCCGCGCGGATGGTTCAATTGAGGCCAAAACTGAACCATCCGGCGCTGTTCCGCTAATTAAGCAGTCATGCTGAAGCTGACTGATGGTTGTATTACCCACATTGATATCCAGATTCAAATATTTCAGACCACTTGATAAACCGGACGCACCATCATCCGTTGTCAAAATTGCTGTTCTTTCAGCATGAATTGTTTGTATCACTGAACGAATACACGCGACCTGCAAACACTTATGATATGCACGCTCACTTTGAATGCGTCCAACAAATAAACAGTTGGATGTATCTCCCCCAGAAACAATACTAACCTGATAATTAGACACATTACCGCTAAGTTCGCCGGACAAGCTTAAAAATACACTATCCCACACCGCTGATAATTTAATTCCGGCACCGTTAAAATTAACAGCCCTAACGGCATCAATCTTAAGCAAAGCACCTTTAAACCACACCCCATTCAGTTCTGTATTACGGTTATCAGAAACGACACCTAACACTCCATGGACACAAGTATAAACAGCCCTGTCGGACCGAAAATCTGTATCCGGATTGCCAAATGTAATTACATAATTAGCGGCATGTTTTGCCATGAACTTCTGAGGATCAACAAGAAAACGCCCGCTCCAGTCAGAAATAATAGAGCGAACAGATGTTAAATCAACGGTTTGTGTTATACGCCATGGCCCGCCTCGCAAATCAAGACCAAAACCTAATGCCTTACATGCTTCAATGGCTTGCAGGACCGCCGAAGTATTATCATGACTGGTATCGTTTCCTATCCCTCCGAACATAAATGGCGTAACATAAACTAATGCTGCCTGAACACTTCCACCCTGAAGGGTCCAAACATTGGAGGCTCCGCCAATAGCCCGCAGACCCAGCACTGATAAAACGTCTTCGGCCGTCTCTTTTTCCAGTATATTCCGACCAAAGCTTGTTAATCCGGTCGTTTCCATCGAATCTGTCGCGGTAAAAAATGGGATTTCGTTTTTATCCCTTTTCAATTCTGCCAGAGCCGTCAGTATATTATCCAGCGGTTGTTTTTTATTTAATTCGTCAATAAGCCCCGCTCCGCTGCCAATCCCTGCGGGCCTGTAATCAATGATTGTTCCATCAGCTTTAATTTCCGCTAAAGCAAAAACATAATGCTGTTCGTCATTATCGGTGTAATTTTCCAGCGTCTCCGCAACGGTCAGTTTAACCGCTGACGCCCAGACGCTGGTTAATGTCCCCTTCCAGGCGACGTCAGCCCAGACCTTTACCGGCTTTTGTGAAACCGTAATATTCTGGTCAAACAGCAACTCAGCACGCACACCGGCGACATAGCCCACCCCTTTTTTGACGACGTATTGCGACCCGGTTTTACTCACCAGGAAGCCATCCCCCAGAAAAGAGGCTTCGCCGTAGATATCCATATTTTCACAGCGGATGCGCTCATCAACGCCGTTCAGGCGGGCGGTGAAATCAATCTGCCAGGTATCTGCCGGGGTAATAATCTGGGTCTGTTCCGACGCGCCGTTATATTCCATCAGGAAAGAGCGGGTTAATACGTTCCCCTGCTGGCCGGTCGCCGTTTTGATTTTCTTCTGCGTGGGCGCGTGAACAATCATCGCCACCACATTATTGGCCTTGTTAACCAGTCCAACCCAGTTAAATTCAAAATCCCCGACGTCCGCGCCCATCACAACGGAATACACCACCGCGTTATTGTTCACCATGCCGGTTTTACCCACGGCCTGGCGATGGACGATAAGCGCCGCATCCGGCAGACTTTCACCGCGATCGATGGGGTCAGTAATATTCAGGTCCGGAACATTGGCAAATACAAATTCATCAAGGATGACAACCCCGCCATTGGACGCTTCCTGCGCTTTCAGTTGCTCAAATGCGGATGTAATAACTGTCTGACTCATAATAAACCTATAATTTTGCGCCAAATACGGCGTTGTCATTCATTCCCGTACTGGCCGGGAAACAGATGTATTCCCCGTCCAGCCTTTTTTCCCCGCCGATATACTCCCCGGCGTGATAGCAGACTAATTCCCCGTCATTCCACCCGGCGTTGATATACAGCTGAAGCGTGGTCATAACCTCAAAGCGGTACCGGCGACAGGTGCGGCCGTACTGGCGGATAATCTGCATCATCAGATCGGCGTTCTGCGCAATCTGGCTATCTGAAACACGGACAATAATCACATCCCAGTCAATGTCCGGCTGGCGCTCCAGTAGCTCCACATAGCCAATGCCCAGGCGTTCAAAGATGGCAATAAAACCGGCAATCGACCCCGCATCAGCAGCGTTGACGAAAGCAAACGCCACCCGCTTTCTGAAGAGAGATAACGGCTCACCACTGAAGCGCGTAATGTCCCGGTCATAGGCCAGCAAACGTAGGATGGATTCCGAGCACGTCAGCGGGTCAAACTGGTTTACCGGCCAGGTGATCCAGCCGTAAGCCTGCGCCCAGAAACGGCGCGCCGCCCGCAGCAGCTTCGCTGGCTCGCCTTTATCCATCCATGACGGCAGAGACAGACCCGACAGTTTTTTATTGAAATCAGTCATGTTCGATACTCACGCTCAACCGGGACAGGCGCGGGACGTTCAGATCGCTGACGATATCGCGCAGGGAAAATGTGACTGAATCCACCGTGCTAAACGTCCGGTGGATCTCCCGGCCCAGGTTAGAAAATGAAAAGCGTCCGTATGGCCATGTTTTCTTTACGTCGTAATCGGTATTTTCCCGAAACGCGCTGCGCACGAGGTTTTCAACGCCCGACTTCAACGCGCTGTACTCATCAGTACTCAGGCTGGCCGGGTCGGGTACATACAACACCACGTCCAGTTCATGGGTGGTTTCCGGCAGCGGAAAACACTGCATATCATCGCCGTGGCCGTGATGGCCCTGGGTGTTGATATAGTCATTCACCGCCGCGATGAACGGATCGGATATCACGCCGCTGTCCAGCAACAGATAAGCGTTAGCGGTACCCGGCCCGCGCGGCGCGTCATGTTCAAAAAAGATCCGGTCAATCGACAGCCCGGCAATCCCCGCAATCATCGACCGGTACACCGCATCGGTGTGGTAATTCCCCACCAGGTTGAACTGGTTACGGCAGCGTTCCCGCAGCTCATCATCACTTTCTTCATCTGCGCCCGGCGTGGTCAGCCAGTCTTCTTCACTGACCGCCTGGCTGATACCCGCCACGGCAACCGGCAAAATGCGGTAATAGCCCGGCGCAAGGTTATAGGCTCCGCCGGTCCCCTCCGCCCGGACGGGTACCAGGGCGCTGGCCGTACCGGCGGCAATCGTGAAATCTTCCGTAACGGCCAGCCGGTACACTGTGCCGTTAATGCGCTCTGTCTGGACCAGCGTCCCGGCTTTTACCGTGACCGTGGCCGCCGGTGACGTCTTACTGAAACGGATAACCCCTTCTGCCGCCGTCGCAGGTTTTACCGTTATGTTGACCGCCCAGGCCAGCAGGCGCAGCAGCTGGCCGGATGCGGTGGCCACAAACATATTGACCAGCACGGTATTAATCAGCACATCGCGCAGCCACATCACCGGCGTGGTCACAATGGCCGTAATCAGCCGCCAGAACGGTGACATACGGGATGTGTTAGTGATAATTCCCTCTTCGGCCACAATGGCATCAAACCGGGTCCGGGCTTCGGCCGGGGTGGCGGGCATCCCGCTTTCATTCACCAGCTCTTCAAAATCGACCTGCGGTTTTTCCGTCATATATCCACCCTCAGAGATAACGATCCAAAATCGTAGGTATCCGCCGTCACCCACAGGCGCGACAGGGTTTCTTCCGTGATAGATACCGTGCCGGGGATCAGCCGTTCATCATCTTCAATCAGCAGTTCCATCCGCGTGAAAATATCAGCGCGAAGCGTCGGGCTACGTTCAGCAATTAATTCCGTTGCCAGTCCGCTTTCAATAATGCTGTGAATAACATCCTGCCCGATGCTCTGGCGGTTATTGCACAAAACAGGCTCACTACCGGTATTCAGAACAAAATCATCATTTTCAATCAGCAGGTCGATATAAAATAAATCACTCATAATCCCATCTCCTGCCACTCCTGCAATTTACCCGGCGTGAAAGGTTCCTGCGGGTAAATGTTTACCGTATCAATATTGTTCCCGCGCTGATTAATTTTATTACTATTGCTGTTATTAATCGTCCTGCTAATGCCGCCCGGATCAATAGTCTTTAATTGTCCGCCAGTTGATAACTTATTTTCTGTTACCGTCGGCGCGGTTGTGGTGGTGCTGATATTCACGCCGGGGATTTTATTCAGCTTTTCTACAATCCAGTTCCATGAAGAAGTAAAGCTGTTTTTAATCGCCTGCCAGATACCATCAAACAAATTCATTATTCCGCTGGCCACACCGCTTAATGCATCGGCTGGTGAAAACCCCGTCAGCAGCGCAATAAAGCTATTCCAGCCATCAGCAATATATTGCCATGCGGCCGAGAATACCCCGGCCAGCCATTCCACCACCTGCGCCACTGCCTGAAATGCTGCGGTATTCATTACCGCCGCCTTGACCGTATCCCAGTGCTTAACCAGCAAATAACACCCGCCGACCAGTAGCGCAATGGCCCCGACGGCCAGCAGAACCGGCCAGCTCATGAAGTTAATAGCCGCGCCCGTCAGCATTGCTGCTGTCCGCATCACGGCCAGTGCGCCGCTGGCAATATTCAGGATGACAGACCATCCCGCCAGAACAAACGCTGACACGCCCATGATGATATTCAGCGTCGCGCCTACCGCCGCAAATCCCAGCACGGCCATGGCGGCATACCCGACAACCCGCGCAATGTTGGGAAAAAGCTGCATCCAGCGGGCAAAGGTCTGGCCCATCTGCGCCGCCCAGTCCAGCAACGGATTCAGCACCGGGACCAGCGTTAAGCCGATAGCAATCTGAACCGCCCGGATGATGGCCATAAACCGGTCCATGGGTTTAACCAGCTTCGCCGCGGCTTCCTCTGTGCGCTTCAGGCCGTCCGCGCCGCCCAGGATGGTGATATTGCGTTGAAGTACGGCGACATTACCGTAAAGCTGTTTTACCACCGCTGAACTGCTGCCGAAGGCGTCATCCAGCTCTTTTTGTGCCTTCAGATTGCCTTCCAGGCTCTCACCATATTTACCCTGCAATTTAGTCAGCATTTCCGGCATCGACAGCATTTTGCCGTTGGTATCGGTAAACGACAGGCCCAGCTTTTTAGCACCTTCCAGCGCAGAGGTAACAAAGCCTTCATATGCGCCGCTGGCTTCACTGCCCAGGGTGCGGCTTAATTCACCCAGAACGGCCAGCTGCTCATCCATGCCGATCCCGTAGTTGGTACCCGCGCCGCGCGCGCCTTCCATCAGGTCTTTTACCATGCCGAGTTCAAGCCCAAACTGCTGGCGCATCATGGTCATTTTCCCGGCCAATTGTTCCGCAAACTGCACTTTTCCCATCGCGTCGGCATCGCTGCGGAAATTACCGAACATTTGGCGCATAAACTCCGATGTCTCCGCCGTGGAGGTTTTCATTTCAAACGCCATCAGGTTGGCAACGCGGGTGATTTTGGGCAGTTCCTGCCCGGTCAACCCGGCAATTGCGCTGTTAATCTCCGCCGTGGAGTTCACAAAATCCGTGGCCACCGTGCCGTAAGTGGCGCTGAATGCCAGCGCATCACGTTGAACAGACTTCAGGACACCTGAATCAATTCCCCTGGCGGATTGCTCCCGCAAGGCGTTGAACATATCGAAGGCCGGGGCCAGCATTCCGCCAATCGACTGACCCACGGCATACAGGGCAGCGCCGCCAATGCCAATACGCTTAAATGCCTGTACGGATTTATCAGCAAATTGCACGGCAGAATTCTGCGCAACTTTTAACGGTCGCGTGAATTTATCAATCAGGCTTAATGTGAAATCCAGATTATTCATTAATTACCCTTAAACGCCGTGCCAATTCCGTTTGCTACTGCAATACTTGCATATTCCCAATAGCGATTATCCAGCCACATAGCCGCCGCAATATCATCCAGTGAATCATCACCGTGCGGTAAATAGTGGCGGCGCAAAATATAGTACTGTTCCATCCCGTTCTGATTAATGGCGCTAATCCGGGCGGTTAGTTTTTTGCAACAATTTCCAGTTCAGGCGCGAAGCGTTTATTCACTTCATTAACCAGCTGTAAGGCCGCGCCGGGTAACTTCAGTAATTCAGCCAGACTTTCTTTTGTTTCTGCCGTTACAATACGCATCAGGTAGTTATGTGCCGGAGACACTTTATTATCCATCGACATATCGTTAATTAATTTATTATAAGCGGCAATATTGGGTTCAAACACAATATCTTTCCCGGCAACGGTCAATTCAATAATCTGGTTTTCCATTTAATAAATTCTCTCTTAAGTTAATTTCATCTACTAACTGATTATGGCGGGCCGCGCACGGTCCATATAAATCCATATACAGCAGGATGACATCAGCGGCATCCCGCCCGGTTGTCCCTGCCAGCTGCGGCAGCTGCTCGCTACACTTAGTTTTCAGGTTTTCCTGATAAGGCGGCGGCGGTTTTCGCGGCGGCGTCGTTGTACATGCGGACAAACTCAGCAGACAGACACACGCTGGTAAACACCGGCTTAACCACTTCTGTGCGGATCTCCCTAGGAGGAGCGTTCCGGATTGCATCAAGTTTGTCCTCCAGTTTGCGGCCTGACGCGCTGGCCAGTGCCTGCATTTTTTCCCCTGTGGCCGTCGCGGCTTTGCTGGCCACCATATCCAGACTATCCCGGTGCCAGGTGGCAACCTTCCAGCCTGCCAGGAATGACAGTGCCACCAGGCAAACAGCCGCCGCAACGCCCTGGCGAGTCATCAGCGGACCCCGTTATGTTCCAGGCTGAAGTGGTTCCCGTCCGGGTTGCTCTTAAAGCGCCCGCCCCAGCTGCCGCCCAGCGATTCCCAGTACTCGCCCAGCGCGGAATAATCTTCCGTCCTGGTCATGTATTTACCGTTTACGAACAGATTAAAATCCACCGCCAGACGCTGGGTATGCAGGCTGTTAGCAATCCCGCTGCCTTTTTTCGCATTCAGCGCCGCCTGTTCCGGCGTGCGGTATGCTTCGCCAAACGTCAGACGGTAGCCGCGTTCTTCGGCCCAGTGGATCAGGTTGGCCACCATCACCGTAAATAACTGCTGTTTTTCGCTTAACGTCATTTCTTCTCGCTCCTGCTTTTTCCTGCGGCCCGACGCCGCAGCCACAATTCCACCGCCTGATAACCGGCAATCCCCAGCGCAGCCCCTAACCCCTGAATGGCCAGCGGGCTGGCATCCGGGATATGGATCAGCACCGCACCCGCCGCCACGGCCACAAAGCTGCCCAGGATGACGCGGCTGATAAACAGGCGCAGGGTGATGGGGTCATCACTGGCCAGCACCTTGCCGATAGCAATCAGCGCGCCGATGATCAGCAGCGAATAGAGGCTTTTTTCATGCTCCTGCATAACTTTTCCTTACGACGCAATCAGGCTTTGCGTGGTTTCCGGCTCCAGATATGGAATACCGTCAATATTGATAAAGCGCGGGTCCGTAACCAGAATCTTGATTTTCCGCGTGGACAACGCCCCGCCTTTGGGGTCCAGATCCAGAATGCTGTTCAGTACCAGCTTGACGCCAAACGCTTCAATTTTGGCTTCTTCCTCGCCCGCCTTGCCGTAAAACAACATGTCCGTTGGCGGGATGCCCCGCCACGACCCTGCCGCGCTGGCTTTCGCTTTGAGGGTGGCCAGTGCCTTGATGGACAGTTCAATTTCCCCTTCTGCGGACACATCCCCGTCCACATAGCCATCCGGTACCCCCTTTGTCTGCGCCAGCGCAGTGTTATCCGTAATGTTCAGGGTCAGTTTTTCAACATGAACCAGATCGGTTTCCCAGTAGACGTCAAATGACGCCCCCGATATGCGCTTACTCATGCTGCCTCCAGGCTGGCATCCAGCATCAGATTAATGGTGATTTCCAGCGGCATTTCGAACGGACGGATCACCACATAGATTTCCACTTTTTTGCGGGTTTTCCAGACGATAACCACATCACCATCCTTCGGTGACTTCACTTCTCCCGGAAACTGAATGCCGTTGATTTCCGCTGATTTCGACATCTCGCGCAGCGGTGCCGCAAAATACAACTGGTGAGCGGTAATACTGCCCGGCGTGCTGTTCAGTGAGCGATCTGCAATCTTAGCAATGGCCAGCAGTCGCACCCGACGGGCAACCTTATCCACAATGCGCACGGTTTCCAGCGCCTGGTAATCTCCGCCTTCTGCATCCAGCGTACGACAATCGGACCAGTAATAACCGTCATAGTCCGCGTACCACATCGGGACGCTGTAGCGCTGCGCCTCCAGCGCCTGAAGGGTAGCCAGCTGGAGCGGTACCCCGTCACCGTCCACCGGCACATCATCGCTGCCCATGCTGATCAGCGGCCCGGTTTTGACCCGCGCCGGACTGTCCGCAATGGTGACGGCACGATTACACAACCGTCCGGCCAGTACACCCGGCTCATTGCCCCACAACACCGGCACCAGGCAAACCGCCTTTTCTGAAACCTTGTCCTGCAAAGTGGACAGGCGTTCCAGATAATCCGCCTGGGACTCATCGGCCTGCATCCCCTGAACGGCCAGGATGAACCATACCCAGCGGCCAAACTTCGCGATCAGATTGCTGCGCAGGGTGATGGCCTGGTTAATCGGTGCCTTTTCTGAGACGGCATCACACAACACCACGCCTTCCACAGATGCCACCTGCTGCGCGGCCATCACCGCATCCGTCCACAACTCTTCCCCCAGCGGCCGGGCAAACGCCCACCAGTTCTGGCCCGCGTTATCGCGCGCCGCCGCCAGCTGGCGCTTCAGGTCGCTGTCCGCCTCACCCAGTAATACATCCAGATCGCTCTGGCTGTTCACCGCCAGCGTTTTGCCGGTGTTTACCGTCCCCCGGCCTACAAACAGCAATACGCGTTCCACCTCACTGGTTTCGCCCTGCTGCTGATTCAGCTGGTTTACCCCAACGTTAGGCCATGACATGACTCATTTCCCCTTAATATCCTGTGCTTTAACATTCCAGCCGAAGCCGATCCCCTGTAGCTGCCGCGCCAGTGCCTGGCTGAAATCCTCATCACTGATGCCCAGGAATTCACGGGCGGGCAGGTCAATGGTCCAGCTTTCTTTCACAGCCTTACCCGACAGCTTACGGATCAGTAATCCGGCCTGGTCATAGGGCATCGACGCTAACAGCTCTTTGGCCGTTGGCTTGCGCCAGCGCTTCCCCTTTCTGACCCGATACCCCAGCCCACGCAGGCGTTTTACCTGCGCCGGGGTGGCCATTTGTCCTTCACGCGATTTGCGCGCCACGCTGCGGCGATTAATGCTGACGTTCATCCCGTTTTGCTGGCTGTATGCCACCACCCCGGCAGGCACATCCCTTGTGCCGTTGCGATATCCCCCGCCCTGGAGATACACCCGAACGGCGCTGATTTCCGGCATATCCCGGATATGCAGTAGCTTTGGCAAATTGCGCAGCATCTTGCCGCGCCGCCGGGTTTTCCGTCCTGTCCATGCTTCACCATCCGGCCCCGTCTGATTGCGAACATTGCGCTTTGCAGCTGCAATCAGGCCGTATTTAGCCAGACGCCATAACAGACGCTGACGCTTTGCCGGTGGCAAGTCCGCGCTGGCCAGCGTCTTGCGCAGTTCTGCCAACTGGGATTTATTCAGCTCACCGCCAACAATCATCCTTCGTCACCCACTGGCGCGCCGGTCGCATCCGCGCCGAAAATCAGCGCATTAAACGCGGTCCAGATCTCCGGGTCAGCCAGCCGCCAGCGCCGCCCCTGCCAGGGGATTGGCCCGTTTTCATCCGGTACCACCACCAGTTCTTCCACCATCGGCACACTGACAATCACCGTGGCGGTTTCTTCGGTATCCACCGACACATCCCAGTCCGGATCGGCTTCCGTGATGCCCAGCTCTTCGAACAATTCCCGGTCGGTATCGTCCAGCCAGGCCGCCATCAGTGAAAACAGCAGGCGCGGATCGCAAAGGCGATACGGGAAACGCTCCCAGGCTAAAACCGCGCTATAACGGATAACCGCCTGGCGGTACTGGTCCAGCCCCAAATCCTTTGCCGCCGGAATAAACTGCATTTCGTCCATGACGCTGGAAAATGCTGTCATGGCGCGGGGCGGGACGTTGGCCCGAAAAAAGGCGGTGAGTGACCCCAGCTGCGTACTCATACTTTTTTCACCGTTGCCCGTTTCAGCCCCTTCATACGGCGGATCACAATGGATGATTCCGCCAGCAACCCGGCGCGGGTTTCCATACTCTCCTGTCCTGGATGAGCGTCACGCCGCCCGATGGTGGCAAACTCGCCAAGCAGATCCGCTTTTGCGCGGGCAAAGACAGCTTTGGTGTACTGGGCGCATAACCCGTTAATGCCCGCCATCGTCACCCCCGGCACCACTGCTGCACTGTCATAGCCCTGCGCCTGATATTTGCCCGCTACCGCCTCAAGTTCGGCGTTCACCTCCAGCACGGCGGCAATCATGGCCTGGCCGATTGTGTCGGCATCAACATCCGGCGGTAATGACCGCTGCGCCTGAAAGTCCTTCAAATTCAGGTCCGGCCAGAAACCGGCGTTTTCCAGCAAAACATCCTGGTAATTAATTGGGCTGCCACTAAACATCCATTCCCCCGGAAAAAGGCGGGCTGACCGGTATCCACGGCGCAGAACACAAATGCGTCCCGCCCTCACCGCGCCCGCCTGGCTTGCGGTAGTCTTTACCCCTGCGCCAGCTTACGCAGCCGTGCTGCGATGGTCTGACGCGCCGTTTTAACCCCAATTTTTGAGTAATAGCGTTCAGCGGTAGCCAGGAGCCGATCGGCTTTTTCCAGCATCTCCACATCGTCCACCGCTGCCGCTGTCGTCTGGCCATCTTCCCCGCGCAACAGCTCCAGCCCGGCAAACTTGAACCATTTGGCGGTCACTTCCTCATGTAAGCGCCACTGATTCGCCACCCGCTCAAACGTGCGGCTAAAGTACGGTTCCAGGCTTTCGCCACGTCCGGCCGACTCCTGCGCCCATGCCAGCATGGTATCCGCCACAAACGTGGGGAAGTTGCTGCGCAGGCGCGGCGGCGTAGGCTGCTGCTGACTAATGGCGATATCCGCCCAGTCCAGCGCCGCGTCCAGCTCCCCAACGTCAAAGAGCCAGATCACGCACCAGGCAAATACCGGATGCGCGTACACCCTTTCCCCGGCCAGATAGTCTTCAACCGTTGGTCGCCAGCGCGGTAACAACACATCGCGCTTATGCGTCACGCGGTCCGCGATAGTTGGCAGCGAGCGCAGGTACTCCACATCCTGTTCCAACTGCCTGACCTGTACATGCAGACTGTCAACGCTGTTCACCGACTCCTGGCGATCCAGCTGACGTTGCATTGCAATCCGCTGGCTGTGACGTTGCGCGGGTGAAAGTCCCATATCAGCCCCCTGATACCTTGCCGATAGTCACCGCGGATTCATCAATGGCGGCATACAGTTCCGGCACTTCAACGGCGTATCCTTCGTTACGCAGGTATTTGTTTTCGAACTGTTTACGGTCTTCAACAAATTCACCTTTACGCATACGGGTATTACGCTGGGTGTAGATATGCAGGTTACTGAGCGGCGTTACCACCATACGTTTGCCCGGCATGAATGGCGGGATAATGGCTTTACGGCCCGCGATGGTTTCACCCAGCAGCTGCGCAGCGATTTTCTCCGTAGGACGGTCAGCGGCCTGATACAGCCGGTATTGTTCCGCCGCCACCAGATCAGCACCAACCAGCACCACCAGACGCGGGTCATTGCGGAACTGGGCCGGAATTTTGGTGTTAATCAGATCTGAAGCCATCGCATCCAGCGAATGATAATCACCGGCGCTATCCAGCGTGACCGGATCGGTCATAATCTGATTGCCAGCAAGCAACTTTTTCATGATGGCGTGCCAGCCCAGGTTCACATCCTCCCCGTTCGGGTTCGCCGTCGGGTCAGTGGTTTTCGCCACGGATGCACCGTTAAAGCCAATTCGCAACATATCCAGCGCAAAAGCCTGGGTAGAAAACGCCTGCACCAGATTGTAAAACTCGTTTTCTTCCTGCCCGGCGTTAGCCCACATAGACAGCAGATCCCAGCGCAGTGCGGCGCAACTGTCTGTTTCAACCAGCTTGTACTGGTTGCCATCCACGCCCACCTGGCGGGAAAAACGACCGTTTTCACTGCGGCCGGTATGCAGCGCAGACGCGCCAACGGAAACCACCTGGCCGGAAAGCTGATCCACATCAGCGCAGGTAATCATGCTGAGGAATTCAACCGCTTCCAGCAGCGCCATGCGCAGGGATGTTTCCTGCGGGTCAGATAACGCAAAATACTGGCGCGAATCTGAACCGCCAAATGACTGCGCCAGACCAGCCGAATACTGGTTAATTAACTGACGCGCCCTGTTATTTAAATGCATAATTCTCCCTCGCGTAACCGCGACAATTAAGGGTTAACGACTGATGAATTACAGGTAGTTAAATTTCCCGGATTTCCCCTGGATATCGCGCTTGCCTTTTCCCGGATTTTTATTTAGTTCAGAGAAACGCTCTAAAATTTCTTTGCCTTTTTCGCGAATCGTGGCGAATTCTTCCGTGTCCACAACTTCAGAAATAGTATCCACATCTTCCTTAACTGAATTTAACTGCGTTTCAATAGCGGCAACTCGCGCTTCGAGGTCATTTAACGCATTGGCCAGCGCCTGCAATTTATCGTCGCCCTGCGCATCACCAGAACCGTCTTCGCCACCTTCTTCAAATTTCGGTTTAATACCAAAAAGCGTCTGCCAGTTTTTTTTCATTAATCCTTCCTGCTTGATTTTTCCGTCACTGTTCATTACACAACGGTAATAACCCTGTTTTGATAATTTGCGTTTACTGAAACGCAAGCGTGTGGTGCCGACACTGGCGGGACTGTCTGTTACACCCAGACCGTACAAATATGCTTTTCCGGTTCCGCGCCAGTCTTCTTCTGGCTCGATAGAGAAAAAAATCATCTGGCCTTCACGATTAGCGAAAATAAGACTGAGATTCGGGCAGAGTTTTACATATAACCTTGCCAGACCATCGTCCCCGTCCTGCCACATCGCTTCCAGTACTTCGCCGAAATTACCCCAATCCCTTTCATGCTCCGGCCAGATTAATGCGGTGTAATGATTGATATCGTAGGTTTCCCCCATATCAATAATCCACTGCCTGTAAATTTCCCTTCCGTCTACCGTATCCCCTTCGGTGGCAACACACAGCCAGTCTGTTTTCAGATGAGACATATTTCCCTTTTTGGCGTGCATTGATATTGCGTTGTAGATTATTGCCCACTCCAGAATGATGCGCATCCGGTTATATTCGCTTCAGTTCGGATAAGACGCTTTACAGAATTAACACGAATACAGATAAAAACTTTCTGCAATGTTTAATGGCAAAATCCTCATCACGATAAATAAATACATTGATGAGGCCGCCGCTAAGGGATGGCGAAATATTCTGAAGAATTACGCGGAGTGGCGCGGGCGCTTTATCTGCGCCACTGTACCCCGCGAGAAATAGCGAATGAATTAAATCTGCCAAACGCGCGGATCGTTTATTACTGGGCGGAAAAATATAAATGGGCTGACTTACTCAGCCACGAAAGTACAGAAGAAGCCATTGAACGCCGTTACCAGCTGCTGACGGCGCGCGACAATAAAACCGATGCAGAACTAAAGGAAATGGATCTGCTTATTGCCCATGCCTGCAAACTTCGGGCGCAAAGCAATAAGCACAAAGAAAAACTGGCCACCGGAAACGGCCAGGCAGCTGCGGCACGCGGGAATGATGATGATGATCCCCGCAGCAAGCGCAAGTACAAAAAGAATGACATTTCCGGGCTGACGAAAGAGGATTTTGACGCCTGGGCCGATGAACATCTGTTCGGCTACCAGAAACACCTTCGCCAGAATATTGGTCAACTGGTACGCAACATCCTGAAGAGCCGCCAGATCGGGGCGACCTGGTATTTTGCGTTTGAAGCCTTTGAAAACGCCGTTCTGACCGGCGACCCGCAAATATTCCTGTCCGCGTCGAAGGCACAAGCGGAAGTTTTCCGTTCTTATATCGTGAACATCGCGGAACAGTACTTCGGCATCACGCTGACCGGCAACCCGATCCGCCTCAGCAACGGCGCAGAGCTGCGTTTTTTATCCACCAACAAAAACACCGCGCAGTCCTACAGCGGGCATCTGTACTGTGATGAATATTTCTGGGTGCCCAACTTCGCAAAGCTTAACGAAGTGGCCAGCGCAATGGCCACCCATGACAAATGGCGCACCACCTACTTTTCCACCCCGTCGGCCAAAACCCACCAGGCTTACCCGTTCTGGACCGGCGAAGAATGGAAGCGCGGCAGCAAAAAACGCGCGGCGGTTGTATTCCCGTCATTCGATGAAATGCGCGATGGCGGCCGAGTCTGCCCGGATGGCCAATGGCGCTACATCATCACGATGGAGGACGCGATCGCCGGGGGGTTCAACCTCGCCAGCATCGAAAAACTGCGCAATCGCTACAACTCCGATACGTTCAACATGCTGTATATGTGCGTATTCGTGGACAGCAAAGATGCGGTGTTTTCCTTCTCCGACCTGGAACAATGCGCCGCCGACGTCAGCACATGGCAGGACCACGACGAGAAACGCCCGCGCCCCTTTGGCGATCGGCCTGTCTGGGGCGGCTTTGACCCGGCGCGAAGCGGTGATTTGTCCTGTTTCGTGATTATCGCGCCGCCCGTATTGCCAGATGAAAAATTCCGCGTGCTGCGGGTCTTTAACTGGAAGGGAATGAACTTCCGCTGGCAGGCAAAGCAGATCAAGAAACTGTTTGAACAGTACAACTTCACCTATCTGGGGGTTGACGTAACCGGCATCGGCCGGGGGATATGCGACAACATTTACCCCTTTGCCATGCGCGTAATGGAAGAAATCCGCTATGACCGCAACATCAAAACGCAGCTGGTTTTAAAGGCGGTGGACGTGGTGGAAAGCGCCCGTATCGAATGGGATCAGGATATGAAAGAAATCCCCGCCAGCTTTATGTCCATACGCCGGACAACCACGCAAAGCGGCGCGGCGTTGACGTTTGTTGCAGACCGTACCGCCGAAACCGGCCACGCTGAATCCGCATGGGCCATTATGCACGCCCTGCACAATGAACCCCTGAACTATGAAAACAAACCCCAGTCACGCTGGGGACTGAAGAAGGCCGCATGAAGAAAAAATATGTGAAACGCGATAAGCGCCAGAGCGGCGCTAAAAAGATGAGCATCATTAGTTTTGGCAAACCCGAACCGATACTGACGACCGGCACTGATTACCGGGATATCTGGTACGACAACGCCGCCGATCACTTCACCCAGCCCATTGACCGGCTGGCGCTGGCCCAGTTGATTAACCTGAATGGCCAGCATGGTGGCATCATCCACGCGCGCAAAAATATGGTGTTATCAGATTACCAGGATGGCGGGCTTACCCATGATGAGCTGGAAGCCGCAGCCTTTGACTACCTGACTTTTGGTGATATCGCTATTGCTAAAATCCGTAACGGCTGGGGCGATGTGGTTGCGCTTGAACCGTTGCCCGGTCTTTATCTGCGCCGCCGGAAAGAGCGCGACAATGACGCCAATCTGCCGGGTGATTTTGTGGTGTTGCAGCAGGGCCTGCCGCTGGTCTATCCGCAGGAAGATATCATCTTCATCAAAATGTACGACCCGCAACAGCATATCTATGGACTACCGGATTATATCGGCGGCGTACATTCGGCCCTGCTGAACAGTGAAGCGGTGATATTCCGCCGCCGGTACTATCACAACGGCGCGCACACTGGCGGCATTCTTTACACCCGCGACCCCAGCATGACCGATGAAATGGAAGAAGAGATTGAACAGCAGCTGCGTGACAGCCAAGGGATCGGTAACTTCAGCACCATTCTGGTTAATATCCCCGGCGGCGACGGTGACGCCATCAAGTTCATTGAAATGGGCGATATCTCCGCAAAGGATGAATTTGCCAACATCAAAAATATCAGCGCACAGGACATTTTGAACGCTCACCGGTTCCCGGCTGGCCTGGCGGGCATAGTGCCGCAGAATAGCGCCGGACTGGGCGATGTGGAGAAGGCAGAACGAACCTATAAAAAAAGCGAAGTCGCCCCCATTCAGCGCCGGTTTATGAATACCATCAATAACGACCCGGAGATCCCGTCACGGCTGCATCTGAACTTTGATTTAAGTTATTTAAATACAAAGGGTGAAGATGCGAAATGAGGCAAAAAAGGTTAAAATCCAGGCACTATCTAACAGCAGGTGCCTGGAACATGAGAGTATTAAAAATTGAATGTCCGGAATGCGGCTCAAAGGCTGTTATCCGTAAAACAAACCGTAAACACCGGCAGATTGCTGACATTTACTGCGCGTGCTGCGACGTCGAATGTGGCCATACGTTTGTGATGAATTTAACGTTCTCCCACACGATAAGTCCCAGCGCTAAAACAGGCGATATTCTGGTACAAAAATTACTGAACACCATGTCACCAGAACAGAAGCAAATGGCGTTTGACCTACTGAAGGCATCCCCGGCCATCTGACACCTCCCCTGGCTGGGAGGTTTTTCTTTTCCTGATTTCCTGTATCACTTCCTCCGCAATCTCGCCAATCCAAACCAATGCGATCGTTTTTTCTTTATCGCTGATATGGTCAGCATGAGCAAATTTAGCCAGTAATTCAATACGTTCAACTTTTGATGACACTTCCAGTAAATCCATTTATACCTCGGGAAATATAACTGTATATTTATACAGTACATCTATGATGCAACATTGTAAAATAGAAAATTTTCCGTTTATTCCACAACTTACAACTTATTCACAGCACACCAACACCTAATTCCAACCCGGCCAACTTTCGTTTTCTGGTCGATTACATCTTTCAACCATTCGCCCATTCTCGTAATACAAGGCACCATGACCAAAAATCAGACCGCCACCACGCCGCAAAATTGAGATTTCCTCATCTGAACCATTAAAACCACGGCTTTTCAGTTCCACTTTTAACCGCCTCCGGGTCCCACCCTCCGTACAGTTATTGACAGAACTCCAAGGGGATTTAAGGTCAAGGTCAAAACCCGCCTCCGCTGGCGCTTCGGCCAACTTCGCAACCTTCTGCCACTTAACCAGTCGCGTACACACCGCAGAATCTGGAATCAATGGCGAGTAGACGCCCTGCACGCGCTGCACGTCCTCCGCGTACTCATTACCCTGTTCAGTAATTTCATAGGCCAAGCGTACGGTCAGATCCTTACGCTGGACAAATGCGCCGCCCTGACATTCGGTATAAGCGCGCCAGTCCCCAACGTCCGCGGCGAAACGTACATTGTCCATATCTTCAGTCGGTAGGATCTGTTCATCGCCAGGCAAGCGGCGCAGCTCTCGCCACACCGTGACCGGCGCGCCGCCTATCTGCTGAAACTGACGAATGCGCCAGCGTGATGCCCAAGCGCACACCGCCTTTGCCATGTCCTTAAGGCTTTCCCCTGTTTCGCTGTCCTTCTCATCGTCCAGCGCAAAACCGTCGATATTTTTGGATATATATTTGGCGATGTAGCCAGTGGCGGAACCTTTGACGGGGTCGATCGGCTCAACGTGAAAACGCGCCTTAAGCGCGTTATGTGACTGTAGCTCTTCTGAATCTTCAATTCTGGCGTGATAGCAGATGATATCGCGCACCGTGTCTACATCCTGCGGACGCATGAAAAGCAGCATGTGCCAGTGTGGCGTCCCATCATGATGTGGCTCTACAACACGAAATCCAAAAATGTGAATGCCGGCACGCAAGATCGCCGCGCGTGCCTTAGCCCAAACTCCGCATAAATAGCGCTGCGTGTCCTGCGGATTACACCCATTCCATTGAGAAACAAAGCCGCCTTTACTGTGGGCCGAATGAAAGCGGGATGGCGCGGTGATGGTGTAAAATTCCCCCGCTAACCCTTCATCGTTGGCAATATCCTCAAACCCACGCATACGCACCATCAATTCACAGCGCCGAATGGCCGGATTAGCAACGCTACCGTGAACCCTATCAGCCAAAGCAATACGATCGCCCTGCTCATTAATCAGGTCGAACTTCTTAAAAAACTCAGCGTTACGTTTTTTCTGTTCTATCCATTCGCCTAAGGTTTTACGCGATACATAAGCACTGGCCGCCTTCTGGACCTGCCCCACGGCGATGGCCAGATGCTCACGCTGTACATCGCGAGCGCGCTTCAGGCGTTGAAACCACCATTCAGGAGCCATCATTCTAAGAATGCCAGACTCCGCTTTGTTGGTTTCCAGATCCCCTTTAGCCTCATATTCCGCCCAATATGGGGGTTGGTTGTTGAGCATAAGAGACAAAGTAGACAGATTGCGGTAGGCCTCCAGCGTACGGAGGTGCATTTCACGCTCATCTTTAGGTTTGCCTTTTAGCTGGTCGGTGAAGTCGTAGAACATTTGCGCCATCCAGCCAGATACCTGACCAGCCAGCTTTTTAAGTTCAAGACGGTCAAGGGATGGCAGACGCTCCAGGGACTTGCCGAAAGGGAGATCATGAACATCTGCGGCTAACTGATACCGCGCAGCCACTTTCCGCAGACGTGGCAATACATTCCCGCCAATGGTTTTACGCAGGAATGTATTGGCACGGCGACGGCCGTCACGTCCGGCAAAAAGCTTTTCGTAACGATTGCCAAAATACCCGGCTAACCAGTCGGGTATTTCATGGAGGTATTTAGCGCGCCAGTCATAATCCGACGGGTTGACGAACCATAAACGGCGCTCAGTAATGGAAGCATCACGTGGTACACCAGGCGCGAAGGTATCACGCCGCCAGGCATCTACAGCATGATGATTTCCCACCAACAAAACATTACCACTCACCGCAAACCACCTACAGCAAGCAGCTCATTTGTAACACTAGCTGCTTTGCTATCATGTCTCTTCCGTAGACTTTCTCTTTGATTACATAGCATTGGTCATGTAGCCTCATGCAAAATTCAGTGTGAAAAAGGTACTGTGATGCAACATAAATTATTCAAGATGAAAGACAGCTTGAAGCTGCCCTCATACGATTCAGCCATTGCGGCGTGGCTTGAAAAACAGCAAGAATCCCTTCCCGGAGTTCCATATAAAATCCTTGTTTGCAACGAGAATGTTTTTTACAGGGCCATCACGTGTGATGGACTGGGCGAATACGCTGCAGCACGTGAGTTTCTCCTGTCTCTGGATCTTGTAGATGCATCGGACTACGGAATGGGTTTGAAGGATTACGACTCTGTATTTGTGAGCCAGGAGTATATTGACCGAGCATCTTCTCGGTAGAACCTGCTAACGTCTCAACCTGGCTCTGGCCTTTAGTTGTTGATAAAGGGTATTTCAGGATCAGCTCTGCGGCGGTTTTCTGGCTTGCAGCTGCGGCACCCACACTGCGTGGCGCATTGAGGCGGACAAAATCAAACCCCTGATAGAAGGAATGCACCGCAGGGAGATCACTATTGGATGCAATCACCGGCACTCCCTTTAGCGCTAGCTTGCGCAGCTGTCGCGCCAGCTTTCCGTGATCCATATGGTTGAAGCCACTACCATGATAGGCGGTGAAATTATCGCTTTCGGTGAGATAAGGGGGATCGCAGTAAACCACATCACCCGGCCGAACCATGCTCAGCGTTTCCAGATAGCTGGCTGTAACAAAAGTTGCGCGTTTCGACTTTTCAGCAAATGCCAGGATTTCTACTTCCGGGAAGTAAGGCTGTTTATATTTTCCATATGGCACGTTGAAAGCGCCCGCTTTGTTGTAGCGGCATAGGCCGTTAAAACAATGGCGGTTTAGATATAGGAAGAGCGCTGGCCTCCAGGCTGGATCGTCGTTGTGGTTAAACGAATCCCTGTTATCGTAGTACCCGGCCTCGTGGTTATATTTTTCAAACAGGAGGCGCGCCCAATCAATCACATCATAAGGATTGGCAGCAATTGCCTTGTAAAAGGCAATCAGATCAGGGTTAACATCAGCAATCAGATATTCGTCATAGTCAGTATTCAGCATGACCGAACAGGAACCCGCGAACGGCTCAACCAAGCGCTTACCTTTCGGCAGATGGCGCAGCAACTGGGGAATAATGCGGGATTTACTACCCACCCATTTAAGCGGTGATTTCATTGCCATGCTGCACCGCCTTTGCTGCAAATAGCCGCAGCTTCTTCACGGATCAGCTCGACTATTTCGGCGGCGCTAAGTCCTTTATTGACCGCATGAGTGGCCAACTTATCCAGACGGGTGGAACAGAGATCAGCGGCCGCGGCTTTGCCCTCTTGCGTAGCTTTGCTCAGCATGTCCTGCCAAACGGAAAAAGCAGATTCAATCCGATATTCAAATTGTTTTTTGGCGAAAATCTCTCTTTCTTTATTCATTTTCAGTTCCTTAAGGCAAAAGAATCCCCGGCCACCGATAAGGCGGCCAAAAAATTCAATGTGGTTATTTAGTGAAAAGTGGCGGTTTTGGTGACGGCTGAATGGTTCGGGGCTGGAACCTGGTGTAACTCATAGGTATGTCGCCACCATTCCTGGATTAGCGCTTTAATCTCGCCCACGCCCAGCGCGCCGGAGGTGTAGAACATGGCGCGGATGCTGGCCAGCGCTTCAATCTGCGATTCTTTGCTACTGGCTTCACGATATACGCAGCACCAGAAAGCGGTATTTGCCGCCAGCCAGTGGCGCTTGTTTGTCAGATGTTCCGTGTCATTGAAGAAGAACGGATGAAGCACAATTCTGCCGTTTTTAGATGTGCTTTTTTCTTCAAAAAGCACCGCATAGTTATGCGGTACGCCCCAGGCATTCAGCTCCTGTACCAGTGATTTGCAGTCTACGGAAATAATGGCCATTAGTGGTTCTCCTGCTGCTGTAACTTATTGATAATTTGCGGTGCAACAACCATTTGCACCCCGTAATGGGTACGAATTGGATGGGCTTCCTTAATCGGTCGGCTTGCCGTACGCGCCGAAAAATCGCTATCACGTAACGAACCGAAGCCTTCAAACGTCAGCCGCGCCCTGGATATCCCCTGCCGCAGCTGAATCATTGCCCTGTAGTCCAGGCGCTCGAACAGTTCCCGCCAGCAACACTTGCTAAGGTGAGACTTGAACAATCCAGACCCAGAAGAGACGCCAGCCGCATGGAGGACTACGCCGCGCCATTCTGGCGTCAGTTTGTCCCACCAATCCGCCGCTTCGCTACTACCGCTGAAGTATTTCCGGCGAATCTGGCGTAAATGCGCCAGCCCGCGTTTTTGCTGTTCCTGACTAATGGCCATAACGCCCCCTTGCCATACCAACCACAACGCGGGCTTTAGTCGTTAAAAATCGCAATACTGATCCGCCTTTCATCCGGATAGGTTCATTTGTATTGAATTTATAGGCGTGACCAGGATTCCAGCGCTGGCCGTTGGGTAACTCAATCCAGCCGGTGGAGCCGCTTGCCAGCTGTACTGGCGGTGACTGGCGCTTAAGGTAAGTAACAAAAGCTTTCATCGTTTTCCCTCACATCATTCCCGTGACATTGGTTGTCACGATATCGACGGCAGCAGCCAGGACCGGCGCGGACTGAATACGGCTTTCAACGGTATAAGCCAGCATGGAAAGGCTGCGGATGGCATCGCGGGCGCGATCAAGGATTTGGGTTCGGCGGGCGGCGGTCATATGCTCAGTTGATACGGCTTCCCCAGCAATCGCACCGACGTGGGCCGTGGCGTTCAACGCGCAATACTGCATATTTTCCGGCCTGGCGTTGTTTGCAGGGACTGACGGCAGACAGTTAATCTGACTCAGCAGCCCATCCAGCAACCTGGCATCTTCCGTGTAATCGGTGATGGCCAGCAGGTCATCACAGGTCAGGCGATGCGGTTGCTGTGGGTTCAGTTTGTTGCGTAGCATCTGCGGCTTCATGCCAACGGCCTGGGCGATATCTTCCAGGTTGTGACCCAGCGCGAATGCTCGGCAAGCAGCATCAAAGCGAGCATGTTTAGAGGTCTGGTAATCAAACATTGTTAGCCTCTCCCTAATCCGTAGGATGAATTACGCGTTAAGTGAAATGTTGCATTCACTCAAGGCTTGCACCGTTAGCGCGGCCATGTTGATTTCAACGCGGGCGCGGGGCTTGTCTCCTTTGTCACGGATAGGCAGGCGGCCATCACGTACCATGTCGCGAGCGGTGCCCATAGGTGTGCCGGTAATGCGGCAATACTCGTCAATTGGGAGATAAGGTATGGGGATAGCGATTGTAATGTTAGGACGCATAAGGCAAACTCCTTTGTTCATGTGAGTGCGACAACACTCACCGATATTCGACAAACACTAAATTACGAACGGAGATTAACTCGACTAAATCGAGTTTGCAAGCTCTATGACCCAACAAAGACGAAAAACGACGCTACCGACAAATAGCGCGGAGGTTCTGGACCGCGTGTGCGAGGCTTACGGTTTCACTACCTCATTGCAGTTAGCTGATTATCTGGAAATTGCGTCCAGCAGCATGTCAGCCCGCAGAACCCGAGGCGTTTTCCCTGCTGACATTGTTGTGAAATGTTCTCTTGAAACTGGTTTTAATCTGGAGTGGCTGGCAACAGGTGTCGGGAAAAAATACGAAAATGACACATTAGACATAATGAAGTTTGCTAGAAAAAAACTAGTTGACGGTCAGCTATACGATTCTGGCTATGTCATGTTTGACAAGGTTCTTTTCCGGGCTGGCGTTCCTTTACCTGAGAACCCCCTTTGCCTTCAGGATGAGAAAGTGCAATACATCCTTGATCAGAAATTCGCTGAAGTTTTCGATGGAGAATGGTTAGTAAACATTGAGGGGAAAACAAGCATCAGAACTCTAACGCGCATCCCAATCAAAAAAGTTCGAGTTAGCGGTGTAGGTATGGCTTTTGATTGTGCGCTGGAAGATATTGATGTTATTGGCAGAGTTGTTTTGGTAATCACAGAGGGTAATTAAAATGGCTAAAGGTCCAGTAAAAGTTGATGAAAAAGAACAACAAGAAGATATAATCCATGAAGCTAAACCAGAAAAAACTTGTTTCGCTATAATGCCAATTGCAGATCATCCTGACTATGCTCCGGGCCATTTCAATCGAGTATATAACTATCTTATAAAACCAGCTTGTGAAAAGGCAGGTTATAAAGTAATACGTGCAGATGATGCAAAAGCATCCCATATGATAATGTTTGATATATTAAAAAACATCGTCGAATGTGATATGGCCATATGTGATTTAAGTTCAAAGAACGCAAATGTTTTTTATGAGTTAGGTCTGCGGCAAGCATTTAATAAAAAAACTATACTTATCACAGATGGATTGACGAACACACCTTTTGATATTACCGGCTTTCGTTATGTGAAATATTCTGAATCATTACGAGTTGATACAACTATTAGCGATATTGCAGAAATTTCTGCCATGCTAAAAGAGACTGACTCAGCCAGTGAAGATGATATAAACTCAATAGTTAATCTCCTAAAAATCCAACCTGCTCAGATCAATAAGGTTCAACTCAACGAACAGGAATCAGTTGTTTATGAGTTAATTAAAAATCTAGACGCAAAAGTATCAGCACTTTCAGCTAAAAATAAAAACTCATCTAATCTAGGAGTTATTAGGTTTAGCAACTCTCGTAATGAGCCATCAGTTGAGTCACTGAGTGGACTCACTTTCAACGAAATAATTAAAAACCATCCTAAAGCTCTACGACACGTAAATTTTTATGATAATGATGTTTTATTAGGTAAGTATATTGGAAAAAACGAAGAAGGTTCTCTTGTTTTCAGAAATGAAAACACCGAATTTCATGCAGCAGACTCTGATGAAACACGTCATTCCATAATGGCCTATTAATAAATTTTATGAGCATAAGAAAACAGCACGATGGTAAGTGGTTACTGGATTTTTACCCGCAAGGAAAACCCAAGGGTAAACCAGCAAAGCGCATCCGTAGAACCTTCGCTACAAAAGGCGAGGCGCAAGCCTACGAAAATCACATCATGGATAATATCCATGTAAAACCATGGCTGGACGGTAAAGAAGATCGCCGCAAGCTTCGCGACCTGGTTAACCAGTGGTTTGATGAACACGGTGTCACACTGGACGATGGCGAGAAGCGAAAAGCGGCGATGGAGTTTGCCTGCGAAAGCATGGGTGAACCCGGCGCGCATGAATTTAACGCCACACTATTTTCCACCTACCGGAAAAAGCGCCTTTCCGGGGAAATAGTGCGCACGCAGCGTGTTAAGCAAGTTTCCCCGCGCACAATGAATCTTGAATTAGCCTATTTCCGGGCGGTCTTCAACGAACTGAAACGTCTTGGACACTGGAAGCTTGAAAATCCTTTGACTAATATACGCCCTTTCAAATCTGAAGAAGCTGAACTGGCGTACCTTGAAAATGAAGAAATCACGCGCTTGCTAAACGAATGCATGAAAAGCAGGAATGAAAGCACGTACTGGGTAGCTTGCTTGTGTCTAATAACTGGCGCTCGCTGGGATGAAGCTGAATCCGTAACAACGAAACAAATAAAAAACCTTAAAGTCAGCTTTTTCAAAACGAAGGGTAATAGAAACAGGACTGTGCCAATAAGTCAGGCATTTTATGACTCACTTCCCAAACCAGAGAAACCTGGACGCTATTTTAAATCATGTTACTCTGCGTTTCGTAAAGCAGTTGAAAGGGCTGAGCTAAATTTGCCTGATGGACAGCTTTCGCACGTACTTCGCCATACTTTTGCAAGCCACTTTATGATGAATGGTGGGAATATATTAGTGCTAAAGAATATTTTGGGGCATAGCGATATCAAAATGACTATGCGTTATGCTCATTTCTCGCCTAACCATCTTGAAGATGCAATAAGACTAAACCCGTTAGAGGCAAAAAAATGAAAATAAATCTAAAAAAATACTTACTTGTTATATTCCCCATAATCTTAACAGGAATATCATTATATCCAGCGTATAAGTTTTTTATGATATTCCATGAGAATGGTTTTTCAAATAAGAATCAAGACTGGGCAAATGCAGGCTCATTTTTTGGTGGGGTTTATAGTGCCATATTTTCTTTCGCAAGCATAATTATCTTATCAATAACATTGATTCTTACAAAGAAATACAACAATCAACAACTTCAAATATTGCTCACAGCCCAAAGAAGAGAAACTTTTTGTTCCCTATTTGATAAGCTAACACAAAAGATGAACGAAATTAATTACTATGACATGGGGTTGGAAAATGAAGAGTCCTATTTTTATTACTGTGAACGGCAACTGTTCAATGATTTGGAAAGTATAAAGAATAATAGACAAGATAAATATGATGCAGGTGATGTTATTGATTTGAGCACCAATCTTGTACAAGGCGAATGGTTTATAACAAACAGGCCATATTATGATGTAGTTCTAATTACAGCAGAAATTCTGAGTATACTTGATAAGTCTCCTGAAGATGACAAGCGCTTCTTTCTTGCATATATGGAAGCGAATGCTTCAACACGTCGCCTCTACTGGTTATTTTGCTTTATGTATAATTTTGACAATAAGTATTCTGACATACTTATTCGCAATACAAGAACTCTTCGCATTCCAAAAGGATATGTCTGATGTCCCCTTTTTGTCCCCTCAGAACTCAAATATTCAGTAACCCACATTAGCATTCGTACAGCAAGCCTTTGTTATTACTATAAGTTATTGATTTATAAAGATGGTACATCGTTCTCATAATCGCTTGGTCGCTGGTTCAAGTCCAGCAGGGGCCACCAGAT
>POVV01000085.1_pt1 | contig 85931 bp, 79 predicted proteins | sample 1560271 | NCBI WGS metagenome assembly POVV01 (sample SAMN08337232, study PRJNA429181) | Bioreactor metagenome, whole genome shotgun sequencing project. | biome: cows' rumen and soil; feature: anaerobic; isolation source: anaerobic chemostat enrichment culture, galacturonate as sole carbon... | reverse complement strand
GTGGTTGGAGTCTTTCTGTAACCATCAAGTGGTAGAAGGTGAGCACCAATCCACAGTATCTCCATTAGTATAGCATACAGTCCTTGGAGAGGGACTATAAACACTACTACTATATAATACGAGAAGGTATCTCATTAAAGAATTATGAGGAAAGGTACTTGCCCATACCGGTAGAATACAAACGGGGAAAACCAAAAGAGCATGATGCAGATGTGTTACAGCTTTGCGCACAGGCTATGTGTTTGGAGGAAATGCTAGTCTGCACAGTTAAGAAAGGTTATTTGTATTATGGAGAATCCAAGCGAAGAGTGATGATTGAGTTTGACTTGGAGTTAAGACAAAAGGTAAGTACCACTTTTGAACGGATGCATCAGTTATATAATAAAAGGCATACACCAAAGGTTAAAGTATCAAAAGCATGCAAGGCGTGCTCTCTTTCAGAAGTTTGCCTTCCCAAGTTAAACAAAAAGATTTCAGTTACAGAATATATGGAAAAGAATCTTGGAGGAGGTATGCAATGAGAAAATTAATGAATACATTATATGTAACATCACCGAATGCTTATTTATCACTTGATGGTGAAAATGTTGTAGTTTTGATTGAAGACAAAGAGCGTATCCGAGTTCCGTTACACAACATAGAAGGTGTAGTCACATTTGGATACACAGGGGCTAGTCCGGCATTTATGGGGCAGTGTGCAAAAAGAAATATTGCGCTTACATTCTTAAGTCAAAACGGCCGTTTTTTAGCACGTGTGGTTGGAGAGACAAAGGGAAATGTAGTTCTTAGAAGGGAGCAGTATCGTATTGCTGATAGCGAAGATAAAAGCTTAGAGATTGCAAAGAACTGTATTATTGGGAAAATTCATAATACAAGAAGTGTAATTAACAGAGCACTGCGTGATCATGCAGCTCGCATAGAAGAAGATAAATTTCAATCAGTATCCAGCCAATTAAAGAATAGTCTTAGGTTAGTTCAGGGTGCGACAACTTTAGAAGAACTAAGAGGATATGAAGGGGAGGCTGCTTCTAGGTATTTCTTTATTATGGACGACTTAATATTACAGCAGAAAGAAGAGTTTTATTTTCATACGAGAAATAAAAGACCCCCTCTTGATAATGTAAATGCTATGCTTTCTTTTACCTATACTTTACTTGCACATGATGTTGCAGCAGCTCTGGAAACAGTTGGATTAGATTCCTATGTGGGGTTTCTTCATAGGGATCGTCCTGGAAGAGTTTCTTTAGCGCTAGATGTTATGGAAGAGTTGCGTTCTATTTTCGCAGACCGTTTTGTTATCTCATTAATAAATAAGCGAATTATAAATGGACACGGATTTGATAAACAAGAAAGTGGTGCAATAGTTATGAAGGATGAAACAAAAAAAGAAGTCTTGAAGAACTGGCAGGAAAGAAAGCAAGAGAAGATAAAGCATCCTTTCCTAGAGGAGAGCATTGAGTGGGGACTTGTTCCATATGTACAAGCTATGTTACTTGCTCGTTTTATTCGGGGTGATTTAGATGGATATCCGCCATTTTTGTGGAAGTAGGTGAGAGAATATGATGGTATTAATTACGTATGATGTAAATACAGAAACCAATGCCGGAAAGACAAGGCTTAGAAAAGTTGCAAAGCAATGTGTCAATTATGGAAGGAGAGTTCAAAACTCTGTATTTGAATGTGTAATGGATTATGGAAAATGTCAGGAAGTAAAACATATTTTGGAAAAGATTATCGATAAAGATAAGGATAGTTTAAGATTCTATTATTTAGGTAATAACTATAAATCAAAAATTGAACATGTTGGTGCGAAGGAATCATTTGATGTGGAAGGAAGCTTGATTGTTTAAAGTTATATACAGTGCGAATCATAAGTGAACATTGAAATACTAGGAGACTCGCGCAAAAATAATAAACAAATTATCAAAATAATTAGAGTTATAAGTAATGAAATCTTATTTTTTTGTAATTTAGTGTACATAGTAGCCAATTAATGCAATTGACAAGTAAGAAAAATTGGTTACTTTTGCTGTCAGGAGCCGCAAGGCTCTTGTGGATTGAAATAAGACATTTAATCCACCAATGACTAATAGAAATTGGTCAGGAGCCGCAAGGCTCTTGTGGATTGAAATTTATTTGACCATATAGAAGTTACAGAAGATTGATAGTCAGGAGCCGCAAGGCTCTTGTGGATTGAAATAATTCAAATCGATTCGTTTGGCGGCGCGGCAGCTGGTCAGGAGCCGCAAGGCTCTTGTGGATTGAAATTGAAATGGAAAACGCCATATCGCTTTGGAAATTAATGTCAGGAGCCGCAAGGCTCTTGTGGATTGAAATAAACTTAGCTTTGTCAATTTTAAATTCTTCAAGCGTCAGGAGCCGCAAGGCTCTTGTGGATTGAAATAATCAGAATTGAGGTTGATGGTTTCGATGAATTTAGTCAGGAGCCGCAAGGCTCTTGTGGATTGAAATGTATAAACAATGTGACAGCTAGTAATAACAAAGCGTCAGGAGCCGCAAGGCTCTTGTGGATTGAAATTCAATATTACTAAAAAAAACCTATCTGTTTCAGAGTCAGGAGCCGCAAGGCTCTTGTGGATTGAAATGATGGAAATGCAGTATGAATTATCAATACATAGGGTCAGGAGCCGCAAGGCTCTTGTGGATTGAAATTTCAAGCGTAATTAGATCATTAATAAATAACTCTTGTCAGGAGCCGCAAGGCTCTTGTGGATTGAAATGTTTAGAGGTAGTATCAACAGCAGGGGCAATAGAAGGTCAGGAGCCGCAAGGCTCTTGTGGATTGAAATTTTGAAATATATCTTAGGGTCTTGGTGGTCGGCAAGTCAGGAGCCGCAAGGCTCTTGTGGATTGAAATTTCAATTAAAGGAGCAAATAAAGGCGCTAGAAATTGTCAGGAGCCGCAAGGCTCTTGTGGATTGAAATGACTTTTTGATGAAGTAGAAGATGAAAATGATAAAGTCAGGAGCCGCAAGGCTCTTGTGGATTGAAATATATGATAGGAGGAATAATATGTCAAGTTTAGATGTCAGGAGCCGCAAGGCTCTTGTGGATTGAAATATATTAGAGACAGTATAAATAGCAGATTTTATTAATGTCAGGAGCCGCAAGGCTCTTGTGGATTGAAATTTAAAAAGACCATGATATTTATTGTAATTGCTGCGTCAGGAGCCGCAAGGCTCTTGTGGATTGAAATTAATTCCGCAAATGTCATAGATTGTGCTACAAATGGTCAGGAGCCGCAAGGCTCTTGTGGATTGAAATATCTGAACTATACCTCATTAGTGCCCTAAGATTTGTCAGGAGCCGCAAGGCTCTTGTGGATTGAAATTTTGCATGGCGGGGAAAATGAATAACTCCGGTGTATGTCAGGAGCCGCAAGGCTCTTGTGGATTGAAATTTTGCTGAAAGTGCTACATATAATGGGTGGAGTTAGTCAGGAGCCGCAAGGCTCTTGTGGATTGAAATCACTTTTATTGCAATAGGTTAGGCGGTGAAATATGTCAGGAGCCGCAAGGCTCTTGTGGATTGAAATGATGAATCAAATCGAAATTTTTAAAAGTGAAGAGTGTCAGGAGCCGCAAGGCTCTTGTGGATTGAAATCTTTATTGAGCGTACAGGATACGGAACAGCAACAGGTCAGGAGCCGCAAGGCTCTTGTGGATTGAAATGATAAAAGAATCACTTAGAAATATATTTACCGATGGTCAGGAGCCGCAAGGCTCTTGTGGATTGAAATCAAAAGTAAGTATCCCTAGAATTCCAGCACTTGCGTCAGGAGCCGCAAGGCTCTTGTGGATTGAAATCTTAATATGCTTGGAGATTTAGGTGACTGTGCACAGTCAGGAGCCGCAAGGCTCTTGTGGATTGAAATATGGGTGCCGATTTTGTCATGGGCCTTATGATTGCGTCAGGAGCCGCAAGGCTCTTGTGGATTGAAATCTATTGTTTTCATGTTGTTTTATACAAAAACACAGTCAGGAGCCGCAAGGCTCTTGTGGATTGAAATTACAAGTATTATGATAATACGTTTTAGCGCCACGTCAGGAGCCGCAAGGCTCTTGTGGATTGAAATATATCCATCGTCTGTTATAAGTCGAATAGAAGATGTCAGGAGCCGCAAGGCTCTTGTGGATTGAAATTCCAATAAAATACAAAGTGCCCACTGATATATAGTCAGGAGCCGCAAGGCTCTTGTGGATTGAAATTTTTTAAGAGAAAGGAAGTGTCATTTAAGATGGCTGTCAGGAGCCGCAAGGCTCTTGTGGATTGAAATCGCTAGGAACATTACTTAAAGGACTAATAGAAACCGTCAGGAGCCGCAAGGCTCTTGTGGATTGAAATTCTGTTAGTGCACTAGTAAGCTGTCCTGTAAAATGTCAGGAGCCGCAAGGCTCTTGTGGATTGAAATCTTATTATAATATGCCAATAATTACAAAAGAAAGTCAGGAGCCGCAAGGCTCTTGTGGATTGAAATAGTAAATCAATCAAGCATTGTTGCAGCAGCAGCAGAGTCAGGAGCCGCAAGGCTCTTGTGGATTGAAATTACAGTTAGTAATAATAATGGGGCAGTAAGTACAGGTCAGGAGCCGCAAGGCTCTTGTGGATTGAAATATGGATAGACGGAAGCCCGTTGTACGCTTGTACATAGTCAGGAGCCGCAAGGCTCTTGTGGATTGAAATCATAAGCCGATGAATTAGCCTTATTTATTTTACGTCAGGAGCCGCAAGGCTCTTGTGGATTGAAATCTCGGAAGTCCATTACTGTAAATCCCCAGTCCAGTCAGGAGCCGCAAGGCTCTTGTGGATTGAAATTTTCAGGATAGTATACATACACGAGTTTTGGAAGGTCAGGAGCCGCAAGGCTCTTGTGGATTGAAATTTATGAATCAGTTGAATGTACAATGACAGTTGAATGTCAGGAGCCGCAAGGCTCTTGTGGATTGAAATTAGCCAAATAACAGGTAGTACAAGCAGTTATGCAAGTCAGGAGCCGCAAGGCTCTTGTGGATTGAAATTTGAGAATCCAGACTTACTTATTAAAGTTGCTACCGTCAGGAGCCGCAAGGCTCTTGTGGATTGAAATAATAGAACCAACCATTTCATCATTAAGATATATGGTCAGGAGCCGCAAGGCTCTTGTGGATTGAAATTCTAATTACTAAAGTATACCTACATATGAAGCCATAGTCAGGAGCCGCAAGGCTCTTGTGGATTGAAATTGCTCATTATCAATATTTTGTTGATGCAGATGAAAGTCAGGAGCCGCAAGGCTCTTGTGGATTGAAATGTTTACCTCTATAACTTCTGCGGATATGCAAGATGGTCAGGAGCCGCAAGGCTCTTGTGGATTGAAATATTTTACTAAAGAAATGCCTTACACGGAGGAAATGGTCAGGAGCCGCAAGGCTCTTGTGGATTGAAATCGTTATTAAGCCATTAACATTAGAAGAAGCGAAAGGTCAGGAGCCGCAAGGCTCTTGTGGATTGAAATTACCATACATTGTAAAATAAATCACTTAATTCCTCGTCAGGAGCCGCAAGGCTCTTGTGGATTGAAATCCTTTATCCAAAGCTAACAAAAGATACGGCATATGGTCAGGAGCCGCAAGGCTCTTGTGGATTGAAATTTTATATTGACATATTATACCTTTAAGATTAAACGTCAGGAGCCGCAAGGCTCTTGTGGATTGAAATCGTTGCTCTTATTTTCTATCTAATATGTCACTTGGTCAGGAGCCGCAAGGCTCTTGTGGATTGAAATCATCAAAGAAAGAAGTTATAAATAATACAAGTAAGTCAGGAGCCGCAAGGCTCTTGTGGATTGAAATTTAAATTCAAGTAACTTATTTAATCCTTCAATTTGTCAGGAGCCGCAAGGCTCTTGTGGATTGAAATACCTTTTATGGACCTTAGCGGAATAGAAGCATTATGTCAGGAGCCGCAAGGCTCTTGTGGATTGAAATTACATTCGAACAGGACTTGGAAAGGATATACATATGTCAGGAGCCGCAAGGCTCTTGTGGATTGAAATTGCTGCATCCGACCAATTTATAAAAACAGAATAAGTCAGGAGCCGCAAGGCTCTTGTGGATTGAAATTCCTATATATCCCCTTAATGCTGAATTATATAATGTCAGGAGCCGCAAGGCTCTTGTGGATTGAAATAATCTAGGTTACAGTTTTGTAAGACAGCGAATAATGTCAGGAGCCGCAAGGCTCTTGTGGATTGAAATCCTTGGTGATATTGATGTTGACTTTGCGCCAGAAGGTCAGGAGCCGCAAGGCTCTTGTGGATTGAAATACGTGAAACATTAAGGAGATGAACAATGCCGGCAAGTCAGGAGCCGCAAGGCTCTTGTGGATTGAAATTGTATTGGATGGTTAGTACCCACCTACAGCAGAGTCAGGAGCCGAAAGGCATGTAACATTTATTAAAATTATCCTAAATAATCTTTACGATACACCCCATCAAAGATGCACTCCTTCATCAAAAGCAATTCTTCCTTCGTCACATCAACAGGATGTACCATAAGACGTAACAAAACATCATGAGGAGAATATTGAAGATGAGGTTGTAGATATTCGATGTCACTTTGTTTAAAACACAAACGCTCATAAAAAGCGATTCGTCTTTTAGCTTCAACGGTATCAGCAGCCTCGACCTCGATAACAACGGGTAGCTTGGTTGTACTTAAGTAAGAGCGAAGTATGTTTGAGCCAAGACCTTTCCCCCTACTGCTTGGACTTACTGCAAAATGCTCCACATAATGAAACGTATCAAATAACCATTCTGCAATAAAAGCTTGTATAACACCCTCTGATTCTGCAACCAAAACCTGATAGTTGGGGTACCCAAACAATGAATATTCTCCCTCATAAGAACGAAATTCTGAGGGAGGAAATGATTGTTGCATCAGTTGATATAAGGAAGGGAATTCCTCGTTTTTTAATAATCTAAGTGTGGCATCCATTTAGAAACCTCCTTTGTTTAAGAAATAAATTCATTGTCTATGCCCTCTTGCATTGATTCGTTAGTTTTATTCTCTGGTATATATTTCTTTAAAAGAATCAAGGCAACCAACAACGTGATCAACTCAGTAAGTGGCATAGTAAGCCAAATTCCATTCACATTCAATATGAGTGGTAAGAGGTATAATATAATAAGGTTTAAAATAAGTCCTCGCATAAAACTAAGCAAAAGAGCTAATTTTGGCTGTAATACGGATTGAAAATAAGTATTTAAAAATATATTACCTGCCATACCAAGAAACGCAAGAGAATAAAGCTGGATTGCGGGCTTTGCCATTGCAAAAATTTCTTCCGTCGGATTAAGAAAGGCGTATATCACCATACTAGGGAAAAATAATCCGATTATCATTATAATAAAGCCTGTCAAAAAAGCTGTTATAAGCCCATAGCGTAGTGTGGATTGTACCCTTTTCTTTAAATTAGCACCATAATTTCTTGAAAGAATTGGTTGAGCAGCTTGTGCAATACCATTAATTAATGAACTTACAATAAGTGCTGAATTGGAAATGATACTATAAACGGTAACGCCTGTTACGCCAGTATATTTTAGTAGCTGATGATTAAAAGCAAAGATAACAATACCAGACGATATTTCAACTAAGAAAGAAGAAAATCCATTTTCAAAGATAGATTTTAATCGTTTCAAGATGATATTCTTTCTACTAAAATGCAACGAATTTTCCTTTGAAAGAAAATGTGAACATAATATAAGGAAGGTAGTAAAACTTCCTAGTACCGTTGCAAAAGAAGCACCAAACATTCCCCAATTGAAAATAAAAATAAAAATGTAATCCAGTATGATATTTAAAACACCACCAGTGATAACAGCTGCCATTGATTTTTTCGCTGCCTTATCATTGCGCACAAATATTTGCAAAAATGGTGATAAAACAAAAAATGGAATTCCGGTAATAAATATTTTTCCATATTGAGTGACATAAAAATACGTAGCGTCAGTTACTCCAAGTATTCGAATCAGTGGTTCAAATAATAAATAAGTAAGAAGTATTAAAACAATGGAGATTGAGCCAGCAAAAAAGAAGGCAGTAGAAAAATATTCTCTTGCTCTTTTTTCATCTCCCATTCCAAGGGAAACAGACATTAAAATCGCACCACCATTACCAAATAAATATCCGATTCCAAACATAAGAGAAAATAATGGCAATATGATATTCAAACCAGCAACGGCCTCTCCACCGATTCCTTTTCCAATCATAATGGTATCGGCAAGTATATAAATAGATGTAACCAAAGTTGCACTGATGGAAGGGAACAAATACCTAAAAAATAGCGTTCTAACATTATCTTTTAATAAATCAATCGTTTTCATAAAAACTCCTTTACCCTATGTAAACTTTTTAAGCAAAGTTTATTATAAACCTTAAAGTAACTTGAATGTCAATAGAATTTGTAGTAATCTATTGCTATTAAGTAGAAAAAAGGAGAAAAAAATGAAACAACCTTTGTCCATTGGAGAGATTTCAAAGCTTCTAAATGTACCAAAATCAACCCTTCGTTATTGGGATAGTGAAGGGTTGATTGATCTAAATCGTAATGACGGTAATAAATATAGAGAATATTCAAGACATACCTTAGTCGGACTATCCGATTTGGTTTATTATCGTTCAATTAATATGCCAATTAAAGAAATGAAGCGGTTAAAGGAAGTCAATCCGCTCCAATTAAAAGAGATTTTGAACGAATTAGGAAATAATATCAATGAAGAAATAAATCGTTTGTTGCACTCTAAATTAGAACTAGAGAATCGAATACAGAATATGGAATGCTATCTGCAACTAGTACAAAATCCATACCAACACGAAAAAGTCGATTTTGAAAAGCTTTATTCTTTTGATTATAATAGCCCAAAGGCATGGGCAGATTGCATCAATGACCAATATGAAAATATTATATATTATGAAAAAGGCAGTAAAGCGCCTGAAATTTGTATGACAAAATCCTATTCAAAGGAAAGTCAACTGCTATGGGAATCAAAAGATGAAAATCAATCATATATTACATTTCCTTTGGCAGTACAATATGGAAATCCACTTGCCTTGGATTTTGCACCCCATTTCAATCAACTATCCACTATGGGGTATGAAGCAAAACATATATTTGGTAGATATCTATTTTCTGCATATGACGAAAGGCATTGTGACTTTTACAAAGGATATGCAGAAATCTTGAGCTCTTGATTATTGATAGATAATTGGATAATCAAGGGTTTGAAAATAATCACCTGCGTCATGGAATATTATAATATCGCCAACTTCTATTTTGGGCAGCTTCTTTGCAATGGCAAAGAGGTCCCTGTTCTCACACAACGAGCCTGTAATATCGTAGGTATGGTCACAGGGTTCGTTTCTTTTCCTAAAACAGTAATTGCATGTAATTGTTATATCTAGCGGGTGTCATAAAACTATTCGTAGAGGCATCCTGACCAAGAAAAGTTTTAGAGGTTCTCTTGATATGTAAAACACGCGTAACAAAATATCCATATGGACCAGTCATAAATAATCCTAGAATTTATCATACGTAAGTAGGGCATGGATTGTCTTAATGCAGGGTGCACTTGGAATCTACTTAAGAAGTAAAATGTTTCGTTTACACAGTGCTAAGATGAGAGTATATTACGAAGAAAAAATGAATGTTGTTAAAAAAAGCTAGATAATTTACTACGTATCTTAGAAAGAAAGAAGATAATAGTAAGTGATATCAAAGCGTGTTTTATAAAAGAACTTATCTCATAACGCTTGACAAAACAGATAGAAAAGTTTAATCCCATCTTTTATCTGTTGTTCATTTGTATTGCCATATCCAAAAATCAAAGAATGGCAAGGAGAATAATCATAGCTTTGTCTAGGCATCAAGTTTGAAATATAATAATCAGAAAGAGGGGATATAGAAATTCTTTGTTTTTGCAATCTTTGCATGGTAGCTTCATCAAATGTAATATTTTTAAAGGTAGCAACTAAATGAAGTCCTGCATTCGCACCAGATATGATTACATCATTTTTAAAAGAATCGTTTAGCAGTTTCAGTAAGAGCGTTCTTCGTTTGGCATAAACTTTTTTCATGTTTTGGATATGTCTTTCATAATAACCTTCCCGAATAAAAGCTGCCATTGTTAGCTGTTCAAGAATCGGTGAATGGATGTCCGCAAAATATTTTGCTTGCGTAAGACTTGGAATGTATAAATCAGGTATTACCATATAGCCCATTCTAATTGCAGGAGATAAGGTTTTAGAAAATGTACCAATATAAATAACACGACTTGGTTCTATGCTTTGCATGGAGGGAATTGGATTGCCCTCATAACGAAATTCACTGTCATAGTCATCTTCTACGATGTAGCAATCTTGCTCTATGGCATAACGAATTAAATCAATTCTTCTTTTAATGGGCAAAATACTGCCTGTAGGAAATTGATGACTAGGAGTCGTAAAAATTAGTTTGGGAGGATTATTCCTTGGGAGTTTGCTTGTTTCTAGCCCATTCTCATCAAGAGTAATAGGAACATAGCTAATATCATAAGCACTTAGTGTACTTTGAAGTCCCTTACTGCTAGGGTTTTCTAGTATGGCATAATCATGATTGGATAATATGGATTTTAATAAATGGAATGCCTGTGCTGCTCCATTTGTAATGATGATATGCGCAGGTGTCGTGATAACGCCACGTGCTCTTTGTAAGTATTTTGCTAATTCCAACCGTAATTCATACATACCAAAAGAGTTCTGGTAATCCAGTTGCTCAGGTGCCAGTGTCTGTGTTACTTCTTTATAAAGCTTTCCCCATCTTTCAATGGGAATAAGGTGTAAGTCAGGAACGCCAGTACGAAAGCTGATATCGTCTTTTGTAGAAGGATATAATAAATCAGCCTGACTTTTGCTCGCTGAATCAGGAAGTGTCACCTTTTGATAACTTAGTCCCTCTAAGACATAAGTTCCAGAGCCTTCAATAGAATATAGATACCCCTCCGCAATAAGCTGGTCATAGGCTTCCACAACTACATTTCTTGAAACATTCAATTCCTTTGCTAATTTTCTTGTAGAAGGTAGTTTTTCGTTCGGTCTTAAGATACCGTTTAAAATGTACTCCTTCATTTTTGTATACAATTGACGTGCTAAAGATATAGATGAATCTTTTTCCAATGAAAAATACATATTACCCCTCCAAGTGGTCCTGTTGAATTACTAAAAAAGTGGCTCTCATATATGTCCGCTTTAGATGGTAAAATTATATCACATTTAAGATGGATTACAAGGAGGAGTAAAGTTATGAATTCATTTATCATTGCATCATTCATCGTTATTTTGATGCCAGGAACTGGCTTTGTGTATACGATTTCTACGGGGGTTACCAGAGGAAAGAAAAGCGGTGTTTACGCCGCAGTTGGTTGCACCCTTGCAATCATTCCACATATGATTGCTGGAATTTTTACTATGTTTTTCTTAACGAACATAAACGATATGGTATTTCAAAGCGTTAAGTTTGTTGGAGTAATCTATTTGATATATCTTGGAATCACAATGATAAGAGGTAAGGTATCTTATGAAATGGAGCAAGAAGATAAAAAAATATCAAACCTTAAAATTGGATTAAAAGGTATGTTAATTAATCTTCTTAATCCTAAGCTAACTGTTTTTTTTCTTGCTTTTATACCACAATACATAGATAAAAGTGAAAGAAATATTCTCATGCAAAGTATCCAGCTAGACATGATATTTCTAGTAATTTCCCTTTTAGTTTTCTTAATTTATGCATTACTTTCAGGTAGCGTTTTTTATTTCATTGAAAAGGGAAATCAAAAGCTTTCTTGGTTACCAAGACTGTCTGGAATTATTTTTATTGTTTTTTCGATTCAATTATTAGTAAGTCGTATTTAGTTTCTGACACCATATATTTCTTTTATGCATACTATGATAGCAGAGAAAGGAAGGAGAAGTATATGAGAAAATATCGTCAAGGGGATGGTGAATTTAATAGAAATATGAGACGTTTTGCAAAAACCGATTATGGTCCAGAGCCATTTACTGCTAATATCGAGAGAGAAGCAGATAAAAATTCATTCTACCGTTCTGCATTTTGGACAGGTAAATGTTTACAAATGACATTAATGTGTATTCCTGTTGGTGGAGATATCGGTCTGGAAATGCATGATGATACAGATCAATTTATTCGTGTAGAGCAAGGCCAAGGAGTTGTAATGATGGGGCCAAGTAAAGAACATATGGGGTACAGTCGTAGGCTTACAAAAGGAGACGGTGTATTTGTCCCAGTGTGCACATGGCATAATATTATTAACACAGGAAAATGTCCTTTAAAATTATCTTCCATTTATGCACCTCCACATCATAAAAGAGGAACCATTCATCAAACAAAAAAAGATTCTGAGCAATCAGGATACTAATTAATTTATGTAAGAAATAGAAAGTATGAGAGTCGTAATGGATTTTCATACTTTTTGTATAAAGAGAAATAATTTATCTAGTAATTTAATAAGGGTTCCTGTAAAATAATAGATAGTAAATTATTTGAAATACAAACCATTTATGGTTAATGATATAGGAGGAAATATGTTATTAGAAGAAAAGTTCAATCAATTAAAGGAAAATATAAAGAAAAGAGGGAGTGCTGCCATTGCATTTTCTGGTGGAGTAGATAGCACTTTTTTAATAAAGGTAGCGCATGATGTACTAGGTGATAAAATGATGGCAATCACAGCAACTTCTTCTACATATCCTGAAAGAGAGTTAAAGGAAGCGATTCAATATGCAAAAGAAATGGGCATCAATCATCAGATTATTTCATCAGAAGAGCTTGAGATTGAAGGGTTTGCAAGTAATCCAACGAATCGTTGTTATTATTGTAAAAAGGAGCTTTTTTCAAAAATTAAAGAAATTGCAAAGAAAAATAATTTGGCAAGTGTATTTGATGGCTCCAATATGGATGATGAGGGAGACTATAGACCTGGAATGCAGGCAGCGAGGGAATTAGAAGTGATTAGTCCATTAAAAGAAGCGAAACTTACAAAGGATGATATCAGAATATTATCCAAAGAATTAGGACTAATCACATGGAACAAACCAGCTTTTGCCTGTCTTTCTTCAAGATTTCCATATGGGAATCCAATTACAGCGCCAAAGCTTAAGATGGTGGAAGAAGCCGAGCAGTTTTTACTGGATATGGGAATGAGACAAGTTAGAGTCAGACATCACGATGAAATTGCACGAATCGAAGTTGCGCCAGAAGAAAGAATACAGTTTTTTGATATTGATGTCATGAATCGAATTGGAGAAAAATTTAAAAAGATTGGATTTACGTATGTTACGTTGGATATACTTGGGTATCGAACAGGAAGTATGAATGAAGTTTTAAGTGAAGAAGAAAAATCAAAGAAGTAGTTTATAACAAAAATTGGAAAGATAATTGCATGTTTAATATTTATGTGATATAATACTGCACAAAAATAGCAAAATTGGAGGATTTTTAAATTATGGACTCAGACCCTGACGCGACTAATATGACTATGCAAATATTGGTCTTAGTGGCATTGACATTGACGAATGCATTTTTTGCTGGAGCGGAAATGGCTCTGGTATCTGTCAATAAAAGCAAGTTAGCAATCTTAGAAGAAAATGGAAACAAGAAGGCACGTTTGATATTAAATTTACTAACCGAGCCAACGAAGTTTTTATCTACGATTCAGGTTGCAATTACGTTATCTGGTTTTTTTGCCAGTGCCTCGGCAGCAACTGGTATATCACAAGAATTAGCAAATGCTTTGAAGTTTTTAAATATACCTTATACCTCACAAATATCGTTTGTGCTTGTTACGGTAATTTTATCATTTTTTACGTTAGTATATGGAGAACTTGTACCAAAGCGGATTGCGTTACAAAAAGCAGAAACCTTTAGCTTAATTTGTATCAACGTAGTTGTATTTATTTCAAAGATTGCATCACCATTTGTAAAGTTATTAACCTTTTTTACAAATATAACACTAAAGCTTTTTGGCATGAATGCAGAGAATCTGGAAGAAAGGGTTTCCAAGGAAGTAATTCAATCAATGATTGAACAAGGTAAGGAACAAGGAGTGTTTAATAATATTGAACATGATATGATCAATTCAATTTTTGAATTTGATAACAAACTTGCCAGAGAGATTATGACACCACGAATTAAAGTTTTTGCAATTGATATTTCAGAACCCAAAGAAGAGTATTTTGATGAACTGTTTGAGATGAAGTATTCCAGAATACCTGTTTACGAAGAAGAAGTAGATAATATTGTAGGTGTATTGTATATAAAAGATATTTTAAGTGAAGCAAAAAAAGTAGGTTTTGATAATATTGATTTGAGGAAAATATTGCATGAACCTTATCTTGTACCAGAAAATAAAAATATTGACGAATTATTTAGAGAAATGCAACATCAAAAGAAATATTTTGCTATATTAATCAATGAATACGGTGAATTTTCAGGTGTTGTAACCATTGAAGATTTGGTAGAAGAGGTTATGGGTGATATTGCAGATGAGTATGACGAAAATGGACCTCAGATTAGTGAAATAGATAATAAAACTTATCTGATTGATGGACTTGTATCAGTGGATGAGATGAATGATAAATTTCATTTAGAGATAGATTCAGAATATTATGATACCATTTCAGGTTTTATGATAGATGAATTAGGTTTTATCCCAAAGGATGGAGATATTAGGAAAATTCGATATAGAGATTATGTATTTGAATTGGTTAGCGTAAAAGATAAACGAATTGAAAAAATCAAAATGTATTTACCAGAAATAAAAGTGGAAAGTCTTTCGACAGAAGAAAATTAAACAAAAATAGATGGCCTCATGAATAGAATCAAAGATTATTATCATGAGGCCATTTTTAAAAATATGATGTAGTTGACAAACGGAATTAATTTTGTTAGCATTTAGTTAGATAACACTAACTAGAAAATTTATACATACAATTCATATTTTTTCGTAAATTTGGAAAGATAATGAAAAGAAAGATTAAACCTTTAAAGAAGAAGGAGGAATACGATGAGTGAATTTATCAACAACAGACAGATGAGGCAACAAGTCATCAAAGATATTATCAAACAACTCCATGAAGGAAAGACAACAGAAGAAGTAAAACAGCAATTTGCAGATGCCTTTGAAGGAGTGTCTGCAACGGAGATAACGGAAGCGGAAAGTGCATTGATTCAAGGAGGATTGCCAGTAGAGGAAGTGCAGCGTCTATGCGACGTTCACGCAGCTGTCTTTAAAGGTTCCATTGCAGAAATTCATCAGCCGACTGACCCAGCTAAGATTCCTGGACATCCAGTGCATACCCTAGAGCAAGAGAATCGCTATATTGAAAAAGTAATTGAAAATGAAATCAGACCGAACTTAGCAAAGAATAACAAGCAAGGATTATTAGAGGGTATCAATAAGCTTGAAAAAATTGCAATTCATTATGAAAGAAAAGAAAACTTGTTCTTTCCATATATGGAAAAGTATGGTATGACGGCGCCGCCTAAGGTTATGTGGGGCGTAGATGATGAAATCAGAGACCAGATAAAAGAAGTAAAGAATTTACTCTTACAAGAAAAGATGGATGAGAGTTTTGCATCAAAGGCAGAAGATATGTTAAACAAAGTGACAGAAATGATATTTAAGGAAGAAAAAATCATGGCTCCGATGTTGATTGAACAGCTCACACAAGATGAGTGGAAGTTAATTGCCTCTGAAAGTAGAGAACTTGGATATGTAATTGACCATGTTCCAACGTGGAATCCAGAAACAAAGGAAGAACAAGAGTCAAAAAAGGAAGCGACAAAGACTGAATATGAAGGTGGCGTGATAAAACTTCCATCAGGTGAATTCCAGCTAAATGAGTTGGTTAGTATGTTAAATACATTGCCTTTTGACATAACCTTTGTAGACAAAAACGATCAAGTAAAATATTTTACAGAAGGTAAAGAAAGAACCTTCCCAAGAACAAGGGCCATTATTGGAAGAAATGTATCCAATTGTCACCCACCAGCAAGTGTGCATATCGTAGAAAATATTGTGGAAGACTTTAAGAGCGGCAAAAAAGATCAAGAAGATTTTTGGATACGTATGAAAGATAAATTTATTTTAATCCGTTACTATGCAGTACGCGATGAAAAGGGAGAATATTTAGGTGTCCTTGAAGTGACACAAGATATAGCCTCCATACAGCAATTAACAGGCGAGAAACGGCTCGTATCAGAATAAATAAGCCAGAGAGCAGCATTTGCTCTCTGGCTTATTGCCATATTAAGTAGCCATAATCATAAAAATGTGTTATGATATGCTACAGAGTTAGAAATAACTAACATAAATTAGATGAAGATGATAAAATAAAAAAGCAAACAAACGATATGAGACAAGAGGAGGTCTGAAATGATATTAGGTAAATCGTTAGAAGATTATTTGGAAGCAATATTGGTTCTTCAATTGGATCAAAGCAGTGTACATTCCGTAGACGTTGCAGACTATATGAAGTTTTCAAAACCAAGTGTTAGCTATGCAGTTAAAATGCTTCGAACAAAAGGTTATGTTACGATGGAAAAAGATGGGGCATTAAAATTAACGGAAATAGGAATTGATTTAGCCAGACAAGTATATGAGCGACATCGTTTTTTTACTCAGTTGTTGATTGATTTAGGGGTATCAGCAGAAATCGCAGAACAGGATGCCTGCCAGATTGAACATGTCATAAGTAATGAAAGTTATGAAAAAATTAGAGAAAGAATGAAACCGAAAGAGTGAGCCATTAGAAAGCAAAAAAATAACGTTTTGTCTCATATAATGTACCTTTTTGATTCCGTAGAAAAAGGATTGGATTCTCTTATAGGACATGATAAGATAAGAAAAAGAAATTATGTAAGATAGGAGTGACGTCATGGGAATAAAATTAGATAAGAATGTGTTATCGGATTTACCTAATATTGGGAACGAAGTAGCAAGGCAGCTCAATAAAGTGGGTATCTATACGTATGAAGAACTCAAAAGAATCGGTGCCAAAAATGCTTGGCTAAAAATTCAGTCAGTGGATGAATCTGCATGTATTCATCGTTTACTTGCATTAGAAGGAGCAATTCAAGGAATGAAAAAGACGTTGCTTTCAAACGAAGTAAAGGATGACTTAAAAGCGTTTTACCGAGAACACAAAAAATGAAAGAAGGGGAAAATTATGGAGACAATAAAAAAACCACTTACTAGAGAAGAAATCAAAAGTGAAGATAAATGGGATGTAAAGAAAATCTATGAAGACGATGAAGCATGGGAAAAAGAATTTCAATTATTAAGGGAAAAGGCAGTTGATATCACAAAGTTCTATGGAAAATTAAGTGAAGCAAATATGCTTTATGATTATTTAAAGATGGAAGAGTATCTATCAAGGATTGCCAGTAAGTTGGCAGTATACGCGCATTTACGTTCGGACGAAGATACCACCAATCAGTTCTATCTTTCCATGAAGAACAAAATTAACACGTATTTGGCAGAACTAGAGGCAATGAGTTCCTATTTCATACCAGAAATATTATCTTATCCCCAAGAGACCATTGAAAAGCAAATTGAGAAACTACCTAAGCTTGCACCGTATCGTTTTTATTTAGAACAGATAATAAAAAGAAAAGATCATATATTAGATGAAAACAGTGAAAAGCTTTTAGCCTCGGTTTCAGATTGCTTGTCAGCCTCTTCTCAGGTTTTTGGCCTATTAACAAATGCTGATATGACTTTTCCAACGATTAAAAACGAAGAAGGCAATCGCGTTGAATTAGTGGAAAGTGAGTATCTAAACTATATTACGTCAAAAAACAGAGAAGTAAGAAAAGATGCATTTAGAGCTTTGTTTCAAACCTATGGCAAATATCGCAATACATTGGCCACACTTCTTACCTCCTCTGTTAAAAACTATGTATTTGAATCAAAGATACGAAATTATAATTCAGCATTAGAAAGCTCCCTAGAGCCTGATAATATACCTGTAGAAGTTTATAAAAAATCATTAGAAACGATACACCAGAATCTTTCCTCCTTACATCGCTATGTAAGAATCAAGAAAAAACAGTTAAATCTTTCAGAAATACACATGTATGATCTTTATGCTCCTATCATTGATGTTCCTAAAGTGCATATTGAGTTTGAACAAGGGATTTCACTTATGTATGAAGGACTAAAGCCACTTGGAGAAGAATACCAAGCGATTCTAAGAGAAGGAGTTCAAAGCGGCTGGATTGATAAATACCCAAACAAAGGAAAGCGTTCAGGTGCGTATTCCTCAGGTTGCTATGATACAATGCCTTATGTTTTGTTAAATTATACTTATGGTTTAGAAGATGTGTCAACACTGGTTCATGAAATGGGACACTCAGTACATTCTTACTATACGAGAAAAAATCAGCCATATATTTACGGAGATTATACTCTTTTTTGTGCTGAAGTAGCGTCGATAACAAATGAAGTACTGCTTATGCATTATTTGGTAGAAAAAGAAACTGATAGAGAGAAAAAACGATATCTGATTAATTTACAACTAGAAAAAATTAGAACAACGGTATTTCGTCAATTAATGTTTGCAGAGTTTGAATTGTATACACATGAACAAATAGAACAAGGCAATTCACTTACAGCAGATGATTTATGCAACTATTGGCATACATTAAATAAACAATATTTTGGACCAGAAATGGTAGTAGATGAAGAGATTGATATGGAATGGGCAAGAATACCTCATTTTTATAGAGACTTTTATGTATACCAATATGCGACTGGATATGCAGCAGCGAATTCCTTTGCAAAAATGATACTAGATCAAGAAGACAAAGCCATAGAAAAATACATTGGTTTCTTAAAAAGCGGAAGTAGTGATTATCCAATCAACATACTGAAAAAAGCAGGTGTGGATATGACAACAGGTAAGGCTTTAAACGATACAATACAAATTTTTAATGAGCTCTTAGATCTGTTAGAAACGATATAAGGAGGTGCATTTTATGAAGCAATGTATGGATGCGGAGAATCTGCACAGAAGATTAAATAAAATTATTGGTCAGGTACAAGCAATTGATAGAATGGTAGAAGAAGATGTCCCATGCGAAGACGTCTTATCCCAAATAAATGCAGCCAAGTCAGCGTTGCACCGCGTCGGTCAAGTGGTACTTGAAGGGCATATAAAGCACTGTGTGCGTGATGGAATTGAACACGGGGATCCAGATAAGACCATTGAGAGCTTTACCAAAGCAGTGGAACGTTTTGCAAATATGAAATAATTATGAAAAAAGGAAAGCACAAGGTGCTTTCTTTTTTTGTGATTGGAAACGATAACCTCTTGACATAGAAATCCTCAATGCGTATTATATACATATACCCCCATGGGTATAAAAAGGAGGATGAAATGAAACATATAGAGGCGCTATTAGAGTGGGGAGGTATCAAAAGAGACATTATTTGTTTGGTACTTTCTGCGTTTGCATTATTACTTAGCATTTTTGATTTGATTATTATGCCATTTGATATGGCGTGGTTTGCTATTTTACTATGTGGTGTACCAATTATACTTGAAGCAGTCATTGGACTAGTTACTGAATTTGATATTAAGGCAGATGTACTTGTGTCCATAGCACTTGTTGCGGCAGTAATAATCGGAGAACATTTTGCAGCAGGTGAGATTGCATTTATTATGCAGTTAGGTGCATTGTTAGAAGAAGTGACAGTTGCCAAAGCCAGAGCCGGTATAGAAAGACTAGTAAATTTAACACCCCAAACAGCACGTAAGCTTTTCGAAGAAGGCGAGAAGATAATTCCAGCCGACCAAGTTATGATTGGTGATTTGATTCGTGTACTTCCAGGAGAAACAATACCTGTGGATGGAATTATTCTAGAGGGACATACCTCTGTGAATCAAGCGGTTATGACAGGTGAGTCCTTGCCTGTTGATAAAAGTGTTGAGGATGAGGTATTTAGTGGAACTGTCAACCAATTTGGCTCCTTTGATATGAAAGCAACCAAGGTGGGAAATGACAGCTCCATCCAACGAATGATTCGCTTAGTTCAGTCCGCAGATGCATCAAAAGCTAAAATTGTGGGAATTGCAGATAAATGGGCAACATGGATTGTAATCATTGCCTTAAGTTTTGCAGCGCTTACTTGGTTTTTTTCGGGGGAAATCATTCGTGCAGTCACTATTTTGGTTGTCTTTTGTCCTTGCGCTTTAGTACTTGCTACATCAACTGCTATCATGGCAGCCATTGGAAACGCTACCAAGCACGGTTTTTTGGTTCGAGAAGGAGATGCTTTGGAGAGATTAGCATCGGTATCTAAGATAACATTTGATAAAACAGGTACTTTAACCTATGGAAAGCCAAAAGTAATCGCAGTATCAAGTGTTAAGGAAGATATCACAAAAGAAGAGTTATATGAATATGCAGTTTGTGTGGAAGCAAGATCTGAGCATCCACTTGGAAAAGCAATTGTGGAAAGTTATGAAAATGAAAAAGCAAAAGAACAAAAAGAAGTAAAAGGATTTAAGATGTTACCTGGAAGAGGTGTCACTGGAATTGTTGGTGATACGATTGTTTTAGCTGGCAATAAACAACTTTTATTGGAATATAGTATAGCTATTAGTGATAGAGTGTTAAAGGAGGTTGACCAATATCTAGAGAAAGGTTGTACGATTATTTATCTAAGCTTAAACCATGAGCTTGCAGGTTACTTAGTGTTATCAGATACTATTAGAGATGAAGCGATAAAAATGGTAGATGAAATCAAGTCAAGTGGAATGGTTCCTGTTTTGCTAACAGGAGACCATGAACGTAGTGCAAGCCATATTGCCACTTTGCTTGGGATTAAGGATATTCATTCCAATTGTCTTCCAGAGGATAAATTAAATTACATTGAAACGTATCAAAAAGAGGGAAAAAAGGTATGCATGATTGGAGACGGAATCAACGATGCTCCAGCCTTAAAAATGGCATATATAGGAATTGCCATGGGAGGAGTTGGAAGTGATATCGCGGTTGAAGCAGCAGACATTGCTTTGGTAAATGATGATTTAAAGGAATTGCCACACCTAATATTGTTATCCAAAAAGATGATGTTAAAGATAAAATACAATCTTGCATTTTCCATGATACTAAACTTTGTTGCAATTATTTTAGCAGTTTCAGGTATTTTAAATCCAGTTATGGGAGCATTGGTTCATAATGCTGGTTCAATTTTCGTAATTATAAATTCTTCCTTATTATTAAAATGGAGGAAGAGTAAATGATATAGTAATTTATAATTGTTTATTTTCATATATATAGTAAAAAAATTAAAGGTTTTGGCTATGACAATACATGTGGTTCAAGCAGGTGACACCATCGAATCCATTGCGAATAAATATAAAGTGCCAGTAAATCGGCTCATTCGAGAAAATGGTATCATAAATCCAAATAATCTAGTAATTGGTCAGACAATAGTGATTGCCTATCCTTCTGAAACATACGAGGTGAAGGAAGGAGATACATTAGAAAGCATTGCAAAAGAGAAACAGATTACAATGATGCAATTATATCGCAATAATCCTGTTCTTTTCGACCGTGATTATATCATTCCAGGCGAAACGCTAGTTATAAGCTATGATACACAAGCTACCATTACAACGAATGCTTATGCATACCCCTTTATTGATAGGAGAATTTTAAGAAATGCAATGCCATATTTAACCTACTTATCTATCTTAAACTATAAGACAATGAAAGGCGGGGAAATCGAATCCTTTTATGATGATTCCGAGCTGATTCAGCTTGCAAAGGAAGCAGGAGTCATTCCAGTGATGCTATTAACAAGTCTTACGATCTTAGGAGAAAAGAATCCAGAAATTGTGTATGATATTTTAATTAATACACAATTTCAAGATAGGCATGCGCAAAACATGGCAAACATTATGAAAGAAAAAGGATATTCTGGAATCAATATCACCATTACCTATTTAAATTCATCCAATCAAGATTTGTACATAAGTTACCTTCGTAGAATTACGTCATATTTGCGTAAAGAAGGATTTATTATATTTATTACAATTGACCCTAATGTAGTATCAATAGAAAATCAATCGATATTTGAAAATGTCGATTATACCGAATACAGTGAGTTGGTAGATGAAATCTATTTGATGAAATTTCTTTGGGGAACAAAGTATGAACCACCAGGTCCTGTTAGTTCAATTAAAACCATCACAGCGTATCTAGATTATATGCTAGAGTCAGTGACTCCAAGTGTAGTAAACATTGGTTTTCCTTTGCTTGGTTATGATTGGAGACTTCCCTATATTTTAGGATATACACAAGCCAATGCAGTCACTTTGGAATCTGCAATTGAGTTAGCGATTTTGACAGAATCTATTATTTCTTTTGATGACAAATCAAAGACGCCCCATTTCGAATATTCAATGGAAACAGATGCCAGAATTAACCGAAATATTGTCTGGTTTGTAGATGCAAGAGCACTTTATGAAATTGTAAAACTAGTCATCGAAAAAAAATTAAGCGGTACAGGTCTATGGTACATTATGAATTATTATCCGCAGTTATGGCTCATTATAGTATCTAATTGTAAGATAGAGCGACTGCTACCAGAACCATAACAAGGTGTGAGAATGTATATTCTCACATTTTATTTTTGCATAAGTTATCTATGTTTTGGACAAGATAGAATCAGATAAACAAAAAATACTATAATTTAACGCACAAATTGATATAATATATTGACTCTGTTACGCTAAAGCGTTATAATTTTCATTGGCAAAAAATATTGGCTGCACTGGATATTGTAGAGATATATTAGTGCTTTATTGTCTTACTTATAAGGAGGAAATACATATGTCATATGTTGACGAGACTATTGAACTAATTGTAAAACAAAATCCTGGTGAAGCAGAATTTCATCAGGCTGTAAAAGAAGTTTTGGAATCATTAAGAGTGGTGATTGAACAAAACGAGGAACAATACAGAAAAGAAGCACTTTTAGAAAGACTATGCAATCCAGAAAGACAGATTAAATTTAGAGTACCTTGGGTAGATGACAAAGGACAAGTTCATGTAAATACTGGTTATCGTGTTCAGTTTAATAGTGCAATTGGACCATACAAGGGAGGATTGCGTTTACATCCATCTGTTAATGTGGGAATCATAAAGTTTCTAGGTTTTGAGCAAATCTTTAAAAATTCTTTGACTGGACTTCCAATTGGCGGAGGAAAAGGTGGTTCTGATTTTGATCCAAAAGGAAAATCGGATAGAGAAGTAATGGCGTTTTGCCAAAGCTTTATAACAGAACTGTACAAATATATCGGAGCAGATACCGACGTCCCAGCAGGAGATATTGGTACTGGAGCAAGAGAAATCGGATATATGTTTGGACAATATAAAAGAATTAAAAGTGTTTACGAAGGAGTTTTAACGGGTAAAGGCTTATCATATGGAGGTTCTTTAGCGAGAACAGAAGCAACTGGATATGGATTACTCTATCTAACGGATGAGATGCTTCGATGCAATGGAATTGATATAAAAGGAAAAACAATCGCTATTTCAGGTTCTGGTAATGTTGCAATCTACGCAGCACAAAAGGCAAACAGTTTGGGTGCAAAGGTAGTAACCGTATCAGATTCAAACGGATGGGTTTATGATTCAGAAGGAATTGATATTGCACTTCTAAAGGAAATCAAAGAAGTAAGACGTGAAAGACTAACAGAATATGTAAAAACGAAAACAAATGCACAATACCATGAAGGAAAAGGTGTTTGGAGTGTAAAATGTGATATAGCACTTCCTTGTGCGACACAAAATGAATTAGATTTAGAAGATGCGAAGGCACTTGTTGCAAATGGATGCATTGCAGTTGCAGAAGGTGCTAATATGCCAACTACATTAGAAGCGACTGAATATTTACAAAAAAATGGTGTATTGTTTGCACCAGGTAAGGCAGCAAATGCAGGTGGTGTTGCAACATCAGCATTGGAAATGACACAAAATAGTGAAAGACTTAGCTGGACATTTGAAGAAGTGGATAATAAACTAAAACAAATTATGGTTAATATTTTTCACAATTTGGATCAAGCAGCAAAAGAATATGGTGTAGAAGGAAACTATGTAGTAGGAGCAAATATTGCAGGCTTTAAGAAAGTTGCTGAGGCTATGCTAGCTCAAGGTGTAATTTAATATTAAGTCAACTAGAAACCGAGAAGATAAAAACGTCTTTTCGGTTTTTATTCGTTTAAAAGTGAGTTAGTTTATAATTATTATAAATTTATAAAGTGGTCAAAAATAATTGAAATCTTATAAAAAAAACGTTACAATAAAGCGGAGAAATCAAATAAAATTTAGAGTTTAATTTGGCAAACTTATCGAAAGATAAGGACGCAAAGCTAGAAGCCTGTCGAAAAGTTTTTTCTATGGTAGTTCAGTTGCAACTAATACAGTTATGTATTTAGTTGCTTTTTTTTAGGAAAAATGAAGATACATAGAATTAGAATTATGGGAGATATCAAAAGATGAAACCAGTTATTAAAAAGCTATTAGTTTTCTTTACGATTCTTAGTTCAGTAATCTATATTTTATGGAGAACATTTCGCACCTTGCCCTTTCAATATGGGATTATCTCTACAATATGTGGAATTAGTCTGCTTATAGTGGAAATTATAGGTTTTTTTGAAATGGTAGTCCATTTTAGTCAGCTATCGAATATCTATATACCAAAAAGACCTGAAATAGAGCCTTCTAAATATCCGGATGTGGATGTTTTTATATCCACATACAACGAACCTCCAGAACTTCTTTACAAAACCATCAATGCTTGCTTGCACATGGATTATCCAGACAAATCAAAAGTACATATCTACTTATGTGATGACGGACATCGAGAGGAAATGGGCGTCTTAGCACGAAAAATGGGAGTGACTCATCTGGTAAGAGATACCCATCAGTTTGCAAAGGCTGGTAATTTAAATCATGCTTTAAGTGTAACAAGTTCTCCATATATAGTTACTTTTGATGCTGATATGATGCCACGACATAACTTTTTAACCAATTGTATGCCTTATCTTTTGGGAGAAGAAAAGGTTGGTTTTTTACAAACCCCTCAAACGTTTTATAATCCAGACTTATTTCAATACAATCTTTATTCCGAAGATCGTATTCCAAATGAACAAGATTATTTTTATCGAGATGTTCAAGTTATGCGTAATGCCAGCAATACAGTTATATATGGTGGGACGAATACAATTTTATCACGAGAGGCATTAGAAGCCGCAGGTGGATTTTATACAGGCGTTATCACAGAAGACTTTGCAACAGGTATGGTAATTCAAAGCAAAGGATACCAATGCTATGCCATTAATGAATCCTATGCTTGTGGAATGGCACCAGAAGATTTAAAGAGTCTGATTAAGCAAAGACAAAGATGGGCGAGAGGATGTATTCAAACAGGTAGAAAAGTAAATATTCTTTTCCAAAAAGGACTTAATCTCAATCAGAAGTTAAGCTACCTTACGTCCATTACCTATTGGTATGGGGCTCTCAAACGCTTTATTTATATTATGTCGCCAATTCTATATGCAGTATTTAACGTCATAGTGGTTAAGTGCACCTTATGGGAAATATTGTTATTTTGGCTACCGATGTATTTATTAAATAACACAACCCTTCGGCTCTTGTCAGGAAATATTCGTAATACAAGGCTGACCAATATTTATGAAACCATATTGTTTCCTAGTCTGCTACCTGCAGTTTTATTAGAAACCTTTGGTATATCACAAAGAAAATTTGTGGTTACCAAAAAAGACTCAAAGCAAAAGTTATCTGGTAGTGGAGTATGGTATCGCTTTAAGCAGTCAATTCTTTTGTTTGTATTACTTGGATTTAGTGTACTAGGGTTAACCAAGTGTGTGATTGAAACGTTTCGAATGGGAACACCTATGTATGTCGTTATTATGTTTTGGCTTTTGGTGAATTTATTTAATTTATTGATGGCTTTGTTTTTCATGTTTGGAAGACAGCCTCATAGACAGTTTGAACGCTTTGATGTAGAGGTGGATTGTCTGATTACATACGGTAATCGTATGATACGAACAAAGACCGTCAACATATCAGAAAAAGGAATCTCAGTCGCACTTAATTTTCCTGAATGGATTTCTCCAAAAGAAGAAGTGATAATTAAGTTAGCCACCAATCAATATGAGACAAGCTTTAAGGCCAGGGTAGCCAATGTAATGAGCCGTAAGGACAAATGGATGTATGGTTTTGAAATGCTTGATATTACAGAGAAGGATAATCAGGAAATGCTGCAAATCGTATATGATAGAGAACCTTCTCTTCCAAAAGAAATCGAAGCTGGCTTAAGTACGGTAGATGACATTATGATAAATATTTGGAGACGAACAGGTGGAAGAGATTATTTTAGTAGAAAGCTTCCAAGAGTGGAATTAATGAATTATGTAGAAACAATTGAGGGTAATCGTGTTTTACTAAGAGATTTTAATTATGAGTTTTTAACCATACAATTCCTTAGAGGAACTAAAATCCCAACTGAAATTACTTTAGTGGAACAAGGTATTAAGATTGATTGCATTCTAGAGGACAAAAATGCAAAGTTCGGTAGTTGTTATCGAATAAAAAATGAGAATGAACTAATTCATAATACAAAGTTTCGTGCTGTATTAAAATCTTGGATGTACGATTGTGAAATTGACGTGGATGAAAAGACAAAATACCATAAGAAATTAGATCATGTATTAAAAAAATATGAATACTTTGATGAACTAAATTACTTGTAGTACACAAGTTAGAGTGGAGATTTGATATACATATGAACAGAGAAAAAATTATAAAAAAAATGTCTTGGTTTATGCTTTTGCTGTTTTGTTTTCTGGCATTTCCACAAACGGTTTTTGCAATAAGCAGCAAAGAAGAAAAGAGTATAACACCCTCTAATCTTAAAGAGTGGGATGATGGGGCCAGTGTTACAAAAGAAACGAGTGGAAAAGGTGAGAATTATCAGGTAGAAGTTACAGCGGATACAACTGGATTAAAGGAAGATTATTATTCCATCTATATTTATGAGGATACAAAGCGTAATCTAGGGCCTTATGATGGAATTCGTTTTCAGTATTTAAATCAAAGTGACATTGATCTAAGGATGAATGTAACAATAAAAATTGATGCAAAGACAAGTGTAACCATGCTTGATAAATCCTATGCGATTTTAGAAGAGGAAGAAACAAAAAATACTCAGGTAGTAACTGCCAAGTATGGTACGTTGCTAATACCAGCTCGTTTTAGCGGAAGCATATATGTCCCATTCTCACAACTTTTTAATGAAAAGGGAGAGCGAGTTTTACTTAACAACATACAATCCTTTGGTATTACAACCGTTATGGAGAATGAGCAAACAGCCACTTATTCCATTGGAAACTTTGCCTTTTTATCTGGTAGCATAGATGCCATGAAAGAGAGTCATTATTTGATTACCTTGACGGGAGAAGAGGAGGTAGTACTTCCAAATACTGGTGCTGTAATTGAGAAATATAAGGCGAGTGTTGTTGATTTAGAAGGAAATGAAATGGATACAGACGTGACCTTTTTCCTAGAGGATTCCATAGAGGGAATTACGTTGTCAGAAAATGGTGCGCTAGAGATACAAAGCGATTGTGTGGCAACAAAGGTTACAATATATGCTAAATCAAAACAAAGCATCAATGCAGGAAATATGACACTATCGCTAAAACGAGTGAGTGCTAAGGTGGCAGCAGTAGGAGTACCAAAGGCACAAGAGGTTCCTTCAATTGCAACTTCTACCTATCAGCGTTTAAAAGACTCTGTTCTTTTGTTTCGATTGTTTGCATTAATGATTGTCTTTTTTATTGGAGCTGTAATTACAACCTGGTTTAACCAGGCAAAAGCGCATCATCAGATGATTCGAAAAAAACTATATCAAATATTTGAAGAACAGGAAGAGGAGGAGACGCCATGACATTTTCAAGTTTAGCATTTTTATTTTATTTTCTTCCCCTTGTATTAATGTTTTATTATCTGTTTTTCTTTTCAAGAACATTAAAGAATATCGTACTGTTGATATGCAGTCTTTTCTTTTACACGTTTGGAGAGCCTAAGTACATCCTTCTTTTACTTATTTCAATTGTAGTCAACTATTTAATCGGACTACTAATAGGAGAGGCAAAAGGGCGAAAAAAGGCTGCAACATTTTGGATGAGTGTTGCTGTTATATTTAATTTATCCACTTTAGTTGTATTTAAGTATTTAACCTTTATCAGTAAAAACGTATATTACGCAACAGGAGGGAAAACACAAGTAATTGAAATTGCGTTACCGATTGGTATTTCGTTTTTTACCTTTCAAGCAATTTCTTATGTGGTGGATGTTTACAAAAAAGATGCAAAGGCACAAAAGAATTTATTTCACTTAGCCCTATACTTATCTTTTTTTCCCAAATTAACACAAGGACCTGTTATGAAATATGAAGCCTTTGCACCTCAAATCACGCAGAGAAGAGAAACCTTTAAGAAATTTTCTTCAGGTGTTTGCTTTTTTATTACTGGACTTGGTAAAAAGGTATTACTTGCAAATAATATGGCAATTGTGGTAGACCGAATTTTTGAAATACATAAAATGGGAAACATACCAATTAGCCTTGCGTGGCTTGGAGCATTTGCTTATACCTTTCAGATTTATTTTGACTTTTCGGGATATTCGGATATGGCGGTTGGGCTTGGCCTGATGTTTGGATTTAAATTAGACCGTAATTTTAATTATCCGTATATTTCTAAGTCGATTAGTGAATTTTGGAGAAGATGGCATATATCACTTGGAACATGGTTTCGAGATTATCTGTATTTTCCATTAGGCGGTTCAAGGGTTATCAATAAGGATTTACTCATTCGTAATTTAGCAATTGTATGGATTGCAACTGGTGTTTGGCATGGAGCGAATTGGACCTTTTTAGTATGGGGAATCATTAATTTTGTATTTATTGCAATGGAAAAAGTGTTTCGATTTGAACAATTGAAAATACCAAGCTTTATAAGGCATTTGTATGCTATGCTTGTTGTGATTATCGGCTGGGTTATTTTTAGAGCAAATTCTTTGCAAGAGGCAGGAAGTTATCTTACTTGCATGTTTAATTTTATAAGCAATGAGTTCTTTAGTGACTATACCTATATGTTTCTAAAGGAATTTTGGATCTTTTTTATAGGCGCTATTTTATTTTCCCTACCAATCGCTTCGATTGCGAACCAATTTATGGCAAAGGGAATTTTAATCCGTAAAAACGTTGATTTGACACCACCTTTTAAAGAGCATTCCGTCTATGTGGAAGTACCTTTGGTACGTGTAATTAGTTTCTTATATCCGATTGGTATGGTATTGCTATTTATCATTTGCATTGCTTATATGGTTAAAGGAAGCTATAACCCATTTATTTATTTTCAATTCTAAAAGGAGGATACATCTTGAAACGTTTTTTTGCAAAAAAAGAGATTACAGCAATCTTATTTATCGGAATTTTATTTACCTTATCCTTTTTCAATTGGAGAAGTGCTTATGCAACTATGAAAGAACATACAGTAAGTTACTTGGCAAGTGCTGGAAATAAATGGGAGAATCTATCTTCTTTCATTATGGATGTGGATAATACGATTCATGAGCAAGTTTATCAAAAATATTACTACATTGAAGGGTATGGTTACATACAAGAACTATTAGGAAAGAAGGAAATCAATAATTTTGAAGTAGTAAAGGCAAAGGATGGAACACTTCATTATACGTATTTTACATCAGGGCCTAATCAGGTCACTTCACTTGTTGAGCGCATGGAACGATTAAAGAAGGCGGCTACCAAAGTTGGAAGTGAGGTAATCTATGTTATGACACCTGATAAATATGTGACGGGTGTGACGGAATTTGATAAAGGAATTCCATACAATTATGCGAATGAGACGGCAGATAATTTCTTACAGGAATTAGAAAAGAAAGAAATTGATACCATTGACTTTAGAAAATTGATGAAGGAAGAAAAGGAATTTGCGCCAGATAGCTTTTATGTGAGTGATCATCACTGGAAGGTGGAAACAGCCTTTTGGGCATTTACAAAATTCGTGGAGGTACTGGAAGATAACTATGGACTTGTTTTCCCAAATAAAGGAGAGTATACGAATCTAGAGAATTACAATCAGATTGTTTATGAAGATTCTTACATAGGATCGATGGGGCGTAAAGAAGGCAAATTATACTCCAAAGTAGAAGACTTCACCTTTATTTACCCAAAGTTTGAAACAAATTTTTATTACTATGCGCAAAATGGTTCACGTGATGTAAAAGCAGAGGGAAGGTTTGAACAATCCCTGGCCTTTACGTCTTTACTTTCAGGTAAAGGGAATATCTATGATGCTACCAATGATAAATATTTTACCTATATGAATGGAAATCCAGGTTTTGTTGAAGTGAATAACTTTAACGAGCCAGATGCTCCAAAGGTTTTATTCATCAAAGACTCCTTAATGGTTCCTGTTGCTTCTTTTTTTGCATTGGGCTGTTCTAAGGTATATATGATTGACCCAAGGTATTATTCAGGTAATATTGAAGAAGTAATTGATGAATACCAGTTTGATTATATTTTTGTCAGCTATACTCCACAGAATTTGACCGAAGAATTCTTTCCATTTTATAAAGAGTAAGCCGCTACTTAACGGGATTTAAGATAGCATGAAGCATTTCTTCATTCCAAGTGGAGGTCTCAAGGTCATAAATGCCAAATCCAGATGCAAATTCCCAGTAGGCATAGCTAATCCCTAAAGCATTTGCCTCACTGGCAACTGCAAGGGTCCAACTGATTCGAGTGTCTAGCGGTGCTTTGTTACTAATGCCAAATTCTCCTAAGAAGAGGGGAACATTGTTTGCATCTGCCCAATCTTTGGCAGTTGTTAGCCTACTTTTTAGGTAAGCAATTTCATCACTTGAACCCTCCCATGTTACATTGCTAAGATTTTCATAGCCTGCGTGATAAGGATTTCCTTGAAAGGTTACGTCATTTGGTTCATAATAGTGTATAGTAGCAATTAGACGATCGTCTTTTGGAAGCTCTAAGGTGGTAAGAGAGTCTATGGAGTTAAAGTTAGCACCTCCAACAATAAGAAAATGCTTTGAATCAATGGAGCGAATTGTGCGAACTAAGTCCTTTAATAAGCTATTCCAAGTATCACTGTCTAGATTTTGTTGAGGCTCGTTTAAAGGCTCAAAAACGAGAGAATTTGGATAATCTTTATAGCGGGATGCAAGTTGCTTCCATATGGCGATAAGACAATCTTTATTACCTTGTGGGTTCTCCATAAGTTCGGTAAAGTGGTGTAAGTCAAGAATAAGAGTAAGGTCTTGTTTTAATGCTTCGTCTATATAGGCATCCATTTGCTGCATAAAGGTCTCGTCCAATAAATAGTTGTCGTTACTTTTATCCGCATAATCAGAAAAGCGTACGGGTAATCGTACAGTCTGAAAACCTGCCTCTTTTATATTAGAGAAGTAAGAAATATCCATTGGAACATCCCAAGACTGGTCTTTTGGAGCTTCTAGGCTATTACCAAGATTTATACATTTTGATAGATTGGGTGCAGTTATTGGCTCTTTGGCTTGACAGCCAATTACAAAGAAAATAGTTAAAATAATGAATAATAAAAGGAATATACGTTTCATAGAAACCTCCCATAACAAGTCTTTTATAAAATTATAATAAATTACTAGTATTATAACGAAAAAGATTCAAAGAAACAATAGAGGAAAGCGAGGAGATAAAATGAGTGAAGAAACCATTTTAAAAAATTCTCTTTTTGGCGGATATAAAAAGAGTGATGTGATTCAATACATAGATGAAATATTGGAAGAAAAAGAAAGTAAGATAAAACAATTAGAAGATCAAGTTACATGTTTAATCAAAGAAAATAAAAGATTAAAAGAGAATACAAAAGATACAGCTCCTATTCCATTTCCAACACAGCCGAAAGAGATACAAGAGGTAGAGATAAGAAAACAGATGGAATTACCACAAGGTAGCTATTTGCTAGATAAGGATAATCAGTTACTTATGTTACCAGATCCAAAGCCTATTTATCAAACAAAGAAAGTAGATTTAAAAATCTACCCAGAGGAAGCAGTTTCTTGTGTAGCTGCAACCAAAGAACTGCAAAAAGAAAATGATGAAGCTATAAGTACGATACATAAAAATATTGTACCTGACAAAGAATTAGAAACAGAGGACTTAAAACAGTTAAAAGAAAAAGTAGAGCAACTAGAGCTTGAAAAGCAAAAACTTATGGCTAAACTTGAATATAGCAATGATTTGCTAATCGATTTATATAAAAATAAGGAATAGATGAAAGAAATGAGGATTGAGTATGTTGGTGGAAAGAGAAAAGGTAAAAGAAGTATTTGATGCATATGTAAAAGGATATAATGACAAGGATGCAAGAATTAGATTAAAAATAGAACATACTTATCGAGTTGCCTCACTTTGTGAAAGAATTGCAAGGTCACTAAAATGTACAAAAGAAGAAATAGACCTTGCATGGCTAATTGGTATGCTACATGATATTGGAAGATTTGAACAATTAAAAAATTATGGAACTTTTATGGATGCAAAGTCCATTAATCATGCACATTATGGCGTTTTGCTATTATTTGAGAAAGGATTAATACGTCAATTTATAGCAAGTAGTCAATATGATATTGTCATAAGAAAGTCAATTGAAAACCACAATATTTACATTCTTCCAAACGATTTAGATGATTACACATTACATTTTTGTAATATCATTCGAGATGCAGATAAAATAGATATTCTAAAGGTAAATGCCTTGATACCTTTAGAAACAGTATATGAATTTAGTGAAGAAGAAATAAAACAGTCGATTGTATCGAATGAAGTATTGGAAAGCTTTTATCAACATCAAGCAGTCAAACATAATCTCAAAAAGACCCCGCTTGATCATGTGGTAGGTCATATATCACTTGCATTTGAATTGATATTTCCTGTTAGTTTCGCTATCGTAGAGGAGCAAGGTTATCTTCGACAATTGTTAAACTTTAAGCCAAGCAATGAGATAGCAATAGAGCAATTCGAAGAAATTGAAAAAGAAATGACAAATTATTGCAAGTTGGCTTTAGAATTAAACGGTTTGAATCAGTAAAACTTTATTATAAATTAAATGCCTTTCGAAATTCACTTGGTGTTATTCCATGGATTTCTTTAAAAGCGGCTGCAAATTTCGCGGGATTTTTGTAGCCGCATTGTTCTGCAATATCTCTAATACTAAGATGATCAGAGGATAAAAGAAGCATTGCTTTTTTCATGATTTCACTACGTATGTATTTTGATAGGGTAATTTGATATACGTTTTTAAAGGAAAGGCGCAACATACTTTCACTCATTTCTGTTAGTTTACACAATTCCTTCAAGCTTTTTGGTTGTAAGATGTTCTCATCGAGTGCTTTCTTAGCTTGAAATATCTTTTGTTCATTTTCCCATGTTACATAGTTTCTTCGGTTTTCACGGCGACTTGCTATATTAGGATAATTTCTTGCGATTGCAGATAATAAGTGAATTACCATACCTTCATAAGCAAGAAGAGGCATATCTGCGTTTCGAACTCCCCAACGTATCTGCTCTAAGATTAGTAAGACATTTGGAGTATCATAGTGCTGTTGGGTCCAATTTTCAGCGTCTTCAATGCGAATGGGAGTGTTCTTTTCCAAATTCTTAAGAATGTCTTGAATAAATTCATCAAATATTAATACGCTGGTAAAACAGGTGTGAATCCCAACTGGAAAAGTAAAGCGAAATTTTTTCTTCGAATTGATAATGATATGAGTACCAGATGTAAAATGAATCGAAGGCTTGCCTTGTTGGGAATAAATGATATTACCACAATCTACATTGATAATCCACATAAAGTCTATTGTGCTTTCTATACTGTGAACAATGGTTTCATCTGGCGTAAACCACGCGCTAGAGACAAAAAGTCCATTTGATGGTCTCATCTGTGCAATCCATCCATCGATCTCTTCGATTGAAGGAATATAAGTAATGGTACCATATCCATATGGTCTATTATTTAGTTGGTAGGCTTTTGATAAAGCATCAAAGGATATTTTTTGGTATTGATCCATATTGGTCTCCTTTTCATATCTTAGTACGAGTGGGTTATATTTTATGAAAAATAATAGCATGCAAGACAATGGTTGTCAATTCAAATATAATCCATTTTGATTCAATAATAATCCAAAATAAAATTAATTTATATTCATAAGACTGATAAATCAAGGGTTGATGTGATTTCTATTCAAACCACTTTTTATAGTGTATGAAATCATCGTTGACGAGTAAGAAAATCAATGATAGTATCTGCATAGTTAGTTTCTACTAACTAAAGTATGAAGTGAAGTACCTGGAAAGAGGAAATAGAAGGAGATTACAATGAAAAAATTAACAGTACTATGTGTAGCATTTGCAATGGCGTTCACTAGTTTAGCAGGCTGTAAAAGAACGCAATCAGCCACAGATACCGTTTCTAAAACGCAAGATAATGATATGCAAGCAAAGGATAGTGATGATACGACACAGTCTGATGCAACAAAAGAAACGAAAACAGTTAGTACCGCTTTGGGAGATATTGAAGTTCCTGTTAATCCACAAAGAGTCGTTGTAAATTGGTATGTTGGGGATGTCATTGGACTTGGACTTAATATTGTGGGGTATTATGGTTGGGCACAAGAAACAATGCCTTTTTATGAAGAACTAAATGCCTCAACGAAAATAGAGAACTGGGAAGCAGAAGAGATTATGGCATTGGAGCCAGATTTGATTGTTACTTATAAAGACGAGGATTTTGATAAGTTCAGTGGTATTGCTCCAGTATTAGTAGTCAATGAGTCTGCCTATAGCTCAGAAGAACGCTTTCAATTAATTGGAGATGCGACAGGACGTGGCGAAGAAGCAAAGCAAGCAATTAATATGTTTCATACAAATCTTGAAGCTGCAAAGAAAGAATTAAATAGTGGTGTTTTTGAAGGAAAAACCTTTAGTATATTACAGGACTGGGGCTCAACTGGTGAATGGGCTGGAGTTGCTTATGAAACAGGCTCACGAGGAGGGACTTTATTATATGATTATTTACAACTTTCCATGCCAGATAAATTGAAGAAATTGATTACAGAGGAAGGAGAAGGTAGAGGATCATTAAGTTATGAAGTGGCGCATGAATATTTTGGTGATTATATTCTTTGGTTTTTACCAGAAAATATGGAGTCAGAATATTCAAAAATGGAAGTATTTAAAAATATTCCTGCTGTTAAAGAAGGGAATTTGGTAGAAATTTCTTATGATTATATGGGATTGTTTTATTATGACGACATACCAAGCCTTAGCGCTCAACTTGATTACATGGTTAAGGCAATCAATACTCTTACAGACTAAGTAGCTAGAAAGGTAAATTTCATTCTAGAATCCATGCTAGATACCGTAAAATAAGAATGAAAAAGAAGGCAATATAATAGAATGATATGAAAGATTATAGAAAGAAGGAAAGTTATGTATCATTTATTATATGGACTATTGGCATGCCAGATGATGACTCATAAAAAAACCTCGCCAAGGCGTATGCTAGAAATAGGAATTGAAAAGGCGCAGGCAAATGAATTTCCATATGAAGTAGAAGTAGTTGCAAAAAGTTTAAATGTTCCTTGGGCTATGGCGATTGATCAAAATGACACGATTTATTTTACCGAACGTAAAGGGAATATATGGATGGTGGAAAATGGGGTATTATCAAGTGAACCACTTTACACATTTGAATATCCATTTCAAAGTTCAGGTGAGAGTGGTTTAATGGGAATCACTCTGGATGAAGACTTTGAAAACAACGGATATATGTATGTCATGTATACTTACCGTGAACAAGGAAAGCTAAATAATGCGGTAGCAAGATTAGTAAAAACAGGTGACGAGTTAATATTTGATCAGGTTTTAATCGATCAGATACCTGCTTCACGGATACATAATGGTGGAAGAATCAAAATAGGACCAGATGGTAAGCTGTATATTGCTACAGGAGATGCTGAGATTGCAGAATTAGCACAGGATTTATCAAGCCTTGCGGGAAAGATTTTAAGAATCAATGTGGATGGCACGATTCCACAGGATAACCCATTTCCAGATTCACCAGTCTATAGTTATGGTTTTCGTAATCCGCAAGGACTTGCATGGGATTCTCAAGGAGTCTTGTATGCAAGTGAACATGGTTCAAGTGCTCAAGATGAAATTAATGTCATTGTCCCTGGAGGAAACTATGGATGGCCTGTTGTTAGGGGAGGGGATACACAAGGAGTAGGCAATGTACAAATACCACTGATTTATAGCAGTGAGGTGACTTGGGCACCTTCTGGTATGGATTTTGCCAATCAAGGTCCGTGGGCTGGAAAGCTATTAGTAGCAAATCTTAGAGGAGAACAATTGCTAGTAATTACAATTGAAGAATTTTTAAATGGAAATAAAGAAGCAGTTGCAGAGCCTTGGCTGCATCGAGAATATGGACGTTTGCGTGATGTGGTGAGAGGAAACGATGGTTCTATTTATATTGCTACGAATAACAGAGATGGCAGGGGAGATCCAAGATTTCAAGATGATAAAATACTTCGATTGCGATTGATAGAATAAAGTGTGTTATCTGGCTTCTAGAATATAGGAAATAGCATTAGTGTCAGTTAGAACAAACGAGAAGGAGAATTAGAATGTATAAAAATACGAAAAGCAAAACTTTGATTGCAGTATTATCTGCCGTAATGTTACTGGCAGCATGTCAGCCAAATTCAACGGTAAGTCAAATAGAGGAAGGAACAAGTGTATCGCAAGCAATGGAGGTAGTTACAAAAGAGGGTGAAGATAGGAAAAGTATCACAACTGTGAGAGGAGAAGTAGAGGTACCAGTACATCCTGAGAAGATAGTAGTATTAAATAATGCTTTTGGTGATATCTTAGCTCTTGGGGTTGTTCCAGCGGGAATAAATGATTATTGGGCAATACCAGGATCACCAGTAGAGGAGTTATTAAAGGATGTACCAAGGGTGAATGACCTGGAAGAAATTATGGCATTAGAGCCAGATTTGATTATAACTTCATTCGATAAAGACGAAGAATATGACAAATTAAGTAAAATTGCACCTACTGTTAGTCTTGGGCAGGCTACGGATCATATAAATAAAACAACAAAGGAAAGACTTGATTTTTTGGGCAATCTTCTTGGAGTTGATACCAGTATCGTAGAAAAAAGAGTTGAAGAATATAACGAAATCATTGAACTTGGCATAAAGCAACTAGAAAAAAGTAACGTTTTGGGTAAGTCTGTTACGATATTGACAGGATCATTGGAGATTACATTATCATATATGGTGATGAAAATCCATTTGTAGGAAATGCAGTTTATGACAACCTTGAGGCTGTAAAAGCGGGAAGAGTTATTTTGGTAGATGAGTATTTGGTAAACTTTAATGATGTGATATCTGTAGAAACACAAATAGACTGTTTGGTGGATAAATTATTAAAAGTCAGTACTCAAAATTAGGACGCTTTTTATCATTAGCCCTATCTTTCGCTTGTCAGATGTACGAAAGTATGAAAGGAAGGTTACAATGAATCAAAAAAATTGTAACAAGGAATTAAAATGTTAAGTAAGAACACAAAAAGACAAAAATACAATACTACGAACTTTACAATCTATATGATGTATGGCTTTGGTTTATTATTGCTCATGTCAGCGGCTTCTATTTCTTTTGGAGCGGCTGATATGAGCTTGTCGACGGCATGGGAGGCAATTTTTCGATTTAATCCAGATATGACAGAACACCAAATTATAAGGTCATTGCGAGGACCTCGAACAATCGCAGATATTATAGTAGGATGTTTACTTGCAGTGTGTGGTGCGATTATGCAAGGAACAACAAGGAATCCATTAGCAGACTCTGGACTTATGGGAATTAGTTCTGGAGCAACGTTTGCCATGGCACTTTGCATGGCGTTTTTGCCAGCTCGAACCTATGGACAGACGATGTTGTTTGCATTTCTTGGTGCAGCCGTTACCACAGGAATGACTTATTTCATTGCAGCTATGGGTAAAAAAGGCATGACACCTCAAAGACTTGTGTTAGCAGGGATATCAATCTCTATGCTATTTGGAGCGTTTAGTCAATATATCTCTATAAAATATCACTTAGGACAAGCATTGGCTTATTGGACAGCAGGTGGCACAGCAGGTGCAAAATGGAATGAACTTATGTCGATTACGCCGTTTTTTTTAGTTGGCTTGCTGATGTCAATTGCTTTATCTCCATCTATTACCATGTTAAGTTTAGGTGAAGACGTAGCAATCGGATTAGGACTTAAAATAGCACGTGTGAAAGCAATTTCAACAATTATTGTATTAATATTGACAGGATTATCTGTTGTTGTAGTTGGGCCAGTAAGTTTTGTGGGATTGATTACTCCACATATTGTTCGAAATATTGTCGGTGTGGATTATCGATATATAATACCAGCCTCCGCTTTATACGGTTCCCTTCTAACAGTGACTGCTGATTTAATCGGAAGACTAATCAATAAACCTTATGAGACTCCGATAGGAATTATTTTCTCTATTATAGGAGTTCCTTACTTCCTATATCTTGCAAGAAAGCAAAGGAGGGAGTTTGAATGAGAAAGCAACGATTTACTCCACAAAGAGGATTATTTGTGCTGGTACTTATGCTTGTTATGATCTTAGCTTTAGTTGTGGTCAGTATGAATAGCGGTAAAATGAATCTTACACCAGATGAAGTATTCAATGTTTTATTAGGAAAAGGAACGGATAAACAAAATCTTATTGTTTTTGAGTTTCGGCTTCCACGAATTGTTCTTTCCATATTGGTAGGTATCGGAATGGGGGCTTCTGGATGTATCATGCAAAGTTTACTACGCAATGATATGGCAAGTCCAGGTACACTTGGTATTAGTTCAGGCTCAGGACTATTTGTTATTTTATATGTTGTAGTGTTTTCGTCAGGTGGAATTTCGTCGGCGATTGCTATGCCATTACTAGCATTTGTTGGTGGGATGACAGCTGCGTTATTGATATTTCTTCTATCGTATCGCAGAGGAAAAGAAGTATCGCCAACAGGACTCATACTAACAGGTGTTGCACTAGGAAGTGGTTATAGTGCCGTTACCACATTATTGACACTTAAATTAGATGAAAGTCAAATGGAATTTGTACAAAGATGGTATGCTGGCAGCCTTTGGGGAGATAATTGGAAGTATCTATCAGTGTTAGGCCCTTGGGTGTTGATTTTATTTCTATATGTAATCTATAAGTCAAGAAAGCTTAATGTGATACATTTGGGAAATCAAACGGCAACGGGACTTGGATTGTCTGTAAAAAAAGAATTTATTGCACTTACCATGGTATCAGTAGCATTATCCTCAGGAAGTGTAGCCCTTGGAGGAAATTTCTTTTTTGTAGGTATGATTGCACCTCATATGGCAAAACGTTTGGTTGGTCCAAATCATAAGCGATTACTTCCAGCGGCATCTTTTGCAGGAGCAATTATTGTATTACTTGCAGATACTATCGTTCGTACCATCAGCTTTGGTACAGATATGCCAACAGGTATTGTAATTACGATATTAAGTACACCATACTTTTTATATTTGCTTGCAAAAGCAGGGTAATAAAGGAATAGAAATTCAACAAGTATTGCAAAGGAGGACTTATGGATAGCATTAAGACAGATGGTTTAAACATTGGATACGATGAGGCAACGATTGTAAAAGAATTAAATATGCAAATACCAAATGGCAAGGTTACTTCCATTATTGGGCCAAACGGCTGTGGAAAATCTACCGTGTTAAAAGCCATTGGAAGAATATTGAAGCCAAAGAAGGGATTCGTATATTTAAACGGAGAAGAAATCAAAACATTGTCTACAAAAGAGATTGCAAAAAAGATGGCGATTCTTCCACAGACACCTACAGCTCCAAGTGGCTTAACAGTTAGTGAGTTGGTAGCCTACGGAAGATTTCCACATCAAAGTGGGTTTGGTAAATTAACCCCAGAGGATCAAAAAATTGTACAATGGGCAATTGATGTAACAAAATTAAATGGATTTGAACATCGAGAAGTCGACACCCTTTCAGGAGGGCAAAGACAAAGAGTCTGGATTGCAATGGCACTTGCGCAACAAACAGATTTGATTCTTTTAGATGAACCGACCACTTACCTTGATATGGCACATCAATTAGAAGTTCTAAAGCTATTACAAGACTTGAATCAGAAACAAGGTTGTACCATTGCTATGGTACTTCATGATTTAAATCTTGCCGCTCGATTTTCCGACTATATGATAGCCATTCGTGATGGTAGTATTATCAGTCGTGGGACACCAGAGGAAGTCATGAAGGCCGAAGTATTAAAGAAAGCTTTTTCCATTGATGCAGAAATTGTATACGAACCTCGTTCTAAGAGACCAGTTTGTATTACTTATGAGATATGGAAGGAAAAGGCGATTTCATAATTAAGGTAAAAAATTGTAAAAAACGAATAAAAAATGTTGCAAAAACGAAAAAAGTTTAGTATGATTATAAATATAGTAAACTAATAAAGTAGACATAATAATATATAAGGAAACGAGTTACTAAAGCTAGACATTACAGATGAGCGGGGGTCTGTTTATGTTAATAAAAATTTGGAGGGGATAATATGTTTAGAAAGGAAAAAAGTAGTTTTAAAAGATTTTTTGCAGTAAGTATCTCGCTTCTTATGATGTGTGTCATGGGAATGCCAATGAATTCTGTTTTTGCAGCTAATACTTTATTGAATACCTATGGGAAGACATTCTCTTACTCGGGTGCGGCTGTCACTTATAGTCAGCTGAATAATTCATCGACTCTTAATGTGATAAAATCGCAGTACAATAGTATAACACTTGAGAATGAGATGAAGCCAGATGCCATATTAGGAGGGTCACCATCGTTACAATCGGTATCTCAAGCAAGAGCAAAGGGATATTACATACCTTCTGGATACACAGAAAGTACAGTGCCAACATTTAATTTTAATACGATGGATGCTGTATTAAGAATTTGTGCGAACAATGGATTAAAGGTAAGAGCCCATACTTTGATATGGCATGCACAGACACCTGATTGGTTCTTTAAAACAGGCTATAGTGCAAATGGTGCTTATGTAAGCCAATCTGTTATGAATGCTAGAATGGAGCTTTATATTAAGACAGTCATGAATCATGTATATACTGGAAGTTATGGAAGCACAGTATATGCTTGGGATGTTGTAAATGAATATCTACATGCAAATCCTTCTGGCTGGTCAAGAATATATGGTTCGAATCTGGGAACATCTCCAGCATTCGTAAAGCAAGCGTTTCAATACGCATATGAGACGTTAAGTTATTTTGGCCTAGCAAATTCTGTTGGCTTATTCTACAATGATTACAATGAATATATGATACCTGATCAAATTGTTTCACTCATCAATTATATTAATTCAGGTAGAAAGATTTGTAGTGGAGTTGGTATGCAGTCTCACTTAAGTACCAATTATCCATCGATTGCATTGTATAAGACAGCCTTACAAAAATTTGCAAATGCAGGATTCGAGATACAGATTACCGAACTTGATGTGCAAAACAATTCTGAGAATGTACAGGCTAACTATGTATATGATTTGATGACGGCGATTCTTTCAGCGAAAAGATCAGGGGCAAAAATTACTGGCATTACTTGGTGGGGACTATATGACAGTGTTTCATGGCGCTCTTCAGACAAACCATTGCTATTTAGCTCATTGTATTCTCCAAAGGCTTCTTATTATAAAGCTCTTCAAGCATACACGGATGCAGGTTTTTAATGAGAAGAACAATTTTATGAGGTGAGCAAAACTGTAAACATATACTATAATAAATAGTAGGATATGTCCCCGCTGCAGTGAATAAGGCGAAGAGAATTATTTTATCTAGAGACTTTAAAAAGCATGGCCAATGGTCATGCTTTTTAATATAACCATCCTATTTCTGATGTATTGCAGTTAAGTGTGAAAGAGGCGCTTGCTTTCTTTAAAGAAATAGAAGAGATTACAACACCGCTAAGTATATTAATGGAGGTGGGCCTTTCTTACTTAAAACTAGGACAAAATCTTGTGAAAATATCAGGTGGAGAGGCAACTAGATTAAAGCTTGCAAAGGAATTAATGATAAAACAAAAACAAAATACGATTTATTTAATCGATGAACCAACTACAGGATTGCACTTTACAGATATTGAAAAACTTATCCTGCTTTTTCAAAAATTAGTTGATTTTGGTAATACAATTGTACTAATTGACCATAATAAGCAAATAAGACAAAATTGTGATTGGCTCATTGAACTAGGACCAAAAGCAGCAAAGGAGGGAGGAAATGTGATGAGACAAGAAAAAATCACTACGTTTCATGATTGAATCTGATGGCATAAAATGTTAGAATGTAAACAAGGCCAAGTGGATAAGCAGTAAGATGTTTGGCCAGTTTCTGCGATATGCAGAATAGACAACTATAAATTATGATTGTGAAGAACAGGAGTGGTAAAATGAAAGAATTAAAAGGCTCAAGAACCGAAGCAAATTTAATGGCTGCTTTTGCAGGAGAATCACAAGCAAGAAACAAGTATACTTACTATGCATCAAAAGCGAAAAAAGAAGGATATGTACAGATTGCTGAATTATTTGAAGAAACAGCAAATAATGAAAAAGAACATGCAAAGATATGGTTTAAATTATTAAAGGATGGGATTCCAGATACACTAGCTAATTTAGCAGATGCTGCAGCAGGAGAACACTATGAATGGACCGATATGTATGCGAACTTTGCAAAGGAAGCAAAGGAAGAAGGATTTGACAAAATCGCATATTTATTTGAGGCAGTTGCTAAGATAGAAAAAGAACATGAAGAAAGATACAAAAGATTACTTGCTAATATTGAAGAAGGTATCGTATTTTCAAGAGATGGAGATATGGTATGGCAATGTGTAAATTGCGGACATATCGTAGTAGGTAAAAAAGCACCTGAAGTATGTCCTGTGTGCGAACATCCTAAGGCTTACTTCCAAATCAAAGCCGAAAATTACTAAAATAAAGGGCGAAACTAAAACCTGGAGGTATTACTTATGTTAAAGCAAGAAATTGTAGATAAAATTACGGCACAGATTAATTATGAATTATATTCTGCTTATTTTTATTTGGATATTTCCAATTATTATGCAGATAATAATTTGGACGGTTTTGCGAACTGGTTTCGCATCCAGACACAAGAAGAACGTGATCACGCAATGCTTTTTATGACCTATCTGTTGAATAACGGTGCAAAGGTAAAGCTTTCGGACATTAAAGCGCCAGATATTACTTATACGGATTTTCGTCATCCTACAGTTCTAGCATTAGAGCATGAGGTGACAGTAACGGAACGTATTCATGATATTTATGGGACAGCGTATGAATTGAAAGATTTTAGAACAATGCAGTTTTTGGATTGGTTTGTAAAGGAACAAAACGAAGAAGAAAAGAATACTGAGGATATCATTAAGAAATATGATTTGTTTGGAAATGATCCTAAAAGTTTGTATCTCTTGGATTCTGAACTTGCTAGCCGGGTTTATGCAGCACCATCACTTGTATTATAAGTCTCAAGGTTATAATGAATTGCTATTGAATTTGCATAGCGTCTTAGTGTAACGATAAAAATTTTCGGTAAAGAAAGTATAGGTTGCTTTTTCACAAAAGATATGCTACATTGAAAGAAGTTAGCCGGTGCTAACTTCGTGAATAAATCATTTTAGACTCTTATCATCTTAACCGACACAGTAAGGTGATAAGAGAATCTAAAGAAAGGATGTTAGAATGAATTATTTAGAGATTGAAAAAGTAATAGGTAGAGAAATTATTGATTCCAGAGGAAATCCAACCGTTGAAGCAGAGGTTCATTTATTTGATGGAACCATAGCAAGAGGTGCAGCACCAAGTGGAGCATCTACAGGCGAATTTGAGGCCTTGGAATTAAGAGATGGAGATAAAAAAAGATTTGGCGGTAAAGGTGTATCAAAAGCAGTTGAGAATATTAATACATTGATTCATGACGCTTTGGTAGGACTTGATGCATCAGATATCTACAAAATAGATAAGACGATGATTGAACTTGACGGCACGAAGGACAAGTCTAAGCTTGGAGCCAATGCAATTTTGGCAGTTTCAATTGCCTGTGCAAGAGCAGCAGCTATTTCAATGGATATTCCATTATATCGTTTACTTGGCGGAATCAACGCAAATCGTTTACCAGTTCCTATGATGAATATTTTAAATGGTGGTGCTCATGCTGCCAATACCGTTGATGTACAAGAATTTATGATTATGCCAGCTGGCGCAGAAAGTTTTAAAGAAGGTCTACGTTGGTGTACCGAAGTATTCCATGCATTAGCAGGTTTATTAAAATCCAAAGGATTAGCAACTTCTGTTGGAGATGAAGGTGGATTTGCACCAGATCTTGCTAGTGATGAAGAAGCAATCGACTATATCTTAGAAGCTGTTAAATTAGCAGGCTATGAACCAGGAAAAGATTTTGTACTTGCTATGGATGCAGCAGCTAGTGAATGGAAGAGTGGTACAAAGGGTGAATATATCCTTCCAAAGAGTAAAGTGAAATATACATCTGCTGAATTAGTTGCACATTGGAAAGAACTTTGTGAAAAGTATCCAATTTATTCGATTGAAGATGGACTAGATGAAGAAGATTGGGACGGCTGGTTATTAATGACCAAAGAACTTGGAGATAAAGTTCAATTGGTTGGCGATGACTTATTTGTTACCAACACAGAACGTCTTAAAAAGGGAATTGAATTAGGATGTGGTAATTCAATCTTAATTAAATTAAATCAGATTGGCTCAGTATCCGAGACTCTAGAAGCGATTAAGATGGCTCACAAAGCAGGATATACAGCAATTTCTTCACATCGTTCTGGTGAAACAGAGGATACAACAATTGCAGACTTAGCAGTTGCTCTTAATACCGGTCAGATTAAGACTGGTGCCCCAAGTAGAAGTGAACGTGTTGCAAAATACAATCAGTTGCTTCGCATTGAAGAAGAACTTGGAACAGGAAGCGTTTATCCTGGATTTGGAGCATTTAATATTCGATAATTAAATATAATTCTAATAACAAACAAGGCAGGCACTGTAATGAGACTTGCCTTGTTTTCTATTTGTAAGTAAATGTAAAAAAATATGAATAATTTACTAATTATATTCACAAAATGGAAAGAGATGTATAAATATATCTGTATACAAAGGTTAAACAAAAAAGGAGGAGTATAAAATGTCATTTAGTACTACAATGATAGAATTCTTAAAAAAGTTTGACGAGAATCCGTTTTGTGTTGAGTTAAAAGAAAAAGAATATTTAATTGGTGAAGGTGAGCCCAAGTTTAAAGTTAAGTTTAAGAAAGAACTGTCGATAACTGATTTAATGCAAAGTACCTCTCTTGCTTTAGGTGAAGCTTATATGAGAGGTGATCTTATAATAGAAGGCGATTTGTATCACGCACTAGATTGTTTTTTGGGTCAAATGAGTAAATTTCAAACCGATAAAAAAAGTTTAAAAAAACTCATTTTCTCATCAAATTCAAAGAGAAATCAAAAAAAAGAAGTATCATCGCATTATGATATTGGAAATGACTTCTATAAACTATGGCTTGACGATTCTTTAAGCTATTCTTGCGCGTATTTTAAAAATGATACAGACTCGTTAAATGAGGCGCAGCAAAATAAAATTGAGCGAATTTTAAAGAAATTAGATTTAAAACCTGGAATGAAGTTATTAGACATTGGATGTGGCTGGGGAAGCTTATTAATTCAAGCGGTAAAGGAGTATAATGTAACAGGACAGGGAATTACTTTAAGTCAAGAACAGTACAATGGTTTTACAAAAAGAATAAAGGAAGAAGGCTTAACAAGTCAAATTTCCGTAAAAATATTAGATTATCGTGACTTGCAAAAGCAAAACTGGCAATTTGACCGTATTGTAAGTGTTGGAATGATTGAGCATGTTGGAAGAGATAATTATGATTTGTTTTTGTCCAATGTAAATTCGGTACTCAAACCACAAGGAATCTTTTTATTGCATTATATTAGTGCATTAAAAGAATATCCTGGAGATGCGTGGATTAAAAAATACATTTTTCCAGGAGGAATGGTACCAAGTCTTAGAGAAATTATACACATATGCGCAGAGTATAATTTTTATACGTTAGATGTAGAAAGCTTGCGAAGACACTACAACAAGACACTGTTGCACTGGTATCATAACTTTAATGAACATCGAAACGAGATTGAAATCATGATGGGTACTGAGTTTACTAGAATGTGGGAGCTTTATTTGTGCGCATGTGCTGCAACGTTTCACAACGGGATTATTGATTTGCATCAGATACTAATAAGCAAAGGAATCAATAACGATTTTCCTATGACTAGGTGGTATTAAGAGAGGAGAGTGGATAGTATGATGAATCCTATTTTTTTATGTCATGGTGGACCCTCAATTGTTATAGAGGATAACGAATATATTGATTTTCTAAAAGAATATGCAAGAAAGAACAAGCCAAACGCTATTATTATTTTTACAGCACATTGGGAAAATGAGATTACAGCGATATCATCAATAGATGGTGAATATAAATTGATTTATGATTTTTATGGTTTTCCAGAAGAATTATATCGTATGAAGTATCCTGCAAAGGGATCAAAAGAAATAGCATCGAGAATAAAAGAACAATTTGCAAAGGCAAGTATTCCTTGCAAACTGGATGAAGAAAGAGGACTCGACCATGGTGCATGGGATATTTTGTATCTAATGTATCCAAACGCGGATATACCTGTTGTACAGGTCTCTGTTAATCCATTTCTTGATAAAGAAGAACAAATCAACATAGGAAAAGCGTTGCAGGATTTTCCAAAAGAAGATATATTGATTATTGGAAGTGGGTCAACCGTACACAATTTATCAACGGTAGACTGGAATGCGACAAAACCAAAAGAATGGGCAGTGCAATTTGATGACTGGTTAATAGAAAAGGTGTTGGATAATGATGTTGATGCACTTAAAAATTACCAGAAATTTGCGCCAAATGCAAAGCATGCAATTCCTCGTGAAGAGCATATTGTTCCTCTTTTTATCGCACTGGGAAGTGGGAATAAGGAAAGACCAAGACTCATGCATAGAAGCTATGTGTATGGTACATTAAGTTACATTGGATTTGAATTTTAAAAAAGAAGGAAGCATTACATAAAATAAATGCTTCCTTTTAACTACAAAGATATGTTAACATGTTTTTTTATAGCGTCAAAACTTTCTTTGCTTATTACATGTTCGATTTTACAAGCATCTTCTAGTGCTATCTCTTCATCAACTCCCAGTTGCATTAACCAACTAGAGAGTAGCTGATGTCTTTCATAAATCATGTCAGCAATTTCTTTTCCAGAATCAGTTAAGTAAATAAAACCAGCGTCAGTAACGGTAATGTGATTCTTTTCACGCAGGTTTTTCATCGCTATACTTACACTAGATTTTTTAAACCCAAGCTCATTCGAAATATCAACGGCACGTACCACAGGTAGTTGTTTGCTTAGGACTAAAATCGTTTCTAAATAATTTTCAGCAGATTCATTAATCATATTAGATACCCCGACCTTTATTTATAAGTTTATTTATAGAATCTAATTTAGTATAGCATAAGACAAGGATAATTTCAAATTTTTAAAAAAACGGCATAAGCTATTGATAAAATTTATCAATAACGTTCTTGACAACTAATACCAGTTAGAATATACTAAATAATAAGAAAATGATAATCATTATCAACTTAAATGAGAAAGAGGATGAGAACTATGCCTTTAACAATGGTAAAAGCAGGAGAACCTAATGTAATCAAAAAAGTAGGCGGAAAAGAAGAGACGAAACGATTTTTAGAGAATCTTGGATTTGTAACAGGTGGAATTGTTACAGTTATTTCTGAAATTGGTGGAAATATGATTGTAAACGTAAAGGATTCCAGAGTTGCAATTGGAAAAGACATGGCCAATAAAATAATTGTTTAAGGTAATAATGAAATTATCAATATAATGGAGAAAGAAGGAGCCTTTCATGAAGACATTAAAAGAGATATCTTGCGGGCAGACTGTAAGGGTTAAAAAGTTAACAGGTGAAGGACCTGTAAAAAGACGAATTATGGATATGGGAATCACAAAAGGTGTAGAAGTATATGTGAGAAAAGTAGCCCCACTTGGCGATCCGGTTGAAGTGACAGTAAGAGGATATGAATTATCTCTTAGAAAAGCAGATGCTGAGATGATTGAAGTGGAATAATTTTTGTTATATAGTTAGCCTAAACTAACCTAATAAAGTAAAGACAAACATGTGATAGGGATAACAAATATAGCCATAGGGCAGAAGGAGTTTTGAAATGTCAATAAAAATTGCACTCGCAGGTAATCCAAACTGTGGAAAAACAACATTATTTAATGCACTAACAGGTTCGAATCAATTTGTAGGAAACTGGCCAGGTGTTACAGTTGAGAAAAAAGAAGGTAAGTTAAAAGGAAATAAGGACGTTATTATCATGGACTTACCAGGGATTTATTCCTTATCCCCATATACGTTAGAAGAGGTCGTAGCCAGAAATTATCTCATTAATGAAAGACCAGATGCAATTCTTAATATTGTAGATGGTACAAACATTGAAAGAAACCTATACCTTTCCACCCAGCTTATGGAGCTTGGTATTCCAGTTATCATGGCAGTAAACATGATTGATGTACTGGAGAAAACAGGAGAGAAGATACATATTGATAAGTTAAGTAAAAAATTAGGTTGTGAAGTAGTTGAAATATCTGCTTTAAAAGGTACAGGCATTAAAGAGGCAGCAAATAAGGTAGTAGATATAGCAAAAAGAAAGAATTTGGCAGTACCAGTTCATGAGTTTGCACAAGGAGTAGAAGAAGTTATTGCACAGGTAGAAAGCAAGCTTGGCTCTGACGTATTGGAAGAAACGAAGAGATTCTTTGCAATTAAGTTACTTGAAAAGGATGAAAAGATTGAAAGTCTTTTGACTCTAGTGCCTAATGTAGAAGAAGAAATCAATAGATTAGAAAATGAGTTTGATGATGATACAGAAAGTATTATCACAAATGAAAGATATGTTTATATCTCCTCTATTATTGACCAGTGTGTGACAAAGAATAAATCAAAAAAATTAACAACGTCTGATAAGATTGACCAGATTGTTACAAACAGATGGCTTGCACTTCCTATTTTTGCAGCAGTAATGTTTATTGTTTATTACGTATCCGTTTCGACAGTTGGTACATGGGCAACCGATTGGGCAAATGAAGGCTTGTTTGGGGATGGATGGAATCTATTTGGGATAGAATCAATTTTTGTTCCAGGTGTTCCTGCTATCATAGAAGGATTTTTGACAGCGATTGGAACGGCTGACTGGCTAAACAGTCTAATCCTTGACGGTATTGTTGCTGGTGTAGGAGCCGTACTTGGGTTTGTACCTCAGATGCTTGTATTGTTCATCTTCCTCGCATTTTTAGAGGCATGTGGATATATGGCGAGAGTTGCTTTTATCATGGATCGAATTTTCCGCAAGTTTGGTTTATCAGGAAAATCTTTTATTCCAATGTTAATTGGAAGTGGATGTGGTGTTCCTGGAATTATGGCATCAAGAACTATTGAAAATGATCGTGACCGTAAAATGACCATTATGACAACAACCTTCATTCCATGTGGTGCGAAATTGCCAATCATTGCGTTGATTGCAGGTGCATTGTTTGGTGGCGCATGGTGGGTTGCTCCAAGTGCTTATTTTGTTGGTATTGCAGCTATTATTTGCTCTGGTATTATATTAAAGAAAACAAAGATGTTTGCAGGTGATCCGGCACCATTTGTTATGGAATTACCAGCTTACCATATGCCAACGGTTGGAAATATTCTAAGAAGTATGTGGGAGAGAGGTTCCTCTTTTATAAAAAAAGCAGGTACTATCATTCTTCTTTCCACAATCGTAGTTTGGTTTAGCATGAGTTTTGGTTTTGTAGATGGTCAATTTAGAATGTTAGATACATTAGAACTAGACCATAGTATCTTAGCAGCCGTAGGAGGCGCTATTGCATGGATTTTCACACCACTAGGCTGGGGAGATTGGAAGTTCTCTGTGGCAGCAGTGACTGGACTTGTTGCAAAAGAAAATGTAGTAGGTACATTTGGTGTATTATTCGGATTTGCAGAAGTTGCAGAAGATGGAGTTGAAATCTGGGGAACACTTGCACAAAGCTTGACTCCGATTGCAGCATATTCATTTTTGATTTTTAATCTTCTTTGCGCACCATGTTTTGCGGCTATGGGAGCAATTAAAAGAGAAATGAACAATGTAAAATGGTTCTGGTTCGCTGTTGGATATCAAACACTATTGGCTTACATTGTATCATTATGTGTATTCCAGATTGGAAGTCTTATATCTACAGGAGCGTTTGGAATAGGAACAGTAGTAGCATTTTTGATCATAATTGGTTTTGTTTATCTATTATTGAAGCCAGATAAACAAATCAAAGCTCAAAATGTTGAGATAAAAAAGGTAGCAAATGCGAAATAACTTAAGAGACTTGGCGGTAGTTTGCTAAGGCGATATTGGGAGGAATTTGAATGACCCAAATTAAAAACAGTACAGTAAAAAAGGCTAATCAAAATACAAATCGTTATCTACAATCACAGATGCAAAAAGATATGATCATTGAACGATTAAAGGAAAACGGCTGTAGAATTACGAAACAAAGGCTGTTGTTGCTAGATGTTATTTTAGAAAATGAGTGTTCGTCCTCCAAAGAAATATATTACAAGGCATCAAGCATAGATCGAAGTATTGGAACTGCAACCGTATACCGTATGATTAATAAACTAGAGGAAATTGGTGCAATTAATCGTAAGAATATGTATAAGTTGGCATGTTCTGATAAATGCGAAATGGAAAATGCATGTACCATTGAATTAGACGATAATACAGTCTATCACTTTTCTGCGAAAAATTGGTATAACGTTGTAAAAGAAGGTCTAAAGGCATGCGGTTATTTGAATACGCAAAATATTCAAAATGTCACTGTACAGCAATGCGAATGCAATGGAGAAAATTGCAGATAAAGAAAATAAAATAAATAATAAAGGCAAACTGTTGCAATGCAGTTTGCCTTTATTATTTATTCTTCTTTCATTGGTACGTTAGTTTATTGTCGTCATATTCTCCTCTTGGTACAAAACAATAACCTAATTGAATTTCTAAGTCATTATTCTGAAATCGATCAAACAAGTCTGATATAATAGGTTGAAGTGCATTACTTACAGACCATCTATCATGTAAATTTGATTCGGGTTGATTTTCTATAAAAGCATTCATTTCCTCCATGATTGCTTTACGCGTATTACTATAAGTCTTAACACTTTGCTGATCATTCTTGATTGAAAGTGACAAGGTATATTCAAAATAAGCTGGATCAGCATTTTCTACACGGATAGTAAAACTGTTGAAAAAATAATATCTTGTATCCCATTTTTCGGTAGTCAAAGGCAATAATTCATAGAATAAAAAAGCAGCAATTTCGTTGGTGTCTTTCATTCCATTTAACTGCTCATCATTATAAAATCGTTCTAGTAGCTCCATATATTCAGGTGTATCAACGGTTGAGCTTACAGCTTGCTTAAAATCTGCAATACTCATATCTTGATAACCGTCAAAGCGTAGAGCAAGAAGTTTATCATATTCCTCTTTTGTAAATGCAGTATTCTCGATATAAGTCAATTGTTCTGCACTCGATATAAGGGTAGTACTCGTAAGCATAATACTAAGCGCTGCAAGTATAAATAAAAAAATACCGCTCCTTTTCTTGGTATCGTCTAGCATGGATAGGATGCGTTGTTTCATTTCTTTTTTTCCTCCATAAAAATTAGTAGATAAAATAGTTTGTTGTGAATTTACACAAGGTATGACAGAAAGGATTGTTTCTCCGTATTGTATGCGTGTATGTTTGTTTTCCTGTTGTAATACAAGAGCATCACAAGATATTTCACATTGAAGTGAAGCTGCTTTTGCCATGAGATAAACAACGGGATTATACCAATGCAGAATTGTTGCAGCAAGAAGCATTGTTTTGGACCAGATATCCTTTCGTTTATAATGGATTAGCTCATGTCTAAGAATTAGGGTTAATTCTTTATCAGAAAGTTTGAGTGGAGGCATAAGAATAACAGGATGAAAGTAACCAATCATCATCGGGCTTGCAATGACAGAGCAAATCTTATAAGAGATATTTTTATCAATTTGCTGCTCTTTTTTTAAGGAATTTAAAAGTGTGATGATTTCTGGTGAATCAACTGTTTCACTCCAACGAGTTACCATTTTCAAAAAATGTCTATGTCTTAATAGGTGATAGGTAAGCATGGTAAAAATGCCTATTATCCAGATAAGAAAAACGAGTTTCCAAATCGAAAAAGATGATGCATTGTTTAATAACTCCCTATTACCTGATGAAATAACTGGAAGAGGAGAATCAGTCAATGGATAGGACAAAGGAGATTGCGTTAGTATCAATTGGCTCTGACTACGTTTTAAAGGTAAAATGGGGAGTTCAATGAAAGGTCGAAATGGAATCAGCCAACCAATGCCTATCGCAAGACAAATTCGATAGCGCCACTTTGGAGAATATCGCTTTGAAAGAACTGGCAAAGCTATCATATACATAAGTGTAATAAATGACATAGAAATTGAACATTGTATCAATGTAATAATAAGTGTTTTAATAGGAATCCCTCCGTTCGTCTAACCATTTTTTTAGTTCATCAAGATCACTATCCTTCATTTTCTTTCCATCAAATAAAGTTGTAATCAAGCTGGTAAATGAATTACCATGAAAGCGGTCGATGAAATCTACTGTTTCAAATTTTAGATACTCTTCTTGGTTAACAATAGGGAAATAAATCCGCTCTTTTCCTTTTTTTTCTGTTCGCAAAAATCCTCTTTCAACTAAGCGAACCATAAGCGTAAGAATGGTTTGCGGTTTCCACTCTTTTTCTTTACCAAGTGCTTCCATAATCATACTTGTTGTAATGGGAGGTTCATTCGCCCATACAACCTTCATAATTTCGAATTCCGCATCTGGTAATTTTTTTAATGTATTCATAAATAACCTCCATATTCTACAATTGTCTTTATTAAATTCTACAACTGTCTTTTATTCTTGTCAAGACCATAATATTTTTTTACATGATTGATTCCTAAATTTTAATAAAGGAAGGATATTTGAAAGAATTGGACACAAACTAAGAAAAAGAAAGAACATCTTATTGATAAAATGTAACCAATAGAAGCGTTGACAAAAACAAATAAATTAGATAATATAAACGTAAGTTAGCAATAACTAACTAGAAGGAGAAAAAATGAGCCACGAAGTATTTCAACTAATGAAAAGTATGAACCTTAAAAAATTAGAAATCCAGTTAGCAATTCAATGTGCCCCCGTTCTTACTGGAATAAAAATATCTAATCTACTTATTGTTCATAATGAAAATAGCAAATATGTTATGGAATTATTTCAAGATACTGAGATCTCATTTTTTATTCTTTGTGTTACCAGAGAAAAAACGACGTTTTTAATATACCGTTCAACGGAGTTAATCAGTTATTTAGCGAAACCAAATGTAAAAGAATTATTGTATCGATTGGGTTATCAAAACCAAGACGTGCAGTATTTTCTTCACTCACTAAGAGACAAGTATGAAAGTTATATGAAAGAGGGACTTTCATTTCCTCATGAGCTGGGATTAGCGCTTGGTTATCCAGTTGAAGATGTATATGGCTTTATTGTGAATAAAGGTCAGAATTTTTTAAGCATTGGTTATTGGAAAGTATACGCAAATGTATTAGAAAAACAAAAGCTATTTGACCAATATGATTTGGCAAAAGAAATGACGATTCGTTTCATCTCAAATGGAGTAAGTATTCTAGAGATAATAGAAATGTATCATAAAAAGAAGTTACAAAGAGTAGCGTTTTAGGAGGATAAAAGGATGAGTAAAATTCAAGTTATTTATTGGACACAAACAGGTAATACAGAGGCAATGGCTCAAGCAATTGCAAAGGGAATTACCGCTTCAGGAAAAGAAGCAGAAGTATTAGAAGTTTCACAAGCATCTTTGGATGTGCTAAAAGAGGCGAGTGTGTTTGCACTTGGATGTCCTGCTATGGGAGCAGAAGTACTTGAAGAAAACGAAATGGAGCCTTTTGTAGAAGAAGTTGCTAAATTTGCATCAGGTAAGAATATTGCATTATTTGGTTCTTATGGATGGGGCGATGGCGAATGGATGCGTGACTGGGAAGCGAGAATGAAAGAAGCAGGTGCTAACTTAATTGGAGGAGCTGGCCTTATTTGTAACGAGGCACCAGATGATGCTTTGTTAGCACAATGTGTTGAACTAGGAAAACAAATAGCGGCAAAATAAGCGGATAAGCCGTTACTTAGAATCTAGCAAGTAACGGTTTGCTACTTTGATGAAAATACGAAAGGGGTCTTTATGAGCGTTGTAATCATTGGTGGACATGACCGTATGGTATGTCAATATAAGAAGATTTGCAAGGAATATAAATGCAAGGCAAAAATATTTACTAAAATGTCTGGTAAATTTGGTGAGCAGATTGGAAGCCCAGATGTTATCATATTGTTTACGAATACGGTTTCCCATAAGATGGTTCGCTCTGCTTTGGCAGAAGCTGAAAAAAGAAACACAGATGTTGTTCGTTGCCATTCAAGTAGTGGAAATGCTTTAAATGATATTTTAGAAAATATTTGCAAAGCCTAAGAAGTAGAAAAGAATCGTAGTTATTTAAGTCAATCGCACTCATTTATGATGGGTGCTTTTTTGTGTTATAAGAAAGTTTTATGAACTTCCTAAGATAGACAATTGACTTTACCCTAAGGGAAAGGTGTAAGATAGACCTAGACAAGAAACATAAGGAGGATAATTTATGCTAACAATAGGAGAGTTTTCAAATATTTGTAAAGTGTCGACGAAAACACTCCGCTACTATGCGGAAATCGGGTTGATTTTGCCTGATGCAATTAATGAAGAGAATGGATATCGATATTATTCCATTGAGCAACTAGAAAAAATGCTATTTATCAATCGACTAAAATCATATCATTTTTCTCTAGAGGAAATAAAAGAAATTCTAAAATCAGAAGAGCAAATTGAGGAAAAACTTTTTTTGGCACTTGCGCATAAGAAAAAAGACATGGAGCAAAAAGCGAAAGAATTAGATAAAACATTACAACAATTAGACCATGATTTAGCTCATTTAAAACAAGGAAAATCGATTATGTCATATCTAGAAGAGATAGAAGTACAGCTTGTAGAAGTGCCAAAAATGTATCTTATGTCGATTCGTAAAATGGTACACGAATATGAGTTTGCTGACGAATACAAGAATAGCTTTTGTAATCTGTTTCAAAAAATTCAAAATAAAAATTTAACAATGTATGCACCGCCAATGGTTCTGTTTCATAGTGCAGAATTTAGTCCGCTAGGTTTAGATACGGAATTTGCAATTCCAATAGTAGAATATGCAAAAGGAACAAGGGATTTTACGCCAGGACTATGCTTAAAAACAGTTCTAAAAGGCTCGTATTCTAACTTGTCTTCTGTCTATGCAAAACAACGAGAATGGGCAGAAACAAAAGGGTATGAAAGCAGTAATGCCCTTTACGAAGTTTATATAACCGACCCATCCCAAGTGGAAAGCGAAAGCGAACTTATAACAGAAGTTTATTATCCAGTGAGAAAGAAAGCAAAAACTAACTAGGAGGCAAAGTATGAATCAAGAAAAATTAAAAAAAATGGAACAACAAATTCAAGAGGAACATAAAAACATAACTGGTATGGTAGTATTAAAAGATGGTGAGATTCGTTATGAAAATTACTTTCATACTTGTTCCTCAATGAGTCGAATTCATATATATTCCGTAACAAAAAGCATTCTTTCTATTTTAATTGGAATAGCCATAGACCAAGGGTATATTAAAAATGTGGATCAAAACGTACTAGACTTCTTTCCAGATTATACCGTGAAAAAAAGAGAAAAAACAATTCAATGTATTACTCTTAAGCACTTATTAACAATGACAGCACCTTACAAATACAAGTTTGCACCTTACATCAAATATTTTACCAGTAACGACTTTGTGACCTTTACGCTTGATTTATTAGGTGGAAAAGGAAAAGTCGGTGATTTTAGATATACGCCACTTATTGGGCCTGATATTTTGTCAGGCATACTTACGAATGCGACCAATCAATCAGTCTTAGAATTTGCTAGGAAGCATTTATTTACTCCGCTTGGAATTACAGTCGAAAAATCAATCACTTTTCAAAGTAAAGAGGAGCAGCTTGCCTTTAATAAAGCAACCAATATTAGTGGTTGGGTAGCAGATGCGACTGGCGTAAATACAGGAGGATGGGGGCTTACACTTTCCCCGCTTGATATGGCCAAAATAGGTCAATTGTACTTAGATGGTGGAATGTGGAAGGAAAAGCAAATTGTATCGAAGAAATGGATTGAAGAAAGCACAAAGGAACACAGCAGATGGGAAAAGCAAAATCTTTCTTATGGATACTTATGGTGGGTAGAAAAGGAAAATGGATTTTTAGCAATGGGCGATGGCGGCAATGTAATTTATGTCAATACAAAGAAAAAACAAGTGGTGTCAATTGCAAGTCTGTTCGTACCAAAAGTAAAGGATCGGATTGAATGGATCAAACAATATGTGGAACCGATATTTGAGGACTAATCATCATACTTGATTAGTTCTAATAGAATAACTGCAATTAGATGAGACAAATACATATGCAAAAAATGGTGAAAATTAAGAAGAAAATTGTGAAAAATTAAAATGTTAAAATAAAACATCAAGTGGCGAAGTGCTATAAGTTCCAGTGTTTTGAATAAAAAAGATTCGTTAATATGCAAAAACACGAAAAAATTGATATATTTTTAATAAATTATACTTTATTTATTCATGATTATATAGTAAAATAAACTTATATTTTGGGAAGGAAGGTATAAAATGTTGGAACAATCGTATTATAGCAAAGCAGATGAAATTATTTCACAACATGGTAGAACACAAAAAGCTTTGATTCCTATTATTCAGGACATTCAATCATGCTACAGGTATCTACCTGCCGAATTGTTAAGTTACGTTGCGAAACAATTAGGGATTAATGAAGCGAAGGCATATAGCGTAGCAACGTTTTACGAGAATTTTTCCTTTGAAGCAAAAGGAAAATACGTCATCCGCGTCTGTGATGGTACAGCCTGTCATGTGAGGAAATCCACATTGATTTTAGACAAGCTGTATAAGGAATTGAACTTATCAAAGGAAAAACATACGACAGAAGATATGCTGTTTACTTTGGAAACGGTATCTTGTTTAGGAGCTTGTGGTTTAGCACCAGTACTTACCGTAAATGATGAGGTACATGCAGCTATGACTCCAGAAAAAGTAAGTGCCTTAATAGCAAAATTGAAGGAGGAAGAGCAATGAAATTATTAACAAGACAAGACCTTCAAAAAGAAAGAGTAAATGCAATCAATAAAATCAAAAAGCAAAACTGCCGTATTCTTATATGTGCTGGTACAGGTTGTCTAGCAGGCGGTTCAGAGAAGATATATAACAAATTAAAGGAAATGGCGAAGGAAGTTGAAGGTGTTACGCTTGAATTTGCAAAGGAAGCTGCACACGTAGGGGTACATCCAAGTGGATGCCATGGTTTTTGTGAAATGGGCCCTTTGGTTCGAATTGAGCCATGGAATTATTTGTACATAAAAGTAAAAGAAGAAGATTGTGAAGAAATATTTCAAAAAACTGTCTTAAGAGGCGAGCCTGTAGAGCATTTGATGTATCATCAAGAGGATAATGTTTATCAGGAACAAGAAAGTATTCCTTTTTATGCAAAACAGACAAGACTTGTACTTAAAAACTGTGGGCATATTAATGCAGAAGATATAGATGAATACATTGCAGCTGGTGGATATGAAGCGTTAGAAAAGGCTTTATTTGAGATGAAACCAGATGATGTGATAGCCCAAATTACAGAATCCAATCTGCGTGGCCGTGGGGGCGGTGGTTTTCAGACTGGATATAAGTGGAAGCAAGTTGCAAGACAACAAGAAAAAATAAGATATGTAGTCTGTAATGGTGATGAGGGTGATCCAGGAGCATTTATGGATCGAAGCGTTATGGAGGGTGACCCTCATAAAATGTTAGAAGGTATGGCGATAGCTGCCTATGCGGTAGGAGCACAGGAAGGTTATATCTATGTACGTGCCGAGTATCCGCTAGCTATTAAGCGTTTAAAAATGGCGATTAAACAAGCAGAAGAATTTGGTCTTTTAGGAGAAGATATATTAGGTTCTGGCTTTAACTTTACCATTCATATCAACCGCGGGGCGGGGGCTTTTGTATGCGGTGAAGGAAGTGCGTTAACGGCTTCCATTGAAGGTGAAAGAGGTATGCCTCGAACAAAACCACCAAGAACGGTGGAGCAAGGACTTTTTGCAAAGCCAACGGTATTAAATAACGTAGAAACTTATGCAAATGTACCGATGATAATTACAAATGGAGCAAGTTGGTATCATGAGATAGGAACACAAGGTAGCCCAGGAACCAAAGCATTTGCTATTACTGGTAGCGTGAATAATACTGGTCTGATTGAAGTTCCAATGGGAACTACCCTTCGTGAAATTGTTTATGACATCGGGGGCGGAGTCAAAAACGATGCAGCGTTTAAAGCAGTTCAAATTGGTGGACCATCAGGTGGATGTCTTGTGTCCGATAACTTGGATGTAAAACTTGATTTTGATTCTTTAACAAAGCTTGGAGCTATGATAGGTTCTGGTGGGCTAGTTGTTATGGATGAAGGAACCTGTATGGTTGAGGTTGCTCGCTTCTTTATGAATTTTACGCAAAACGAAAGTTGTGGAAAATGCGTACCTTGTCGTGAAGGAACCAAACGAATGTTAGAGATTTTAGAACGTATTGTTGCAGGAAATGGTACATTAGAAGATCTTGATTTGCTAGAAGAGCTTGGAGAGGCAATTACAGCAACATCACTTTGTGGTTTAGGAAAGAGTGCAGCACTACCTGTTCTTAGTACATTAAAGAACTTCCGTAAAGAATATGAGGAACATGTGGTTGATAAACGTTGTAGGACAGGAAATTGTCAAGCAATGATTCGATTTATTATCCAACCTGAAGCATGTAAAGGATGTTCCAAATGTGCTCGTAACTGTCCAGTGAATGCAATCAGCGGTAAGGTAAAAGAGCCATTTGTAATTAACACTGAAACGTGTATCAAATGTGGAGCATGTATTGATAACTGTCCGTTTGGTGCGATCTATACAGAAAACTAGGAGGAAGGTTTAACATGGAATATATAACGATAGATACGAAACGTGTACCGATCGAGGGAGAAAAAAATATTCTTTCCTTAATTCGTAAGGCAGGGATTGATTTGCCTACGTTTTGTTATCATTCTGAGCTTTCCATCTATGGAGCTTGCAGAATGTGTGTAGTAGAGGATGATAGAGGACGTATCTTTGCTTCTTGTTCCGAACAGCCAAGAGACGGTATGGTCATTCACACCAATTCAAAAAAAATACAATCTTATCGTAGATTAATAATAGAGCTATTACTTTCATCTCATTGCAGAGATTGTACGACATGTCAGAAAAATGGAAGTTGTTCTTTGCAAGATTTAGCATACAGAGTTGGCGTACATGCGGTTCGTTTCCTAAATAACAAGAAACAGATACCACTTGATATGAGTTCCCCATCCATTGTTCGAGACCCAAACAAATGTATTTTATGCGGTGACTGTGTACGTACCTGCGATGAAATCCAAGGAATTGGTGCCATTGATTTTGCATTTCGTGGTTCAGAGACACAGGTAATGCCAGCGTTTAATCGTGATTTAGCTGATACGGATTGCGTTGGTTGTGGTCAATGTGCGGTAGTCTGTCCAACAGCAGCCATTACAGTACGAACCAATGTAACCGAGATTTGGGATGCGATTGGTAATCCTAACATTCGTGTGGTTGTACAAGTAGCTCCAGCAGTACGTGTGGCTGTAGGTGATAGCTTTAATATCCCAAAAGGAGAGAATAGTTTTGGTAAATTGGTAACAGCACTACGCATTATGGGATTTGATGAAGTATATGATACGAGCTTTGGTGCGGATTTGACTGTAATGGAAGAGTCCAAGGAATTAGCACAGCGTTTAGAAAAGAATGAAAAGTTACCATTATTTACATCTTGTTGTCCAGGCTGGGTAAAATATTGTGAAAACAGATATCCAGATTTAACAGATAATATATCAACTTGCCGTTCCCCACAAGGAATGTTATCACCGTTGATTAAGGATTATTTTAAAGATAAAGACGAGGCAGAAAACAAGAAAACGATTGTTGTATCGATTATGCCTTGTACTGCAAAAAAAGGTGAAATTCTTCGTCCTGATAATTTTACGGATGGAATGCAAGATACCGATTACGTTATCACAACACAAGAAGTAATTCGTATGATTAAACAAGTGGGCATTCAATTTGAGAGCTTGGAAGCAGAAGCAGCAGATATGCCATTTGCAGTTGCATCAGGAGGTGGTACTATATTTGGTACAACTGGAGGTGTAACAGAAGCTGTTCTTCGACGACTCGCAAAAGATAAAAGCTATCAGAACTTGTCCAATATAAGCTATGTTGGTGTACGAGGAGAAGATTCTGTTAAAGAGGCTAGCGTAATGCTTGGAGACAGAGAAGTAAAGATTGCTGTTGTTCATGGTCTTGCAGATGCAGGAAGATTGCTTGACAAAGTAAAAGCAGGAGAAGTGGAATATGACTTTGTTGAAGTAATGGCTTGTAGAAGAGGTTGTATCATGGGTGGAGGACAGCCGCCTTTTGCAGGAGCAAGAACGAAGAAAAAACGTATGGAAGGGCTATATAAGGCAGATACGATGTCTAATATACGCTATCCAGATGAGAATCCAGTCTTACTACAAATGTATGAGACTACTATTAAAGGAAAAGAGCACAAATTATTCCATAGACATATGGTAGAAAAATAAGAAATATAAAGAAGTGACAAGTTACTTTCTGTTAAAAATAAGTGTGGGCAGTGCTCACACTTATTTTCATATAATAGGAAGTAGTTGTATGAACTACCCTAACTTAGTAAGGCATCACATGTTAGGAATAATATTTAGAAGAACACTTTGTTATAGAATTGTAAGAAATGATACAGGAGACAAGTATTGTGAATCAATTTAAAATACTTTAAAATAAAGAAAATGGAATAATTTGAGAGGTGTATATAATGGATAGCGGGAAGCAAAGTGTAATTTCAATTAAAGATTTAAAAATGAATTATGGTAGCAAGGAAGTATTAAAGGGAATCAATCTTGAGATTCAAGGGGGAGAGATCATCGGTTACATTGGGCCAAATGGTGCAGGTAAAAGTACCACCTTAAAGATACTGTTAGGATTAATCAATGGATACCAAGGTGAAATAAAGCTATTTGGGAATGACATTAATGTAAATCCTGTAGAATATAAAAAGAAAATTGGCTATGTACCAGAAACTGCTCAAATGTATGATACGTTATCGGCTAGAGAATATCTTACATTTATTGGAGAAATTTATGGATTAAAATATGAATTGGTAGATTATAAAGCAAAGCAATTGATGAAGCTTTTTGGGATTGGTGATGCTTATGAAGCTAGAATTTCTTCTTTTTCAAAAGGAATGAAACAAAAAGTCTTGATTATATCAAGTCTGATTCACAATCCTGATATTTTGTTTTTTGATGAGCCACTCAGTGGTCTAGATGCAAATAGTGTTATGATCTTTAAAGAAATCATAACAGAATTGGCAGAGCAAGGAAAAACAATATTTTACTCTTCTCATATTATGGATGTAGTAGAAAAGATAAGCAATCGCATCATTTTAATTAAAGACGGAGTAATTGTAGCAGATGGTTCTTTCCAAGAACTTCAGGCTATGAGTAAAGAAGGCTCTTTAGAAGAAATATTCAACCAATTAACAGGCTTTAATCAATATAAAGAGATTGCTGAATCATTTATTTCAGTATTAAAAGAGGGATAATATGAAGGAATTCAAAATATTAAAATTACTGGATAAGATAAGTTGGATTTTTATAAAAATGGGTGTTGACTACCCTCTTATGAGGAGAATTTTACAGCTTAAATTAGTTATGGATGAAAGAAGAGTTCCAACGGTTTTAGTAAATGAAAAGAAGGCATCAGAAAAGAAAAACACTTTTCGTTCTTCTTTGTTTGTTTATCTATTTATGGGAGCTTTTATCGGCGGGTTTATATTCATACCGATTCCTATGTTTTCTAAAATGAATATCATAATTGCTATGCTTTTATTTATGATTATGACAACTATGATTTCTGATTTTTCTGCAGTATTACTTGATGTAGAGGATAAGAATATTTTGTTATCAAGACCTGTTGATTCCAAAACCTTAAGTGCGGCTAAATTGATTCATATTATTAACTATTTGTTTCGCATTACCCTATCGATTTCTGGAGGTACTTTAGTTTGTGGGGCGGTTTTGTATGGTGTTTTATTTAGCATATTATTGTTAATTGAATTGGTTTTGATGTGTGGATTAGTAATATTTTTTACATCTGTATTTTATTATGCAATTCTATCTTTCTTTAATGGAGAGAAGTTAAAAGATATCATTAATTATTTTCAGATTGCGCTTACGATTTTTATGACAATCATTTACCAGTTTATTGGTCGTATTTATAATTTATCAGCCATATCAATAGATACGAAGCCAAATAGTTGGGATTTTTTACTTCCCACCGCTTGGTTTGCAGCACCCTTTAGTCTTGTCATAGAGCATAACATAAGTAGACACATAATCGTTCTTACGTTACTTGGAATTTTTATTCCTGTTATTATGATGATTTTGTATCAAAGGTTGGTAATACCTCATTTTGAGCAAAGATTAAACAAATTAAATGGAGTTGGAAATACAACAAGGTTAGGAAGGAATCTGCTCTCTAACAAAGTAGGACAACTCGTATGCAAATCGGCACAGGAAAAATCTATGTTTGGATTTACTTATGCAATGCTTGGAAACGAACGAAAATTAAAGCTTCGTATCTATCCAATGATTGCTTTTGCATATATTTTTCCAATCATCTTTATAATGAATCAGATTGATTTTGATGCCTCCTTTTATGATTCGATTAAGGAAATTGGAGATGGACTAAATTATTTTAATTTATATTATAGCGTAGCAATTTTATCCTCTTTGTTTTCGTTTATTCGTTTAAGTGAGAACTATCAAGGTGCTTGGATTTATAAGGTGCTACCAATTGACCAACCAAGTAAAATTATAAAAGGTGCACTAAAGGCTTTTATCCTTAAATTTATTATTCCTGCCTTTTTATTTATAAGTATCTTATTTGTTTTATTGTTTGGAAAACGAATATTACCAGATCTTTTCTTAATGTTTGTGAATATGATGCTTATCATTATATTATCAATTCATATGGGGAAAAAAGAGTTGCCGTTTTATTTAGATTTTCAATATGCTCAAAATGGTAACAATGCGGCCCGTGTCCTTCTTATGTTTTTACTAAGTGGAATTTTTGCAGCTGCACACATTGTGGCAATACTAATTCATCCGATGGCTATCTATATTAATTTGGCGATATCCTTCGTTATAGTTGCAGTGCTTTGGCAGGTTACGTTTCGCTTTTCATGGAAGCAAATTGAGATGTAGAAATAAATCAAAGAATTTTTGATACTCTCTATATTCGTTCACAATAAGAGAGGTTTGTAAATGAATTATATCGTATTGTTATGTAAGGAGCGAAAGATATGGAATGGATGGAACGATTAAATCGTGCAATAAACTACATGGAAGAAAATATGACGGATACAATTGATTTCGATATGGTTGCAAAAATCGCAGGGTGTTCAACTTATCATTTTCAAAGGATGTTTACGTATATGGCGGAACTGCCTTTATCTGAATACATTCGAAGAAGAAAAATGTCTCTGGCAGCAGTTGACTTGCAAGAGGAGGATAATAAGGTGATTGATATAGGGCTAAAATATGGATATGATTCCCCCACTGCCTTTAATAGAGCTTTTAAGAGCATTCATGGAATTGCACCATCAAAAGTAAGAGAGAGTGGTGTCATATTAAAAGCATATCCGCCTATCAGCTTCCGAATAACAATAAAAGGAGACTGCGAAATGAATTACAGAATTGAAAAAAAAGAGGCTTTTCGTGTGGTTGGAATCTCCATGCCTTTGGAAAAAGAAATTGAAAAAAACTTTGCTGTTGTACCACAAATGTGGCAAAAAGCAGCGGTAGATGGTACAATACCAAGACTTGCATCTTTTATGGAAGGAGTACCAATGGGACTACTTGGAGTCAGTGCTTGCAATGCAGAAGAAGAATGGAAATATTATATAGCAGTTGCTAGTCAAAAAGCACTGGATCAAGAGCTGGAAGAATATATGGTTCCAGCATCAACATGGGCTATTTTTTCAGGAGAGGGAAAGAATACCTCCATACAGGAGCTAGAAAAGAGAATTGTAACAGAGTGGCTTCCAACCTCTGGGTATGAATACGGGAATGCAGCTGATATTGAAGTATATCTGAATGCCGATCCTGAAAATGCAAAATTTGAAGTATGGATACCTATTGTTAAGAAATAACAAGAGATAATGAAAGATACCAAGATGCACAACGCACATCTTGGTATCTTTCGTTTATATGAGGTCTATGTTATGCCTTTTGTTACAAGGATGTAAAAACCTTCATCTTGTGACTTTGATATCATTTTATGCCATTATAGATAGCATTTAAAAGTACACCGTTTGAGTCTTGGCTAAGTTCCCATACAGTTGCTCCACCAAGTTTTTTTGATTTAATATAAGCCATTTTATGAGAAATGGATTCTTTATCTTCATAGCTGATAAAAACAGAACCATTAAACAACCAAGGAGTAAGTGATTGGGAATGAACATATCTTGTATAGCCTTGTTTATTCAAGTAATTATTTACGATTAGTTGATAGCTGATTGAATTTGCTCCACCGTATTTTTGATAAAGTCCATTGTTGGTATTGGTTACTGAGGAATAAATATAACCATAAAAAGGAATACCAAGTATGAGTTTATCCGATGGAAAAGAAGCATTTAGCCATGCATTCACTGCCGAGTCCACGCTTGTTTTATATTGTGGTGAACTATCGGTATTGTTATATAATGGTGCATGCAAATCGGTATAAGAGTCCCACATACCATGTAAGTCATAGCTCATTATCGTAGCATAATCAAGATATGGTGCAATCTTTGATAATTCAACATTTTTTACATAAGAGGAATCCGCTCCACCCGCAATAGTTAGTAGGTAGTGGGTATTGTCTTTTTTACCTTGAACATCTAATTTTTCTCGAATTGTTTTCAACAATAAGGTAAAGTTTTGTTTATCCAAAGACCTAGTTACATTTGTTGATAATCCACCACTAACGGGATATTCCCAATCCAGATCAATTCCGTCAAAACCATATTTTTTGATAAAACTAACGCAGCTATCAGCAAAAGTAGATCTGGAAGCATCACTTAATGCAACATCCGAAAATCTGCCAGACCAATTCCAACCGCCCACTGAAATGAGAGTCTTTAAGTTTGGATTTTTTGTTTTAAGTGAATTGAGTAGTTTGATATTATTTTCATCGATATCGGGATAACCTAAAGTTATTTTTAAGTCCTTGCTAATATTGGCAAAAGCATAATTGATATGAGTGAGTTTTGAAGCATCAATATTTGTTGGTAAATATTTTGAATAAGCCGCCCATGCAGCATAATAGCCTACGATTTTTTTTGTGTTTGCACTTGGTGTAGGAGTTGGGGCAGGCGTAGGAGCAGGAGTTGGGGAAGGTGTTGGTTTAGGCGTAGGAGTAGGAGTAGGAGTAGGAGCGGGTTCGGGTGTTGGTTTTACGACTGTTGCTTTTTTTGGTTCCGCTTTTGTTTTAACCGTTATCTTTTTACTTTTTTTTGAGGTATTTCCTTTTTTATCCCTTGCTTTCACATAGAATTTATATTTTTTATTCGGTGATAAATTTTTAACCGTAAATTTTGTGGATTTTGTTTTTCCTATATATGTACCATTTCGATAAATTCTATATTCCTTTACTCCAACATTATCCTTTGATTTCTTCCAACTTAGTTTCACGGAAGTGGTTTTAATGGAACTGGCTTTTAATTTTGTTGGAGTGGTAGGTGCAATTTTATCAACAATTTTTGCATAAGAAATTGGATGATTGGGAAAAAAGCCTGTAACAACAATGGTGATAATAAGAGCAATTAATAGTTTGAAGTAAATGTTTCTTTCTTTCATATGATCCCTCCTTTATTCCAAAAGTATAGCATGATAATTTTTGGAAGAATAGCGGATAGATATGGAAGAGGTGGAAGAAAATGCTTACCGTTATTCAAGTGTTCCGACAATAGGGAGGGATTGGAGGGTACTCATTCCATGAGGTGAATTAGAAAACTCTTCTGTCAAATCATTACCAGCCATTAGTCCTTGATGTAAGCCATTGCTCCATTCAAAAACATGACTGACATCATAAACAATGCCGTTTACAGCAACATAAGCGGGGTTATTATTTTCACCATTGTATGTTTTTAGTTCTTCTAAGGTAAAGACTCTGTCGGGTATTTTACTTGGTTCATTTGTGGCAGCATACGCAATTGCAATGTCTTCTCCTTCTAGGGCAGATTGTGTGGATTCATGATCAATTGATTGAGTGGAAGCGTTATTGTCTGATGCTTTGTTTGAACAGCTAGCAAGTAAAAGTCCAATCATGATAATGAGAAGATAAGAAAAAATTGTTTTATTCATTTTGAATCTCCTTTATTAAAAAATAAGTTCTTATTTGCATATCTTCTCCAAAATGGAATCATTTTATTTATCAATTAGTTATAATGAATAAATACATTTCATTTATATAGAACATGTAATACACAAATGAAAAACAAATATTGTAATCTGCTTAAAAATATATTATGATATTTCAGATGAAAGAATATTAATAAAAAGGCATAATTATAATTTTACTGGAGGAAAATATGAATCAACTAATTGAAATTTTTAACAAAATTGATTCTCTTATATGGGGAGCGCCACTTTTAATACTATTAGTAGGAACTGGAATTTATTTGACCATACGTTTAGGACTTATCCAGATATTTAAATTACCGTTAGCTTTTAAGTATCTTTTTTCCAAGGAAGTAGGAGAAGAGGTAAAAGGCGATGTGAGTAGCTTCGCGGCGTTATGTACGGCATTGGCGGCTACGATTGGAACAGGAAACATCGTAGGTGTTGCAACTGCTATTAAAGTAGGAGGACCTGGTGCACTATTTTGGATGTGGATGGCAGCCTTCTTTGGTATGGCAACTAAGTATGCAGAGGGTTTGTTAGCGGTTAAATACAGAGTTATTGATGAAAACGGACAAATGTCAGGTGGTCCAATGTATTATATTGAGAAAGGCTTAGGTATTAAATGGCTTGCAAAGCTTTTTGCACTATTTGGTATTGGTGTTGCTTTCTTTGGAATAGGAACTTTTGCACAAATTAACTCCATAACGCAGGCTACGCAAGTCGCATTTAATGTTCCGATTGTCGTATCTGCAACATTAATTACAATACTTGTTGCATTGGTAACGATAAATGGAATCAAAACTATTTCAAAGGTTGCAGAGTTGATTGTTCCTATCATGGCAGTTTTATATATTTTAGGTTCTGTTATTATTTTAATTTTACATATTGATTTATTACCAAATGCTGTACTCCTTGTTGTGAAAAGTGCTTTTACACCAGTGGCAGCAGCAGGAGGATTTCTAGGTGCAACAGTAAAGCAGGCAATTCAAAATGGTGTGGCAAGAGGAGTCTTTTCAAATGAATCTGGGCTTGGAAGTGCTCCTATTGCAGCCGCCGCTGCAAAGACAAAGTCATGTGTTCGACAAGGCTTGATTTCAATGACTGGTACTTTTATTGATACGATTGTTGTCTGTACTATGACAGGGTTGGTTATTATTTTGACAGACGCATGGAATATGGATCTTGCAGGGGCAGCAATTACCAATTATGCCTTTTCCACTGCACTACCAGGTGTTTCTTTAGGTAAAATGATAGTAACAATTGGCTTGGTATTCTTTGCCTTTACAACGATTATCGGGTGGAATTATTATGGTGAAAGGTGTACAGAGTATTTATTTGGCGTAAAAGGAATAAAGATATACCGGTATATTTTTATACTTCTTGTTGCAGTAGGACCTTATTTAAAGCTTGAACTTGTATGGGTGATTGCTGACATTGTAAATGCTTTGATGGCAATTCCTAACTTAATCGGTATCATAGGACTTAGAAAGGTAATTGCATCAGAAACAAAAAGTTTTTTTCTAGCACTCAAATAAAAAGAAGGTGCCCACCATTTAAATTGTGTGATGTGACCCCAATAAGTTAGACTTTATTGCGTAGTAGTTTTTAACTGCTACGCAATTATTTTATGCAGCCAAGAGGCTGAGCTTGTATTCTACAGGACTCATCCATCCTAGTTTCTCTTTAATTCGTTTCTCATTATAATACTTTATGTATTTATCTATTGTATCTTTCAGTTGCTCATAGCTATAATAAACCTCGCCATAGTACATCTCTTGTTTCATAATCCCAAAGAAGTTTTCCATAACAGAATTATCATGGCAGTTACCTTTCCGGGACATACTTTGGAAGATTTTATTTTCTGTCAACTTATATCTATAAGCCTTCATCTGATAAGCCCATCCTTGATCTGAATGAAATGTACGCCTGTATTTACAATCGTTTGTAATTATTATGGCTTCATTTAAAGCATTCATTATACTTTCAGCTGATGGTCGTTTTGAAATACCATAACTAATTATTTCTCTATTGCACATATCCATAAATGGATCCAGATAGAGTTTTTTGATGATCATTCGTCCTTTGTTATCTATATCATAATACTTAAATTCAGAGGTGTCTGTTGTAATCTTTTGGTGTGGAATATTAGTTTCAAACCTCCTGTGAATTCTATTAGGAGAAACCTTACCCACCCTGCCTTTATAAGAACTGTATTTGCGACTTTTTCTTGTGAACGAAGTAACTTGAAGACCTAGCTTCTGAACAATTCGTTGAACACGTTTCTTGTTTGCAATGAGTCCCTGTTTTCTTAATTCTCCATAAATACGACGATAGCCAAAATCTTTGTTTTCTTTTCTGATTTCAAGGATTCTTTGCTCAAGATCCTCGTTTGGATTTTCCCTATCAAAGCGTTTTTGCCAGTACATGTATGTCGCTTTAGGAAAACCTGTGCATGCGAGAATAGCTTTTAATTTAAGATTTTCATCTTCAAGTTGTTTTAAATACTCTGAATTATTGCTAACCGTTTCAATGGTTTTAGATTTGTTTTCCTTTGGCTTAGACACTTTGGTACGCCGCCCCTTTCGTTTGGGTCGTAAAGCATCAGGACCAGCAATTCTAAAATCATTTACCCACTTAGTAATTAAAGGTGGATTGTTTATGCCAACTGATAGAGCCAACTCCTGATAAGAGACCTCTGTTGATAAATATAACTCTACCACATGAAGTTTAAATTCAAAAGTATATGTTTCATTTTTTCTAGAACGCATCAATCCATCTGCTCCAAACTCATTGTAAGCATTAATCCACTTCTGGACATTGCTGTAAGAAGGAATGTTGTACTTTTGTGCAAGATACTTATGTCCTCCTATACCTCTTAAATAATCTTGTACGACTTGTAACTTAAATTCATAACTGTACTTTGCCATAAAAAACTGACCTCCCTTAAGCTAGATTTTTATGTCTAACTTATGGGGGTCAGTTCAGTGTGTGGCACCTTCTTTTGGTTATAAATAAATCGCTTCAGGTCCATGCTGATTCGTTTGCATACGTACTACATCCTTTAATTCATAGAACTACATTACCACCAGCAAAATCAACAGATCCAAGGACTGCTCCTAGAACCCCATTACTTCTCCGCACCATATGATTTTAAACTTGCTCTTTTTGAAGGAAATTTACATTTTTCGTTAATTGCAAAGACGCCAATTTGACTATTCACTCGGTCCATGCTAAACTGTGTGAAACAATCCGAATACAAATACTGTAGTGGGAAAACCTATTTAAGGGGTGAATCCGAAATATTGAAGGGCGACTTGGAAGCCCTAACCCGTCAGCTAATCCCATAGGAGAATACCAAGCGAATGACGAAGCTCATAGTGAGTTAGTTTATCCGCTTTTTTAATGCATAAAATATATCAATAAGGAGGGATTGTGAGTAATTTAGATGTTTATGATTATATAAAGCGTTAAGCCAATGTCATAAGGTTTAAAATTACAATTTGGAGGAAAAAATTGAGTTTATTATTAAAAATTAGCATTGTATTAATTGTTGGAGTTATTGGTGGAAGAGGAGCGAAACATTTTAAGCTTCCTAATGTTTCAGGTTTTTTGGTTGCTGGTCTTTTTCTAGGACCTACATTTTTTAAATTCATTAATTCAAATGATATGGAATCTTTTTCAGTTGTTAATGAATTGGCATTAGCAACGATAGCATTTACTTTAGGGAATGAATTCATTCTTAAAGATATGATAAAATTAGGTAAATCTATTGTGATTATAACTCTTACAGAGGTTATAGGAGCTATTGGAATCGTCTTTATAATCATGTACTATTTATTCCATCAGCCCTTTGCTTTTAGTATTGTAATAGCAGCTATGTCAGCCGCTACAGCACCAGCAGCTACTATGTTAGTGATAAAACAATATAAAGCACATGGTCCATTAACTAGAACAATTTTACCTGTAGTTGCATTAGACGATGTATTTGGTATTATTGCGTTCGGGATTGCTATTTCTTTAGCAAAACTTTCATCTGGCCAACATACATTTTCTGTAGCCCAATTGTTCATGGAACCAGCTATTGAAATAGGAGGGTCTATCGTAATAGGGTTAATTATGGGGTTGCTTTATATCATAGTCTTAAAAAAATCGAGTGCTCGTGATGAGTTACAAGCAGTATCTTTGGCGGCAATCGGAATTGCAACCGGAATTGCAAATTATTTGGGCTTATCCCCCTTATTAGTTTGCATAGTAATGGGTGCAACGGTAGTAAATATTACAAAAAATTCTAAGAGAGTTTTTGATTCTTTAAATGATTTTGTATCTCCAGTTTATATTTTGTTTTTTACATTAGCTGGAGCTAGCTTAGAGTTAAATGTTTTGATTCGAGTTGGATTCGTAGGTTTTGCATATGTGTTAGCAAGAGCAGCAGGGAAAATGCTTGGTGCATGGAGTGGCGCAAAAATTGTAAAAGCCGATCCTATGGTTACGAGATATCTTAGCTTTGCTTTACTTCCACAAGGGGGTATATCTATTGGACTTCTAGTATTGGTACGTCAACAAATACCAGATTTTGCCGTAGAGATTAGTACCATAATTATGTTTAGTGTGTTGATATACGAAATATCAGGACCTATCTTTGCAAAGCTTGCAATACAAAAAGCAGGAGAAATAAATGGATTGGATCAAAAGAAAAAAGAATATAACAAAAAGAAAAATAATATAGCGCATGCTGCTTTACCAGTGTCTGAAGGATAACATTCCTTTTTTTAACATCCTACATATGCTTATTGGTGATTCTCATCCATTTAGTAAAACTATATTTACTGTTCTTGAAAATGAAAAGATAGTAGAGCAGTGTCAATAGTAAACGAATCAATTGATGAAGATTCAGGTATTGGTGTAGGATTTATGTTTACTATTCCAGCAGGAAAAGTTTATCACTAAAGCCTGGTGAATGAAAGAGGCTTATCGTTATGAGTGGTGTAAAAGTGTCATTATTGACATATGCCAGAAAAAAAGTATAATTAAATAAGAAGTATAAATCAGAAGATATTACAGATTGGGCATGGTGAGATAAGATAATGAATACTATTAAAATCAATCACAAGGATCAGGCAAAGAATTATTTTATGGAAGGCTACAACTGTGCACAATCAGTATTTCTAGCATTTTCGGATGAATATGATTTAGATTCAGACACAATACTTCGAATTAGTTCTTCCTTTGGAGGCGGAATGGGCCGACTTAGAGAGGTCTGCGGAGCTGTAACTGGAATGTTTATGGCGGCAGGTATGATATTTGGTTATACGAATCCAAGGGATCAAATACAAAAGTCCGAGCATTATACTCGTGTACAGTATTTAGCTAAGAAATTTGAAGAGAAAAACAACTCCATCATTTGTAGAGAATTGCTTGGAATTGATAATAAGAGAGATATACCCGTCCCGGAAGAAAGGACAAAAGAATATTATAAAAAAAGACCGTGTTTTGAACTTGTATCTATGGCAGCAGAGATATTGGATGAATATATCATGGAGCAAAAAGGGGAAAAAGTATGGCAAGACCAACAAAATGGAGAAGAATAGAACATATTCCTACAACATCTTATTTTATACCTTCCAGTAATTCTGCTGAAATAATACCAGAAAATATTTTAAAGCTTGAGGAATTAGAAGCAATACGTTTAAAGGATTTAGAAGGTTTTGAGCAAGAGGAATGTGCAAAGAGAATGGAGGTATCAAGGGCCACTTTTCAAAGAATTCTTCTAGCTGCGAGAGAAAAGGTAGCCGATTGCTTGGTTAATGGAAAGGCATTGCACATTGAGGGAGGAAATTTTACCCGAAAGGTATGTCCTGTTCACTGTGTACAATGTGGGAAAGAATGGTCAGATAGCTTTGAAAATTTAGAGGCAATTAAAGAAAATTATACATGCCCCAAATGTGGTTCATTCAAAGTGTGCTGTAAGAAAAATTGTAATGAGAAATTATGTAGTAAAAGAATGTGTCATAAGCAATAGATTAAGATTAAATAAAAAGCGCACAATGCAAAACAAGTAATCTTGTAGCATTTTGCGCTTTTTCCATGGGGATTGCCTTAGACCTTGGTTAAAAGTTAGCAAAGCAGATGTTCTATTTTAGTATGCTTCGTGGTCGCCACATTCATGTGAGTGACAGGATTCTTTTGAATCAATTAATTTACCAGAAAGCCAAGATTGAGCTACCTCTTTTACATTGCCAAAACACCCTCTAATAACTTCAATTCCATTTGCATTTAATATACTTGTTGCATTTTCTCCCATATTGCCCGCTAGCATTACAGTGACTCCATGATCAGCTAAAGTTTTTGCAATACCAGATTTGCATCCACAGTCCTTTGGCGAAGGTAACGTTTCCTCCGACAAGATGGCTTTTTCATTCGTGGTATAGATTGTGTAGTATTCACAATGTCCAAAATGTTCGTCAATGTTATTTTGTCTGGTTGGTAGTGCAATTTTCATTTTCATTTCTCCTTTTGAATTTGTAGTTAGTATAATCTTAAAATTATTATGGGCATATGTCAATAACTAAAATAATTTTTATAGATTTGATACAAAGGAAATGGTATAATAGAAACACTTAAGATAAGGAGAAAGAAGGATATGAAGTTTTATTTTGCACCAATGGAGGGTATTACAGGATATATTTATAGAAATGCACATCATGCTTTTTGTGGAAATAATGTAGATAAATATTTTGCGCCTTTTATCAATGCTAATTTAAGTGAAAGCTTTAAGAGTCGTGAATTAAATGATATTTTCCCAGAAAATAATAAAGACATAAATCTAATTCCTCAAATCATGACAAATAGGGCAAAGGATTTCCTTCATACTTCATCTAAGTTACACAAATTTGGCTATGAAGAAATAAATCTAAATCTTGGGTGTCCTTCTAAAACAGTGGTCACAAAATATAGAGGTTCAGGTTTTTTAGCAAAGCCGAAAGAATTAAAGGAATTTCTTGATGAGGTTTTTGAAAGCAAGGTCACGCAAATATCGATTAAAACAAGAATTGGCATGGAAGATCCAGAAGAATTTTATGCGTTAATGGATATTTACAATCAATTTCCGATCAAAGAATTAATCATTCATCCAAGGCTTCAAGCAGATTATTACAATAACAAACCGAATCTTTTCATATTTGAAGATGCACTAAAATTAAGCAAGAATCCTATATGTTACAATGGGGATATTCATACATTGATAGATTATCAAAAATTAATAGAGAGGTTTCCTACCATAAATACCGTTATGCTTGGAAGAGGTTTGCTATATAATCCTTTTTTGATTTGTCAGATAAATGGAAAAGAAGATCTCGATAAGAATCAGTTATGGGAGTTTCATAATAAGATTTACACCGATTATCAAAGTGTTTTATTTGGTGAAAAAAATGTATTGTTTAAAATGAAAGAGTTTTGGCATTATTTTGGTCACATGTTTTCTAACCCTGATAAATACGTAAAAAAGATAAAAAAAGCGCAAAAGTTATATGAATATGATGCGGTTGTCAAAAGTATTTTTAAAGAGGAGACAATAAGTTGTTTATAAGTGCATGGGACAATAGATTTTTTGAAAGGATGACAAAATGAACAAGAGTGATATAAGCCGTAATTTTTATATGTTAAATGGTCCCTTAAGAAAAAAAGGATATGACTGGTGGTGGCATAATTTTACTGGGTATCATAGAAAAACGGGAAAAGAAAAGGCGTTTTTTATTGAGTATTTTATATGTAATCCTGCATTAGGAGAAGAGATTCCTGTACTTGGACAAGAGAAAAACAATCAAAAGCTTGGAAAGAAGCCTTCTTATGCTATGATAAAGGTTGGAAGCTGGGGAGAAAACCCAAAGCAAATTCATAATTTTTATCCCATTTCGGATTTTACTTTTGAGAAAAAAAACCTTTCCATTCAAATTGGTGATTGCATCCTAACAGAAAAGCATATGGAAGGTTATTGTGAGGTATCAAAAGAAGAAGCAATCCTTCATCCAGAATATATGTGTGATGCAGGAAGCATGAAATGGGATTTAAAAATAGACAAACAAATATCGTATCATGTAGGATATGGTGCTTCTAAGCTATTTCGAAAATTAAATGCGTTTGAAATGTTTTGGCATGCAGAGGGAATTAAGACAAAATATAGTGGAGTTGTCGAATATGACAATGAAGTTTATGATATCATACCAGATAAATCCTTTGGATATGCAGACAAAAACTGGGGAGCTGATTTTACTTCCCCTTGGCTTTGGATCAGTAGCTGTAATATGAAAAGTTTACTTACTGGAAAGGTTCTTGCCAATTCAGCGGTTGAATTTGGCGGTGGTAGACCAAAGGTATTTGGTATTACATTAAATAGAAGATTACTTGGTGGATTGTACTACGAAGGAAAAATGTATGACTATAATTTCTCGAAATTCTGGACGGGTTCTCGCATTGATTTTAGCTTTGAAGAAGGTGAAATCTATCACACTTGGAAATTAATTGCCCAGAATCATCATTCAGTCATGCATTTGGTGCTAAAGTGTAAAAAAGATGAGATGTTAAAGATTAATTATGAAGCACCAAACGGTAAGAAACGTCACAATCGTTTGTGGAATGGTGGAACGGGTTTTGGTAGAATTAAGTTGTATGAGAAAACAAATGATTTTAAAGTATTAATTGATGAGATAGAGTTTCGAAACACTGGTTGTGAATATGGAGAATATGATAAGTAAGTCAAAGATTAAGGAGATGAGTTAACTTGAATTTAAAAGAGGATATTAAAAAGGTAAAACAAGCTAGCATACAATTGCAAGGAACGTCGATAGAGAATCGAAATAAGGCATTGGAAGAAATTATAAAAGCGTTATTAGAACACAAGGAAGAAATTTTAGAAGAAAATCATAAGGATATGGAACTTGCCATTGAAAATAACATTGAAAAGGCAGTTTTAGGACGACTAAAATTTGATGAAAAAAAGTTACAAGATGTCATAACAGGAATTCAGGACTTGATTAAAATGAAAGATCCATTGTTTCAGACACAGTTGGCACGAGAATTGGATGAAGGATTAAAGCTTTATAAAGAGACTTGTCCAATTGGGGTAATTGGTGTTATCTTTGAGGCGCGCCCTGATGCCTTGATTCAGATTTCTACCTTATGTATAAAGAGCGGAAACTGCATTATCTTAAAGGGTGGAAGCGAGGCAATGAAGACAAATAAGATCTTGTTTCAAATAATTCAAAATGCAATATGTTTGGCTAATTTGCCTAAAGACAGTATGATGTTGTTAGAAGCAAGAAGTGAGATTAATGAACTTCTAACTTGCCATGAATCCGTTGATTTATTGATACCACGAGGCTCTAATTCCTTTGTACAATATATTATGAACAATACCAAGATACCTGTTATGGGGCATGCAGATGGAATTTGCCACATTTATGTGGATAAGAAAGCAGATATTAGTAAGGTAATCCCAATTGTTGTAGATGCTAAGACTCAATATGTATCTGCTTGTAATACAGTAGAGACACTATTAATTCACAAAGATATCATGCATGAGGTTATAAAAGATTTGAAGATAGCTTTGGAGGAAAAGAAGGTAGAAATCAGAGCAAGCAAGGATATATGTGAACTCATTGAATGCAATGAATTAAGTGATCAAGATTATGAAACGGAATATCTAGATTACATTTTGGCGATTAAGACGGTAGAATCTGTAGAGGAGGCCATTCATCATATTAATTATTATGGTTCACATCACACCGATTGCATTATCACAGAAGATATGCAGGCTGTTGATGTTTTTATGAAGATGGTTGATTCTGCCAATGTCTATCATAACTGTTCTACGAGATTTGCAGATGGTTACCGCTACGGCTTTGGAGCAGAAGTAGGGATTAGTACTAGCAAACTTCATGCGAGAGGGCCTGTTGGATTAGAAGGGCTATTAAGCTATAAGTATAAGATTTTTGGCTCAGGGCAGACCGTAACAGATTATGCGAGTGGAAATAAGACATTTCATTTTAAAGATATTACGATATAGTTAGATAAAGGAAAGCTTTTTAAATAGGCGTATAATTTGTTAATAAATCATATGTATAAAAATAACAGATTGTGTTAATATTCTTAAAAGGAGTAATGAAGATTAAATGAAGGCATATCTACTGTACTTTAGTGGTACAGGGAATACATTTTATGTAGTAAAAAAGATTAGTGATATGTTAAACAAAAAGAATTGTTCAACCGAAATACATTCCATTGAAGAGAAATCACCAATTAACGCAAATTCTTTTGATATTTTGATACTTGGCTGCCCCAAGTATTATGAATATCCAGTAGTCGAGTTTATTAAATACATAAAAGATTATCTGCCAACGAATCACAAAAGAGTGCCAGTTATGATGTTTTGTACGCAGGTAGCGCACTTAGAAACTAATTTTAATGAGATAGAAAAGATTCTAAAGAGAAAAAACTATCGATTGCTTGTAACAAAAAGCATTCCCATAGCAAATAATATGGTTATTTTTGACTCCTTTCCCGTAACAAAACCTGAGAAAGTAAAACAGAATCTAGAGAAGCTTGAAAGCGAAATGAAGCATCTGATTACTTGTCTTTTGACGGGGAAAGAATCAAAAGAAACAATGAAACCATTGTATAGCCAAGTAACCTTTGCATCGGGATATCTGTTTACGAAATTATTTGCATGGTTTGGAGTAAAATATTCTACGTCTCAATCGTGCAACGGCTGTGGTCTATGCGCAAAGAAATGTCCTGTTGGCAATATAAAAATGTGTAAAAAAATACCTAAATTTGATAAAAAGTGTATTTTTTGTATGAGATGTATTAATAGTTGTCCCAAAAACGCTATTCTTTACAACCGTAAATCATGTAAGCAATATCAAGCAATAAAAAGTGAGTATTAGCCAGATTGCAGGAGGGGAGCCACAAGGCTTCCTTTCGTTATATAGCCAGAAACGATTAAAAACAAATATGTTATTACTATTAAATATTTTAATATTTATTTACATTTTATAAAACTTGCAGATTAATGAGTGGAAATGTATTATAATAAAAAAATAGTATAACGAAAGGGTATAAGATATGAAGAAAAAAACATACATACGTGCTTTTAGAAGAGGGTTTATAATTGGTACTATTTTAATTATAGTGTTTATATTAGTACCATTCTTTGCACTTTTTCCAAAATATCAAGAATATACAACAAAAGCAAAGCAAGATATCGAATCCATGGGAGATGAAGCTTTTTATTCTTCTTTAACGGGATATATATATGATGATGAAGGTAATATCATTAAGAAAATTAAGAACGAAAAAGATACGAATTATTTAAGCTACGATGAAATACCAAAAGAGGTCATCAATGCATTCATAGCCATTGAGGATAGGACTTTTTGGACGAACAGTGGTGTGGATTTAAAAGGAATTCTACGTGTTATTTATAATTACGTTCGTACTGGCGGAGAACAAATGCATGGTGCAAGTACGATTACCCAACAGTTGGTTCGTAAAGTCTATATTACCAGTGAAGTTACATTGGAGAGAAAATTAAAAGAAATGTGTTATGCAATGGAATTAACAAAGCATTACACAAAAAAGCAGATTATGGAATATTATGTGAATAATATTTATTACATGAATGGTTATTATGGAATTGAAGCTGCAGCAAAAGGATATTTTAATAAGTCCGCATCAGAATTAAGTTTGAGTCAAATGGCCTATTTATGTGCAATTCCTAATTCGCCGACCTACTATGACCCGATTAAGAACCCAGATAATGCTTTAACAAGAAGAGATAAAATTTTAAAAGACATGAAGGAAATGGGTTATATTAAGGAATCGGATTATCAAGCTGCAACTACAGAAGATATTGTTTTAGATATGAGTGCTAAAAACATTGAATCCAATCCTTATGCAGCAAGCTACGCGATCGATTGTGTGACCAGATACTTTATGGAACGCAATGGATTTGAATTCCAATATGTATTTGATAGCATGGATGCTTACAATACATATCTTGAAAATTATAATGTAAGTTATGAAGAGGCAAGAAATGAATGGTATAAGAGTGGATATCAAATCCATACTTCACTCAACTCGAATATGCAAGAAATTTTGCAAGAATCCATTGACTCGGCTTTAAGCTTTAGTGAGGATGTGAATGAGAATGGAATCTATTCGTTGCAAAGTAGTGCAACTTGTATTGACAATGAGACCAATAAAGTAGTTGCAATCATAGGTGGTAGGTCTCAAGAGATTACAACATATTTAAATCGAGCTTACCAAAGTTATCGACAGCCAGGAAGTGCAATAAAGCCGCTTATAGTTTATGCGCCTGCTTTAGAGATGGGTTATAATCCAGACAGTACAATTACGGACATTAATATTGACACATGGAAAGCATCAAAAGAAGTGACAGGAAGTCCGATTGAGTTTCGTAACGCCGTCGAACAATCAAAAAATGGTGCGGCATGGGGACTAATGCTAGAAATCACACCGAAAAAGGCATTAAGCTATTTACAGAGTATGAATTTTGCAAAAATAGTACCAAATGATTTTTATGAATCTGCATCCCTTGGAGGACTTACTTATGGTGTATCTACCGTTGAAATGGCAAGCGCTTATAATACACTCGTGAACAAAGGAGTGTATACACAACCAGATTGCATTGTATCAATCATAGATAAAGACGGAAAAGAAGTGTATGAAGACAAAAGACAGACCAGACAGGTTTATACAGAAAATGCAGCGATTGGAATGATTGATGTTTTAAAAGGTGTTATTACCAAAGGTACTGCTAGGTCAGCTGGATGGTCAAGTAAGACACAAGCAGCAGGTAAAACAGGAACAACAAATGACAATAAAGATGGTTGGTTTAGTGGTGTGACACCGTATTATACGATTTCAGTGTGGGTTGGATATGACAATCCAAAGGCTATGACAGGACTATACGGAGCCTCCTACCCATTAAAAATCTGGAACAAAGCAATGAGTGAGTATATCAAAGATTTACCGGCTAAAAGCTTTGATGGTACTTTTGAGCAAAATGAAGAAGAGTTGTCTAATTATGATGATGCAACAGATAGCGATTTAGCTGTTGCCGAATCCGTTCAAGAGATTATAAATAATATGTATGCCATTAATACGGCCGATCCAAACTGGCCAGCTTATGCAAATTCAATGTATGACAATGCAATGATAAAGGTAAATCAAATTTCTAGCGATACCTTAAGAGCTGAGATGAGTCAAAAGGTTAGCGAAGCATTTGGCTCTCTTTCCGAATAAGATAGACCAATATCGGTTACAAAACGAATGTTTTGTAACCGATTATTTTTGTGATTCAGTCACAAATAACTTTGTCCTTATGTGCCAGTCTGGAGGAAGAAGTAGTAATGCCTGTAGAGTTTTAAGAAAAGAAGACTATCATGTAATTAACGTATACAATTTTACTTATGAATCGACAAGTATTATAATAGAGATATTTGGAGGTAATGATTGTGAGAGAAAATTTGAAATTTTATGCAACGTTATTTTGGTCGACCTTTTATATCAGCTTATTTACCTTTGGAGGGGGATATGTGATTGTACCCTTACTAAGAAAAAGATTTGTAGATAGGTATCACTGGATTGATGAGGAGGAAATGATTGATTTGATAGCGATTGCTCAAGCATCACCAGGACCGTTGGCAGTAAATGTTGCTATATTAGTTGGGTATCGATTAAAAGGGGTAGTTGGTTCAATTGTAACAATTCTTGCGACTATTTTACCACCATTTTTCATATTATCCATAATTTCTACGATATACTCTTCTTTCATAAAAAACACTTATATCAATGGTATGTTAAAAGGCATGCAGGCAGGAGTTGCTGCGGTGATTTTATCGGTTGTACTCGACATGGTAAAAGAAGGCAAGGAAGAAAGAAATAACACATTTTATATTGTCTTGGTAGCTGCTTTTTTAGCGTCCTTTCTTTTTCAGATAAATGTAGCCTTTATCATTATTGGAGCAGCTTTCACTGGAGGAATAAATGAATATCAAAAGAAGAGAAAAAGAAGTGGTAAAAGATTATGATTTATATAAAGATATTTTGGAGTTTTTTTCAAATTGGTTTATTTAGTTTTGGTGGAGGGTATGCATCGATGCCCCTTATTCAAAACCAAATCGTTGACCTTCATGGGTGGTTAAGTATGAAGGAGTTTGCAGATGTTATAACAGTATCTCAGATGACACCAGGTCCGATTGCCATAAATAGTGCTACCTTTGTAGGGCTTCGTGTTGCAGGTGTTTTGGGAGCCGTTGTTGCAACCGCTGGCTGTATCTTGCCTTCCTGTATCATAATTATGATATTGTCTACTTTGTATTATAGATATCGTGGACTTTCCATGATACAAGGGATATTAAAAGGATTAAGGCCAGCTGTAATTGCTCTTGTTTTATCAGCAGGACTTTCTCTATGCCAAGCTTCATTTGGTCTTGAAAGACAGGATTTACTTCGGTTTCATTCAATCGATTATGCATCTATCGTCATTTTTACCTTTGCATTGATAGGCCTAAGAAGATACAAGGCAAATCCAATCTTCATTATGCTGTTATCAGGTTTGGTTGGTATGTTAGTATTTTCCTAATTGGAACAAAAGTGTCGTGGTAATTAAAGTTTCTCTATTTCTTCACTCTTGCCATCTGTATGTACGGTATGTATAATAGTAATAGTTATCAGTTAAAATAGTTGTTTTGTGATAGAAAGTAGAGGGCAAGGATGACAAAAAGTAAAATTGGTGAAGTAATAAATGCTATGATTTCTTATTATAGCGGTGATGTTCGTCGAATCAATCATTTTTTAAAGGTTTATAGCTTTGCAAAAACCATTGGAGAGATGGAAAATCTAACAGAAGAAACACAAAACATTTTAGAAATAGCAGCAGTTACACACGACATCGGTATTAAAATAAGCGAACAAAAGTATAACAGTTGTGCTGGAAATTACCAGCAGATTGAGGGCCCTCCAGAGGCAAAAGAACTATTATCTTCATTGAATATTGAGAGTGAAATAATTGAGAGAGTGTGCTATTTGATTGCACACCATCATACGTATCACAATATAGTGGAAATGGATTATCAGATATTGGTGGAAGCAGATTTTCTAGTAAATGCGTATGAAGATAATATGGATGATGTAGCGATTGAAAAGGTAAAAAATAAACTTTTTCGAACGGAAACTGGAAAAAAATTATTAGAACAAATGTATATCAAACCTTTGTAGTAATAACAAAGCAAATCTATTAACAAACCTTTTCTTGCTATTTTTTTGTAAATTAGTTAAAATGATATATATTTCATTATTTTTGTACTGAAAGAAGTCACAAGGCTTACCTACAACAAATAAGAGGGGATTAAGATTATGCAAGAAAGAGAACAAGTACATATTCATAAAAGATTGGATGGTACTACATATGAGCATAGTCATATGGATAAGGAAAACAAAGGGCATAATCATAATCACAGGCATACAAAGGCTGTTATCAACCGATTGGCTCGTGCCAGTGGACATCTGGAATCAGTTCGTCGTATGGTAGAAGAAGGAAAAGATTGTAGTGAAGTTTTGATTCAACTTTCGGCGGTTATTGCAGCTCTTAATAATACAGGTAAGGTGATCTTAAAAGACCATTTGGAACACTGTATCGTAGATGCTGTGGAATCAGGAGATAAAGAAGCCATTGATAATCTTAATAAAGCGATTGATAGCTTCATTAAATAATCAAAAGTAATGAAATGTATAAATCCATAGGACAAGAACAACTATGGTAAAACAATACAACAAAGCAGAGTAGAATTTTGTGCGTTAAGTGCCAAGTGAACAGGGAGTTGTCATTTGGACGAAAAGTGAAAACTTGCGGTACGAAGTTCGCATCCCGCTGCTACATAGTGAGGCTTATATTGCCTTTTTTATGTAGTATTAGGAAATTACTGCAACAAAGGAGGCAATTTATGAATAAGCTACTAAGAGTAAGCAAAGAAACCTTGTACGAGTTTAAACAAACAAGAAATGTCATTTTTTGTGGGTTAATGGCTGCAATTGCTGTTATTCTAACCTTTATTACAACCATTCAAATTGGACCGTACATAAAAATTGGATTTTGGGGAATTCCTAACAGAGTAATTGAATTACTGTTTGGACCTATTGTCGGAGGGATTTTTGGTGGTACACTTGATATCATCCGTTATTTCGTAAGACCGACTGGACCTTTTTTTGTAGGATTTACAATCAGTGAAATTGCAAGTGGAATCATTTATGGTATCTTTCTTTATAAGAAACCAGTAAAATTGACACGTATAGCAATTGCAGGTTTGGTTGATAAAGTAATCGTAAACTGTATTCTTAATACAATTTGGCTAAGTATACTTTATGGCAAAGGATTTATGATATTGATTTCAGCCAGAGTAATTAAGAATCTGATTATGTGGCCAATTGATACAATCATTTTGTTTATTATACTAACCTATACCGTTAAATTAATAAAACCCCACATGAAGTAGTGTCTAAAGGTTTAAATCGTAATCATACAATTGAATTTTATGTGACTAAATCACAGAAAAACGTACTGAAATATATTAAAATATAAGTAGGACAAATTAGTTGTTTTGTGATAGAAAGTAGAGGGCAAGGATGACAAAAAGTAAAATTGGTGAAGTAATAAATGCTATGATTTCTTATTATAGCGGTGATGTTCGTCGAATCAATCATTTTTTAAAGGTTTATAGCTTTGCAAAAACCATTGGAGAGATGGAAAATCTAACAGAAGAAACACAAAACATTTTAGAAATAGCAGCAGTTACACACGACATCGGTATTAAAATAAGCGAACAAAAGTATAACAGTTGTGCTGGAAATTACCAGCAGATTGAGGGCCCTCCAGAGGCAAAAGAACTATTATCTTCATTGAATATTGAGAGTGAAATAATTGAGAGAGTGTGCTATTTGATTGCACACCATCATACGTATCACAATATAGTGGAAATGGATTATCAGATATTGGTGGAAGCAGATTTTCTAGTAAATGCGTATGAAGATAATATGGATGATGTAGCGATTGAAAAGGTAAAAAATAAACTTTTTCGAACGGAAACTGGAAAAAAATTATTAGAACAAATGTATATCAAACCTTTGTAGTAATAACAAAGCAAATCTATTAACAAACCTTTTCTTGCTATTTTTTTGTAAATTAGTTAAAATGATATATATTTCATTATTTTTGTACTGAAAGAAGTCACAAGGCTTACCTACAACAAATAAGAGGGGATTAAGATTATGCAAGAAAGAGAACAAGTACATATTCATAAAAGATTGGATGGTACTACATATGAGCATAGTCATATGGATAAGGAAAACAAAGGGCATAATCATAATCACAGGCATACAAAGGCTGTTATCAACCGATTGGCTCGTGCCAGTGGACATCTGGAATCAGTTCGTCGTATGGTAGAAGAAGGAAAAGATTGTAGTGAAGTTTTGATTCAACTTTCGGCGGTTATTGCAGCTCTTAATAATACAGGTAAGGTGATCTTAAAAGACCATTTGGAACACTGTATCGTAGATGCTGTGGAATCAGGAGATAAAGAAGCCATTGATAATCTTAATAAAGCGATTGATAGCTTCATTAAATAATCAAAAGTAATGAAATGTATAAATCCATAGGACAAGAACAACTATGGTAAAACAATACAACAAAGCAGAGTAGAATTTTGTGCGTTAAGTGCCAAGTGAACAGGGAGTTGTCATTTGGACGAAAAGTGAAAACTTGCGGTACGAAGTTCGCATCCCGCTGCTACATAGTGAGGCTTATATTGCCTTTTTTATGTAGTATTAGGAAATTACTGCAACAAAGGAGGCAATTTATGAATAAGCTACTAAGAGTAAGCAAAGAAACCTTGTACGAGTTTAAACAAACAAGAAATGTCATTTTTTGTGGGTTAATGGCTGCAATTGCTGTTATTCTAACCTTTATTACAACCATTCAAATTGGACCGTACATAAAAATTGGATTTTGGGGAATTCCTAACAGAGTAATTGAATTACTGTTTGGACCTATTGTCGGAGGGATTTTTGGTGGTACACTTGATATCATCCGTTATTTCGTAAGACCGACTGGACCTTTTTTTGTAGGATTTACAATCAGTGAAATTGCAAGTGGAATCATTTATGGTATCTTTCTTTATAAGAAACCAGTAAAATTGACACGTATAGCAATTGCAGGTTTGGTTGATAAAGTAATCGTAAACTGTATTCTTAATACAATTTGGCTAAGTATACTTTATGGCAAAGGATTTATGATATTGATTTCAGCCAGAGTAATTAAGAATCTGATTATGTGGCCAATTGATACAATCATTTTGTTTATTATACTAACCTATACCGTTAAATTAATAAAACCCCACATGAAGTAGTGTCTAAAGGTTTAAATCGTAATCATACAATTGAATTTTATGTGACTAAATCACAGAAAAACGTACTGAAATATATTAAAATATAAGTAGGACAAATTA